>Ga0209061_1000471_pt1 | contig 102495 bp, 100 predicted proteins | sample Coa_R1_10_FD_187157 | JGI IMG/M metagenome (GOLD analysis project Ga0209061, IMG submission 187157) | Surface soil microbial communities from Centralia Pennsylvania, which are recovering from an underground coalmine fire - Coalmine... | ecosystem: Environmental > Terrestrial > Soil >...
TTCGGAGCGCATATGGAATTTCCACAGCCTGATATCGAAGCGCAGCTCGAAGCACTCGACGACCGGATGACGCACGCGCGTTCGGCGCGCGAGAAATCGGCGCTGCGCGCTGAGCGCCGAAGGCTGGAGCGTAAATGGGCCGCGAGCCTGAGTGCGATCGAGCGCGTCCGGATGGCGCGCAATCCGGCTCGGCCGCAGACGCTCGACTACATCGCGGCGCTGTTCAAGGGCTTTATCGAGATTCATGGCGACCGTCGCTTCGCCGACGATGGCGCGATTGTCGCGGGGCTCGGCTATTTCAATCGCCGCCCGGTCGCGATCGTCGGCCATCAACGCGGCCGCTCCACGCGCGAGCGTTTGGAGCGCAACTTCGGCAAACCCCGCCCCGAGGGCTATCGCAAGGCAGCGCGCGTCTACGAGCTCGCCGAGCGCTTCGCCCTCCCGCTTGTCACTTTCGTCGACACGCAGGGCGCCGATCCGGGAGTCGGGGCCGAGGAGCGCGGGCAGGCGGAGGCGATTGCGCGGAATCTTGAGTTGATGGGCCGCCTGACCGTGCCGGTGATCAGTTGCGTGATCGGGGAAGGCGGCTCGGGTGGCGCGCTCGCGCTTGGCGTCGCAAACATCATCGTGATGCAGGAATATGCGTCCTACTCGGTCATCACGCCCGAAGGATGTGCCGCAATCCTGTGGCGTGCCGACGGGCCGGAGAAGGTCGCGGTCGCGGCGGCGGCGCTCAAGCTCTCGGCGCCCGACCTGATGGCGGCGGGGATTATCGATCAGATCGTGGCGGAGCCGCCCGGCGGAGCGCATCGCGATCCCGCCGCCGCGGCGAAAAATCTCGGCGCGGCGATCAAGACTCATCTGGCGCGCTTGTCGAAGCTCGGCCCCGCAGAGCTTCGCTGGCATCGCGAGCGCAAGTTCGCCGCCATCGGCGCGGCTTTCATCGAGCGGCGCTCGATTGCCTCCCGCGCCGATATCGAATAGACCGAATGGGCTCCTGATGCGCACTGCGGATGTAAAAAAGAACGCCGCGCCGGCGACGATTGAAGATCTGCGCGCGGAGATTGATCGAATCAACCGCGAGTTGGTGCGTCTGATCTCCGAGCGGGCCGAGGTGGCGCGCGCGATCGGACGGCTCAAACCGCCGGCCCCCGGCGCAATCTACCAGCCGGCGCGCGAGCGCCAGGTGCTCGACGAAGTGACGGCGCTCAATCCGGGTCCGCTTAGCGCCGATCAACTCCGGCGCATCTTTGTCGAGATTATTTCGGCCTGCCGCGCCCTGGAGCATCCGATTCGCGTTGCCTTCCTCGGCCCCGAGCATACCTATTCGCACGAGGCGGCGCGCGAGCATTTCGGCTCGAGTATCGAGTTCGAGCCGGAACCTTCGATCGCGGCGGTGTTCAATGCGCTCGAAAGCGGGCGCGCCGACTTCGGCGTGGTGCCGGTCGAAAATTCGACCGACGGTTCGGTCACGCTTACGCTCGATCTGCTGATCGACACGCCGGCGGTGATTATCGGCGAAATCCTGATTCCCATCCGACACGCCCTGATGTCGCGCACGGGCGAGCGCGCGGCGATCCGCAAAATCGTCGCTCATCAGCAGTCGCTCGGGCAATGCCGCAGTTATCTCGCGGCAAACTTTCCGAATTGCGAGCTCGAGGCGATGGTCTCCAATGCCGCTGCCGCGCGGCGCGCCGCCGACGAGCCGGAGCTGGCCGCGATCGCATCGCGGGCCGCGGGCGAGGCCTACGGGCTCAAACTGATCGCCGAGAACATCCAGGATCAGCCGCACAACACCACGCGGTTTCTCGTGATGGGCAAGCAGGCGGCCGCGCCGACCGGCGCCGATAAAACCACCGTGCTCTTTGCGGTGCGCGACAAGGTCGGTGCGCTGCACGAAGTCCTGAGCCTGTTTGCGCGCGCCCGCATCAACATCACGAAAATCGAGTCGCGCCCGATGCGCTCGCGGCCCTGGGAGTATTTGTTTTTCATCGACCTCGGCGGCCATCGCGAAGAGCCGCGCGTGCGCCGCGCGCTCAAGGCCCTGGCCGAGGTCGCCCTTTTTTCCAAGGTGCTGGGATCGTATCCTGAAGGCAGGCTCGGCGGCGGCTAGGCCGCTTAAAACTTATCTTGGTCAAAGTCGAAGATCTTGTCCTGCCCGGCGTCGCCGCGCTTCATCCTTACGAGCCCGGCAAGCCGATCGAAGAGGTCGAGCGCGAGCTTGGAATCCACGCGGCGGTCAAGCTCGCCTCGAATGAGAATCCGCTCGGTCCGTCGCCCAAGGCTCTCGAAGCTGTCACGCGGGCGTTGCCGGAGTTGAATCGTTATCCGGACGGCGGCGCGTGGGCGTTGCGCCACAAGATCGCCGCGCATCATCGGGTAGGTCCCGACCAGGTCTTCGTCGCATCCGGTTCGGTCGAGGTTCTGAACCTGCTCGCGTTCCTTTTTTTGCGCCCCGGCTTGAATGCGGTCTTTCCGGAGCATTGCTTCGCGATCTATCCGCTGGCGACGGCGGCGGCGGGCGGCGAGGGACGCGCGGTTGCGGTGCGCGACGGCTTCTACTTCGATCTCGACCGCGTCGCCGAGGCGATCGACGCCAACACGCGCATCGTCTTTCTCGATAATCCGAACAATCCGACCGGCACGATCTTCCGGCGCGCCGAATGGGAGCGTTTTCTGGCGCGCGTGCCAGAGCACGTGGTGGTGGTCGCCGACGAAGCCTACTTCGAGTTCGTGCGCGACCCCGATTACCCGGACTCGCTCCGCTATCACGACGGGCGGCGGCTGATCGTCACGATGCGCACCTTCTCGAAAATCTTCGGCCTGGCCGGGTTACGGGTGGGCTACGCAATCTCGAGCGCCGCGATTGTTACGCTGCTCAACAAGGTGCGCCAGCCGTTCAACGTCACCTCGCTCGGACAGATCGCTGCGATCGCCGGGATGGACGACGCCGAGCATGTGCGCCGCACGCTCGAGGTCAACGCGCGCGGAATCGATTATCTGGAGGCCGAGTTCCGCCGCCTGGGACTCGCCTTCGTCCCCACGCACGCGAATTTCATCCTGGTCGACGTCGGCGATGGGCAGGCGATGTTCGAGAAGCTGATGCGCGCCGGGGTGGTCGTGCGGCCGATGGGCGGGTACAATTTCCCGCGCCATGTGCGGATCAGCGTCGGCACCGAGAGCGAGAACCGGCGGCTGATCGAGGCGCTCGAAAAACTGATCTAGATGACTAACCGTCAACCGCCCGCGCCTCCCGCACCAGCCTGACGATGCCGCCGCTGTTCACACGGATGGCCATCTGCGGCGTCGGACTGATCGGAGGATCGCTCGCGATGGCCGCGCGGCGCGCGCGGCTGGTCGACGCGATCGTTGGCCTCGGGCGGAGCGAAGCGAACCTCAGGACTGCCGTTGAGCGGGGGATAATCGATTTCGCCACCTACGATCCGGCCGCGGCAGCGCACGATGCGGATTTGGTCGTGATGGCGACGCCGATCCGCGCGATGCCCGCGACGCTGCGCGCGATGCGCCCCGCGCTGCCACCCGACGCGATCGTGACCGACGTCGGAAGCGTGAAGCAGTGGGTGATTGAAAACCTCGAGCCGGAACTTGGCCCGGCGATGGCGCTGGTCGCGGCGCATCCGATCGCCGGCAAGGAGACTACCGGCGCGGGCGCCGCCGATCCGTCGCTGTTTCAGGACCATCGCGTGCTCATCACGCCCTCGGCACGCAGCACGCCTGAGGCAATCGAGAAAATCGAAACGCTCTGGAAAGCCACCGGCGCGCGAGTGTCACAAATGTCTTCTGCGGCGCACGATCGGATCATGGCGCGCGCGAGTCATCTGCCGCAGATCGTGGCGAGCGCACTTGCGGCGGCTCTGCACGATGCGCAAATTGAAGGAGTGCGCCCGACCGAATTCGGAGCCGGCGGATTGCGCGACACAACCAGGATCGCGGCTTCGTCCCCCGAGATGTGGATCGATATCTGCCTCACGAATCGCGCCGCGATTATCGAGGCGCTCGCCGGATTTCGGACGCTGGTCGAAGAATTCGCCGGCGCGCTCGAACAGAGCGACGCCGCAGCGCTCAAAAACATTTTTGAGCGTGGACGCGCGATGCGCCGGGGGCTCAAATGACGGCGGCATCGGGACGCAGCCGGCCGATAGTCGCGATCGACGGACCGGTCGGCGCCGGCAAATCGACCGTAGCGCGCAGACTCGCGCAGGCGCTCGGCTTCGCTTACATCAATACCGGCGCGATGTATCGCGCGGTGGCGATCGCGGCGCGCAACGCGGGAATCACGCCTGATGATCCAGGGCTCGAAGCGAAACTCGCGCGGCTGCTCGCGTCAATCGTAATCTCGTTTGCCGGCGATCGCGTTCTGCTCGATGGGCGCGATGTGACCGGCGAGCTCGGCGCGCCCGCGATTGGCGATCTGGCCTCGCGGCTTTCGACCCTTGCCGTGGTGCGCGCCGCGATGCGCGAGTTGCAGCGCAAGGCCGGTGCGGCCGGCGGCGTGGTGATGGAAGGGCGGGATATCGGCACGGCGATTTTTCCCGATGCCGAGTTCAAGTTTTTCCTCGATGCCGACGTCGCCGTGCGCGCGCGCCGGCGCTACGAGGAGCTGGCGGCGAAGGGCGCCGCGATCGGGTATGATGAGGTGCTCGCGCAGCTTCGCGAGCGCGATCGGCGCGATCGGGGACGCGAACTCGCGCCGCTTAAGCAGGCGCCCGACGCGGTGCTGGTCGATTCGAGCCATCTCACGATCGATCAGGTTGTCAAGCTGATGCAGGATCGAATTGCGCGATGAGCGCGCACAATCGGGCCTTGCAACCCAACTGGACTGGTTGTAAGCATTCGTCATAGCCTTGAAGTTTCTCGCGGAAGGTCCCACTAAATGGAGAAAGCTTTGCCTGACAAGATAAACGGAGGAGCAAATGATTTTGAGTCGTTGATGGAACAGAGTCTGCGCGCTCCCCGCACCGGCGACGTGCTGACCGGAACCGTACTGCTGGTGACGCGCGACAGCGTCATCATCGACATCAACTACAAGTGCGAAGGGCAGGCGCCCCTCGCCGAGTTCCTTGACTCTGAGGGCAACCCCACGGTCAAGGAAGGCGACGAGGTCGACGTCTACTTTGAGGGCACCGAGACCGAGAACGGCACCGTGATGCTCTCACACGCCAAGGCCGAGAAGTTCAAGGTCTGGCGCGAGCTTGAACGCGCTTTCCAGAACGAAACCCCGGTCGAGGGTGCGATCCTCGGCAAGGTCAAGGGCGGACTCAAAGTCGATATTGGAGTGGCCGCGTTTCTGCCCGGATCGCATGTCGATATCCGGCCCGCGCGCAATCTGGATCGCTATGTCGGTCAGCGCGGCCGTTTCCAGATCCTGAAGTTCAACCGCGCGCGCGCCAACGTCGTGGTCTCGCGCCGTACCGTGCTCGAGCGCGAACGCGCCTCGCTCAAGGAACAGACGCTTAAGGTGCTCGAAGAGGGCGTGATCCTCGAAGGCACCGTCAAGAACATCACCGACTACGGCGCGTTTATCGATCTCGGCGGACTCGACGGCCTGCTGCATATCACCGACATGTCATGGGGCCGGCTGCAGCATCCTTCGGAAGTGCTCAGCGTCGGCGACAAAGTCAAAGTCGTGGTGCTCAAGTACGATCCCGAACGCGAGCGCGTCTCGCTCGGGATGAAACAGATTATGCCCGACCCGTGGACCAAGGCGGCTGAGAACTACCCGCCGGGGATGCGGACCAAGGGCAAGGTCGTCAGCGTCACTGATTACGGCGCGTTCGTCGAGCTCGAAAAGGGCATCGAGGGGCTGGTGCACGTTTCCGAAATGAGTTGGAGCAAGCGCGCGGTGCATCCGTCGAAAGTGGTCAACGTCGGCGACCTGGTCGAAGTGCAGGTGCTGGGGGTCGATGAAGCCAATCGGCGCATCTCGCTCGGCCTCAAGCAGACCGAGCCGAATCCCTGGCAGGAACTGGCGCGGCGTCATCCGGTCGGCAGCAAGGTGCATGGCAAGGTCAAGTCGATTACCGACTTCGGAGTATTCGTCGAGATTGAGCCCGGGATCGACGGTCTGGTGCACATCTCCGACCTTTCGTGGACGCGCAAAGTGCGTCATCCCTCGGAACTGGTCAAGAAGGGCGACGAAGTGGATGCGGTCGTGCTGGGCATCGAGGTCGAGCACGAACGCGTGAGTCTCGGGATGAAGCAGACGGTCGGCGATCCGTGGCAGACCGTCGCCGAGCGCTATCCGCTCAACACACGCGTGAAGGGCAAGGTCAGCTCGGTCGCCGACTTCGGCGTGTTCGTCGAACTCGAGGAAGGTATCGAGGGCCTGATCCATATTTCGCAGCTCAGCTCGGAACGCGTCGACAAGCCGCAGAGCCTGTTCAAGGTCGGTGACGAACTCGAGGCGCTGGTGGTGCAAGTCGACACCAAGGAACGGCGGATCGGACTCTCGATCAAGGCGCTCAAGCAGCACGAAGAGCGCGAAGAAATGCAGGCCTACCTCAAGCGCGATCACGAGGCGGCGCGTTTCTCGCTCGAAGACATTCTGAACGAAGAGCTGCGGCTCGATCGCGAAGATGCGGAGGGCCGGGCCGCCCGCGGACGCGGACGCGACCGCTGATCGCCGGCCGCGACGGGGACAGGAATGACCAAGCGCGAGCTGATCGAGGAGCTGCTCGCCCGCCGCGCGCAGATCTCGCGTCACGACTCGGAGACCACCGTCAACGCGCTGTTCGAGGCAATGGCCACGGTGCTGGCGCGCGGCGATCGGATCGAGTTGCGCGGCTTCGGCAGTTTCGGCGTGAAGCAGCGGCGCGCCCGCCAGGGGCGAAATCCGAAGACCGGCGCAACGGTCGCGGTCGAGGCCAAGCGGGTTCCGTTCTTCCGCGCCGGCAAGGAGCTGCGAATCGAGCTCAATGGCAAGGCGCGGGACCGGTCCTCGCAATCGGGCTGAGGCGGCTTCCGAACCGCATCGGCTGTGGGCGCCGTGGCGGCGAGCCTACGTCCAAGGCGCCGTCCCTCGCCCTTCCGGATGCATCTTTTGTTTCGGCCGCATCGATGCTGCCGAGCGCCGCGATCGCCTGGTGCTCAGCGCCGATCGTCTGGTGCTGGTGATGCTCAACCGCTATCCGTACAACAACGGCCATCTGATGATCGCGCCGCGCCGCCATGTCGCCTCGCCTGAGCTGCTGACCGCGCGCGAGGGCGCCGCGCTAGCCGCGATGATCGCGGCCGCGGTCGCGCGGCTTCGCCGCGCCTATCATCCTGACGGCTTGAACATCGGCGCGAATCTCGGCCGCGCCGCCGGCGCAGGCATTGCGGCGCACATGCATTGGCATCTGGTGCCGCGATGGGACGGCGATACCAACTTCATGCCGGTTGCGGCCGGCACGCGCGTGATTTCCGAGCTGCTCGACGAGACGTATGCGCGGCTCGCCCCGCTTTTCAAGACTGGCCGACAACCCGTATCCTAGAACTCAAGACTTTCTCGTTAGGATCGATAATGAACCAGGACCTGCTCGCGATTACCACGCTGGGCGCGCTCAAGAGCGCGGGCTACCGAACCGCGCCGGTGCGAATCGAACTCCGCAACAACCTGCTCGCGCGTCTCAAGACCGGCGAGCGCACGCTGCCGGGAATCGTTGGTTACGATCAGACGGTGGTGCCAGAAATCGAGAACGCAATCCTCGCGGGCCATCATATGATTCTGCTCGGCGAACGCGGCCAGGCGAAATCGCGGATCATCCGCTCGCTCGCCAGCCTGCTCGATGAATTCGTGCCGGCCGTGAAGGGCTGCGAGATCAATGATGATCCGTTCGCGCCGATCTGCAAGTTCTGCCGCCGCCAGCTTGCCGAGCGGGGCGACGCGCTCGAGATCGCATGGCTCACGCGCGAGCAGCGCTATGCCGAGAAGCTTGCCACGCCCGACGTCTCGGTCGCCGACCTGATCGGCGAGATCGATCCAATCAAGGTCGCCGAAGGACGCTACCTCGCCGACGAGGAGACGATCCATTACGGACTGATCCCGCGGACCAATCGCGGCATCTTTGCGATCAATGAACTCCCCGACCTGACCGAGAAGGTGCAGGTCGGCCTGTTCAACCTGATGGAGGAAAAGGACGTCCAGATCAAGGGCTACAAGATTCGCCTGCCGGTCGACGTGTTGTTCGTGGCGAGCGCGAACCCGGAAGACTACACCTCGCGCGGCCGGATCATCACGCCGCTCAAGGATCGCTTCGACGTCCAGATTCGCACGCATTACCCGAAAACCATCGAGGACGAGATCGCGATCATGGAGCAGGAGTGCAGCTATCCGCTGCGCTCCGATTTGCCGCTGCGGGTGGCTCCCTTCATGCGCGAGATCCTGGCGAACATCACGTTCGAGGCGCGCGCCTCGAACGAGATCAACCAGGCCTCGGGCGTTTCGGTGCGGGTGACGATCAACAACTTTGAGTCGGTGATTTCCAACGCCGAGCGGCGCGCGGTGATCGTGGGCGAGAACGAGATTGTCCCGCGGATTACTGATCTGCCGTCGTTGTTCGCCTCGACCGCCGGCAAAATCGAGCTGGAGTACGTGGGTGAGGACAAGAAGGAAGAAGACCTGGTTGAGCGCCTGATCAATCACGCGGTGCTCAAGGTCTTCGATCGCTACCTGAAAATCGACGATCTCAAATCGATCGTCGCCTACTTCGGCCAGGGCTGGGGCGTCGAGGTCTCGGACCGCGCTCCCTCCGCTGAGTATCTGGAGCCGCTGCGCGAGGTGCCGGGACTGCGCGAGGCGGTCGAACGGCTCGGACCGTTCGAGACCCCGGGCCTGATGGCGGTCGCGAGCGAACTCATCTTTGAGGGCCTCCATCTCCATCAGAAACTCAACAAGGAGCGCCAGGGTGGCGGGCGGATGAGCTATCACGCCTGAACCTCGCGCCGATGAACATCCATCGCTATACGCTGTGGGACGGAAGCCAGCGCGTCCGGCTCACCGCCGATCAGCTCTTCGAGAAGCTCGCCGAATATCTCTCGTACACCGACGATGTGCGTCAGGCGATGGACTGGATCATGCGCCAGGGCATCGACCTCGATGGCGTGAAGATGATGGGTCTAGAGGAGCTGATCGAGCAGTTGCGCCAGGAGATGCGCAAGCGCTACCGCGAGTTCAATCTCAAGCACGCGCTCTCCGAGATCGAACGCAAACTCGAAAGCATCCTCGAGCGCGAGCGGCATACGCTGGGCACGCTTCGCGATCGCAAGCCGGGGATCGAAGATAAGGAACGCGAGCTTGCGCATCTGCCGCGCAAGCTCTCCGAGGCGCTGAGGCGGCTCGAGAACTACGACTTCGAGGACGGCGAGGCGAAGGCCGACTTCGACGAATTGCTCAAGGAATACGAGAACATCCGCGACCTCGAAAACTTTCGCGATCGACACGGCCAGGCGTTTCGCGGGCCCAAGAGCCTCGGCTATCGCGAAGCGGTCGACATGATGCGCGAGATGGAACGGATGCGGAATCTCGAGCAGGCGCTGATGGCGGGCGATTTGAACGAGGTCTCGGGCGACGAGCTGAATGCGATGCTCGGCGGACAGGCCTCTGAAGATTTCGAAAACCTGAAGCAGGCGATGCTGCTGCTGGATGAATCCGGCTATCTCCTCACCCGCGGCGAGCATCTGGCGCTCTCGCCCAAGGGCGTGCGGCGGATCGGACAGCTCGCGCTGCGCGATATCTTCCAGGGGCTGCTCCGCGATCGCAGCGGCGGCCATGCGATGGATCATCGCGGCGCAACCGAGATCCGGCCCGAGGTGACCAAGCCGTACGTTTACGGCGATCCGCTGAATCTCAACCTGGTCGAGACGCTCAAGCATGCGCTGACGCGCAAGCCCGGCGTCCCGTTGACGCTCGGCCCCGACGATTTCGAGGTGTTCGAGAGCGACTACGCCACCACTTCGTCGACGGTGTTGTGCCTCGACATGTCGTGGTCGATGAGCTGGGAGGGGCGGTTCGCGGCGGCCAAGAAGGTCGCGATGGCGATGGAGACGCTGATTCGCTCCAAGTACCCGCGCGACTTTTTCGCGATCGTCGGCTTCTTTACCCGCGCCGTCCAACTGAAGCTGAAAGACCTGCCCGAAGCCTCGTGGAACATGGGCGACCCGTTCACGAACCTGCAGGACGGACTGCGGCTCGCGGCCGAGCTCCTCGGGCGTCATCCGTCGCGCAACCAGCAGATCATCGTGATCACCGACGGTCAGCCCACCGCCTACTTCCAGAATGGCCGCGTCTTTTGCGAATGGCCGTTGTCCTTCGGCGGCATCAGCATGCGCGCCGCCCAGGAGACGCTCAAGGAAGTGGAACGGGTGACGCGCAAAGGAATTCGGATCAATACCTTTATGCTGGATGATTCGCCGAGCCTGCGCGCGTTCGTCGAGAAGATGACGCTCATCAACCGGGGCCGCGCGCTCTTCACCCGCCCCGACCATCTGGGCGAGTACCTGCTGGTTGATTATTTATCGCACAAGCGCAAGAAGATCTGACGAGTCTGCGGATTAATCGCGAAAATTTTGGCCTGATCGCGGCAAAATCGCCCTTTCGGCCGGTCGCCTTTACACCATCGCCGGCCTCTGTTAGCCTCTTTTCCCAAGAAAAAATCAAAGGAATAAGCAAGACTCCTGATGCCCCTCGCGTCCGCTCGTAAGCGGGAAATAGTCCAATCGCACGCACGAAGTCCCAAGGACAGCGGTTCTTCCGAGGTCCAGGTGGCGCTCTTTTCTGCCCGAATCGAGCAGTTAAGTGAGCATCTCCGGACCCACGCGAAAGACCATCATTCGCGCCGCGGTTTGCTCAAACTCGTGAGCAAACGCCGCCGGCTGCTGGACTATCTGCATTCGCGCGATGTCTCCCGTTATCGAGAGCTGATTGAAAAACTGGGCATCCGGAGGTAGGCCCGGAGGGGGTCGCCGGTGCAAGCCGTGTCGACCGCTCAGCCACGTCGATGCCGACATCGTTGGAGTCATCGCTCCGCCGGTTCGCTGCATCGAGCCTGCATCCTGCCTTCCTGACAAGGTAAGGAAATGTATCGAAAACTAGAGATAGAATTTTCAGGGCGTCCGCTCTCGCTCGAGACCGGACGCCTGGCGCGCCAGGCACACGGCGCGGTACTCGCCCAGTACGGCGAGACTGTAGTGCTTGCGACCGTGGTTTCCGCCTACGAGGCGCGAACCAAGACCGACTTCATCCCGCTCACCGTCGATTATCAGGAAAAAACTTTCGCCGCCGGCAAGATTCCGGGCGGCTTCTTCAAGCGCGAGGGGCGTCCGTCCGAGAAGGAGATCCTGACCTCACGTCTGATCGATCGCGCGATGCGTCCACTGTTTCCCAAGGGCTACGATCGCGAGACGCAGATTATCGTTTCGGTGCTTTCGGCCGACCGCGACAATGATCCCGATGTGCTGGCGCTGATTGCCGCGTCGACCGCGCTCGAAGTCTCCGACATCCCGCATCTCGGTCCAGTAGCCGCGGTGCGGATGGGTCGCATCAAGGGCCAGCTCGTGGTCAATCCACTGCTCGATCAACTTGAACAGAGCGACGTCTCGATGGTCGTGGCGGCGAAGCCGGACTCAATCGTGATGCTCGAAGGCGGCGCCAAGATCGTAGACGAGGAAGCGATCCTCGAGGCGCTCTTCTCGGCGCACGAAGCGATGCATCCGATCTTCGAAATCCAGCAGGAGCTCCGCCGGCTCGCCGGCAAGCCCAAGCGCGAATTCACGCCGAAGCAGATCGATCCGGCGCTCAAGGAGCGGGTCCGCGCGCGCGTCGGAAGTGAACTTGAGGCGGCGCTCGCGATTAAGAGCAAGAAAGATCGTTCGGCGGCAGTTTACGGGTTGTCGGACAAGGTGGCCGCGGAGATCGGCGGCGAAGACCCTGAGATGAAGGCCAAGGTCGCCGAGGCGTACGACGCGATCGTGCGCGAGCGGGTGCGCCGCGTGATCCTCGAGGACGACAAGCGTATCGACGATCGCAGCTCGACCGAAATCCGCCCGCTGAGCGCGCAGGTGCAGGTGTTGCCGCGCACCCACGGCTCGGCGATCTTCACGCGTGGCGAGACCCAAGTGTTGGCGACGGTTACCCTCGGCACTTCTTCTGACGAGCAAAAAATCGATGCTCTCCTGGGCGAGCGCTACAAGAAATTTCTTCTGCACTACAATTTCCCGCCCTTTTCGACTGGTGAGGTCAAGTTCCTGCGCGGCCCCGGACGCCGTGAGATCGGTCATGGCGCGCTCGCTGAGCGGGCGCTCGCCGCGGTCCTGCCGAGCGAAGAGGAATTCCCTTACACGATTCGCGTGGTTTCGGAGGTGCTCGAATCGAACGGCAGTTCCTCGATGGCCACCGTATGCGGCGGGAGTCTGGCTCTGATGGACGCGGGCGTGCCGGTCAAGTCGGCCGTCGCCGGCATCGCGATGGGCCTCGTGAAGGAGGGCGAGCAGGTTCGCGTACTGACCGATATTCTCGGCGACGAGGACCATCTGGGTGACATGGACTTCAAGGTGGCCGGCACGGCGCAGGGCGTCACGGCGATCCAGATGGACAACAAGGTCGGCGGCGTGACCCGCGAGGTGATGCGTCAGGCGCTGCACCAGGCGCGCGATGCGCGGCTCTTCGTGCTCGGCGTGATGGAGAAGGCGATTCAGTCGCCGCGCGAGGAAGTCTCGGCGCTCGCTCCGCGAATCCACACGATGCGCATCAAGCCGGACAAGATTCGCGACGTGATCGGTCCGGGCGGCAAGGTGATCCGCGCACTAACCGAGGAGACCGGCTGCAAGATCGACATCGAGGACGACGGAACGGTGCGAATCGCCTCCAGCGACAGCACGGCGTTGCAGCGCGCGATTGACGCGATCCAGGCGATCACCGCCGAGCCTGAGGTCGGGCGCATCTACCACGGCAAGGTCCGCAAAATCGTCGACTTCGGCGCATTCGTCGAAATCCTGCCCGGCACTGACGGCCTCCTGCACATCTCTCAAATCTCAACCGAGCGGATTCGGCGCGTCGAGGACGTGCTGCACGAAGGCGACGAGATCAATGTCAAGGTGCTTGACGTCGATCGCTCCGGCAAAATCCGGCTGTCGATGCGCGAGGCGCAGGAAGAATCCGAGCAACGCGGCAAGTAGTTCCCCGACTTGGCGAGCATCCTGACATGATTTCCAAGACCGTCCTGCCCAACGGTGTCCGGGTAATCACTGAGGCGATGCCCCAGGTGGTGTCGTGCTCGATCGGAATCTGGGTCGAGAACGGCTCGCGTTACGAAGCCCCGGAGGAGAATGGCGTCTCGCATTTCATCGAGCATCTGCTGTTCAAGGGCACTCGGCGGCGCACAGCGGCGCAGATCGCCGAGGAGATCGATGCGGTGGGTGGCGTGCTCAACGCCTTCACCGGCAAGGAGTACACCTGCTACTACGCCAAGGTGCTGGGCAACGATCTGCCGCTGGCGATCGACGTTCTGGCCGACATTTTTCTCGATTCGGTGTTTGATCCCGCTGAGATCGATCGCGAGCGCCAGGTTGTGATCCAGGAGATCTCGCAGGCCGAGGACACCCCCGACGATTACATCCACGATCTTTTCAATCTGCGCTTCTGGGAAGGGCATCCGTTGTCGCTGCCGATCTTCGGCTCGGAGCGGACGGTCAACGCGATGAACCGCGAGTTGCTGACTTCGTTCATGGCCGACCGCTATCGCGCCGAGAAAATCCTGGTCGGCGCAGCCGGGATGGTCGATCACCAGCGGCTCGTCGCCGAGTGCGCGCGGCTGTTCGGCGCGATTCCCGGCAACGGCCGGCCGCATCCGATCACGCCGCCCACCGAGCGTCCGATCGTGCAGCAGTACGAAAAGGAACTCGAACAGGTCCATCTCTGTATCGGCGGTCCCGGCCTTAGTCAGACCGATCCGCTGCGTTACGCGAGCTACGTGCTCAACACGGCGCTGGGCGGCGGGATGTCGTCACGGCTGTTCCAGGAGGTCCGCGAGCGCCGTGGCCGCGTCTACAGCATCTATTCGTTCAACTCCTCGTTTATTGATTGCGGCTACATGGCGATTTACGCCGGAACCAACCGTGAGTGGCTCGATGAGGTGATCGAGGTGACCCTCCGCGAGATCGGCAGGATCGCGCGCGACGGGCTCACGCCGGCCGAGCTCGCGCGCGCCAAGAGCCAGCTCAAGGGCAACATGTTGCTCGGCATGGAATCGACCGACAGCCGGATGAATCGGCTCGCGCGCAACGAGATCTATTTTCGGCGCGAGATTACGATTCAAGAGCTGGCCGACGCGATCGACCGGGTCACCAACGCGCAAATCGTCGAGCTTGCCAGCCGTTGCTTCAAGTCCGATCGGATGGCGATGGTCGTGCTGGGCGATCTGAAGGGGCGCAAGCTGGGCGCGGATCTCTGGTCGGCGATGAGTTGAGCGATTGTCGCCGGTTTCAGCTTCACTTTCCTGACAAGGGCACGTGCTGCGGGCTGCCGCGCGCGGAATCCTCGATTTTAAGTCGCGCGAAATGGAGCCCCCGCTTGACCGGCGCATAGGTCACAGTGAGGGGACATTGCGCCAGCGGTCCGAGCGTTTGCGGGCATCCTGACGTAACGCCGAAAGCGGCGCTCCCCAGGATCGAAACCTTGTCGATCTGAACCGGCGCTTCGCTAAGATTGATCACCTCGACGGTTTGTGGCGCGCTCTGTTGATTCAGCGACGCCGTCGAGAAGGTGAGCGCCTTCGGATGGAATTTGATTCTCGGGCGCACGCCGAATCCGCTGAGCCTGACGCGTTGGGGAGCGTTACGTGCATTGTCAAGGATCTTTAGCGTGCCGGTCCGGAAACCAATCCCGGTCGGCGTAAAGCATACGTCGATTTCGCAGCTCTTTCCGGGCAGCAGGCTATCAGTGCAGTCGCTGGATGCGATCGTGAATTCATCGCTGGTACTCTCGGGCGTACCAAGTATGATGGGATCCTTTCGCGGGTTGTTCGGAGTGCGCAACGCAAGCTTTCGCACACAACGGCTGCTCGGACTGATGCCTACGGTCGCCCTCGGAAACGCAAGCCGCGCTGGCGAGTAGCTGAGTGCGATTGGCACGGTCGTGGGAGTCGAGGTGGGGGTCGGGGTGAGAGTCGCGGTTGCGGTCGCTGTCGGCGTTGAGGTGACAGTCGGCGTTGTCGTCACGGTCGCGGTGGCGCTCGCGGTCACTGTCGAGGTCGGCGCGGGCGTCGGCTCGAGCGCAAAGACGCCTTGCAGATGCGCCGGGGCGAAACCGGGATGCGCGCTCTCAGCATCGTAGGCGAGCGACCAGGCGCCGGCTGAAGGATCGAATTCGAGCACTTCCTGCGCTGTGAAGTTCTCTCCGCCGACCGTGCCGGTGCCGTCGAAGACCAGCAGCAGATGACCGTTGCTCGCAAGGTAATCCGCGCCGACCAGGTTGATTCCGGCCGGGACGCCTGCCTTGCGTCCATCGAAAAAGATCGTGAAAGGCGAACTGGTACCAGTCAGCCGCACGAGATCGCAGGGATAGGCGGTGATCGCCGGACCGCCCGGGCCGGGGAGCTCGGCGGGAATATCGAAAGAGAGTGCAAGGTCGGTCCCCGCGATCATCGTGATCGCATCGATCGCCGCGCCCGACGGCACGCCGTTCGCGCCGCCGCTGAAATAGAGTGCATAGTTCTTGCCGTCGAAGCTCGCAACGTCACGCGGCGTGATTGTGATCGTGCCGCTCCCCGACGGCAGCGTAACCGGATTGTCGAAGGTCAGGAGCTGATGATTATCCGGCGTCTGGTAGTAGCCGGTGACGTGAACGTTGACCGGCACGGACGGAAAGGAAAGGCGGCTGACGGTGGAGAAATTGTCGCTCGCCACCTGATTCGGCGCGACAGTTTGATTGCCGAGAGTCGCGGTAATGTCGGGCGTGAAGAAGATCTCCAGCAGCGGAGTTGCGGCGCGGATCGGGAGCGTCGTGCCGAGCACTATCGCCAATCCCAGCGCGGTAATCAGGGCGATCACCGCGAGCCATCCGGACCGCTTCATCGTCCCCCTCCGGAGGCGACTCGAAGTCGCTTCCCTGCGATCCTATTTATCCGAGCGTGGACAAACGGTCAGCTACCCGCCCGGCGCGCGCGCTCAGAGCTCGGGGCTGGCCGGAAGAAAACTCTCGCCCATCAGGTATGTATCGACGGCGCGGGCGGCCTCGCGCCCCTCCCATATCGCCCACACCACCAGCGATTGACCGCGGCGCGCATCGCCGGCGGCGAACACGCCGGGCACGCTGGTGGCATAATTTTCAGACGCAATGTTGCCGCGCTGGTCGAGCTTCAGCCCGAGCTCAGCGACGATCGTGTCGGTTTCCGGACCGAGGAAGCCGAGCGCCAGCAGCACCAGATCGCATTCGAGCTCGAACTCGCTGCCCGGTATCTCTTCCATCACCATCCGGCCGTTGTCGTGTTTCCAATGGAGCCGTGCGCCGAGCAACCGGCTGACGCGGCCGTTTTCGCCTTTGAATGCCTTGGTGTTGATGCTCCAGTCGCGGCGCACACCTTCTTCGTGTGAGGTCGAGGTGCGCAGGATCATCGGCCATTCCGGCCATGGCATCTCCGGCGTGCGCCGAGCCGGCGGCATCGGCAGCAGCTCGAACTGGAAAACTTCGATCGCGCCCTGTCGGTTCGACGTGCCGAGGCAATCCGAGCCGGTGTCGCCGCCGCCCAGGATGACGACGCGCTTGCCGTGCGCGGTGATCTCACTTTTCGGATCAAGCCGATCGCCGAAATTGCGCCGGTTCTGCTGCGGCAGAAACTCCATTGCGAAATGTACGCCGTCGAGCTCGCGGCCCGGGACGTTCAGGTCGCGCGGCCGCGTCGATCCCACCGTGAGACAGATCGCGTCATGGCGCGCGCGCAGTTCGTCGGCATGCAGATCGCGCCCCACATGGCAGTTGGTGACGATCTCGACGCCTTCCGCACGCATCTGCTCGACGCGCCGTTGGACGATCCATTTTTCGAGCTTGAAATCCGGGATGCCGTAAGTCAGCAAGCCGCCGACGCGATCTGAACGCTCGTACAGGGTGACCGAATGACCCGCGCGCGCGAGCTGCTGCGCGCAGGCAAGGCCCGCCGGCCCCGAGCCCACGACCGCGACGCGCTTGCCCGTCCGGCGCGCCGGCGGCTGCGGCGCGACCCAGCCTTCGGCGAAAGCATGATCGATGATGCTCTTCTCGATCAGCTTGATCGTGACCGGGTCGTCATTGATGTTGAGGACACACGCCTCTTCGCACGGCGCCGGACAGATGCGTCCGGTGAATTCCGGAAAATTGTTGGTCGAGTGCAGGCGCTCGATCGCTTCGCGCCAGCGGCCGCGATACACCAAATCGTTCCAGTCGGGAATGATGTTCCCGAGCGGGCAGCCCTTGTGGCAGAACGGGATGCCGCAGTCCATGCATCGCGCGCCCTGCTTGCGCAACTCCGCCTCGGGCATCTTGAGCTCGAACTCGCGCCAGTCCTTGAGCCGTTCGGCAATTGGGCGCTTGTGCGGCGTTTCGCGTTCAAATTCAAGAAAGCCTGTGATCTTGCCCATCCGGTTCTGCCTGTTCAGATTGCCGCGACCGCGTCACACCGCCGCAAGCCGGGCGAGGTCGGAGTTGACGTTGAGATGTTGGGCTTCGAGCACCTTGCGATACTCGGTCGGCATCACCTTGACGAACTTCATTGCATAAGCGTCCCAGTCCTCCAGGATCCTTTCGGCGACCGCGCTCGCAGTGTATTGATGATGCCTGACGATGAGTGCGTGAAGTTGCTTGAGCTCCGCGTCGTCCTCGAGGCCGATAAGCTCGACCATGCTGGTGTTGCAGCGCGCGGCGAAGCTCCGGTCTTCATCGAGCACGTAGGCGATTCCGCCGCTCATCCCGGCTGCGAAGTTGCGTCCGGTCCTGCCCAGCACGACGACCAGACCGCGCGTCATGTACTCGCATCCATGATCGCCGACGCCTTCGACCACCGCCGTCGCGCCGCTGTTGCGGACCGCGAAACGCTCGCCCGCGACGCCGCGGAAAAACGCCTCGCCGCCGGTCGCGCCGTAGAGCGCGACGTTGCCGATCAGAATGTTCTCTTCGGCGCGGAACGTCGCCTCGCGCGGCGGCCGCACCGCCATGAAACCACCCGAGAGTCCCTTGCCGCAGTAGTCATTGGCGTCGCCCTCCAGATAGAGCGCAACGCCCGGTGCGAGGAACGCGCCGAAGCTCTGACCCGCCGAGCCGCGCAGATGAATTTGGATTGTGTAGGGCGGCAGTCCGTCGCCGCCCCATCGTCGCGAAACCTCCGCCGAGAGCATCGTGCCGACCGTGCGATTCACGTTGCGGATCGGCAGATGCAGCTCGATCGGCTTTTTGTGTTCAATTGCTTCGCGGCACTGCTCGATAAGCTTGCGGTCGAGTGCGCGCTCCAAACCATGGTCCTGTTGCTCGACGCAATGGAGCGGCTCGTCAGGCGCGCTGTCGACGCGTTGCAAGATCGGCCTCAGATCGATATGGCGCGCCTTCCAGTGCTCAATCGCTTCGTTGGCGTCGAGACATTCGACGTGACCGACCATCTCATCGAGCGTGCGGAAGCCGAGTTGCGCCATGTACTCCCGGAGCTCCTCCGCGATGAACATCATGAAGTTGACGACATGCTCAGGGCGTCCCTCGAAGCGCTTGCGCAGCTCCGGGTCCTGGGTCGCGATTCCGACCGGGCAGGTGTTGAGATGGCACACGCGCATCATGATGCAGCCCGAGGCGACCAGCGCTGCGCTCGCGAAGCCGAATTCCTCAGCTCCGAGCAGCGCCGCGATCGCGACGTCGCGCCCGGTCTTGAGTTGGCCGTCGGTTTCGACGCGAATCCGGCCGCGCAGTCCGTTCAGCACCAGCACCTGCTGGGTCTCAGCCAGGCCGAGTTCCCATGGACCGCCGGCGTGCTTGATCGAGGTGAGCGGCGAAGCGCCTGTGCCGCCGTCGTGGCCGCTGATCAGCACCACGTCGGCCTTGGCCTTTGCCACGCCGGCGGCGACCGTGCCGACGCCGACTTCGGCCACCAGCTTGACGCTCACGCGCGCGCGGTCGTTGGCGTTCTTCAAATCGTGGATTAGCTGCGCGAGATCCTCGATCGAATAGATGTCGTGATGGGGCGGCGGCGAGATCAAACCGACGCCCGGCGTCGAGTAGCGGATCTTCGCGATATATTCATCGACCTTGTGGCCGGGGAGCTGACCACCCTCGCCCGGCTTGGCTCCCTGGGCCATCTTGATCTGCAGCTCGTCGGCGTTGACCAGATAATTGCTGGTCACGCCGAAGCGCGCCGAGGCGACCTGCTTGATCGCGCTGCGCCGCCAGTCGCCGTTCGCATCGCGCTCGAACCGTTCGGGATCTTCGCCCCCTTCGCCGGTGTTGCTCTTGCCGCCGATGCGGTTCATCGCGATCGCGAGGTTCTCATGCGCTTCCTTGCTGATCGACCCGAACGACATCGCGCCGGTCTTGAAACGCTTGACGATCTCGGCCGCCGGCTCGACCTCCGCGATCGGAATCGGCTCGCGTTGCGGCTTGAACTTGAGCAGGCTCCGCAAAGTCGCCAGATGACGGCTTTGATCGTCGACCAGCCGCGTGTACTCCTTGAAGAGGCGATAGTTGCCGGTGCGCACCGAATGCTGGAGCTTGGCGATGGTGTTCGGGTTGTACATGTGAAACTCGCCCCGCCGCCGCCATTGATAATTGCCGCCGACGTCGAGTTCCGTCGCCAGGTTGGGCTCGGCCGCGAACGCGCTCCGATGGCGAATCGCGCTCTCGCGCGCGATCGCGTCGAGGCCGATGCCGCCGACGCGCGACGAGGTCCAGGTGAAGTAGCGATCGACGGTCTCCTGGTCGAGGCCAATCGCCTCGAATATCTGCGCGCCGCGATAGCTCTGCAGCGTCGAGATGCCCATCTTGGAGGCGACTTTGATGAGCCCCTTGGTGATCGCCTTGATGAAATGCTCGACCGCCTCTTCCTCGCTCACGCCCGACAGGATGCCTTCGCGGATCATCCCGGCCATCGTGGCAAACGCGAGATACGGATTGATTGCGCCCGCGCCGTAGCCCATCAACAGGCAGAAATGCATCACCTCGCGCGGCTCGCCCGACTCGACCACCAGGCCAACGCGGGTGCGCGTGCCTTCCCGAATCAGATGATGATGCACGGCGGACGTCGCAAGCAGGCTCGGGATCGGCGCCAACTCCCGATTTACGCCGCGATCCGAGAGTACGATGATCGTGTAGCCGGCCGCGACTGCTTCCGAAGCAGCAGCGCACAGGGCGTCCAGCGCGCGGCGCAGGCCGGCGCCTCCTTCATTCGCGTTAAAGCGCGTGTCGAGCGTGATCGCGCGCAGGCCCGGCTCGTTGAGCTGCTTGATTTTCGCCAGCTCGCGGTTGTCGATCACCGGGCGCGTCAGGCGCAACTGCCGGCAATGAAGCGGCCCCTCTTCGAACAGGTTCTGCTCGGAGCCGATCGTGGTTTCCGGCGAAGTCACAAGCTCTTCGCGGATCGGATCGATCGGCGGGTTGGTGACCTGCGCGAACAGTTGCTTGAAGTAATTGAAGAGCAACGGCGCGCGGTCCGAAAGCACCGCCAGCGGCGTGTCAGTGCCCATCGAGCCGACCGCCTCCTGCCCGTTCACCGCCATCGGCGTGAGCAGCATCTTGAGCTCTTCGATCGTGTAACCGAAGGCCTGCTGCTGCTTGAGCAAATCGATCGGCTCAAAGCCGGCGATCGAAGGCGCGCTGCGCGGCTCGGGCAGCTTCGCGAGCGCAGACAGATTCTGATCGAGCCAGGCGCGATACGGCTTGCGCGCCGCCATCGATTCCTTGATCTCCTCGTCGTTCACGATCCGCTGCTCGACCGTATCGACCAAAAACATCCGGCCCGGCTGCAGCCGCCCCTTGAGCGCGACGTTCTCGGGCGCGATATCGAGCACGCCGGTCTCCGACGCCATCACGACCAGTCCGTCCTTTGTAACGAGATAGCGCGACGGACGCAGGCCGTTGCGATCCAGCACCGCACCGATCTGACGGCCGTCCGTGAACGCGATGGAGGCGGGGCCGTCCCACGGCTCCATCAGGCACGAATGATATTCGTAGAAGGCGCGCTTCGAAGGGCTCATCGCCGCGTCGTTCTGCCAGGCCTCCGGGATCATCATCATCACCGCATGGGGCAGTGAGCGACCCGTGCGAACCAGCAGTTCGAGACAGTTGTCGAACATCGCGGAGTCGCTGCCGGTCGGTTCGATGATCGGCAGGAGCTTGCGGATGTCGTCGCCGAACAGCGGCGAGGTGAAGAGCTGCTGCCGCGCATGCATCCAGTTGATGTTGCCGCGCAAGGTGTTGATTTCGCCGTTGTGACAGATGAAGCGGTACGGATGGGCCCGCTCCCAGCTCGGGAAGGTGTTGGTCGAGAACCGCTGATGGACCAGGGCGAGCGCGGTCTTCACCTCGGGATCGACCAGGTCGGGGAAAAAGCGCGGGATCTGCGTCGAGATGAGCTGGCCCTTGTAGACGATCGTCAAAGCCGAAAGGCTGCAGACATAGAAGTAGTCGTTGTCGGCGCGCTGATGACGCGCGATCTCGTTGGTGACGCGCTTGCGGATTACATAGAGCTTGCGCTCGAACGCTTCGACATCGGCAAGCCCCTCGCTGCGGCCTATGAAAATCTGCCGAATCGCGGGTAATGCGCGCCGCGCGATGGTCCCGCACGCGCTCTCCACGATCGGCACCGTGCGCCAGCCGAGAAATCGCTGTCCCTCCTCGCCGACGATGCGCTCGAAAATTCTCTCGAATTCTTCGCGCCGGGCGCCGTCGCGCGGAAGAAAGACCTGTCCGACCGCATACTCGCCTGCTGCAGGCAACCCAAAGCTGGCGCGCTCGGCCTCGCGGCGGAAGAAGCCATCCGGAATCTGCATCAGCAGGCCCGAACCGTCGCCGGTCTCGGGATCGCATCCGCAGGCGCCACGATGCTCAAGATTTTCGAGAATCTGTATCCCCTTCGCGACGATATCGTGCGAGCGCTCGCCGCGGATGTTGACGACGAAGCCGACGCCGCACGCGTCGTGCTCATGGGCTGGATCGTAGAGGCCGGTCGGGCCGGGAATGCCCGGGAAGTTATGCATGGCTGTCCCCCTTCGGAGCTGGAGGTTCGGTCTTGCGGGCGGCGTGGCGATGAGTTCGGCCATTGCCAGCCGGCTCGTGATTGGTCACCGCGATCTGATTGCGTTCGGTATGCGTCGACAACACGACCATCGTCTCGGTGCGCGCCACGCCTTCGATCAGGCGAATCGTGCGGATCAATTTCTCAAGCGAGGCGGTGTTTGTGGTTTTCACCTTAAGCAGCACTGTGTGCTCGCCAGTCACGTGGTGACATTCCAGTACGTCATCGAGCAAGTCGACGGTTTCTTCGAACAGCGCGATGGTCTTGGGATGCGAAATCGAAACGCCGATGAAGGCGGTTACATCGCGGCCGAGCCGCTTGGCGTCGACGGTCGCGTGATAGCCGGTGATAATGCCGCTGTCCTCAAGCTTCTTGACCCGTTCGATAACAGACGGCGCAGATAACCCGACCTGCTCCCCGAGCTTGACGTGCGGGATGCGTCCGTGCTCCTGCAAAATAGAGATTATCTGCAGATCGATCGAATCGAGTTCGGGCGTTTCGTTTCCTAATTTCATAAGGCAATTCTGACGGTGGACCGTCGAACTTAGCGAAAATGAGCCATTTGGATCAAGAATTTAGGATGACAACCCGAAAAAATTTATTTGCAATGGCCGCGGTTGTCAAACGGAAAGGAAGTATCGGATTGAAATCCCCGATGCCTAAAAAATCGGCGCTTGCCGATGCTTTGAGCTTTACGAAAATCGCTCTTTGGCTGGATTATCTCGCTCCTTCCTGAGCTCTCACCCAACTCTGTAACTAATTTGAAACATAAACTTAACTGATGAATCGGGCAGCCGTTGGCACCCCGATAGCGACCATCAGAACAGGGCTTTTGTTCTCGCAACTCGATCCGAAAAAGCTCGACGTGTCATCGTCGTAAAAAGTCAGGCCCGTCGCCCCACGGCCGAGCGCGAACGACGCCAGCCATGCCCGCCCACCGAGGATCCCGGCTTCAAGATGAACGTCGCGATAGCCGCGATTCCCAAGCTCCGCGAGCGTGCGGCCGAAATTCGCCATGTAGCAGACTAGCACGCTGCAATCGGAGCCGATCGGCTGCTCCAGACATAAATATCCGGCATCGCCCCGAAAGTCGCCGCGTTTGATCAGTTCGAGCGCGCCGGATGCGCGATCGTAACGATACGCGCCCGCTTCCACACCTTCCACCGCGTTCACGATCAGGTAGATTTCGCATTGCGCCGGGAAATCAGCCGGCGGGGGCCCGCTCGATGCAGCCAATATGTCCTGCAGATCATCGGCAGGAATGGGATCATGACTGAAGGCGCGGGTCGCGCCGCGCCGCAAAATTGTTTCGCCCAAACCGAGTCCGCGCTTCGCCACCGGCTCGCGCTGCATCAGCGTCGGGCGGCGGGAAATGTCCGCAATTTCATCCAGCGAGGTCAGCCGCGACTCGCGGTGGATCCGGATCAGGTCCGGATATGTCACCTGGCTGTTCGAAAGCGGCAACGACTCGAATTGGATCGCGCTCGATGCGTCCGCCGCCTCGAGCGCCGGAGCAGTCCGGCCGAGCGCCACCGCGCAAGCGATTCCTTCGCTCTCGCCGTCGACGCCGACCAGCGTCTCGAGCTCGGTATCGAGGAATGCGGTCACGATGTCGACACTACGGCGCTCGGCGCGCGCGGCAGCGATCAGGTTCGCGAGCATCGTGCCGACATCCCAGAAGCAATAGCGATAGGCGCGGGCGCGGTACTTCCAGGTACTGCGCCAGAAAATCGTGCTGACGATCAGAATCGCGCGGGCTTCCGCCAGCGAGGTACGCCCATTCGCCGCCCGCGCGATGTTCAGCCGAAAATCGCCGGGGCGAAGCGCCCGCAGTTTCAGGTCGGCGGGCGAGAAATGATAGAGACCCGGCGCAAGGCCTTCGATCTCGCCGGCCGCGACATACAACTCGACCGGATAGAGCGCACCAGCCGAGGGCGCGGCGCGGAAGTGATAGTCTTCGCCATCGACCCGCCGATGGCGCGTGAGGCCGTCGGCTGAAAATAGAATTCGGGTTAAAACTTCGAGGTCGAGTGGCGTATCGGAGTCATTGTCGCCTGATGAAATCGCCTCCAGCGCCGCCATCGACGCCAGATTGAGGTCGCGCGGCAGCATCACCGCAGGGGCATCGGGATAGATCTTGTACGGCAGCGGCCGGTTGTCCCAATCGAGCCGATGGGGCGTGCTGCGCACGCTGGTATAGGAATGTTTGGTTACTTCGTGGAAAAAACGGGCCGCTTCGAGGTCGCGGTTGGCCAAGGCTCAGCTCGCATATTCCTGACGCAGATGGCGCGCGATGATCAGGCGCTGGATTTCGGAAGCGCCTTCGTAAATCCGAAGCGCGCGCACCTGCCGATAAAGCCGTTCTACGCGCATCCCGCGGCGCACGCCGTTGCCGCCATGAATCTGCACGGCCTCGTCGATCGCGCGCCAGGCCGCCTCGGTCGCGAACAACTTCGCCATCGAGGCCTCCTTGCTGACGCGCGCCGCGCCGCTGTCTTTCAGCTTCGCGGCGCGATAGACAAGCATCCGCGCCGCATCGAGCGAGGTCGCCATGTCCGCCAGCTTGAACTGGATCGCCTGGTTGTCGATCAAGGGATGGCCGAACTGGACGCGGCCGCTGCTGTAGCGAATCGATTCCTCGAGCGCCGCCTGCGCCATCCCGATGGCTGCGGCCCCAACCGACGGCCGGTATACATCGAAGGTCTGCATCGCGATTTTAAAACCGCTCCCCGGATCACCGACGAGCTGGTCGGCCGACACCGTGCAATTCTTGAACGCGAGTTCGCCGATACAATGCGGCGCCGAAAGATCGAACTGCTGCACGACCTCGAAGCCCGGCGCTTCCTTCTCGACGATGAAGCACGAGAGCCCGCGCGCGCCGGCCGCCGGATCGGTCTTGACGAAAACCGTGTACGTGCCTGCCGCCCCCGCATTCGAGATGAAGATCTTGCCGCCGTTCAGCACATAGGTGTCGCCGCGGCGCTCGGCTGACGTCTCGATCATCGAAAGGTCGGAACCCGCCGAAGGCTCGGTGAGCGCGTAGCCCGCAAGCCGCTCGGCCCGCGCGATCGGCGGGAGAAATCGGCGCTTCTGCGCTTCGCTGCCGGCGGCAACGATCGGATAGCTGCCCAGCCCCTGCATCGTGAACAGGACATCGATGTTCGCCGAGCCGCGCGCAAGCTCTTCGCGCACGATGCAAATCTCGGTCGCTTTCACGCCCGGTCCGATGCCGCCGTAGTCCTCCGGGATTACAAGGCCGAGGATGCGCTCGCGCACGAGCATCGCGGCTACATCCCACGCCACGTCCGTGGTGTCGTCTAGCTCAGCGGTGCGCGGGATGATGTTCTTATCGACCAGAGCGCGTACCCGCGCGCGCAGCCGCTTCTCATCCTCGCTCAGTAAGAGGTCCATCGACTCGCTCAGCTTCGCTTCGGTTCCGGCACGGTCGGCGCAATCTTGATCGGCAACTGGAAGCGGATGATCTGCGGCCCCTCGCATTCAGTGTCGCTGCATTGCTGCAGATCGATCGTGCCGGCGAGCGTGTAATCGGCCGGCTGGAGCGGAAATTTGAGGAGCACGCGCCCGACCGCTTTGAAATTTCCGTAATGGACCGCAATGGTCTCGCCGAGCGCCTCGAACCGCTTCACCTGCGGCGACGGAAACTTGAACGAGTAACCAGCCACATGATGCGTCTCGAAGCGGACGGCCGTGGAGGTGTAACCGGCTGGCGCCGGCGCGCCGTATATGTGCCACCCGGGCGCAATCGAAAACTCCGCGATCAGGCCGAGTTCCTGTCCGGCGAACGCCTCACGTGACGAAAGCCCAATCACGATCTCGACATGGCCGCTCTTGAGATGGATCGCGTTGGCGCCCGCCGTCCCCTGCGCGCGCATCGCGACTTCCGATCCGGCAACGCGATGCTGGTAATTCGGCACGAAGAACTTTTCGCGCACCGTTCCGTCGGGAGCCAGCAGGTATTCCACCGGATGCGGCACGCCATAGGCTCGCATGTCGGGCAGCAGGTTTTCATTGAAAATTCCGAAGCGGCGGATAACCGTGCTGCCCTGGTCCGAGAGCAACGGATAGCCGATACGGTTGAGCTCGGCGAATTTTTTGAGGATCTCCGCGGAATCGTAACTGATTGCCGCGATCTTGATTCCTGCCTGCTCCAGGAGCGCACGCGACTGTTCCAACTCGACGAGCTGGTTGCGGCAAAAAGGTCACCAATCGGCACTCCGATAAAACACCAGCAGCAGACCATCAGGTCCCGTCAGATCCCGCAGCGAGCGTCGCCGGCCATCCTGATCGGGCAGCGTGAACTCGGGCACCCGCGTGCCGATATCGGGACCCGTGGTGAAGCCTTCGTTGGTGACCGCGACGAAGCGCGAGTAGACCTCGGGCGGAACCGGCTGGCCGGCCGCACGCAGCCGATAGAATTCGCGCATGATGCGAGTTTTGGTTTCGGAATCGGTCGCAGCCATTAATCGGGATCCTCCGCAGGATTGATAGCGGCCAGCTCTGCGCGCCGATCTTGACATGCGCCAAGCGACGCTCGCAAGGCGAACCTGAATTACAGCATGCTCAGCGGGTCGAGATCGATCGCGAGCCGCACCGCTGCGCTCGACGCTTCTTGCGCGAGCGAGGCGCGCATCGCGGCTAGCACAGAGCGCATCTCCTTATGCGCGCCTGACTTGACCATCACCTGGAATCGATAACGTCCGCGCAGCCGTTCGATCGGCGCCGGTGCCGGCCCAAGGATCCGAATTGTTCCTTCGCGCTTCGATGCCGCGGCCTGCTTCAGTGCGGTGGCGGCGTGCTCGGCGATGCGCGATGCCGACGCGGCGTCTTCGCCCTCGATCCTGACCAGTGCAAGCCGCGTGAACGGCGGATACCCCAGCTCGCGCCGCAGCGTCAGCTCGCGCCGGATGAAGCGCTCGTAATCCTGATCACGCGCCGCGCGGATGCTGTAGTGGCCCGGCGCGTAGGTCTGAATCAACACTCGGCCGGGACGCTCGCCGCGGCCGGCGCGGCCCGCCACCTGCGTGAGCAGTTGAAACGTGCGTTCGGCGGAGCGAAAGTCGGGCAGGTTCAGCGCCACATCGGCGAGGATCACGCCGACCAGCGTCACGCGTGGAAAGTCGAAACCCTTGGTGACCATCTGGGTGCCGACCAGGATGTCGATCTCGCCGCGTCGGAGCGCGGTGAGTATCCGCGCGCGCTCCCCGCGCCGTCCGCTGGTATCGGAATCCATCCGCTCGATACGGCCCGATGGCACAATTTTCTGAAGCGTCGCGACCAGGCGCTCGGTGCCGAAACCAAGCCCTTCGAGTCCGATCGCGCGGCATTCGGGACAATTCTCCGGAGCGATGCGCCGCTCGCCGCAGTAATGGCATCGGAGCGATCGATCGCGCAGATGAAAGGTCAGGCTCACGCTGCAGTTCGGGCAGGTGATCACCGCGCCGCACTCATGACATTGGAGAAAATTGTGGTAACCGCGGCGATTAAGAAACAGAATGGTCTGCCCGCGCGCGTCGAGGTTGGCGCGGATCGCGGCGATGAGCCGCTCAGACAGCGGCACCGGCTGGGCGGCGTCGCCGGTCTGGTCGCGAACCGCAGCCTGCCGGGCCGGCTGCGGCGATGCGCTGCGCCGCAGATCAATCACTTCGACTTCGGCGAACGGCCGCTCCATTACGCGGCGCGCGAGCCGGAGCATCCGGTAGCGCCCGCTGCGCGCGTTGCTCCACGATTCTGCCGACGGCGTGGCCGAGCCCAGCACCACCGGGCAGCGCGCAAAGCGTCCGAGCGCGACCGCCAGATCACGTGCGTTGTATCGGATCCCCTCCTCGTTCTTGAACGCGGCATCGTGCTCCTCGTCAACCACGATCAGGCCGGGGTCGTGGAGCGGCGCGAAAATCGCCGAGCGCGGTCCGATCATGATGCGCGCGCGGCCCGAGAGCGCCGCCCGCCAGTTGGTCCATCGCTCGGCCACGTTCTGCGCGCTATGCGCGATCGCGACCAGCGCGCCGAAGCGGTTGCGAAATGCGTTCACGAGCTGATCGGTAAGCGCGATTTCCGGCACCAGCACTGTCACGTTGCGGCCGGCCTCAAGCGCGCGCGCCGCCAGGTTCAGGTAAATCTCAGTCTTGCCGCTCGCAGTCACCCCCCAGAGCAGGAAGGTCTCGCCGCGCCGCGCTTCGATCGCCGGCGCGATCGCTTCGAACGCGGCCCGCTGCTCGTCGTTCATAACGAGCGCAGCCTCGGCGGCGCCGTCCGGCGGTGAATCGCCCTCCGACGGCGCCATCGGTTCAAATGCGATCCATCCGCGCGTCTTCATCAGCTTGAGAATCGGCCCGACTTCGCCGAGCTGTCGGATGAGTTCGCTCATCGGAATTCCATCACCAGCGCCCGCGAGGAACTGCATGATCTCGCGCTGGCGGGCGCCGCGAAGCTTGAGCTGATTCGGATCGATCCGCGCGGAGACGCGAAGCTCAACCGATTCGCGATGACCTCCGAGCGTCGCGGTCTCCTCTGCGGCTATCCGCTCCGCCACCAGTCTTCTGATCGCGGCCTGGACCGCCTTTTGGTCGCCGAAACTGCGAAGCTGGCGCTTGGTCAGCGGACGGCGTTCGAGAGCGGTCAGGATTTTTCGCTCAAGCGGCGTGAGCGAAGCCAGCGTCAACGCCGCAGGCATCGTTTCAAGCCGAAAGCGCCGCTGTGATTCGATGCGCACCAACCCCGGCACGACGCTTCGATAGGCCTCGGCGATCGGCGCCATGTAGTAGCTCGCCATGAAGTTGAGCAGCTTGAGATGCGGCGCATCGTAGAGCGGCTGCGGCTCAAGAATCGCGGCGATCGGCTTTAGCGGCCTGCCCCCTGAGTCAAGGTTCTCACCGATCTCGATGACCACGCCGGTCATCCGGCGCGGGCCGAGTGGGACGATCACGCGATGGCCTGCGCGGAGCGTCGCGGCGTGCTCGGGCGCGATCTCGTACGTGAGCGGCGCGAGATCGCCCGCCGAACCCAGCACTACCACCTTGGCCTGCATCCGAAGCTCCGCTGCCGGCGGATGCCGGCCGACGGATTCTAGCCTGTGCCGCGGCAGTACGCGCGGGACGGTGGAGGTTTGCAGGTCGAAACTATTTGCAGGATCAAGAGGCCTTGTCGGGTTTGGCTTCGGCCGGCGGCAGATCGCTCTTGGCGAGCGGTTCAGCCGTCTTCGCCGCCTCGGGCTCGTTCATCGCGCGTTTGAAATCGCGAATTGCCTTGCCGAGCGCGCCGCCGACGTCACCGAGCTTGCTGGGGCCAAAAATGATCAGAATGATCAGCAGCAGTATCAGCAGATGCGAGGGCGCGAAAATATCCATAAAGCGTCTCCGGCCGCGCAATTCGCGGCCATCTTAAAGTCTATAGCCCGCTCGTGTCGATTACCACCCGCCGACGATTAGCGTCCATGGCCCATCGCGCTCTGCGGTGCCGCCTCACCGACCGCGCTGGTCATCGCCTCGAGGCGGTAGCGCTGGACCTTGCGATAGAGCGTTGAAAGATGGACGCCCAGGGCCTTCGCTGCCTTGACCTTGTCGCCCTTCACCTTGACCAGCACCCGCTTGATGTGCTCGCGCTCCAGCTCTTCGAGTGTCAGCCCCGAGCCTTCGAGCTCGCTCAATCCACCGGCCGGCGTGTGGCGAACCTTCTCCGGCAGGTCATGCGAATGAATCACGTTGGTCTCGGCCAGGATGACCGCGCGCTCGACGGCGTTCTCGAGCTCGCGGACGTTGCCCGGCCACGGATAGGTCATCATCGCGCGCATCGCGCCGCGCGAAAACCGCATCGGAGCGCGATTCACCGCCTTTTCGTACTTGTGGATGAAATAATCGGCGAGCAGCGGGAGGTCATCGCGCCGCTCGCGAAGCGCCGGCAGGCTGATCGTGATGACGTTGATGCGATAGAGCAATTCCTCGCGGAAGCGGCCGGCCTTGACCTCGCGCTCGAGGTCACGATTGGTCGCGCAGATCACGCGCACATCGAAGCGCACCGGCTCATTCGAACCGAGTGGATAGGCCTCGCGCTCCTGGAGCGCGCGCAACAGCTTGACCTGGAGCGTCAGTGGCATCTCGCCGATTTCATCGAAAAAGACCGTGCCTCCATCGGCCGCCTTGAGCAAACCGGGCTTGTCTTGCGACGCGCCGGTGAAGGCCCCGCGCTTGTACCCGAAAAGTTCGCTCTCGAGCAGATTCTCGGGTAAGGCGCCGCAATTGATCGGCAGGAAGCGGGCGTTGGCGCGTTCGGAACTGAAATGGATGGCGCGAGCGACCAGTTCCTTGCCGGTGCCCGACTCGCCCGTGACCAGCACGCTCGAATCGGTGCGCGCGACCTTTTCCATTACGCGATAGACCTGCTCCATCGCGTCGCTCTTCCCGATGATGTTCTCGAAGCGGTATTTCTCGCGCAGCTCGCGCCGCAGAAAACGATTTTCCCGGAACAGCGCCTTCTCCTTGAGCGCATTACGCACCACCGCCTTAAGATGGTCGTTGGCGAAGGGCTTCGTGATGTAGTCATAAGCCCCGGTATGCAGCGCCTCGATTGCCGACTCGACGCTCGCGTAGGCGGTTACGATAATGCCCATAAGCTCGGGATCGAGCGCGCGGATCCGGCCGAGCAGCTCAAGGCCGCTTGAGCCACCGCCGAGATTGAGATCGATAATCGCGGCGTCAATCCCTTCGCGCGCGTAGCGATCGCTGTCGAAAATCTCCAGCGCTAGCGCCGGCGAATGAGCCTCGATTACCTCATAGCCCTCGCCGCGCAGGAGCTGCACGATGATCGAGCGCATCAACTGCTCGTCCTCGACCACAAGAATGCGGCAGGGACCGCCATGGGGGGCGCTCAGCTTCTGTTCGGTTTCCATCACGCGCTTGCTCCGCGGCGCTCGGCTTCGGTGTTGGCCGCACGGGCCGGCAGGCAAATCGTGACGGCGGTGCCCTGGCCGACTTCGCTTTCGACTTTGATCGTACCGCGATTGCCGAGCACGATGCGCTGGCAGAGCGAAAGACCGAGTCCTGTGCCGGCGCCGGCTGGCTTCGTGGTGAAAAACGGATCGAAGACGCGCGCCAGATGCTCCGGCGGGATGCCGATGCCGTTGTCGATCACCTTCATCTTGACCTTGCGCGCCTGCGTGCGCGGGTCGGGCGTGAAATTTTCGGTGACGATCCGGATAACCGCGCCTTCGTTCGGCGCGGCGTCAGCGGCATTGAACAACAGGTTCAGCAGCACCTGCTGAATTTCGTTTTTATCGACGTGCGCGGCGGAGAGGTCGGCGGCGAGTTCGGGACTCAGATTGATGCCGTTGAAGCGCTTGTTGTAACTGACCAGCCGCAGCGTCTCCAGGATGAGCGCATTTAGATCCACCGCTTCGCGATGAGCGGTCGAAGGACGCGCGAAATTTACCAGGTCCTTGAGCGTGCCCGAAATCCTGGTGATCTGCGCAAGAATCGTATGCAGCGTCGAGCGCCGTGCGGGGTCGCCCTCCCCGCCCAAGAGCGACTGCACGAGCGATGAAATCGAAGCCAGCGGGTTGTTCACCTCGTGCGCGACGCCGGCCGCGAAGGTGCCGACCGCGGCGAGCCGTTCGGCCTTCAGCAGCTCGTCCAGCATCTCACGGCGCTGCGACACGTCGTGAAGGATCAACTGGATAAACTGATGCTCACCGAACGGAATCAGCGCGGAATTTACGTCGAAGTACCGGCCGCCGATCTCGAGATCGCGAATCTGATCGGCGCCGGTCTCGACCACGGTCTGCAGATGGCGCCGCAGACTAGGCAAGCGATCCGTCGGGACCAGTTCGGCGATGGTGCGGCCGGCTAGCGGCCGGTGATCGTCGGCGGGCATCCGATAGTGCAGCCGCTCGGCAGCCGAATTGGCGCTGGTCACAATCCAGGATTCGGGATCGATCTCGTACATCGGGTCGGGCGCGTGATCGATCGAATTGCGATACTTCTCCTCTGAGAGCCGGAGCGCCTTCTCGCGCGATTCGATATAGAACTGCGAGACCATCAGGCGCCGCTCGTCAATTGCGGCAACCACCGTGTTGCGCAGCAGCTCGCGACGACTTCCGTAACGCTCGACCGTAATGCGATTGAGAATGATCTGTTTGAGGGCGATATGGACGCCATTGAACTGCGAGGGTTGCGCCCGTGACAGCATCCCCACCTGGCAATGGCTGCGCAGATGAATGTAGGTCTGGATGTCGTCGGGGTCTCGGAGATGATCGCTGAAGCGGATGAGCGCGTTGGCGAGATCGCTGCCGAGGTCTGCCGCCGGCCGGCGTGTCGGGGAGGAGCCCATGAAGATCGAGCCGATCGCTTGACGCCATTCCTGCACGATGGCGTCGAAGTCATCCTCGATCAGGTCGGCGATAGCGGCGCGCGCGGCAAGGCTCTCCGGCTTGCGGCTGTACGCGTTATCGAACAGCGGCACCAGAAACTTCTCGATCGCACCGAGTGACTGACGGATCGACGCGATCTCATCCGGACCAGCCTGGATCGCCATGTCCGTAGGACGGCGGAGGGTCTTCGCTTTATACGCGCGGCATCGATGCGGAGCGGAATTTTTCATCGGAGGTCGGCTCATCGCGGGTCATTTAGCATCAATTTCGCATTTTGATAAGACGCGCGCAACAACTCCATTTGCACATCGCGAATCAAAATCGAAGTCGATTTATCCCCATATCGTCGAGGTCTCCATCCCAATTGGTTGGAGATTTAGCCAAGCAGGCCATCTTAAATCCGCGATTCTTCAGTCTTTTTGTGATGGCATAAGAATGGCTGATGCGTCTTGCGGCGTGACTTCGTCTTTGACCTCAATTCCCGTGGTTGTTCCGCGCGGCAAATTTCTTCTGCGCGGGGGCCAGAATTTTTTTCTGAACGCGATGCGCCTCGACGGGCCGATCATCGTCTCCGACTTCGATCGTAAACTCCGCGTTCTCGCGCGGCTCGAAGAATTCCGCCGCGATCATGCGACCGCGTTGGTATTGACCGAGGAACAGGCCGAGGCCGCGCTCGATCTCGCCGCGCTCGGCGGTCTCTACGTGCTGGTCGAGCTGGCTGTCGATTCCGCACAGCTATGGACGCGTCGCGGTCTACGTGGCGCGGAGATCTGGATCGAATCAGCGGTGCGATCGCTCGGCGGGCGCGCCGGATTGATCGGTTTCGTTCTCGATTGCCCGATCGGCGACGATGACCTGCGCGCGCATGGCGTCAGGTCGGTGCGCGAGTCGATGCGCCGGCTGGTGCGCACCGTTCGTACCGCCGGTTTCGCCGCCGCGATCCATCACCGGCTCGAAACCCGCGCGCTTGCGCTCGAAGACGAGGATTTCATCTACAGCGATGCCGGCGGCCTCTCGCCGTCCAGGCTGCAAGACCATCTGGCCGCGATACAGATGGTCGCGGACGGGCGCCCGATGATAGTCGAACTCAGCGCGCGCGAAGCCGACCGGGACGAAATGATGGCAACGGCGATCAAGCTGGGCCTCGCTGGTGTCGTCATTCCGAATTTCACTCCGCTGACGCCGGTCAACGCGCTTTCGTTCAGCTTTCCCGGGTCGAACACCGGGATTGAAGCGCGCATGAGCGTCAGCGACCGCGCGATACGCTAATCGCCATACTGGCAACGCACCGAGCGTATCTGCTTGAATCGACGCCCATGCTCAGGCGGATAATCCTGATCGCGCTGGCCGGAGCCGCCGGTACGTTGGCGCGCTATTGGCTGTCGGGCTTCGTCCAACGCTCGAGCCTCTACTTTCCCTGGGGCACGCTCGCCGTCAACGGCAGCGGGTGCTTTCTATTCGGGCTGGTGTGGACGCTCGCGGAAGAACGGATGCTCATCAGCGGCGAGACCCGCATCATTCTGCTGGTCGGCTTCATGGGCGCGTTCACCACTTTTTCGACTTATGTGTTCGAGACCCGGCAGATGATCGCCGCTTCCGAGTGGATGCTGGGCGCGACGAACTTCGCGGTTGAAAACGTCACCGGCTTCGTCCTGCTGATCCTGGGCGCGGCGCTCGGACGGTTTATCTGAACGGAAGCGGAGGTTGCGTATGCATCTTCCTTCTGAGGGCGAACTGCTCAGAATCTTTATCGGCTCGAGCGACCAGTATCATCATCGGCCCCTGCACGAGGTGATCGTCGAGGAGGCGCGCAAGCGCGGGCTGGCCGGCGCGACCGTGCTCCGCGGCACGCTGGGCTTCGGAGCCCATAGCCGCATGCACACCGCCAAAATCCTCCGGCTCTCGGAAGACCTGCCGATGGTCATCGAGATCGTGGACAGCGCGGAGAAGATTGAGGCGTTCCTGCCGCATCTCGATACCTGGATCGACGACGGGATGGTGACGGTCGAGAAGGTCCGCGTAATCGCGTACCGGCACAGCGAAACCAAGGCGCGCAACGGGAAGTGATCCGGCCCGGAACGCCAGCGGTGGTTTTATTCGAGACGATTGCGGAGCTGAACCAGCTCCCGGTGCACTTCGGCCAATGTGCGGCGCAACGCCGTTTCGGTCCGGTCGTTTGTGGGTTCTTGATGATTCCCAGCTTCCGATGATTGCCGGGCCGCGCGCCGCAACGGCTCCTCGCCTTTGACGATCGCCTCAAGCCCGTTTTCGCGGATATACTTCTTCGCACCCTCGATCGTGAATCGCTCCTTGTGCAGCAGGCGTTTTACGGCCTTGAGCGTCTCGATGTCCCGTTCGAGGTAGTAGCGATGGCCGGATGGCGTGTGCCGCGGCTTGAGGAACGCGAATTGGGTCTCCCAGAAACGGAGCACGAAGGGCGCAACGCCGACTATCCTGGCCGCTTCGCCAATTTTCAGGTTCCGGCCGCTTTCAGACACCGGTGCAGGCTTGGGTTTTCCCGTGCCTCGCGGGCCTGACTTGCGTGTCTTACTCATGACCGCGTCTTGTCGCCGCTGGCGACCATCTCCTTCAACACCTGGCTCGGCTTGAAGGATAGCACGCGGCGGTCATCGATGATGATGGGGTCGCCGGTCTGCGGGTTGCGTCCGCGCCGGGCGCGCTTGCGATTGACCGCAAATGTCCCGAAGCCGGAGATTTTAACCTTCTCGCCCCGGCAGAGGCTCTCGCGGATGATAGCGAGGATCGCCTCGAACACCTCGGCCGCTTCCTTTTTCGAGGAACCGGTGCGCTCGTAGATCAGATCCACGAGATCTACTTTGGTCATCCCCTGAGGCGTACCGTCCCCCGAACCGTGGCCTAGAGTCTATTGTCTCAGCTCGGCCCCCAAGCGCGCCCGCGCCCGCTCTATCAAATCCGCATGCGCGCGGTTTACCTCTCCGTCGGTGAGCGTCCGATCCCGCGCTCGGTAAAGACATGCGATTCCGACGCTCTTCTTGTCCGGCGGAATGGAACCACCCTCGTATACGTCAAACAGCCTAACACTCTCAAGCAGATTCAACTTCATTTCGCTTATTGCCCGCAGCACATCGTCGGCGGCAAGACCGCGATCAACCACCAGCGCGAGGTCTCGCCGCACCGCCGGGAAGCGCGGCGGGAGCTCAATCGCGCGCCGTTCCGACGATCCGAACGCGAGCAACATCGTCAGGTCGAATTCGAAAACTCCGCACGGACCGCCAAGCCCCAGATGCATCGCCTCACCCGGATGCAACTCGCCGACGTAGCCCAGGCGCCGCCCATCGATACGAATATGCGCCGATTTTCCCGGATGCAAAAACGCAAGCTCGCCGGCAGCAGGCGGGACAAAATCGGCGCGCGGCGCACCAGGAAGCGATCGGAGATACGTCTCGGCGATTCCCTTGATCGTGAAAAAGTCAGCGGTTACGCCCGGACGTCCGATCGCTGCCAGCGCATATTCGCCATAGCTGATCCCGGCGATCCGCTCACTTTCGGGCGCGCTTCCATCGCCGTTGGTCATAAAGACCCGGCCGATCTCGAACGCATGAAACGCCGCTGCCTCGCGATTCAGATTGAAGCGCATCGCGGCGATGAGTCCGGGCACGAGACTCCGCCGCATCTCACTGAGCTCCGCTGAAAGCGGATTGGTGACGCAGATCGTTTGACCTGTTCCGATTCCCGGGTAGGCCTGGTTGTCGGCCGGCGCAATGAACGCGATCGACTTGATCTCGGTGAGCCCGCACCCCAGCATCACCTCGCGCGAAACGCGCGCGAAAACCCGCGACGAGTCCTCAACCGCCGGACCGGCGGACGGCCGCTCCGGGACCGCGGCGGGAATTTCGTCGAGTCCTTTTAGACGCGCGACCTCTTCGGCAAGATCGGCGGGCTCGGTGAGATCCGGGCGAAACGGCGGCGCGGTGACGATCAGGCGTTGCCGTTCGGAGCGAACCCCGGCGCCCAGCGATTTCAGCCGGCGGCTGATCTCGGCGCGGGGGATCCTGACGCCAAGGATTTTTGTGATTGCATCGGGCTCTAACGTGATCTCCCGAAGCTCGGGAGGACGCGCCTCGACATCGATGATCGGTCCCGCGGCGCGCCCGCCGCTGATTCGCGTGATAATCGAGGCGACGCGATGGAGCGCGCGCACCTGCCCGGTCGGATCGATCCCGCGCTCGAACCGATAGCTCGCCTCGCTGCGCAAGCCGAGCCGCCGCGCGGTCCGCGCCACGGTCATCGGTTCGAAGTAAGCGCTTTCCAGCAAAATCGTGCCGGTCTCGCCGCCGACTTCCGAGTTGCCGCCGCCCATCACGCCCGCGAGCGCCACCGGCTTGTCCGCATCCGCGATCACAAGGTCGTCGGCAATGAGCGCGCGCTCGAGGCCATCGAGCGTCGTCATCGCGCGATCGTTCCCGGCGCGCCGTACGACGATCCGGCCGCCGGCGAGCTTCGTAAAATCGAACGCATGGAGCGGCTGGCCGAGTTCGAGCATTACGTAATTGGTCGCATCGACGACGTTGCTGACCGCGCGCATTCCGGCCAGCTCGAGGCGGCGGCGAAGCCAGATCGGCGAAGGCCCGATCTTCACGCCCTCCATCGGCAGCGCCGCATAGCGCGGGCAGAGGTCGGGCGCCTCGATTTCAACCGCGACCGCAACCGCTTCGCCGCGATGATTGTCGGTAACCAAGGGAGTGATCGGTGGCGGCTTCAGTTTGACGCCGAACAGCGCCGCGATTTCACGCGCCAACCCGAGCACTGAAAGGCAGTCGCCGCGGTTCGGCGTGATCGCGATGTCGAGCACGACATCATCAAGATGGAGCGCTGTCGCGAGATCAGAGCCGGGCTCCCCCGCATCGAGTTCGAGTATTCCCTGGTGTTCGTCGGATAGGCCGAGCTCGCGCTCCGAGCAGAGCATCCCGTCTGACTTGACGCCGCGGATGACGGCGGCCTGAAGGGGAGGCGCTTGTTCGACGGTCGCCGCGCCGCCCGCGCCATGAACGCCCGCCCGAAGCCGGGCACCGACCCGCGCGTACGCCGCGGTCATTCCGGAACGGACGTTCGGCGCGCCGCATACGACGCTGAAACGGCCGAGCGGCCCGGCGTCGACTTCGCAAAGGCTCAGGCGATCGGCGTTTGGATGCCGCTGGACATCGAGCACGCGCGCAATGACCACGTCCGAGAAGCCGGCGTTCACGCGCTCGAGATTCTCGACCTCGACCCCCGCTGCGGTCAGTCGGCGCGCGATCGCGTCGACGTCGGCATCGACCGTCACGAATTCCCGAAGCCAGCCAAGCGGAAGTTTCATGCTAAGCGTTCAACAGTGGCCTGAAACTGGTTCAGAAAGCGCAGGTCATTTTCGAAGAACAGCCGCATGTCCTCGACGCCGAGCTTGAGCAGCGCAGTGCGCTCGACGCCTAGCCCGAAGGCGAAGCCCTGGAATTCAGCAGGATCGTAGCCGACAGCGCGAAACACGTTCGGATGGATCATCCCGGAGCCTAGAATCTCGGTCCATCCGCTCTGCTTGCAGACGCGGCATCCTTTGCCTGCGCAGAGCAGGCACGAAATATCGACCTCGGCGCTGGGCTCGGTGAACGGAAAAAAGCTCGCGCGGAAGCGGACCGCGGTTCCGGCGCCAAAGAAGGCGCGCAAAAACTCCGTCAGCACGCCTTTCAGGTGCGCCATCGTGATTTTACCCGCGCGATCGACCATGAAGCCCTCGATCTGGCTGAACATCGGCGAGGCGCGGACGCTGAGCTCATCGCGGCGATAGCAATTGCCGGGGCACACCACGGCGAGCGGAGGCCGGCGCGCCTCCATCACACGAATCTGACCGTTGGAGGTATGGGTGCGCAGCAACAGGCCGCCGCCGATAAAAAAAGTATCCTGCATCTCACGCGCCGGGTGATCTGGCGGAAAGTTGAGCGCGGCGAAATTATGGAAATCGTCCTCAACGTCGCGCGTCGCCGCAATCTCGAAGCCCATCGCGCGAAAGATGTGCAGCATCTCCTCGATCGTCTGGGTCACCGGATGGAGCCGGCCGCGCGGGAGGTGCGCGCCAGGCAGGGTCACATCGAGACGCGCGGCGGCAAGCTCGCGTTCGAGCGCGGCCTCGCGAAGCCGGCCTTGGAGCACCTCGATCCGCGCTTCGAGCTCAGCCTTGATTTGGTTTACGAGCTGGCCGATCGCGGGGCGCTCCTCGGGCGGCACCTCGCGCATCCGGCGCATGATCTCAGTGAGCTCGCCTGAGCGGCCGAGCACGCGCACGCGAACGTTCTCGATCGCGGCTTCGGCGGCATCGTCGGCGAGCTCGGCGAGCGCGCGGCTACGGATTTGTTCGAGCTGGTCCTTCATCGGCTGACAAGTCCCGCATGGCCTGAGCGGCAGCCGCGGGGGCCCTGAAATCGATCAAACAAAAGACCGTGCGGCGTGCCACATGGCCCAAGGCGTCGGGCAACGGATGCGGCTGATTCAGGCCGCGGCTTGGCTGAGCGCGTTCTTCGCCGTGCGCACCAATTCCATAAACAGGCCGTCGCGCTCCTTGGCGAGCAGGGCGAGCTGCTTGCGATCGAGCTCGACGCCGGCTTTCTTGAGCCCGCTGATAAAGCGGCTGTAGCTGAGCCCGTGCTCGCGCGTGAGCGCGTTGATACGGGCGATCCAGAGCGCGCGAAAATCGCGTTTCTTGGCCTTGCGATCGCGATAGGCGTAAGTAAGGCCCTTCTCGAGCGTGCTGCGGGCCTGGCGATAAAGCTTGCGTCCGCCGACGAAGCCGGAGGCCAGCTTGAGCTGGCGCTTGTGACGGCGGCGGGTTTTGAAGCCGCCCTTGGCGCGGGGCATCGGAGATGTACGTCCTTCCTTGAGATTGCGTGGGTCCCTCAGGACCGCCTAAACCCGTGCATCCTACCTGATCGCGCGTACGGAATCAGCCGGATCGACGAAAAACGCGGCGTCACTTGTACGGGATAAGCGCCTTGATCTTGCGCGTATCGGTGGCGTTCAGCAAGGCCGGAGCGCGCAGATGCCGCTTGCGGCCACGGCTTTTGCTGGACAGCAGATGGCGCAGATAGGCGCGCTTGTGTTTGACCTTGCCACCTTGGGTCACCTTGAACCGCTTGGCCGCGCTGCGATTGGTCTTGATCTTCGGCATACCCGTTCCCTACAACTGAATTCGTTCAGCGGCTAGCGCGGCGTCAGCAACACCGACATATTGCGCCCTTCCATGCGGGCCGAGCCCTCCGGCTGCGCAATATCCTTGACCTGCTCGAGGATCGACTGAATCAGCGTCCGTCCGAGCTCGGGATGAGTAATCTCCCGGCCGCGAAACCAGATGGAGAGCTTAACACGCTGACCTTCACCGACAAAGCGCCGGATGTGCTTGACCTTGAAATCGACGTCATGCTTTTCGGTCCGCGCGCCCATCTTCACTTCCTTGATCAGGCTGGCGCTCGAACCGCGGCGCGAGTCGTGCGCCTTTTTCTTCTGCGCGTAACGATATTTGTCGAAATCGGTGATCCGGCAGACCGGCGGTTGCGCGCCGGCTGCGACCTCGACCAGGTCGAGTCCGCGGCTTTCTGCAAGCTTAATCGCGTCGCGCAGCGGCATGATGCCCGCCTGATGACCGTCCACATCGATGACCCGCACTTCGGGCGCGCGAATCAGCGCGTTGGTCCGGATCGCCGGTTCCCGCGAGGGTGGCGTTCTGAAATCCCTACGAATATTACACCTCCTGTGTTAGCGACATCGGGCCGCGCGCCCGATGCTCCGTAATTGCAATCGCAGTCTTCCTCATGACGGCAGCGGCTCGCTCTTGAGCATCTCGATCAAAGCATCGAGCGACATCGCCTGGTTCTTCGCTCCGCGCAGCATCCTCAGCGATACCGATCGCGCCTCGGCCTCGCGCTCGCCGACCACCGCCATGTACGGGACCTTGGCGAGTTCCGCCTCGCGCACCTTGAAGCCGAGCTTTTCGTTGCGGAGATCGGCGCTGGCGCGAAACCCCTTGTCCTTGATGAGCGCGGCGATCTCGCGCGCGTAGCCCTCGACTTTCTCGCTGAGCGAAAGCACCCGCACCTGCTCAGGCGCGAGCCAGAACGGCAGCACGCCGCCGGTATGCTCGAGCAGCACGCCGATGAATCTTTCGAGGGAGCCGAGTATCGCTCGATGAATCATCACCGGGCGCGCCGGGGTTCCCGCGCTGGTCGTGTAAGTCAGATCGAAACGCTCCGGCATGTTGAAATCGAGCTGGATGGTCGCAAGCTGCCAGCGGCGCTTGAGCGCATCGGGCACGTCGATTTCGATCTTCGGGCCGTAAAACGCGCCCTCGCCGGGGTTCAGCTCGTAGGCAAGCCCGTTGCGATCGAGCGCGCGGCCGAGCGTCGCCTCGTGCTCGCGCCACATCGCTTCGTCGCCCATATGCTTCTCGGGCATCGTGGCGACTTTCGCCTCCATCCGCTCGAAGCCGAGCGCTCCGTAAACATCGCGGACCATCCTGAGGTTGAGATCGATTTCCTCCTCAACCTGCCCGGCCGTACAGAAAATATGCGCATCATCCTGCGACATTGCACGGACCCGCGTGAGGCCGTGCAGCGTGCCCGATCGCTCGGCGCGATGGAGCCGGCCGAAATCAGCGATCCGGAGCGGCAGGTCGCGGTAGGAGCGCTTTTCCGCGGCATAGATGTACGTATGTCCCGGGCAGTTCATCGGCTTGAAGGCGTAATCAAGCTCGCCGCCGCGATTCTCGCCGTCGGTGGTGAGGAACATGTTCTCGCGAAAATTCTCCCAGTGACCCGATGTATGCCAAAGCGCGTTCTTGTAGAGCTGGGGCGTCACCACTTCCTCGAAACCGTAACGGCCATAGAGCCGCCGCACGTACTCGATTAGTTGGTTGTAGATGATTGCGCCCCGGGGCAGAAAAAACGGGGAGCCGGGCGCCACCGGATCGAAGATGAACAGGCCCATCTCGCGGCCGAGCTTGCGATGGTCGCGCGAGCGAGCGAGCTCCATCAGTTTCAGATGCTCCTCGAGCTCCTCCCTGGTCGCGAACGCGGTGCCGTAAATCCTCGAGAGCATCGGATTGTGCTCGTCGCCGCGCCAGTAGGCGCCTGCGACGCCGGTCAGCTTGAAGGCGCGCAGATAGCCGGTTGACGGCACGTGCGGTCCGCGGCAGAGATCGATCCAGTCGCCTTGCCGATAGAGCGAAACCACGGTTTCGGGAATGTGCTCGATGATCTCGACCTTGTAATTTTCGCCCATTCTGCGGAAGCGCTCGATCGCCGCTTCGCGCGGCTCCTCGAGCCGTTCGACAGGCAGGTTCGCCTTCGCCAGCTCGCGCATCCGGGCCTCGATCTTCGGCAGATCATCGACGGTGAACGGCCGCGGCGGTGCGAAGTCGTAATAGAACCCGTCCTCGATCACCGGGCCAATCGTCACCTGCGTGCCGGGAAACAGGCTCTGCACCGCCTGCGCCATCAGATGCGCCGTCGAGTGCCGGATTACTTCGAGACCTTCGGGACTGTTCGCGGAGATCAGCTCGATCGTGGCATCAGCGGTGACCGCGCGGCCCAAATCGACTATCTGCCCATCGAGGCGCGCCGCAACCGTATCGCGACGCCGCTCGCCGTCGATCAGCTCGGCAATACGGGTGCCGCTCGGAGCCGTACGTCGCTCCCCTCCGATAGTCACGACGACTTCGGTGCTCATCTAGAGGGGCTGGCAGCAGGCACGAGTATCAACGAATCAGGCAAGTGTATTTGGTAGGCACGGGCGGGGTTGAACCGCCGACCCCTTCCGTGTCAGGGAAGTGCTCTCCCGCTGAGCTACGTGCCTTTGGATTCAGGTTCTTCACTGACACCATCGGACTGTGGAAGCGGTAACAAAAATCGCGCTTTCGGGCAACTGGCGATGATCTGTCCAGCTCCGGTCCACGCCTTCAGGCCCTCGCCCGGCCGCTACCGCCGCTTTATTGATCTGCTAAGCTCGTGCCGGCGCTAGCGTCGCCAGCGATGGACCACGAGCGCATCGTACATCTGTTCTTTTTCGCCCTGCTGGCGCTGATCATTTACGAGCTTTTCCAGGTGCTCGGGCCGTTCCTGGTGCCGATCGCGTGGGCCTGCCTGCTCGCCTTCATGGTCCATCCGCTGTTCGAATGGCTCACGCGGCGCGTGCATAGCCGCTCGCTCGCCGCCGTGATCCTGACCGTCGGAGTCACGCTGCTAATCATCATACCGGCGCTGTGGCTGCTCGACCATCTCGCCTCCGAAGCGCAGAGGCTGTATGGCGAGCTTTCCGTCATCGTCAACCAGGGCGGCGCCGGGAAGGCGCGCGCGAGCAACTGGATTTTGCAGACGCGCCCTGGGATGGCGCTCAGGCGGATGCTCGAAGCGCGCGGCATCCGGCTCGAAGATAAGATCTCGAAGTTAGCGTACGAGGCGGCGCGGCTCATCAGCGACTACATCGTGCTGCATGCGAGTTACGTGGCGCGCAACGTGGTCGCGGCGCTGGTCGATTTCGGCATCGTGCTGATCACCTTTTTCTACCTGCTGCGCGACGGCAACTACTATTATGAACAACTGCGCGCACTCACGCCGCTGCATGTCGAGGACAAGCGCGCGATTTTTGAGACGCTGCGTGCGACGCTCTCTTCAGTGATGCGCGGTCTGATGCTGGCGGCGTTCGCGCAGGGCCTCTCGATCGGCATCGGCTATCTGGTCTGCGGCGCTCCTTACTGGGCCTTCCTGGCCTTGCTGACGGCTGCGGCCGGCCTGTTCCCATTCGGCGGCACGGCACTGATTTGGGTTCCGACCGCGATCTATGTCGGCTACACATCGGGATGGCCGTGGGGGTTGGGACTCGCAGTCTGGGCGACGGTTGCGATCACTATCATCGATAATTTTCTCAAGCCGCTCGCCATGCGCCACGGAACCGGGTTGCCCACCCTGATGGTCTTTTTCGGCGTCGCCGGCGGACTCGCCGCCTACGGTCCGCTCGGCCTGTTCGCCGGCCCGGCGGTTATTTCCGTATTCGTTGCGATGCTGCGTGTGTTCCGGCGCACCTATGGCGAAGAGGAATCGCTCCGAGCAGCCTAGTTCGTCCCGTAATGGCGGACGGTATGGCGAAGCGACGTGCGCGCCGCGTAGACTGATTTCCGGGGCTCCCTCGATGTCCGCCAAGGAGGAAAAAGCGCTCGCCATCATCCGCCGGCTCCATCAGGCCGGCTTCAAGGCCTACCTGGCAGGCGGATGCGTGCGCGACCGCGTCCTAGGCGTCGAGCCAAAAGACTACGATATCGTGACCGATGCGCGTCCCGAGGTCGTCCAGCAGATGTTCGAGCGGACGGTCGCGGTGGGCGCGCGCTTCGGCGTGATCGTGGTGATCGTCGACGGCGACAGTTTCGAGGTCGCAACCTTCCGCGCCGATGCGCCCTATCTCGACGGCCGGCGTCCGTCGGCGGTGCGCTTCGGCACTATCGAGGAAGACGCGATGCGCCGGGATTTCACGATCGGCGGAATGTACCTCGATCTCGAAAGCGGGCGCGTGATCGATCTGGTCGGCGGAATGCGCGACCTGCGCGCCGGACTCATCCGCGCAATCGGCAACGTCTACGAACGCTTCGAGGAAGATCGACTGCGCATCCTGCGCGCGGTCCGCTTCGCCGCGCGGCTCAACTTCGCGATCGATCCCGCCACCTGGACCGCGATCAAACGCGCCGCGCCGACCGTCGCGACCGTCTCCGCCGAGCGCATCGGCGAAGAGCTGGTCATGATTATGACCGAAGGCGGCGCAGCGCGCGGGCTCGACCTCATGATGGAAGGCGGACTCGTGGAAACGCTGCTCCCCGAGGTGATGCCGCTGGTCGGATGCGAACAGCCGCTGAACTTCCATCCCGAGGGCGATGTGTACGTGCATACGCGGCTGATGCTCTCGATGCTGCCGCCGGGATGCGCCGAGACGCTCGCTTTCGGCGTATTGCTGCATGACATCGCGAAGCCGCAGACCCGCGCCGAGATTGACGGCAAGATCACCTACTACGGCCATACCGAGCAGGGCGCGCTGGTCGCGGCGGGCGTGATGAATCGGCTCCGGCGCTCGCGCTTCATCCAGGAGCGGGTCGCGTACCTGGTGCGCTATCATCTGCGGCTCACGATGGCGCCGCGGATGCGCCCGGCGACGCTCAAGCGGATGCTTGCCGAGGACGGGTTCGAAGAGCTGCTCGAGCTCGCCCGCATCGACGCGCTCGCCTCCAGCTCCTATCTCGGCTTCTATCATTTCTGCCGCCACGCGATGGCGCGGATGAGCGAACACGAGATTCGGCCGCCCCGCCTGGTCAGCGGCAACGATCTTATCCGACTCGGTTTCACCCCTGGCCCCGAATTCAGGATCATCCTCAAGGACGTTGAGGATCAGCAGCTCGACGGCGCGATCTCCACTCGCGAGGCGGCGCTGGCCTACGTCACGAGCCATTATCGTCCGCCGCAGCCGCATAACGCCGCCTGATTGCTTCGGGCGCGTTCCATAACCAGGCGCTTCGGCGCAACCATCGCCCTCGACGCGGTCGACTTCGAAGTCGCGCCGGGTGAGATTCACGCGCTGCTTGGCGAGAACGGCGCCGGCAAGACCACGCTGATGCGCGTGCTGGTGGGCGCGACGCGTCCCGATGCGGGCTCGGTCACGCTGGACGACATCGCGCTGCGGCCCGGATCGCCGCGCGATGCGCTTGACGCCGGCATCGCCGCGGTGCATCAGAGCCCGATGCTGTTCGAGCGGTTCACCTGGGAGGAGAATCTCGCGCTCGGCGGCAGGTCGAGCACGGCCGACGCGGCGCGCGAGCGGGCCGCGCGGCTCGGCTTCGAATTGCCCGCGCCGGGTACGCTGGTCGAACAGTGCGCGCTCGCCGAGCGCGTGCGGCTCGAGCTGATGATGGCGCTTGGCTTCGAGCCGCGCGTGCTGATCCTCGATGAGCCGACCGGCGTGCTCGCGCCCTCCGAAGTGGCCGCTTTCCTCGCCTTGCTGCGCGCGCTTCGCGACGAAGGCCGGAGCGTGATTCTCGTCACGCACAAGCTCGACGAGGCGCTCGCGGTCGCCGATCGCGTGACCGTGCTCCGCCGCGGCCGCGTGATGGCGTCGATGGCGGCATCGGAGACCGGCGCGGCCGAGCTGGCGCGGCTGATGATTGGCGAACTGTCGCCGACGCACGAAATGCCGTCGCATCTCGGCCACGCCGGCAGCGCGCAGCTCGAGCTGGTCGATGTCACGCTCAATGAACACGGCCGGTGCATCCTCGACCACGTCGCCCTCGCCGTCGCGCCGGGCGAGATCGTCGGCATCGCAGGCGTCGAGGGCAACGGACAGGCCGAGCTGGTCGAGATCATCGCTGGCGTGCGGCGGCCCACAGCCGGCGCGGTTCGTACCCGGCGGCTGGCGATTATCTCGCAGGATCGCGACCTCGACGGGCTCGTTCTGCCGCTCGCGATCTGGGAGAACCTGATGCTCTCGCGGCCGCTGGTGAAGCGCTTCAGCCGCGCGGGGTGGATCAGGCGCGCCGGCGCGATGCGCTTCGCCGGCGTGCTCCTCGAGCGCTTTTCGATACGTCCGTCCGACCCGAATCTACCGGCTTCTGCGCTCTCCGGCGGTAATCGGCAACGACTGGCGGTCGCCCGCGCGCTTGCCTCTGAGCCGCACGCGATCGTGGCCCATAATCCATGCCGCGGTCTCGACCTCGCCGCCACCGCCGAAGTCTGCAGGGCGCTGACCGGCTTTGCCGCGCAAGGCGGCGCGGTGCTTTTAATTTCCAGCGATCTTGACGAATTGCTCGCCCTTTCGACCCGTATTTATGTGATGAACGCAGGACGAATCCGCGCGCTCGGCGCAGACGAACGCGAACCCGAACGGCTCGGCATCCTGATGGCGGGAAAGTGGCGCTGATCGCGGCGCATCGCCGGGCCGGATTCGCGATGGCGGCGCTGGTCAAATCGCTCGCGGCGCTGGCGTGCGCTTTCGCGCTGATCGCGATCATTCTGCTCGCACTCGGCGCGTCGTCGGTCGCGGTGCTCGGGGCCTTGATTGAAGGCGCGTTCGGCAACCGGCTCGCGTTCACCGAAACCATCGTCAAGGCCACGCCGCTGGTCTTCACCGGGCTTGCGATCTCGATCGCGTTCGAGGGCGCACTCTGGAACATCGGCGCGGAGGGCCAGTTGATCGTGGGCGCGTTGGCCGCCGGCGCTCTCGGCCCGAGGCTGGGAAGCTGGCCTCATCCGATCGCGATTCTCGCGATGTTGGCGGGCGGCTTCATGGGCGGAGCACTGTGGGGCGGGCTCGCCGGATGGCTCAAGAGCGCGCGCCATGTCAACGAGATCATCAGCACGATCATGATGAACTTCATCGCCCTGCAGATTCTAAGCTGGGCGGTGCACGGACCGCTGATCGAACCCGGCGGCGCGTATCCGAAGAGTGCGCCGATCGCCGCGGCCGCCGAGCTTCATCTCTATTTCGCGCCGAGTCGGCTGAACCTCGGGATGCTGCTCGCTGTCATCCTTGCCATCGCAAGCTTCGTGCTCCTTTATCGCACGACGATCGGACTCAGGCTCCGCGCGCTCGGGCGCAATCCGCGCGCGTCGCGCTTCTTCGGCATCGGGATCGGTACGTTGACGGTCGGCACGATGGCGCTCTCGGGGGCGCTCGCCGGCCTCGGCGGCGCGGTGCAGGTCGCCGCGATCACTCATCGACTGTACGAGACACTCTCGCCGGGATGGGGCTTCGAGGCGATCGCGGTCGCGCTGCTGGCGCGGCTCAATCCGCTCGGTGTCGTTCCGTGCGCACTCCTGTTCGGCGCGCTCGACAACGGATCGCAGGCGATGCAGCGCGCAGCCGGTGTCTCGCCGGAGCTGGTGCAGGTTATTCAGGCGCTCGTGATCCTGATCCTGCTCGCTTTCGATGCCGGGCTCTTCGTCGCGCATCGCGGGGAATCGGGATTCGGATGCACGCTGCCGCCCGCCGGCTTCGAGGAGGCGCGCGATGCTTGAGGCGCTCCTGTTTTCGACCGTCAGCATGGCGACGCCGATCCTGCTCGCTGCGCTCGGCGAACTGATCGTCGAGCGCAGCGGCGTGCTGAATATCGGAATCGAGGGCGCGATGCTCACCGGGGCCTTTTTCGCTCTCGCCGCGGCCTTTTTTATGCACAGTCTTTTTTTGGGATTGCTATGCGGAGTCATGGCCGGCGTTGCGATCAACGCGCTGCTCGCCGTGATGGTCGTGAACCTCGCTGTCAACCAGGTGGTCGCCGGCACCGCGCTCGATATTCTCGCGCTCGGCGTAACCGGAGTTTTCTACCGGCGCTTGTTCGGCGTCACGGGGCGCGCGTTCACGATCGTGCCGCTGCCGCGAATCGGTTTGGGGCCGCTTGCGCGAATTCCGATCGTCGGACCGGCGCTGTTCAATCGCGACGCGCTGGTTTATCTCGCGATGATCCTGGTGCCGATCGTCGGATGGTTTATCAGGCGCACACGCATGGGTCTCAAGCTTCGCGCGGCAGGCGAGCGTCCCGAGGCGGCCGACGCATTGGGCTTGAACGTCTTCGCCTTGCGATGGGGCGCGCTGCTCGCCTCGGGCGTGCTGAGCGGCCTTGCCGGCGCGTATCTGACGCTCAGCTACGCTGACACTTTCGTCGAGGGCATCTCGGCCGGGCGCGGCTTCGTCGCGCTCGCGGTGGTGATTCTCGGGCGATGGAATGCGTGGGGATTGCTGGCGGCATCGCTCCTGTTCGGCGCGGCGATGTCGCTGCAGTTCGCCTTGCAGGCGCTCGGCACCGCCATTCCCTATCAGCTTTTTCTCGCGCTCCCTTACGCGCTCACCGTGATGGTGCTGGCGGGAGTCGGCGGCGACGCGCGCCCGCCGAGCGCGCTGGGCGAGCCTTACTCGCGGAACTGAAGTCGATTATCGATAGTGACTCGATCGTCTGCCGTGCAGAACGGCGGGCACTGAGATGATCGATAAGTATTTCAGCTCGGCGGTGGGCGGATATCAGCGCATTGCGCAGCGCCGGGTCATCGGAATGCCGCAACGCGCTGGTTTCGAAGTCGCCGAGCTCGCGGATGCGATTCTCGATCGCGCGGCGCGCTGCGCTCGCGTCGGGCGGCTTGTTCGCCTGGAGCTTGCGGGGCCCCTCGTGGCCGCCTTCGGAGAAATACCAATCTTTGAATTCACCGATGAAGCCCGCCGCCAGCATCCGCGCGCCGAGCGACGTCGCTGCGGGCGGAATTCCGTGCTGAAGCTCCGCCATGGTCATTTCCTGTCCGGCGCTCTCGTAATCGATCATCAGGTGGCCGCCGGGCGGGATGACCTCACCCATGATCGCGATCAGTTCATCCTCGATCCCGTCGTCGCGCGTCCTCATCGTCCCGCCGTTGATCTCGATCGTCGGATGGAAGCGCGCTTCAATCCACGGCTTCACGCCGCGTCCTCCCGAACTCACGATCGCGGTCATCGCCGGTCCGCCATGATGCCGCGCTTTTCCCGTGGTGATTCCGATGCTGATGAAGAACCATCCTACGCGGTCGCGCAGCGGCCGGACTTCATCCAACGACAAACGCCAACGTTGGTTTGCGCGGCGCTTGAGTCTCGTGGCGATAGCGCGGATGAATGGATTAGCAGAGTTCATGGTCGAACAATTGCCTCGGTTAGAATAAGTGATATAAACATCAGTGTCTTTCGATATGCGTGAGTCATCGGCCGAGTCGTCCAGCTTTCCGCTGGCTTCGTGCGTGAATTGTGGCGAGACGGTGCTGACCTATGTGGTGTTCGACCCCGCGGGGCAGGAGCAGCGGGCCTGCGTGCATTGCGATCACGTGGTCGAGGGGGTGCGCTGGGCGCCGGTTAATGAACTCGAGACGCTGGGTTATGAGTTCGGCGCGCCGCCGAGCCGTGGATGCTCGGGAGGATGCAACGGCTGCTCGATGAGCCGACATTAGCGCGCTCGGGGGCTGTCGCGCGAAAGCGCGCCGGCATCAATTTTGAAAGAGCTATCGGGACCCCTCGGAGGTAGATTTCCATGAAAACCACACTTTCGGTAATCAAGGCGGATGTCGGTTCGATCGGCGGCCATATCAAACCCAGCGCGCGGCTCAAGACGACGGTCGAAAATCACGTGCGCGAGAACGGCAAGAAGCTGTTGATCGATTGCTATGTCAGCACGACCGGCGACGACATCGCGATCCTCATGTCGCACGAGCGCGGCGTCAACGATCCGAAAATCCACGAGCTTGCCTGGGACTCCTTCATGGCCGGGACCAAAGTCGCCAAGGAGCAGGGGCTTTACGGCGCGGGTCAGGACCTTTTGAAGGACGCCTTTTCGGGGAATGTGCGCGGCCTTGGGCCGGCTTCGTGCGAGATGGAATTCGAAGAGCGGCCGAACGAGCCGTTCCTGTTCTTCGCCGCCGACAAGACCGATCCCGGCGCCTACAACCTGCCGCTCTATCTTGGGTTTCTCGATCCGATGCACTGCGCGGGATTGCTGCTGTCGCCCAAGATGTCGCAGGGCTTCACGTTCACGATCATGGACGTGAATCACACCGAGGGCGATCGCGTTATCGAGCTCAACGCGCCCGAGGAGCTCTACGATATCGCCTGCCTGCTGCGCGACAACGAGCGTTTCGTAGTCGAATCAGTGCGCTCGCGCGCCAACAACGATATCGCGGCGGTGGTCTCGACTTCGCGCCTGCATAACATCGCGGGCACCTACACGGGCAAGGATGATCCGGTCGCGCTGGTGCGGACGCAAGGCAACTTCCCGGCGACCGGCGAGGTGCTGTCGCCTTATCGCATCGCACACTATGTCGCCGGCACGATGCGCGGGAGTCATCATGGGCCGCTGATGCCGGTTAAGCTCAACTCGACGATTTCGTTCTTCGATGGTCCGCCGATCGTGAGCTGCGCCGCTTTCAGTGTCAGCCATGGGCGCTTCACGGAACCGGTCGATGCGTTCGACCATCCGTTTTGGGACTGGGTGCGCAACAACGCTGCGCAGAAGGCGGCTGAGATCCGCAACCAGGGCTTCTCGGGTCCGGCGATGCTTCCGTACAGCGAGCTCGAGTACGGCGGTGTGGTCGAAAAGATGAACAAGCTCGACAAGCGGTTCATCGTGCGCAAGGACAAGGAGGCGGCCGGCAACGGGCGCAAGCGGAAGGCCGCCTGATTCAGGTCAGCGGAGCGCGCCCATCTGGCGGAGCGCTTCGTAGACTACAATCGATACCGCGTTGGCGAGATTCAGGCTGCGCACGCCGGGCTCGAAGATCGGGATGCGATAGGCGGCATCCGCGTGCGCAGCCAGAAACTCGCGGCCGAGCCCGCGGGTCTCGCTGCCGAAGACGATGAAATCGCCACGCCGGTAATCAGCTTCGAGATACGAGCGGCGCGCGTGGACCGAATAGAAGCAGCATCGCGCTTCGCCGTGCTCGGCCACGAACGCATCCCATCCCGGATAAGTTCTCAAATCGACCAGCGGCCAGTAATCGAGGCCGGCGCGCTTGAGATAGCGATCGTCAAGCGAATATCCGAGCGGACCTACGAGATGGAGCCGCGTGCGCGTCGCGGCCGCCAAGCGTGCGATCGAGCCGGTGTTCTGCGGGATCTCGGGACGCACCAGAACGATGTTCACCAGCGGCGCGCCGCTCGTTTCAGGAAGATCGTTCAACTTGGGAATCGCCTGGGAGCGCGCTGCGCAAAGGATAACGGCGGTCTGCCATCCGGAGGAAAAAACGATCGCCGTCCGCCTCGAAATAACGGCTCAGATGATAGTAGGCCGGGCGCAGAAATCGCGCGCGAAAGCGTCCCTGCTTGACCCGGCAATAGAGAACATTGTCGGCGCCGATCTCGAGGGTCGACGGGTCGAGCGGTTCGCCTTCGCCATCGTTCAGAATCAAGCATAAACAGCCGTCAGCAACTGGTTCGATCGTGCGCACCACGTAGGGCGTGTCCTCAATCGTGACCGGCGCACGCTCCTCGGCGACCTGCAGATACCATCGACCGTCAGGGTCCTGACGGATGCTCCGGCTGAAAAGCAGCGCGATGCGCGGGTTGTCGATCCGTTCCTCGTCGCTGTACCAATTGCCGTCGCGGCGGAACGAAATCTTTCCGGATTCGATCGCGTAAAAGCCTGCACGAGCCATCAGCGCGCCCTGCTGTCGAGGATGATCGTCACGGGGCCGTGATTTACGAGTTCGACCTCCATCGTCGCGCCGAACTCGCCTTCCTCAACTTTAACACCGGCGGCGCGGACGAGCGAGATGAAATGTGCGTACAAGCGACGGGCGTCGTCGGGCGCGGCGGCCTCGATGAACGATGGGCGGCGGCCGTGTGATGTGTCCGCGAGCAAGGTGAAGTTCGACACGACCAGCATCGCGCCGCCGACCGCGCCGAGCGCGAGGTTCATCTTGCCGTCAGCATCGGCAAAAATGCGCATGCCGATGATCCGATCGGCGATCGTCGCTGCGTCCGCCTCACGGTCGCCGCGCGCCACGCCGAGCAGGACAGCGAGGCCGGCGCCGATTTGCGCGATACTTCTGCCGTCGATGCGGACTTCGGCGCGGCTTACGCGTTGAACAATCGCGCGCACGCATCCGTCCATATATGGAGAGTGGCGCGCCCGCAAGCCAGGCGTCGACGATTGGCATGCATCTCCGGTGCTACGTATGATTAGACAGGCTTAGTCGATGATTCCGATCCTCCTGCACCTCGGTCCGATAACTATCTACAGTTACGGTCTGATGATGGCGCTCGGCTTTCTGGCCGCCGATTTCGTGATCGCGATCGAATGCCGCCGGCGCGGCATCACCACCGAATTCTCATCAGCGGTGGTGGTCTGGGCGGCGATCGCGGGACTCGCCGGCGCGCGCCTGCTCGACATCTTTAATAATCTTCAGGCGTATCTTGCCGATCCGAAAGCCATCATTTTTTCCGGTTCCGGCTTCGTGTGGTACGGGGGCCTGATCGGCGGGATCGGCGCGGCGTACCTGGTCTCGCGTTATTTCAAGATTCGCTTCGCGGTCACGGCCGACATGTGCGCACCGGCGCTGGCGATCGGACAGGCGATCGGGCGTATCGGATGCCAGCTTTCGGGCGACGGTGATTGGGGCGCGATCTCGAAGCTGCCATGGGCAATGGCCTACCCGCATGCGATCGTCGGCTGGATCGGGCGCAACGTCGCGGCGATCGGCCCGCATAATCAGCTCATCTACCCGTTTCCTCCCGACGCCCCGGTGCCGGCGGGCGTGCGCGTGCATCCCGCGCCGGTCTATGAAACTATCCTGTACTTGATCGTGTTCGCGATCCTGTGGTCGATGCGCCGGCGGACTAAGATCGATGGGCGGCTTTTTTACCTCTACCTGATGCTCGCAGGAGCGAGCCGATTCGCGGTCGAGTTCGTGCGGATCAATCCGCGCGTGGCGTTGGGATTGAGCGAGGCGCAATTCATCGCGATCGTGATGATGGTGGTCGGCGCTGGAGCATGGTTTGCAAGCGGTACGCGCACCGCAAGTCGGACGCCGGGCGACGGACGTGAACCGGCTCGAAGAGAACAAGCTGTCGGGGCATAAGATTAAATGGCAGGAAGGCAAAAGCTGCTCGCTGGAATCGGCGTCGCGATCGTCGTGACCGCCATAGCGGTGATGGTTCTGTACCAGGTGATGAAACCATCGAATCCGACCGACGAGATGGGCGGCGAAGGCAATGGCATCGCGGCCGGAAAGGTTGCTGCACCGTTTGCACTCGAGGATCTCAACGGGCGGCTGGTGACGCTGGCGGATCTGCGCGGCAAGGTGGTCTTCCTCAACGTATGGGCGACCTGGTGCGGTCCCTGCCGCGAGGAAATGCCCTCAATCGAGACGCTCTACGACGAATTCAAAAACAACAAGGATTTCGTGATCCTGGCCGTCAGCCAGGATACGCGCGGACGCGAAGCGGTCGAGCCGTACGTCGAACAGAACGGCTATCATTTCGAGGTCCTGCTCGATCCCGAGAACAAGGTCGGCGAGGCCTACGACGTAGGCGGCGTGCCCGAAACGTTCATCATCGACCGCGACGGGCGCATCGTGGCCCATCACATGGGCGCGTTCGACTGGTCGAGCGCTGAATTTAGGGCTGCCCTGCAAAACCTCTTGAATGATAAGGAAAAAATCACCAGCTAGCGCGTGTGCGTCGGCTTCTGCTAGCTTCAGTAGGCTGACGTTAATTTTGCAAACCGATGGGGCGTTGTTCGATGGCCGAACGTAAACGGAGACGATGGTTTTTCACGATCGCGGCATCGCTGTTTCTGATCACAATGGTGATCGCCGAGGTCGCGGTGCGCCGTGCACAGGCCCTACCCAACGACACCTACAAAGAGCTCGAGACCTTCGCCAACGTCCTCGCGATTGTGCAGAAGAACTACGTCGAACCGGTTTCGACCAAAGATCTGATCAATGGCGCAATCACCGGGATGCTCGCTTCGCTCGATCCGCACAGCGCGTACCTCACGCCGGACCTCTACCGCGATCTCCAGGTCGAAACCCGTGGCAGCTTCGGCGGCCTCGGGATCGAGATCACGATCCGCAACGGCGTGCTAACCGTAGTTTCACCGATCGAAGACACCCCCGCCTACAAGGCCGGCATCAAACCCGGCGATCAGATCGTCAAGATCGACAATGAATTCACCAAGGATATGACGCTGACTGACGCAGTGAAGCTGATGCGCGGGCCCAGCGGCAGCAAGGTGACGCTGACTATTCATCGTGAAGGTTTGCCTGAGTTGTTGACGGTCTCGCTCACCCGGGAAGTGATCAAGATCGCGTCGGTAAAATCGAAGACGCTGAAAAACGGCTACGGCTACATCCGCATCAGCACCTTCCAGGAAGGCACCGCCGAGGCGGTGCAGAAGGCGCTCGATGACTTCCAAAGCAAGGACGGCGGGCACATCAAGGGGTTGGTGCTCGATCTCCGAGACGATCCAGGCGGGCTGCTCGACCAGGCGGTGCGCGTGGCCGACGAATTTCTCGACGGCGGCCTGATCGTCTACACGCAGGGACGGAGCGAGAGCCAGGAACAGAAGTATTTCTCTCACAAGAAGAAGGACTTCAATCCATACCCGATGGTGGTGCTGGTGAACGGCGGCAGCGCGAGCGCCAGCGAAATCGTGGCCGGCGCGCTGCAGGACCAGGGGCGCGCGATCGTCGAAGGCACGCAGACCTTCGGCAAAGGCTCCGTGCAAACCATCCTGCCGCTCGATGACCGCTCGGCACTTCGGCTGACGACGGCGCGCTACTTCACTCCGAACGGCCGCTCGATCCAGGCGGTGGGAATCGTGCCCGATGTCAACGTGGAGCCTCCCAAACCGACGCTGGCGATGCTGCTCGGCAAGGGACTCCATCTCGAGGAGAATCCCGAGGTGCGGGAGAGTGAGCTGCTTCATCATTTTAAGAACGGTCAGAATGGCGCATTGAAGGTAAAGCCGTCGAACCAGCAGGATGAAGGTCCAATCGAGAACGAGCCCGGCGACGAAGACCTGGCCGGAATTTCGGGAAAGAAGAACCAGAAGGACATCCAGCTCGACAAGGCAATCGACATTTTGCAGCACTGGAGCTCTTATAAGACCGACCTCGCGCGCAATGAGAGCGGCCAGACGACCGCCAAGGCTCAATAGCCCGTTTTTGTAATCGACGAAGTCACCGAGCGGCCGGACTGCGATGCGATCCGGCCGCTACTTTTTGAAATCTGTCGCTGACAGCCGTATCGCCGCAAGCTCCCGGCCCTGCTAGATTCGCCTTCAATGGACGGGCAGCTCGAGTTCACGCTCAAGGCGCGCCGCCCGGGCGCGCTCAGCGTCACGCAGCTCGTGCGGAGCGTGCGCGAGACCCTCGAATTAAACCTCGATGAATGCTGGGTGGTTGGCGAGGTTTCCAACGCGCGGCCGGCCGCATCGGGGCATTTCTATTTCACGCTCAAGGATGCCCACAGCGCCATCAGCATCGTGATGTTCCGCACGGCGTTCCGTCGCGTGCGCTTCCGCGTCGAAGACGGGATGGCGATTGTCGCGCGCGGACGCGTCAGCCTGTTCGAGGCTCGCGGGACGCTGCAATTTTACGCTGAAGAGATCGAGCCGCGCGGAATTGGCGCACTGCAGCTTGCGTTCGAGCAGTTAAAGGATCGCCTCCAAAAGGAAGGGTTGTTCGATTCGGCGCGCAAGCGGCCGATCCCGTTTCTGCCGCGCGCCATCGGAATCGTCACGGCGCTCCGCGGGGCGGGGCTGCGCGACATGCTGACCATCATCCAGGCGCGCTTTCCGAATGTTCATCTGATCGTCAGGCCGACGCCGGTGCAGGGTGCGGGAGCGGCGGGAGCAATCGAGGCGGCGATCGCCGACCTTAATCGCGACGGCCGCGCCGAGGTGCTTATCGTCGGGCGCGGCGGCGGCTCGCTGGAGGACCTATGGGCTTTCAACGAGGAGCGCGTCGCGCGCGCGATTTATCGTTCGGAAATTCCCGTCATCTCGGCAGTTGGACATGAGATCGACTACACTATCGCGGATTTCGTCGCCGATTGCCGCGCACCGACGCCCACTGCAGCCGCCCAGATGGCCGTGCCGGTCAAGGCTGATCTCGAAGCCAGGCTGAGCGAGATCGGCAATGCCCTGCGCGGCGCGATGAAATCCGCGCTCGCCATCGAGCGTCGCAACCTGAAGCATCTCGCCGCGCGCATGCGGGATCCGCAGGCGTCGGTCCGCCAGGCTGGCAGCCGGCTGGATGAGCTCAGTGGCGAGCTGGAACGTGCTATCGCGACGCGGCTTATCGCCTCGCGCAAGCAGGTGGGCGGACTCGGAGCGCGTCTTCGCGGTCCGGGACCGATGATTCGCGAGTACCGGCGGGTGAGCGCGCGCCTTGCGCTTCATCTCGCGAAGTCCGTGTGCGCTTGGACGGAACGGACCGCGTCCCTGGTTGATCGGCTTGCGAGCCGGCTGCGCGACAATGCCGAGACCGTTCTCGATGCCGAGCGGCGGCGCGTCGCGGAGCTTGCGGGGCGGCTCGATGCGATGTCGCCGCTTCGATGCCTCGAGCGCGGCTACGCCGCCGTTATCAATCGGCGCGACGGCCGCGTTGTCACCGACGCGGCGACGGTCGAGGTTGGCGATGAGCTCCACATCCGGCTGCGACGCGGCCAGCTTCGGGCGCGCACTGTCCACCGCGAGGTCTGAACCATGGCGGGATTGGCGAAGAGCAGGAGATTCGAAGACGAACTCGGCGACCTGGAGCAGATCGTGAGCCAGATCGACTCCGGGGAACTCTCGCTCGAGGAAGCGATCGCAGCGTTCGAACGCGGTGTCGCGTTGGTCCGCTCGCTGAATCACAAGCTCGATGAGATTGAGCGCAAAGTTGAAGTATTAATCAAAACCGCGCAGGGCGAACTTCGGAGCGTACCTTTTGAAGCGAGCGAGCAAGCCAACCCGCCATTGTCCGAAGCGGAACGCGATAGCGGTCAAAACGACGCCGACAAGGATGACGACATTCCGTCCTGAGTGGCGGCCCGCCGCGCGCCGATCTTCCTCCACTGCGCCATAAAGAGCGTCACACATGGCGACCCGGGCACGACTCGATGCCGAGATGGTGGGCCGCGGACTGGCCGGGAGCCGCGAGGGCGCGCAGCGCCTGATTATGGCAGGTCGCGTACGGGTCGACTCGCGTATTGCCTTGAAGGCCGATCTGCGGGTCACGCCGGCAAGTGAGATAATCGTCGTCCCCGGACCGCGCGAGTACGCGAGCCGTGGTGCATACAAGCTGATCGCAGCACTCGATGCCTTCAAGATCGAGGTTGCGGGACGTGACGCGCTCGATGTGGGCGCATCGAACGGCGGCTTCACCGATGTTTTGCTGCGCCGCGGCGTCGCCCGGCTTATCGCGCTCGATGTCGGTTACGGTCAGCTCGATGCGGCGCTCCGCTCCGACCCGCGCGTTACCGTGGTCGATCGCACCAACATCCGGCTGGTCCGCCCTGACGACCTGCCCTATATCCCTGATCTCGTCGTGATCGACGTCAGTTTCATCTCGCTCCGGCTTGTGCTGCCGGTGGTCATCGGAATCTCGGCAACTCCAGCCGACATTATTGCGCTGATTAAGCCGCAATTTGAGGCCGGACGCGGGATGGTCGGCAAAGGCGGCGTAATTCGCAGCGATTCGATTCGCCGGGAGTCGCTCGAGAAAGTGCTGGCGTTTGCATCGGAAATCGGCCTGGATGCGCGTGGGACGATCGAGTCGCCGATCGCGGGCGCGGCCGGTAATCGCGAGTTCCTGGCCTGGTTCCGAAAGAACCGAGACGGGCGCTGACATCTGGCGGCTCCAGCCAACGCGGGTTTACGCGCGATCTCTAGATCCGGCGCGGCCTGCTTCGACATTCCGATTATCGCCGACTATGGCGGCGTGTTCCGTTTTGCTTCGCGCGGTCATTCGATTAACCTATAGGTGGTGCGAACCGCGAAGAACATCCGGGGCAATGTGCAGGCGCTCGGGCTTGGCCGGCTGTTGATGGTTGCGCTGACCGTTGCTTGGGCGAGCTTCGCTATGGCTCAGATCTCGGAGTTCGATGAACCGCCCTCTACGGTGCATCGGGTTCAGCCTGAGCGGCCTGCGCCCGATGAAACCATTCCGGCGCCCGTTGATAATCCGGCAGTCGCAAATCCTCGGTCGGCCCCGTCTGCAGTCCGTTCCGGCGCTGTCGAGTTTCCATACACGGTTCGACCGGGCGATTCACTCGGCTCGATCGCGCAGGCGTTCGGCCTCGATGTCGAGGATCTTGCGCGCGCCAATCATCTAAGCGTCGATTCCGTTTTGATGTCGGGCCGGACCCTCAAGATTCCTAATCCGTTCGCGGCGCAGGTCCGCAGCCTAAGGGCGCAAATCGAGGCACTCCGCGCGGCGGCCGATTCGGCCAATGAAAAGACCGCCGCCGTAAATCTCAAAGCCCGCACCGCCGAAGATAAACTTGAGACGCTGACGGCAGACAACGATGAGCTGCGTCATGAGGTCGCAGCGCTGCCGCGATGGCGCGGGGCTGCGGTGACGCTCGGTATCATCGCCCTGCTGATGTTGGGCGTGTTGATGTTGACGTTGTTCGAATGGTGGTTGTTACGCCGACGCTTTGCCACGCTGGCCGAGATTACGGATTCGCTCACGAATCTCGATCAAAAATACAAAGGCTTGGTGGCGAAGGCCGAGCTCCGCTTTCAGCAGCTCTACGGCCGCCGGCGTATCCCTGGTGTCGAGGGTGCGGAACGCGGAAAGTCCGCCGAAGAAGTCGAAATCGAACGGCTCAATCACGAGTTGAGAGAAACGCTTGAACAGCAACTTCGTCGACTTGGTGTGGCGCGCCTGCGTCCACGCCGCAGCGGCCGCTGGCGCGACTTGTTCAGTGATGTCGAACCGCCGGTCGAAGCGCGTTCCGTACGGCGCTGAGAAGCGTCTTTTCAGGACTTGGGGAGGTCATCATGAAGCGAATTTTGATTGCGAGCCTCGGCGGAGCTGCGATGGTCGCGATGCTCGGAATGACCGGCATGCGCTATTCGACCGCGTTCAGCGACACTCCGGAGTGCTGCCAGAAAAAAGAAAGCTGCTGCCCGGCTTCATCCTGCTGCAAGGGCGGCAGTCATTCGCATATGACACGCTGCCCGATGAAGCACGCTTAAGGTCTGCGTTATAGTGTGCGGGCTTTCTACATTTCGGCGCGAGTAAGCTTGGGCACGGGCTGGCGTTTGACGCTCGGCTGTCGTGACCGGAATTGATCATTGAGAGGAGACAGATAGTGAAGAAGGCGCTTCTTGCATCGGTTGCTTTCGCGTTCTCGTTCTCGAGCGCGGGAATTCTGATGGCCGCCGAGACCTCCACGGTCACCGGTCATTTGCGCGATGGCTTCTGCTACACAATCATGGGTGCGCACGGCGCGAGCCATCGCAGTTGCGCGATGAAGTGCGCCAAGGCAGGAATTCCGGTGATGCTCGTCGAGGACAAGACCGACAAGGGCTATGTCCTGTTGCCGCCCAAGGACGATTCGGGGATGCCGGCCGACGTGATCTCCAACATGGAGAAGCAAGTGACGGTCACGGGTCACGAGTTCACCAAGAACGGCATCAGCTATCTGCAGGTCGAATCGGTTAAGTAGCTTGCTAAGGGCCTGGCTGCCCGGGGCGGATCATCTTCAGAATCTCCACCCCCTGCTTGTTCATTTCCCGATCGCACTGCTGCCTGCCGCAACGCTGGTCTACTTCATCGCGATTCTTGCCGGGCGCGAGACGTGGGCATGGACGGCGCTCTGGATGATGGTGCTCGGCGCTTTGGGAGCGGCCGCCGCAGTGGCCACCGGCCTGTACGCGGCGGAAGGTGTGATGATTGCCATCTCGGTCAAGCAACATTTGCTCTATCCGCATCGCAACCTGATGCTCGGTGTGCTCGCACTTAGCGCGGGTTTGACCGCATGGGCATTAATCGCACGTCCGCTCCCAAGCCGCGGCCGCTACCTGTTCGTCGCGCTGATGATCGTGATGGTGGCGCTGATCGTTAAGGGCGCGGACTACGGCGGTCGCATGGTCTACGACTACAACGCCGGCGGCTACGCATGCGGACAACCGATCGAGTTCTCGAAGTAACCATGCATCCCCAAGACGAACCGCGGCGGCGGATGCCTGCGGGTGCGCGACGGATCGCGCTTGCGATGCTCGCAGGCGCGGCCATTCTTGTCTGGATGCTCAACCTTCCCGCGTGCTCCATGCGTCAGTCGGCTGCTTCGTCGGCGTCGCAATCGACGCTGGCCACATCGCAGTCGACGTTAACCACCGAATCTTCGGAATCGGCAGCGACGCCCACCCCGACGCCGGGCGCGTCGGTCGATATCAGCTACACGCATGGCGGCGATTACCTGGTTTCGTTCGCGGTCGTGAAATATTCCGGCGCGCGGCTCTTGGAGACCCATGACGCCGATTCGAAGCACAACACTTCGATCGTGATCTTCGACGGCGGCGTGCCGATTTGGGAATTCGCCGCCGATCGCGGCCTGTTAGGTCATCTCGGCTTCGTTAAAACCTTTGCCGTCAAGAAGGTGGTCTACGGGGAACTGCCCCAGGGCTTCGTTGAATCCACTCCGCCCTCCGGTCCGCCCGAACCGTTGGAAGTCGGCCACTATTACATCTTTTCGGTCACGCGCAGCTCCGGCATCACCAGCTACGAGGCGATCAAGGTGCTCGATGACGGCAGTCTCGAGGGCTATACGGCTGAGCCGTTGGCCGGCAGCAGTTTCGAGCTTTGCTGCAACCTCAGTTCCGACTTCATCAGTCCCACCGAACCCGCGCAGTAATACCGGTAGGGTCGGCGCGCCCGCGATGCTAGACTACTAGCGGCTGCGGCCCCTACCGATCCCGGTTCAGCGCGCTCCAGGGAGGAAGTTGCCATGGCTCAGGCTCCGATCACGATCCTCACTCCGGCCGAAAGCGTTTTCGATTTCGATTACGAAGTCCGCTTCCCGCAGCTTGATCGTCTCTATGAGAACGCCAAGCGCGATCAATGGAACGTCTCGACCACGATCGACTGGGATCGTCCGATCAGCGGCCCGCCGCTCAACATGAGCCTGATGCCGTTCTGCCAGACCGAGCTCTACCGCTCGCTCGGCGCGGAGCGGCAGGATCTGCTGGGCCGCAAGTTCGCCGCCTGGCGCCTGTCGCAGTTCCTGCACGGCGAGCAGGGTGCGCTGATGGTCGCGGCGCAGCTCGTCGATGCCGTCCCGGACCTCGATGCCAAGCTGTGCGCGGCCGCCCAGGTGATGGACGAGGCGCGCCATGTCGAGGCCTTCCGCAAGTACATCACCAAGCTCGATCGCATCTATCCGATCGATCCCACGCTCGAACGGCTGCTTCGCGCCGTGATGGAGCACGAGCGCTGGGAGCCGAAGTACACCGGGATGCAGATCATCACGGAGGGCTTGGCGATCGCTGCCTTCCGCTTCATGCATGCGCAGACCGGCGATGAACTGTTGAAGGAGCTGCTCGAATACATCATGAAGGACGAGTCGCGCCACGTCGGCTTCGGGATGCTCGCGTTGCGCGATGCGGTGCGCAAGCTCAGCGGCCCGGCGCGAAATTCGCTCGAAGAGTTCGCCTTCGCCGCCTGCGACATGACCATCACCAAGGTTGAAAATGGCGTGCCGCGCGACGGTTTTCTCTCGTACCACATGGTGTTCGACGAGATGGCAATTCCGCTGGACCAGATCCGCCTAGAGATGAATCAGAATCCCTCGTGGAAGGACGCTGAGCGCGAGATGGAAAAACAGTTCAACTCGATGCTCTTTGTCGACACGCTAATCCCATGCCTGCGCCAGCTGAGCCTGCTCAACGATCGCACCGAACCGTGGTACGCAGAGCTCGGCGTACTGTCGTTCGCTGCCTGAACGGATCGCATTCCGTGCGGAAAACCGATGCGCTTCTGGATTGGAGTCGCTTCGCGTGAGCGTGTGATGATCGGGGTGGATGGCGGCTTTTGCCAGCTCGGGAGCCTTAGCTTCACGGCGGGCAGGCGCAACTGAGATCAGCTTCTGCGCTGCGACTGTTCGAGATCAACGAGCCCGGTTTCACGATCATCGCGACGTCGATGGGCGAGAGCTGTAGTTTTTTTCAGCTAATCGATTCGCATCCGAAGCGCGCTCAGGCCGCGCAGGAAGAACGAGCCCTTGTAGCTGAGCGGCGCGTCGGGATCGGCAAGCCGCAGACGCGGAAAGCGCGCCAGCATCGCGTTAATCGCGATCGCGCCTTCAAGCCGCGCCAGCGGCGCACCGAGGCAGAAGTGGATGCCGGTGCCGAAACCCAGGTGTTCGTTCGGATCTCGCGTGATATCGAATTTTTCCGGCGCGGGAAATTTCGCCGGATCGCGGTTCGCCGCCCCGATCAGCAGGAAAATCGGGACTGAGACCGGAAGCTCGGCGCCGCCAAGATTCACCGGCTCGGTCGTGAAGCGCGCCGTTCCCTGCACCGGCCCGTCGTAGCGGATAATCTCCTCGATCGCGCCCCCAATCAGTTCCGGCTCGCGCCGCAGCAGCTCGAGCTGTTCCGGGTTGCGTGCGAGCGCCAGCATCCCGTTGCCGATAAGATTGGTGGTCGTTTCGTTGCCTGCGAGCAGCAACAGGACAACGAAAGCGAGCAGCTCCTCGGAATTCAATGCTTCATCATCGTGCGCCGCGACCAGCGCGCTAATCAGATCAGAGCCGGGAGCGCGCCGGCGTTTTTCGATTTCCTCCGCAAAGTAGCCGCGCAATTTTGCGACTGCCTCGAGAAATTCCGGCGGCGGCTCTTCCCACGGCTGCGTGCGCGCGGCGCCCGCTACGACCGCATCGGACCATAGCTTGAACTCGTCGTAATTGCCGGGCGGTACGCCAAGCAGTTCCGCAATCACGGTGACGGGCAGCGGATTCGCGAGTTCGGAGACCAGATCGAATTCGCCGCCGCGGGCTGCGATCCCGTCGACGAGCCCGGCCGCAATCTGGCGGATGCGCGGCCCGAGATCGTTGATTCGGCGCGGCGTGAAATCGCGGCTTACGAGCCGCCGAAGCCGTGTATGCACGGGCGGATCCGAGGTCAGCATCGTGGCAGCGCCCGCAAATGGACCTCGCCGCGCGATCGGAAGGTCCGGCGGGCGCACTGCGGTAAAGTGCTGATGATCGCTAAGCACGGCGGCGACATCGACGTAGCGCGCCGCGATCGCGATGGTTGCGCCAAAATTCATCAAGCGCGGCGGGGCTTCGACCAGCACCCGATACGCCGGGTACGGATCGGCGCGGAATTGCGGATCCCACGGATTGAAGTAGAATTCGGCCATCGTCAGGCTTGAAGCTTCATGAAAATGTCGCGCGCGGTTTCGGTGGTGAGCTTCTTCACCGACGTTACCCGATCGCTGAACTTTGCCAGTGTCGAAAGCTCGCTCGATCCGACATCCACCAGCACCGAAAAGATCGAAAAGCCGAGCTCTTCCTTGCGTGCGAGCAGGCGGGCGAGAAACTCGGGACTCAGCTGTGATTCTCCGTCGGTGATGATCACGATATCGCCGCGTTTGAGTTTCTTATGCTCGATCAGTTCGAGCGCCCTGCTCAATGGCTGCTCGAAATCAGTGCCACCGCCCGGAAAGTACTCGGCCATCTCGAGCACTTTCTTGAGTTCGGGCTGATACCGCCGCTCGCGATTCAGATCGAGCACCTTCAGGCTTTCATCGCCGGAGGAAAACAGCACCGCGCGGAACAACCGGCGCTGGCGCCGCGCGATGTCCATCAGGGTGAGGCTCACGGCCTTCGCCCACAACTCCTTGTCGCCCTGCATCGAGGAACTCACGTCGACGCACACCACCATCGGACCGCGCCCCTTCTGCTCATCGTCGCGAAGCCGGTATTGCAACAACTCGCCCTCGATCAGCCGCCGGCCGAAGTCGCGTGCGAGCATCGGATGATGCAGCGCAATCAGCTCCGACGGGATTAAGCGTCCCAGATCGGAACCGCGCTCGATGTCGTAGGCCTCGGCGACACCACGCTCGAGCATCCGATGCTTTACGGCGCGCGCCTCGTGCTTGAGCCGTCCGACCAGCCGCGCGAGATCGCCGAGCCGTTTATTCCGTGCGAGCCGCCGGCCGAGCTCGAGCCGCTCACCGGCAGAAAGCCGGCCGCCCTGCCCAAACTCGAAGCTGAAGTCGTGACTGTCCTCGGCGATCCGATCGATCTCGTTGGCCATCTCGCCGCTCTTGAGCGCCATACGCTTCAGCTCGGAGCGGTCGCCATGCTCGATCTGGTTCTGCACCTCGCGCGCTTTCTGATTCATCCGCGCCTCGGCCGCCTGCGCCCCCCGCTCCGCTGCATTTTTGAGCTCGACTTCACGACTATCTTTTTTAGATTTTATGTCTCCAGGACTTTTGTCGGCCGGCGGCGATGCGGTCGATTGGGCTTCCCGCTCCAGTTCGATCGCATTCTTGAGCGCCGCGATCTTCTGCTCGAGGTCGTCCTCCTGATGCTTTAGATCCCATAAGTCGAGCAGTTCGCGCCGGTTCAGCATTTTCTCGGTGCGAATCGTCTCGAGCACCTGCTCCCCGAGCACCATCGCGGCGATCGCCGCCTTGTCCTCCTCAAGCGTGGTCCGGTTCTTCAGCGCTTCGAACGGTGCGGACGGAACGACGGTATCAAGAATCGTGCGATTCAGAACTGCGCTCTTGCGGACCGCATCAGTCGGCTGCCATATGAGATTGACCTTGAACAGCGCGAGGAACAGGTCCTGCAGCAGCGCGCCGAAATGCGGCACCAGCCGGCTTCCGGTCTCGACCAACTCGACTATTGCGGGAGTGTCGGCGACGATTTCGCTCCAGGCGCGCCGATCGTAGGCGTCGTTCTCGATCCACAGCGTACCCGGCGGCAGCACCGGCATGTAAACCCGGCGCGGTTTAATCGATTTGCGGCTGCCGGCCATCAGATATCGAGTCCCAATCTACAGCCTATCAGGGTCAGCCCCCCTGTCGAAGGATCGCTCGCACCCGCTTGAATATCGGCATCGCGACGGACCAGAATCATATCGGACACAGGTTGACGGGCGGCAGCCTGACAGCCGACCCTGCGCGATTAGATGGCAAACGGGCCTGACAAGTCCGAATTATCTCCAAAACGCGAGGCGCTGCTGCTCGCAATTGTCGATGCGTTTATCGCGACGGCCGGGCCGGTTGGGTCGAGCCAGCTTGCGGCACGCCAATCAATCGGGCTGCGGCCCGCGATGGTCCGCAATCTGATGGCCGAGCTTGAGCAGCTAGGCTACCTCTCTCAGCCGCATCCGTCGGCTGGCCGAGTCCCAACCGACAAAGCTTTTCGCCATTACGTCGACCGAATGATGCCGCAGTTGCGGATCGGTTTCGAAGATCGCGCGCAAATCGAGCTTCATTATTCCGGCCAATCGGGCAATACCGATATCGCTGCGATGATGCGCGCGACCTCGCGGCTGCTCGCCGTCCTGAGCGGGCAGGCGGCCTTGGTGATGGCGCCGCGGCTCGAAGCGGTCTCGCTCGAGCGGGTGAGCTTCGTCAGATTGCGGGAGCGCGGCGTGCTCGCGGTCTTCGCAGCAACCGCCGGCGCGGTGCATAACCGAATCGTCGAAACCGACCGTGACTATGGTCAGGACGAGCTCGATCGGATGGCGGCCTATCTCAACGATTCGCTGCAGGGCCGCACGCTGGTCGAGGCGCGCGCCTGGATCGAAGCCGGCTTGAAGCAGGAGCGCGCCCGGTATGACCGCTTCGTGCGCGAGGCCTTGCTGCTGGGCGGCGCGGTGGCGGCCCGTCTCGAAGGCGCCGAGCTCTATGTGGAAGGGAGCGCGCAGGTCCTCGAGCAGCCGGAGTTCACGGATCGTAACAAGCTCCGCGAGTTGCTCCGGGCGCTCGAGGACAAGACCGCGCTGCTCGACCTGCTGGAACGCAGCTTGAAAGAAAACGGCCCGACGGTGTCAATCGGCACCGAGAATTTCGACTCCCATCTCAGCGATTTCAGCGTCGTCGCCTCGCCGTATCAGAGCGGATCGACGCCGCTCGGCAGCCTCGCGGTGGTCGGTCCGGTGCGGATGGATTACCAACGAATGATCCCGTTGGTCGACTACACCGCCCGCGCGCTATCGCGCGCGCTCGATCACTGACGCCCGCCGATCGCGGAATTTGCGCCTTCGGATCGGGCAGCTCGAATCACCCTCAGAAGAAAATCGAGAGATTCTTCGAAAGCAACACGTTCTGGTCGAGCACGATCTTGCGTTTCGCAATCCTGAATCCGCTGCCGACGCGGCGTATCAGATCCCGGCGCATGCCGGCATACAGATCGACCTCGCCTTCCAGCCGATTTCGATAAATGAGGAAGTTCGAGCTGACGTTAAGTTCGAAGCCGGCGGCGTCGATCGTGACGTTGCTCACTAAATGCCGCGTGCGCGATGGCGGATCTTCGGCCCATGCCCGGCCGGTCCGAAGCCGTCGGATGCGCGCGGCAAGGAAGGCTTTGTTGTCGTCGAACAGTGAAAGCTCTCCGCGCCCGGACTCCTCCGCCGCCTCTTCATGACCGGCGCGGTTGAACCGCAACGGCATCCAGTAGTGCAAATCATCCGTGAATAGCTCGAGCCATTCGTCAAAGCGCCGCGAATCGAGCAGGTCGGCTTCGTGATAAAGGAACTGTTCGACCTCCCATTGCAGGAGAATCTGATCGATTGTCGGCTTCGATTGATCGCTCATCTTTGACCCTCCGCCGGATTCGGCCTAGCGCCTCAACGCTTCGCCATGATGATTCGCAACAGTGCGGCGTGGCGGCAGGGTTATGTCTTTCCAGCTTCGCGCGTTCATCATCTCGGCCCATCGTACGTAGAACGCCCGTTGATTCTGTTCGCTGAAGACGCTGCTGACGGCGCCTGGGAATTCCAGAAAGGGCCGCGCGGGCGGAACACCCATCTGGTAGTTGAGTGGGTACTGGCGCGCGATGTATCCACCGTTGCCGCCGACGCAGTAGTTCCAGTTCTCGCCGTCATCCTGTTCCCACGTACCCGACGGGCCGAAATGACGCTGGCAGTTGAGTCGAGCAAACTCCTTCACTTCCGGCGGCATTTTGCATTCGACCAGGCACCAGGCCCAGACCTCGATCGAATCCGGGCCGCGCGGATGCCATACGCGCAGCGTCGGGAAATCCCACAGCCACGAGAAATTCGGAAACATCGTGGCATGCACCCACTGGATGCCATGGACCCGGGCGCGCCCAAGCTTCTGCTCCATCTCGGGTGCAGTTTGCGCATAATACGCGGCAACCTTTTCATAGGCCGCGAAGTTCAGCTCGCGATCGCAAAATGCGCCGACGCCGTGTCCGCCACCGACGCTGATCTCCACACCGTCATGATAATCGCCGATCGATTCGCGATAGCCCTCCGCGATCGCGGCAGAGAGATGGCTGGTCTGGGCATGATACATGTCGCCGGCGAACTGCTCGGCGGCAAGCTTCCAATTCCCGCGCATCCGCCATTTCTGGACGCCGCCAACCACCTCGGTGCCGCCCTCAACACGATCAAGCATCGTGTCCATGTACCAAGCGAGGTCGCCCAGATAATCAAGCAATTCGGGTGCTTCGCGATCCCAGTTCGCGAATATCAGGCCCTTGTAGGTCGCGACCCTCGGGACCTCAACCAAGCCCCACTGTGAATGCTGCAACCGATCGCCGTAACCCTCCTTTTCAAACGGGGTGCCGATCATCTGGCCGGCGAGACTGTAAGTCCAGCCATGATACGTGCAGGTAAACGAGCGGGTGTTGCCAAAATCAGCGCGGCAAACCTTCATACCGCGATGGCGGCACGAGTTCAGAAACGCTTTGAGCGAACCATCGCGCTGGCGGCAGACCAGTACCGGGTCGGCGCCCATGTAAGTGCTGAAGTAGTCGCCGGGATTCCTGAGCTGACTTTCGTGCGCGAGAAAGAGCCACGAGCGCGCGAAGATGCGTTCGAGCTCAAGCTCGTAGATAGCGGGATCGGAGAAGATCGTGCGGTCGACAATACCGCGCTCGGCGTCGATCATTCTCGTAAAGTCTTTGATAGGCATCGGATAACCTCCACCAAGTGCCGATCTTTTCGATCCAGCGATGAAAATTTCACAATAATCGCCGTCCGGACTACTGCCAAGCCCAGAAAATCGTTGATTTTTCTTCCGATTCCGGGTGACAAGCAAGGGTGGGATGCTTATCTTGTTTTCACGGGTTTTCTTCGAGCAATGAGCAATAAGCACGAGCCACATTCAGACGGAAAAGAACACCACGGCCAGGCGCGTTCGGATCGTCACCATGATCATGCGCCGGAGCCGATTAAATTGACGCCGGCGGATGAGACGCATTCGGAGGCGGCGAACGAATCTGCGCCTCCTGAGGAAACCATCGAAACGCTCCGGGCGCAGCTTGCCGACAAAGATCGCGAAATCGCTGAGCTCAAAGACAAGTATCTCCGCGCGCTCGCCGACTTCGAGAACTCGCGCAAACGAATCCGCCAGCAGAGCGAGGAATCCGTCCGCTTGCAACGCGAAAGTCTGCTCCGCGACCTGCTGCCGATCGTTGACAATCTGGAGCGGGCGGTCGAAGCTGCGCGAGGCGGCGGCAACGGCAAGCCGATCGTCGAGGGCGTCCAGATGGTGCTCGCTTCGCTGCTCGACTACCTGCGGGTGCAGGGGGTAACGCCGATCGAAGCCAAGGGCCGGATGTTCGATCCGCGGCTCCACGAGGCAGTCGATCATGTCGAAAGTCCGCATCATGAGCCGAACACCGTGGTCGACGAGATGCACCGCGGATACGCGGCTGGAGATAGGATTCTGAGGCCGGCGCGGGTTTCGGTCTCAAAGGGCCGGAGCGGGGAAGTGGATCCCGAGCGAAAGCAAGGCGAAGAATAGCCTCTTCACGTTGAAAAGCCCGAAGAAATGATTATTTCGATACCTTAGAGGATTCTCACAACATGGCGAAAGTAATTGGGATTGACCTGGGCACGACGAATAGCTGCGTCGCGATTATGGAGGGCGGCGACCCCGTGGTCATCGCTAACTCTGAAGGCTCGCGGACCACACCATCGGTCGTGGCATTCACGGATTCCGGGGAGCGGCTGGTGGGCCAGATTGCGCGCCGCCAGGCTATTACGAATCCGACCAACACGGTCTTCGCGATCAAACGCCTGATGGGCCGCCGGTACGACGATCCTGAGGTCCAGAAGGCGCTTAAGGTACTGCCTTACAAGGTCGTCAAGAACGATGACGGCGCTGCATATGTCGAGATTCGGGGCAAGAAGTACAGTCCCGCCGAGATCTCGGCTTTCATCCTGCAAAAAATGAAACAGACTGCGGAGGACTACCTCGGTGAGAAAGTCAGCGAGGCGGTCATCACCGTACCCGCCTACTTCAATGACAGCCAGCGGCAGGCGACCAAAGATGCCGGCCGAATCGCCGGGCTGAACGTCCTTCGAATCATCAACGAGCCGACCGCCGCTTCATTGGCATATGGGCTGGATAAGAAGAAAGACGAAAAGATCGCGGTCTTCGATTTGGGCGGCGGCACATTCGACATCTCGATTCTTGAGATCGGCGACGGCGTGTTCGAAGTCAAGGCGACGAACGGTGACACCTTTCTCGGCGGCGAGGACTTCGACCAGCGCGTAATCGACTACCTGGCCGACGAGTTCCGCAAGGATCAGGGCATCGACCTGCGCAAGGATCGGATGGCTCTGCAGCGGCTCAAAGAGGCCGCCGAGAAGGCGAAATGCGAGCTTTCGACCGTGATGGAGACCGACGTCAACCTGCCCTTCATCACGGCGGATCAGAGCGGTCCGAAGCACCTCAACATGAAGCTCACGCGCGCGAAACTCGAGGCGCTATGCGCCGATCTGCTCGATCGCATGGAAGCGCCGTGCGTTACGGCGCTCCGCGACGCGGGGCTCAAAGCCAGCGACATCAATGAGGTGGTGCTGGTCGGCGGGATGACCCGGATGCCCGCCGTACAGGAACGCGTGCGACGGCTGTTCGGGAAGGAAGGCCATAAGGGCGTCAATCCTGACGAAGTAGTTGCGGTCGGCGCAGCGATCCAAGCCGGCGTATTGAAGGGCGAAGTCAAGGATGTCCTCCTGCTCGACGTGACGCCGCTCTCGCTTGGAATCGAGACGCTCGGCGGAGTGTTCACGAAGCTGATCGAAAAGAACACCACCATCCCGACGCGCAAGAGCCAAATCTTCTCGACCGCCCAGGATAATCAGACCGCGGTGACGATCCGCGTGTTCCAGGGCGAGCGCGAGATGGCGGCCGATAACAAGCTACTGGGCCAGTTTGATCTGGTCGGCATCCCGCCTGCACCGCGCGGCCTGCCCCAAATCGAGGTGACCTTCGATATCGACGCCAACGGTATCGTCAGCGTCCACGCCAAGGACATGGCGACCAACAAGGAGCAGTCGATCCGGATTACCGCCTCTTCGGGATTGACCGAAGAGGAGATCAAGCGGATGGTGCGCGATGCTGAAGCGCATGCCGCCGAGGACCACAATCGGCGGGCGCAGGCCGAAGCGCGCAACAAGCTCGACAACATGATCTACACCACCGAAAAGACCCTCAAGGATCATGGCGCGCAACTCGATGAAGCGTCGCGCAAGTCAGTCGAGGACGCGCTCGCCGAGGCCAAGACCAAGCTCGAATCAAAGGACACCGAGGAGATGAATCGCGCGGCCGAGGCGCTGGCCCAGGCATCGCACAAGCTGGCCGAAGCGATGTACAGCAAGACCCGCCAGGGTCAAGCTGGAGCGCAAGCATCAGGCGATGGCCGTGCAGGCGCCGATGGACGGACACAGCAGGGCAACGGCGGCGGCGAAAAGAAAGAAGATGTAGTCGATGCCGACTTCAAGGAAGTCAAGGAATAAGGCCGCGCCGGCGGGGCGGAAATCGCAACCTGCCGGCATCACCAGCGATCGGGTTTTCCGGTGCGGATCGCTTACTTCGGCGGTCCGCATCGTCTATCATTTCGACTGATGGCGGCTGTTAGAAAGCGCGACTATTACGAGGTGCTCGGCGTCGCGCGCAATGCCTCGGAAGAAGAGCTCAAAAAGGCCTACCGTCGCCTTGCGATCCAGCTTCATCCTGACCGCAATCCGGGCGACAAGCAGTCCGAGGAAAAATTTAAAGAGGTAAACGAGGCTTACCAGGTTCTTTCCGACCCTGATCGCCGCGCCAAGTATGACCGTCTTGGTCATGCCGCTTTTGAAGGTCATGCCGGCGGCGGGTTCGGCGGCTTCGATTTCACCCAGGGCTTCGAAGAAGTCTTTTCGGACATTTTCGGCGATTTTTTCGGCGCCGGTCGCACGCGTTCGCGTTCGCATGGCCGGCGCGGCGACGACCTGCGCTATGACCTCGAAATCGAATTCGAAGAAGCTGCGCGCGGCGTCGAAAAAACCATCTCGTTCCAGCGCCTGGCGACCTGCGACGCATGCAGCGGGAGCGGCGCTCGCAGCGGCGCGGCCGGCGCCCGCACCTGCCCCAACTGCCGCGGTACCGGACAGGTCCGCACGCAACAGGGCTTCTTTTCGATCGCAACCACGTGCGGACAATGTCGCGGCGAAGGGACGATCATCGCCGACCCATGTCCGAAGTGCCAGGGCCAGGGCCGTATTCGGCGCGCGCAATCGCTCTCGGTGCGCATCCCGCCCGGCGTCGACAGCGGCTCCCGCCTCAAGCTCCGTGGCGAGGGCGAAGCGGGCGCGAGCGGCGGAACAGCGGGCGATCTCTACGTGGTCGTCCACGTTCGCGAGCATGAACTGTTCGCGCGCCAGGGCAACGATGTCGTTGTCGAGGTGCCGGTCAGCTTCCCGCAGGCGGCGCTCGGCGGCGAAATCGATGTGCCCACGCTCGACGGCAAGGTCAAGGTGAAAGTGCAGGCGGGCACACAGTCCGGCAAGGTGCTGCGTCTGAAGGGGCGCGGCTTTCCGGATCTTCACGGCTATGGCCGCGGCGACCAACTCGTCAAGATCGTCGTCGAGACGCCGCGCCGCCTGAGCGCGCGCCAGCGCGAACTGCTTGAGGAGTTTGCGAAGGTCTCGGGCGAGGATGTCAACCATCCAATGTCCAAGGGCTTCGTCGACAAGCTCAAGCAGATGTTCGGCTAGACAGCCGTCGCCCGCAGATTCCTTTCAAGATGACAAATTAATTCCGCTGCGCTTGCCAGCGGCATGGAAAAATTCGTATTGCTGCGATTGCGCGAGATGTCGCGTCGGGGAGTAATCCGATGAAACGCAGCACTGAACGCATCCTCACCACCCATACCGGCAGCCTGCCGCGTCCCGCGGAGCTGCTGCCGATGCTCAAGGCGAAAGAAGCCGGCGAGCTGCGCGATAGCGCCGCGTTCGAACGCAGCGTCAAGGCCGCCGTCACCGATACGATTCAGAAGCAGGTGCGCGCCGGCATTGACATCGTGAATGACGGCGAGATGAGCAAGGTGGGCTACTCGACCTACGTCACCGATCGCCTGACCGGCTTCGAAAGCGCTGAACCGAGCTTTATGCTGCGCGTAGCCGATGTCGCCGATTTTCCGTCATACGAACGGCGGTGGGCGGAGGATCGTTCGGTCACCACGCTTCGCCGTCCGTGCTGTACGGGACAGATTTCGTATCGCGGCGGGGCGGAGGTTGCCGCGGACATCGCGAATCTCAAGGCGGCTCTCGTTGGAGCAAAGTTCGAAGAGGCCTTCATGACGGCGGCGTCGCCGGGCGTGGTCTCGATGTTTCTCGAGAATCGCCACTATCCAACCCATGAAGCATTTATCGGCGCGGTCGCGGATGCGATGAAAACCGAATACGAGGCGATTCATCGCGCGGGGTTCGTGCTCCAGCTCGATTGTCCCGACCTCGCGATGGGCCATCATGTGCGATTTCCCGACAAGAGCGTGGCCGAGTTTCGCAAGATCGCCGAGCTGCACGTCGAGGCGATCAACGCCGCGACCGCAGGCATCCCCGCAGATCGCGTCCGCATCCATCTATGCTGGGCGAACTACCATGGTCCGCATCATCGCGACATCCCGCTGCGCGATATCATCGACGTGATCCTGAAGGCGCGCCCGCAGGCAGTGTCCTACGTCGCGGCCAATCCGCGCCATGAGCATGAATTCGAAGTCTTCCGTGACATCAAGCTGCCGGCCGGCAAGATTCTGATTCCCGGCGTGATCGATTCGACGTCCAACTTCATCGAGCATCCGGAGCTGGTCGCGATGCGTATCGCAAACCTCGCGCGTATCGTCGGACGCGAGAATGTGATCGCCGGTACCGACTGCGGTTTCGGCACTTTCGCCGGCAGCGAGACCGTCGACAGTGAAATCGTGTGGCACAAGCTGGCAGCGATGGCCGAGGGGGCGCGGATTGCGACCAGGCAGCTCTGGTAATCAGCGCCGGCGCGCCACGCGCCCGAGCTGATTCATGAGCGCGCGGCGCATCACCTCGACCGGCGCCGGCCTTCCGTTGAAGAGGCGAAATGCAAGCGCGCCCTGATGCAGCAGCATCGCGGCGCCGTCCGCAACCGGCCGTCCGATGGCGGCGGCCGGCTTGAGAAACGGCGTGGCTTGCGGCGCGTAGATCAGATCATAGAAGAGGCAGTCGCGCGGCGTCGCGCGATAATCGAGCGGCGCGAACCGCGCGGTCTTCAGGCCCATCGGCGTTGCGTTCATCACGATTGCCGCATCGCCCATCAGCTCCCGATCGCAGAGCTGATCGAGCCCCGCGGTTTGAATTTCACTGACGTTTGAAATGTGAGCGAAGCGGCGCGCCAGGCTCGCGGCGCGAGCGCGGGTCCGGTTCAAGATGACGATTCGGCGGGCGCGCAAGCGTTGCGCCGCGACGATCGCGGCGCCCGCCGCCCCGCCGGCGCCAATCACAATCGCCAGTTTGCCGCGCAGCGAGACGTCGAGTTCGCGGAGCGCGAATTCGAGCCCGCGCGCATCCGTGTTGTGGCCGTACAGGACGCCGTTGCGATTCACGATCGAGTTGGCCGCGCCCAGCATCCGTGCCTCCGCGCTCAGCCGCTTGACGATTTTCAGCGCCTTCTGCTTATGGGGGACGGTCAGATTAACGCCGAGGAAGCCAAGCGCGGAAATCGCGCGAAGCGCGGCAGGCAGCCGATCGGGCGTGACGTGGCACGCGACGTAAACGCGATCGAGCTTAAGGGCCGCATACGCCGCGTTGTGCATCGCAGGCGATAGCGAGTGCGCCACCGGATCGCCGAACACCGCCGCGATCCGGGTCGCACCACCGATCATGCAGGTCCTCGATGCTGAATCGCCAAGGCGTCTGATGCTCACGGCGCTCCGCGCGAGACCTGTGCAGCGCGCGCGGCGCGCAACTCCTCTGCGGTGAACAGGTAAACGTACTTGAGCCCGGCCTCGTTGAAAGCCGACGCCGCGCCTTCTCCGCGATCGACCAGCGCCAGCGCAGCGATGACGTTTGCTCCCGCATTGCGCGCCGCCTCGGCAGCCTGCAGGCTGGAGCCGCCGGTCGTGATGGTATCGTCAATAACTGCGGTGCGGACGCCTTTGCGGAACGCGCCTTCGATGATCTGTTGCAGGCCGTGCGGCTTGACTTCCTTGCGCACGAAAAATCCCGTGAGCGGAAAATTTCGGCGCCACGCGGCACCAATGATCGCATCGGTAACCGGCAGCGCGCCGGCAGCCATCCCGCCGATCTGTTCGAGGCCGTTTTCGGCGACCAGATCGAGCATAAGTTCGCCGGCCAGATACGCGCCCTGCGGCAAATACAAGGTACGTTTACAGTCGATGTAATAGTTGGAGGAACGGCCCGAGGCGAGCGTCAGCTTTTCGCGCTCGACGTACGATTCGCGCGCCAACAGTTCCAGCAGTTCGATTCGCCGCGCTGGCTCCATCGTCCAGCGAATCTAGACGCTGCGGGCGTGGCGGACAAGATGGCGGTGGATGCCCGGAGCGCAGATGACGGGGCCGCGTCGGGCTGCTATGATTCGCGCGTGTTTTTCGCCCCCTTCCTCTTCTTCTACGTCCTGATCTTCTTTCTAGTGCTCGCCGCTTTGTTTGCGCTGGTCGAGATTCACATCATCAGTTACGCGTTTCAGGCGATCGGACTACCGCCGGAACTCGCCTTCCTGGCGCTGCTCGCAAGCCTCATTGGCAGCTATGTCAACATTCCGATCGCAAAATTGCAGTGCGATCAGGTGCACGACGCAGATGTGATGTACAAGTTCGGCGTCGCCTATCGCATACCGATACACCTGTTCAGCGATTCGACAACGATCGCCGTCAATGTCGGCGGCGCGGTGGTCCCGATTCTGATTTCGATCTTCATTCTGTTGCAGAAGCCTGAAGCGCTGCCGCCCTCGCTCGCGACCCTGGCAATCGTCGCGTTCGTCACGCATCTGTTCGCACGGCCGGTGAAGGGAGTGGGCATCGCAGTGCCGATGTTCGTACCGCCGATCATGGCGGCGTTTTCAGCTTACGTTCTGGCGCCGAACGAGTTGCGGCCGGTCATCGCCTACGTCGGCGGCGTGCTCGGCACGCTGCTCGGCGCGGACCTGTTCAATTTGGGCAAGGTGAGGAACCTGGGTGCGCCGGTCGCATCGATCGGCGGCGCCGGCACCTTCGACGGAATCTTTCTTACCGGCATCGTGGCGGTGCTGCTCGCCTGATTGCCGGAAAGTCGGGTCAGCTTACGCCGGTTTGAATTTCACCAACGTGCATTCGGGCGTCGCATCCTCGAACGCGACCGTCACCGGCATTCCGATCCGCACCTGCTCGGGCGGCGCGACGATGTTGGTCGTCATGCGCGGCCCCTCCTCCAACTCGACGATCGCAAGCACGAACGGCAGCTCCTTGAAGGCCGGTGTCGGCGAATAGCGCGCGACGGTGTAGCTGTAGACCGTGCCGCGTCCGCTAACCGGCTTCCATTCGAGCCGATCGGAAAAGCAGTGCGGGCATCGCGGCCGCGGATAGTAGATGAACTTGCCACACGCGGCGCATCGCTGCAGCGTCAACTCGTGACGGCGAGCCGCTTCCCAGAAGGGGCGGCTGATTGGACTGGGATGCGGCAGCGGTTTCCCGTACTCGCTGATGAACGCTGCCGGACGATCGTCGCTCCGCCGTGATTCACTCATGATTGACGCTCCAGGATGATGCTGCACTGCTCGCTCATCACGCCGCCATTGCCGTTCACGTAAGCGAGCGACGCGTTTTTGACCTGGCGTCCTTCGCCGCGTCCCATGAGCTGACGGATGCCCTCGGTGACGTGCGACATTCCGCCGGCGAATCCGGCCTGTCCGAACGAGAGTTGCCCGCCGTGCGTATTGCAGGGCAGGTCGCCGGCGTAAGTCAGATCGTGCTCCATCACGAACGGGCCGCCCTGCCCTTTCTTGCAAAAGCCGGCATCTTCGAGCGTCACGAGCACGGTGATCGTGAAGCAGTCGTAGGGCTCAACCATGTCCATGTCGGCCGGTGTGACACCGGCCATCTTGAACGCCGCTTCGGCGGCTGGTTTGACGCACGAGGTCGTCACCGAAGGCGCGTAGCTGATGACCGAATGGTCCGAAGCTTCGCCCGCGCCGAGCAGCCATACCGGCGGATGTTTCGAGCGTCTGGCGATCTCCGGCGAAACCACGACGAACGCGGAGGCGCCGCATTGCGGGCTCACGATGTCGAAGATGTGGAGCGGATCGGCGAGCACGCGCGAGTTCATCACCTCATCGATCGTGAGCGGACGATCGTTGAAACGCGCGAGTGGATTCTGCAGCGCGTTAGTGCGCTGATCGACCGCGATCTTCGCCAGTTGTTCCGAAGTTGTTCCGTACTCATGCATGTGGCGCTGGGCGATCATCGCGTAGCCGAGAGTCGGCGCGATGTACCCGTAGGGCCATTCGAACTCGCGCTCGAGCGAAATCCATGGAAACGGCATGCCGCTCGAACGGTTGAGATCGCCGCCAACGCAGAGCACCGCCCGGCACATCCCGGCATCGATGGCCGCGGCGGCCCGCCAGAACATCCCGGTGCCGATCGCGCCGCCGATGTCGACGATGTCGAGCATGCGCGGCTCGACACCGATCATTTCGCAGAACGAGGCCGGGTAGAATCCGGCCGGATCGGCGAACGGCACCGCGTTGAGGACGCCGTCGATGTCTTTCTTTTCGAGCCCCGCATCCGCGATCGCCTCGGCCGACACTTTGGCCATCAGGCTCAGCGCGGTCTCGTCCCCGGGTTCGCGAAACGGCCTTACCTCGCCGATTCCAATCGCAGCGGCCTTGCGCTTGAGACTCATCGTTGCCTCCGATTTCGATCTGGTTTGCAACGCTTAACACAATCGTTTATCGGGCGAAAAGAGTTGCACCAGATAACAGGTGTGACAGTTCCGGATGACAGTGGCGGCGGCTTAATGGTAGGTTTCGCCCGCGAAGGAGTAAGCAGGCATGGCATTTGTTTTTTGCGATGATCACAACGCAAGCGTCGAGGCCGACGACATCGATCCGGCGGCAGCGCGCCGCCTCTTAATGGGCGAGAGCAGTTCGAATCCGGCTCCGGCTGAGGCCGAACTGATCGAATTCGGCCGCGTTCATCGCGACTGCAATCTCAGGGTCGTGGCCGGCTGATCGACCGAAAACTGATGGGGGAAAGCCATGAAAAAATCATTGGTGATTTTCTCGACCATCGCGATGGCCGTAATCGCGGTCGCCGCGTTTCACGCATCGGCTAAGGCCAACGACACTGTGGAGATCAAGGCGCTCGAGCAGCGGCTCGTCGACGGCATCAAGGCGAAGGACATCAAGCAGGTGATGAGCTGTTATCTACCCGGCGATCGGCTCTTCGTCTTCGACGTTGTGCCGCCGCGTCAGTACGTCGGCAGCGCGGCCTACCAGAAAAGCTGGCAGAACGTTCTCGACATGTTCAAGGGACCGATCAACGCCGAGGTCAGCGACATCGACGTCACCTCCGATGGCCGCATCGCGTATTCGCACAGCATCCAGCGCATCTGGGGAACAACGAAGGAAGGCAAGCCCTTCGATGTGACGCTGCGCTACACCGACGCGTATCGCAAAATCCACGGCAAGTGGCTGATCGTGCAGGAGCACATCTCGGTGCCGGTCAACATGGCGACCAAGGAACCTGACCTGAGCTCGAAGCCCTGATTAGCGACTGCGGTTTCGTCCAGAATTTCGGCTTCGCCATTGACCACCCGCGCGGAGGGCCGGTAGTATTCCCGCGCGGGGTGGAGCAGTCTGGTAGCTCGCCGGGCTCATAACCCGGAGGTCGAAGGTTCAAATCCTTCCCCCGCAACCATCGAATTCGTATTCAATCGACTCGATGATGAAGGCTGGCCGGGATCAAGCCGCGGATCGATTGCAACGGCGACACTACAGCCGTGATTCCGATTAACAGCGATAATCAGGTTCCGAGTCTCGGTTCGGTTGAACGTGGCGGGGCGCTCCCGCGCGCATGCGGCACCCGCGCCGAGCGAGATGATCGCGGCCGCGGCCGCGATTGATCGCGATATCCGACCCATTCCCCTCACAAAGAACCCGTTAGCGCCTTTTCTCGGCACCGAATTCATTCCGACGCTCGACGAGGCACGATCAACCTGGACGTGATGGAGCCGCCGAGCATCTCGCTCGAAAAAGCGGTTGCGAATTCGACCGCGGCGGAAAAAGCGATGCTGGAGCATCTCGTTGAGATCGGTCCCGTACAGATGAAATGGCGACATCGCCCTTCACGCCCGCACAGCCGATCGAATCGCGCAGCGCAAGCTCGATCAGCGCGCGATCATGTCATTGACGCAGATCCGCGAAGTGATTGCCTCGCTGCCGAGCGCTGCCGACCTCAAGGCGAGATCTACACGATCACGCACAACCCGAAGCATCGCTGGTACTACTTCCCGCGGAGCGCAATGAAGTCGTGCTGCTCAAGGGCTACGATTCGATGACCGACGGGCGCGCGCTTCACCGGCCATACTTCGTTCAAGGATCCGACCAGTCCGCCCGACGCGCCACCGCCCGAGAGCATCGAAGTCCGCGCCCTGCTCTTCTTCCCGCCCGAGAAGCAGTAGCGGATGCTACAGCCCCAGATCCTTGACGATCGGCGGCCACTGATCGCGCCACGGCCGGGCCGCCTCGAAACAGGCGCTCGCCCGCAGCACCAGCGGATCGTCCAGATGGCGTCCGACGATCTGCATCCCGACCGGCAAGCCATCGCGCGTGAAGCCGGCCGGCACGCTCGCCGCCGGCTGGCCGGTCAGGTTGATCGGGAAGGTGAACGAAATCCATGACCAGGCGCGCGCCAACCGGCCCGCGATCTTCTCCGGCCCCTGCATCAGGATCGGAAACGGCGGCACGGCCAGCGTTGGCGTCAGCATCAGATCATAGCGCTGCATGAAGCGCCACATCCGGTTGACCAGCGCCTTGCGCCCCATGATCGCGTTGGTGAAGTCCTCGGCCGTCCACGGTGTGCGCAGCAGGTCGACCAGATGCGGCGACATCCGCTCGCCGAGTTCGTCCGCCATCCGGCGCATCCCGGCCAGGTCGGTCTCGAGCATGATAATGCCGGCGAAGTCGCGCGCCGGATCCTTCCATCCGGGATCGGCCTGCTCGACGATGCAGCCGAGGTCGCGCTCGAAAATCTTCGCCGCCTCGTCGACCACGTGCAGCACCTCCGGCTCGACCGGCGCGTAGCCGAGGGTGCGGCTGTAGGCGATGCGCTTGCCGCGCAGATCACCGTTGAGCGCCTCTAGCCAGTCGAAGTCAGGCTAGAGCAGGCTGTGGCGATCGCGCATGTCGGGTCCCGCCATTACCGAGGTCATCAGCGCCGCATCGGCAACCGTGCGCGTGATGGGACCGTAGCATTCGACCGACTCCCACCCCGAAGCGCCCGGGAAACGCTCGTCACGCGCGCCGGGATAGAGCGGAATCCTGCCGAACGAGGGCTTGAACCCGTAGAGCCCGCAGAACGACGCTGGGATCCGCACCGAGCCGCCGCCGTCGCTGCCGAGCGCCAGCGGACCGACGCCGGTGGCGACCGCCGCCGCCGCGCCGGCGCTCGATCCGCCCGGGTTCAGGGCGAGGTTCCAAGGATTGCGCGTGGTCTCGAACACCGCGTTGTGCCCGGTGCCGCTGTAGCCGAATTCAGACACGTTGGTCTTACCGATGATGATCGCGCCGGCCGCGCGCAGCCGCTCGACGGCGACGTCGTCCTCTTCGGGAACGAAGTTCTCGTACGCGGCGGATCCGAACACGGTGCGGGTCCCCGCGGTCAGGATCAAATCCTTGATGCTGACCGGGACCCCCGCCAGCGGCCCGGGCGCGCGGCCGGCCGCCAGGTCGGCTTCTATCCGTCGAGCTTCGGCCCGGGCGAGATCGGGCGTCGGGGTGCAGAAGGCGTGGATCGCGGGCTCGAGCTTTTCCATGCGCGCCAACACGGCGTCGGTCACCTCGACGGGTGAAAGCTCGCGCTGGCGCAGTTTCTGCGCCAGCGTCACCGCGTCCATCCGGCAAATCTCGTTCGCATTCGCCATGGCCGTTCCTCCGCGTCGGCTGCGATTGAAATTTACTCCTCTACTGCCTTAATTAAAGGTGATATTTTCTGAGGACCGTCAGGCCGGAAGCGTCAGGCGGCCAGCGTCCGCGATTTCGGACTGCCCCAAACCAACACGAAGAGCTTGATGCGGTTCTCGAGCTCGACCAGCGAGCGGCGGAAGACCGCTTTGCGCGGCATGGGATCGCCTTTCACGCCCGCGGGATCAGTGATGCGCCACTGGGCTTTCACCAGATGATTCGGGAACCGGTTCCAAACGCTCTCGGGCAGCTTGTCGCCCACGCTGATTACGAAGTCCATCGCCGGCGCCACGACGCCGGTGAACTGTTCCGCGCGCATGCAGCGCTCATCGTTCCATAGCCGGTTGGCTTTCAGAAAGTCGATCGTCTGAGGATGAATTTCGCAATCGTTGGGCGCGCACCAAGCCCGAAATTTCTCAGGCGCGAGACGGTTCAGAAGCGCCTGCGCGATCAGGCCGCGGGCGCACTCGCCGGCGCATACGAACAGCACGTTAAAAACGCGGGGCGGCATACTTATCCTTTCTCTAACAGATTGAGCCGCGAACGCCCGTCAGCATTCGGGTTCAGATCCCGTTCGATTTACGCAATCCCCCTGCCGGAAAATTCGGAATTCGGAAAAGCACATCAGATACGACTCAAGCGCATCAAATCGAAGCCTGATCTGTCAAGCCAAAGGCAGCATGAGACACACAGGTTATGGACAGGAATTTGGCTCGAAGGCTGAATGAACTTTGCGCGGCCGCAGGGGCAGGCGACCAAGTCCTTAGATCCTGAGGTTGCGGTCGTTCTCGTGGCGCGGGTGTTCGAGTTGCGCGAGACTCGATCGTCGGCCGGCGCCCGGTGCCCGCAATGCGAGGGTCGCAGTGATTCGCGCCGAAGCCTGGAGCAGCACCGGCACGAACTCGCGCTTGAGCTGCGTGATCGTGACGCGCGAGGCGTGACCGCTCGCGTTCATCGCGGCGATCACCCGATCGGCCGCATCGCGAATCGGCACCGCCACCGAACGAACCCCCTCTTCGAGCTCCTGATCGACCATCGCCCAGCCGCGCTGCGCGACCTCGTGCAGGACCTCGCGGAGCCGCGCCAAGTCGGTAACGGTTCGCGAAGTGAATCTGGTCAACCGTGCAGTGCTGAAATAGCGTTCGCGCTCAGCCTCATCGGCATATGCCAGCAGCACACGGCCCATCGAGGTGGCGCTCGCCGGCAGCCGCGAGCCCAGGCCGAGCGTGACGGTCATGATCCGCTTGGTCGGCACGCGCGCCACATAAACGATGTCCGTATCCTGCAGAACCGAGAGCGAACACGATTCGTGAAGCTGCGCGACCACCGCCTCCATGTGCGGCTGTGCAACTTCCCAGAGCGGAGTCGATGAGAGATAGGCGTAGCCGAGATCGAGCACCCTCGGAGTCAGGGCGAAAAGCTTACCGTCGAAGCTCGCGTACCCCAGATCGGTCAGCGTGAGAAGGAAGCGGCGCGCGGTGGCTCGGGAGAGTTGCGCGCGCTGCGCCACCTCGCTGATCGTGAGACGTTGATGGTCATGATCGAAGGTGCGGATCACCGCCAGCCCGCGGGCCAGCGATTGGATAAGCAGCGACTGGGAATTGTCGCTTGACACCTGCTTGCTATCCACGATAATCGAGTTCACATCATACACGAATGTGCGCTATACGAACAAGCGTCTAAACCGGGAGACTCATTTAACCTCGGCGCTATCATCGTTACACGCGCTCGAAGATTGGAATCTTAGGAATCGATGGCGGAACTGTTAACGCTCCGGGAAGCGGTCGGCAAACTGATACGCGACGGCGACACGGTCGCGATGGAGGGCTTCACCCATCTCATTCCCTCCGCCGCCGGCCACGAGGTCGCGCGCCAGCGCAAGACCGATCTCACGCTCATCCGCATGACTCCCGACCTGATCTACGATCAGCTCATCGGGATGGGATGCGCGCGCAAGCTGATTTTCTCATGGGGCGGCAATCCGGGCGTTGGCTCACTCCATCGCCTGCGCGACGCGATCGAGAACGGATGGCCGCGGCCGCTCGAAATCGAGGAGCATAGCCACGCCGGGATGGCTAACGCCTACACCGCGGGCGCATCAAATCTGCCGTTCGCGGTTCTGCGCGGCTATCGCGGCACCGATCTGCCGAACTATTATCCGACGATCAAGTTCATCGATTGTCCCTTCACCGGCGAAAAGCTCGCGGCAGTGCCGGCAATTCGGCCCGATGTCGCAGTGATCCACGCGCAGAAGGCCGATCGGCGCGGCAACGTCCTGATGTGGGGGATCGTCGGCGTGCAGAAGGAGGCGGTGCTTGCCGCGCGCCGTTCGATCGTAACCGTCGAGGAGATCGTCGATCGTCTCGATGCGCCGCCCAACGCAGTCATCCTGCCCGGATGGGTGGTGAGCGCAGTCTGCGAGGTGCCCCGCGGCGCGCATCCTTCGTATGCGCACGGCTACTATGCGCGCGACAACTCGTTCTACCGGGCCTGGGATGCAATCTCACGCACCCGCGAAGGCTTTCTTGATTGGATGAACCGGCACGTGATGGAAACGCGGGATTTCGCTGAGTTTCAGCGTAGCGCGCTCGGATAACCTAGATGGCAAATACCGATTACACAGCGGACGAGATGATGACAATCGCGGCAGCGCGGATGTTGCGCGACGAACAGGTGTGCTTCGTCGGCATCGGATTGCCGAGCGCGGCGGCCAACCTGGCGCGCCTGACCCATGCGCCGAATATCGTGCTGATCTACGAATCCGGTACCATCGGCACGCGGCCCGACATACTGCCGCTCTCGATCGGCGACGGCATTTTAGCCGACAGCGCCGACACGGTCGTCTCGGTGCCTGAGATGTTCCGCTATTGGCTGCAAGGCGGACGCATTGACGTTGGATTTCTCGGCGCGGCGCAGGTCGACAAGTACGGTAATATTAACACCACGGTCATCGGCGACTACCGCAAACCGAAGGTACGCTTGCCGGGCGCAGGCGGCGCGCCTGAGATTGCCACCTCGGCGCGCGACATACTGATCATCATTCGGCAGACTCCGCGCGCATTCGTTGAGCGCGTCGATTTCATCACGTCAGTCGGCCTGCTCGACGCGACCACCGATCGGCGTGCGCTCGGGATCCAGGGCAACGGTCCCGCGGCGATCGTAACCGACCTCGGCATCCTCAAACCCGATCCGAAAACGCGCGAGCTGACGCTGGCCAGCATCCATCCCGGCATTACGTTCGCTCAGGTGCGCGATTCCACCGGATGGCCGCTTAAGGCGATCGAAGGATTGCCGACGACGGAGCCGCCGCGGCCCGACGAACTCGCCGCATTGCGCGATCTCAACAGCCGATCGAAGCGCGCCGACGAAAAGGCGGTGACATGATGATCAGTTTCGTCTACCAGGCGCTCCCCGCCCGCGTGATTTTCGGCGTCGGCAGCCTCGAGCGCCTGCCGGCCGAGGTCGATGCCCTCGGACTGAAGCGCGTGCTCGTGCTCTGCACGCCCAATCAACGGGCCGATGCGGAGAAGATCGCGGCGCTGCTCGGCACGCGAGCCATCGGGATTTACGATCAGGCCACGATGCACGTGCCAATCGAGCTGGCCGAACGCGCCCGCGCGCATGTGAAAGAGCATCGCGTCGACGGGATGGTCACGGTCGGAGGCGGCTCGACCACCGGGCTCGCGAAGGCGATCGCATTGACGACCGGATTACCGAGCGTCGCCGTGCCGACTACCTATGCCGGCTCCGAGATGACGCCCATCTGGGGACTTACGGTCGGCGACCAGAAAACCACCGGCCGCGATCTAAAAATTCTGCCTCGCACCGTGATCTACGATCCGACGTTGACCGTAACGATGCCCGCAATGCTCTCCGCAACCAGCGGCATGAACGCGATCGCGCATTGCGTCGAAGCGCTTTACGCTGAGAACGCCAATCCGATTATGTCGCTGATGGCCGAGGAAGGAATCCGCGCGCTCGCTGCCAGCCTGCCGAGGGTGGTGAAGGCGCCGGGCGATCTGGAGGCCCGCAGCGAAGCGCTCTATGGCGCATGGCTCGGCGGATGCGTGCTGGGCGCAGTCGGCATGGCCCTTCATCATAAGCTCTGCCACGTGCTGGGTGGGACGTTTAATTTGCCGCATGCCGAGGTGCACACCGTCGTGCTGCCGCATGCGACGAAATACAACGCCATGGCGGCGCCCGAGGCGATGCGCCGGATTGCGCGCGCGCTCGGCGCCAGCGATGCGCCCGCGGGACTCTACGATCTCGAGGTGAAGCTCGGCACGCCGCTTACGCTCGAAGCGATCGGAATGAAGCGCGCCGACCTCGATCGCGCCGCGGACCTCGCGGTGCAAAATCCTTACTTCAATCCGCGGCCGATCACGCGCGACGGAATCCGCGCGCTGCTTGACGATGCGTTCACGGGCCGGCGTCCCGGCGCGTGACTATGGGATTGGGCGGCACTAAGATCGATCAGAAGGGCATCGCAACGAATAGCTCGACGGGAGCAGGCTCAAGATGGCGGTTAAAACAAAGCTGGGCTCGCTGGCGCATTATGAGAAGGGCGGCGTCGAAGTAATTGACGATGATCCGAAGCATTATGTCTTCTCCAACGTCTTCGAGGTTGCGAGCAAATCGAAGCCGTACGAAAAGGTCTGCGTCGGCAAAAACATCAAGAACGTGCTCGAAGCGATTCGCGCTGAGGGCACCTCGCCTTGGTACACCGCGTCGCACGATGAGGCGGCGCTCGTGATGGACGGGACAGTCGAGATACGGCTCGTCAAGCTCGATCAGCCGGCAGCGCGGGACGACCAGGAAGGGACCACCATGCTCGAAGGGCAGCCGCGCGGCAGGAAGATGGGGCGCATCGTCGCGCGCCGCGGCCACATGGCGCTGCTGCCGAAAGGATCTGCCTATCAGTTCCACGCGGACAACCCCGGCGTGATCCTTCTCCAGACTCTGTTTGGGCCGCTCACGATCGAGCGCTGGGCCGAGATCTGCCAACGCTAAATAAGAACCATTCGTAAGCTGCGAGGATCAAATTATGGCGAGCGAAAATCAGGTCAACGAGCAGGGTTACCGATCGTTCAAGCTCGGCGATTTCACCTTCCGCCGCGATGAATATTTCGCGCACATCTCGTACCCGGGCGGCACGCATACGCTCTCAGTCGATCTCTTTCTGCGCGCGCTGATGCGCGATGTGGCGTGGGGCTTTTTCTACGGCACAGTCAATTTTGACAGCGTCTTCGGCACCACCAATCACTACGGCACGGTCGACGTGTTCATCGGGCTCCGCAACGAAGCATACTGGAAAAACAACAAGCACTTCGTCCAGACCTTCGACTCCAACGAGATCATGAAGGTTTTCAGAAACATCCTCGAAGACTGGACCAACGAAGGCTTCGATCCCTTTGCCGCGCCCGAGGAGACCGGAAGCGCCTTCGGACCCAAGCATGGTTCGAATCGCCCTGCTCTCGAACGCGCGCGCGTCACCGCGAAGCGGATGGTCGGCGCAAAGGGTGACACCGGTCTTCGCCGCGAAGCCGACGGCTATACGGTCAATCGTCAGTTCGCCGACTATAAGCCCGAGAAGCTCGAGATCTATCCCGAAAAAGGCTTCGAGGACGAGGTTCACGCGTTCGACTTTTTCGACTATCTCACGCGCTCGGATGTGACGTGGAATCCGTCGATCGTGTCTGCGGTCAGGAACAACCTGCTCTGCGCAACGACCGAGGAGTACCAGTTACCGGTAATCCACGGTAACGATCGCGTCGAATGGTTCCTGCAGTTGTGCGATCAGATCGATTGGCTGGTTTACGACGGCCAAACCGGCAAGCCGCGCGCCCGTGTGACGGCGAAAGCCGGCGACATTTGCGCGATGCCCGCCGACATTCAGCATCAGGGCATCTCACCGAAACGTTCGATGCTGCTGGTATGGGAGAACGGCGACCCGTCGCTGCCCGACCTTTACGCGAGCGGCAAGCTCAAGCCGTATCCAGTCGAATTCTAGCGTTCATCGCGGGCGAAGCCGGTGCTTCGCTCGATTTTTGTTGAGGATACAGCATTATGCAGTTTCAGACGAAGCTCTTTATCGATGGTGTTTTCGTCGATGCGGCCGACCGCGCGACGATAGAGGTTCTCAACCCGCACAACAATTCTCATCTGGCCGCGGTTGCCGAAGCGAAGCCGGCCGATATCGATCGCGCTGTCGAGGCGGCAACACGCGCATTTCCGGCTTGGAGCTCGACGGCGCCATCGGAACGCGGACGTTTGCTGCTGAAGCTTGCCGATGCGATCGAAGCGCATGGCGACGCACTGGCGCAGATCGAAGCGCTCGACACCGGCCATCCGATTCGCGACGCTCGCGGGCTCGACGTCGCGCGGACTGCGGCCACCTATCGTTACTTCGGCGGGATGGCGGACAAGTACGAAGGCTTCGTCGTTCCGGTCGATCCCGGGTTTCTCAACTACGTTACGCGCGAGCCGGTGGGCGTCGTCGGCCAGATCGTGCCGTGGAACTTCCCGCTGATGTTCACGAGCTGGAAAATGGGCCCCGCGCTCGCGGCAGGCAATACTATCGTGATGAAACCGGCGGAGCTGACGCCGCTGTCGTCGCTGAAGATCGCTGAGCTGATGGCTGAAGTCGGCTTCCCGCGCGGCGTCGTCAACATCCTGCCCGGCTACGGCGCGGTCGCCGGCCAGTATCTCGCCGAGCATCCCGGAGTTCACAAAATCGCGTTCACCGGCTCGACGGTCACCGGGCGCAAGATCGTGCAGGCCTCGGCGGGCAATCTTAAACGCGTCCAACTCGAGCTCGGCGGCAAGGGCGCCAACATCGTTTTCGATGACGCCGATCTCAAGGCGGCGGTCGCCGGCAGCGCCTTCGCGATCTTCCACAACCAGGGCCAGGCCTGTATCGCGGGCTCGCGCCTGCTGCTGCACGAGAAGATCGCCGATGAATTTCTCGACGCCTTTATCGCGCTTGCAAAATCGATCCGCGTCGGTAATCCACTCGACCCGGCGACCGAGATGGGTCCGCTGACCTCGATGGGTCACCGCGATCGCGTGCTCGGCTACTGCGAAGTCGCGCGCCAGCAGGGGGGTGAGATCCTGATGGGCGGGAAACCGCCCGACGATCCGACGCTGACCAAAGGATGCTACCTGATGCCGACTATCGTGCGCGCGAAGCCTGCGGATCGCGTCTGCCAGGAAGAGGTGTTCGGTCCGTTCGTGTCGGTCACCACCTTTCGGGACGAAGCGGAGGTCATCGAAATCGCCAACGGCACCAGCTACGGTCTCGGTGGCGGGCTCTGGACGCGTGATCTGCGCCGCGCACACGCCGTTGCACGGCATATGACGAGCGGGATGGTCTGGATCAACTGCTACAAGCGCGCGCATCCGGGCTCGCCTTTCGGCGGCGTGCGCGGCTCGGGCTACGGACGCGAGATGGGCTTCGAGGCGATGCACGAGTACACCTATCCGAAGTCGGTGTGGGTGAATGTCGATGCCGCCGTGCCGCCGTTCTACAAGCGGTAGCCGGAAACGACAGCCAACGAGTTGCACCAGGGGAGGAAGGCACATGTCAGTGATCGACGATCTGAAATTCTACTTCTTCCACTTCATGCCTTACGTCTACCTCCCGCCCGCGTACGAAGATCATCAGAAGTACCCTTCGATGTGGGTCGATTTCTCGAACCGCTTTTACGATCCGATCAAGGGCAATCAACTCTATCGCCGCTATCTCAGCGAGATGGTGATGGCGGACAAGCTCGGCTACGACGGCGTGGTCGTCAACGAGCATCACAACACGCCGTACAGCATGATGGCGTCGTGCACGTTGATCGCGGCAGCGATCGTGCCGCAGACCGAGCGCGTTAAGATTTGCGCGTATGGCGTGCCGATCAATCTCGAGTTTCCGAACCGGCTCGCCGAGGAGTATGCGATCCTCGACGTGATGTCGGGCGGTCGGCTCGAAGTCGCAGTTCCGCTCGGGACCGGCATGGAATACTGGGCGAACCCGATCAATCCGGCGACCGCGCGCGAGCGAATGCGCGAAGCCCTCGAGATCATGATCCAGGCGTGGACCGCCGACGGCCCAACCACGTACACCGGTAAGTTCTTCAACTATCGCTATCTCAATCCGTGGCCGCGTCCGCTCCAGAAGCCGCATCCGAAGGTCTACATGGTAGGCGTCGGCAGCCCCGAAACGATTGACATGGCGGCCGAGATGGGCTTCGGCTACTCAATCGTTTTCATTCCGGTGAAGGCGCAGCTCCAGGTTTTCGCCGCGTTTCGCGAGAAGGCCGCCAAACACGGCCATCATCTGAAGTCCGATGACACGCCGATCGGCGTGTTCGCCTACGTCGCAGAAAGCGATCAGCAGGCTGAGCGCGAGTACAAGGAACACCTCGCATTCTTCTTCAACGATCTCATTCGGACCACGCCGCGTTACCTCGCGCCTCCAGGCTACATCTCCACCGAGCAGTTCAAGGTGCGCGCCGCAAGCGGCCATGACAAGCTGCACGGCGCGTTCGACTGGGACGAATCGATCAAGCACATGCGCATCGTCGCTGGCACGCCGGAACGCGTCGCGAACGAAATCGGCCGATGGGCCGAAGAAGCGCAGTCATCGAAGATTATCTGTCATCTTCACATGGGCAACATGCCCGAGTGGAAGACGGTCAAGAACCTGACCCTGTTTGCCGAAGAGGTAATTCCGCGGCTTAGAAGCAAGCGGCCGGCGATGAGCCTGACAGCCGCCAACGGACATGAATTGCAGCCGGGAGCGAAGTGATGGCGGAGAGAACGCACAACGCCGACGCGAAGAGCGTCTTCAGGCAGGAGACCTTAACGGTCAACGGTATCAAGACCGTGGTGCTGACGGGCGGTCGGGGCGACCCGCTGGTCTTTTTCCATGGCGGCGGAGTTTTTCACGGCTTCGATTTTGCGGCGCCCTGGACCGAGCGCTTCACAGTTTATATTCCGTTTCATCCCGGCTTCGGCGACTCGGGCGACGATCCGGAGATCGTCGATATGCACGATTACGTGCTGCATAATCTCGAATTGTTCGATCAGTTGAAGCTCGAACGCGGCGTGCGGCTGGTCGGCTTTTCGCTGGGCGGATGGATGGCGGCGGAGCTTGCGATGGAACATCGTCGGCGGCTGCACAAGCTCGTGCTGGTGGCGCCGGCGGGACTGCGCGACAAGGAGCATCCGGGCGCCGACATCTTCCGTATCCCGCCCGAGCAGATGCCGTCCTATCTCGTTCACGATATGCAGGTGATCGCGCGACATCTGCCGAAAGAACCCGACCCCGATTTTCTCGCTGCGCGCTACCGCGAGATGACGACGATCGCGCGGATCGCCTGGGAGCATCCGTTCAGTCATCGCCTTCCGCGATGGCTGCATAGGATCAGCGTCCCCACGCTGCTGGTCTGGGGCGAGCAGGACCGTCTTTTGCCTTACCAGCAAGCCCAGACCTGGGCGAAACTGATTCCGGGCGCGAAGGTGCAGACCTTCCGCGACGCAGGTCATCTGGTGCTTGACGAGCGGGCGGACGCCGTTAAAGCGGTCGGTGATTTCCTCGCCTGATCGGCGGCGCCGCTTCGCTGGTTCTGCTGGACGGCAACATCGAGGTTTCGATGACGAAGGCGAAGAGCTTTTCATTGCATTGGGGTTCGGGCGTGATCGAAGAGGAGGCGCAGAGCGCGGGCCCGTATCATCGGCCGACTATCCAGTTGCTCAAGTTTGTCGAGGGCGAGGCGGCCGGCACCCGCCAAATCCGCTTCTGCTATTACGATCACGCGGGGCGCTTTCAGCGCTCACCGCTGATCATCGGCGAAGCCGATGTGCCCTCGCTGCGCTCTGCGCTCCGCAGGACGCCGCGATTGCGCGCGTTGTTAAAAAAGCTTGTCGTATAACAGCACCAACCGGAGGCGAAAGGAGCGTCATTAATGACGGAAGAGCAAAGGAAAAAGATCGCTGACACGATGGCCGCGGAACACGTCGCGGTGATTACGACCATCGGCGAGGAATGGGCGACCTCCACTCTGGAGGCGTTCGCCGAGATGCCCGAGTTCGATTTCGTGATCATCCTCGGCGAGACGACCGACCGCTTTAAGAACGTCACGAAACGTCCGAATGTCTCCTTCCTTGTGACGCATCGCTACGGCGAGGTGCCGAAGTTTCAGATCGTGCGGCTGTCGGGACGCGGCATTGCGCGCGAAGTTCAGAAAGACTCGGCCGAGTGGAGCGAGCTCAAAGCGATTTTCCTCAAAAAGAACCCGTTCGAGGAACCCTTCTTTCAAAATCCGGCGCTCCGGATGCTGCGTATCAAGCCGAAAACCATCAAGTATGCCGATGGGCTCAATCCGCCGTTCACGGTTGAGCTTTAGTGTGGCGTCCCGCGAGAACTCTAAGGCCCGCGGTCTGTTTGTCATCCTGAGCCAGTGAACTACGCGAGCGAGGCGAAGCATCCCGGAGAGCTTGGCGAGCGTTGGCGTAGCGAAGCACGCCAGAGCGAACCATGCCGATACTGGTCTTTGCGGTCGCGAAGCGCTCTATGTCGGCGACTATAACTGGCGCCGCCCGCATTCGAGCCTCGGAGCGCAAACGCCGAGACAGTTTGCAGACCAGCAAGGGGACGGTCCGCTTGACCAAGTTTGGGGCTCCGCGGCCGTCCCCTTGCTCCACCGCCCCACCAGGGGCAAAACATCAACCGACTCCACCTATGAATGCGGGTAAGTCGGGGTGCAGGCCAGTCCGACGGGCTTTCGATATAAATTCGACAACACGCTTTCTGATATTTGGAGCTGACGCATTGGAAGCAAATTGTTACTGAATGAGCCGCTGGGAAATTTTGAGGATGTAGCCGATGAAGCTTTTAGCGCGAATCTTAATATTGACAATGGTGCTGGGCGTGCTCGCTGTGCCCGCCTTCGCCCAACCAGAGCCCGCGGCCAATCAGCCGAATCAGCCCCAAACCAACCAGCAATTGGCCGAATATCTGCTTGGTTCCTTTTTATTGTCGCACTCGGGAATCGCTGGTGATCTCCAGAACAATCCTTCCCTGTTTCAGAACTCCGACTATCTTACACAACATCCCGAACTCAAAAATTTTCTCGATAACAATCCGCAGGTCATCCAGATGCTGACCGATCCGAACTTCCGCACGCAGCAGCTCAGCCAACAGAGCTGGCGCAGCCCCTTCCAGAACGGCCAGTCACCGGGCCAAATGGTCGGTACGTTGATCGATAATTGGCTCGGCACCGGCGTCGGCGACAGTATCGCTAACGGCATGGCCGACGGCGGCAACAACAGCAATCGATGAGCGCTGGACATCGATAAACGGAGTCCAGCCCTGGCGACTGAAAAACGGGCCGATGGCCCGACTCAGCGTCTCGATGCGGCCTCACCCGCTGACATGCCTGCAATTCGGCCGAACACTGCGCCCGAGGTCAGACCCGTCCCGCCCGGATAGTTGAAGTAGAACAATCCGCCGACCAGTTCACCTGCCGCGTAGAGGCCCGGAATCGGTTCGCCCTCGGTGTCGATCACCTGTCCGGTGTGTGAAATCCTGAGCCCGCCGAAGGTGAACGTGATTCCCGTAGTCACCGCGAACGCGACGAACGGAGGCGTGTCGATTGGATTCGCCCAGTTGCTCTTGGGGATCGCGAGCCCCCGCGTCGCGCGCCCATCCTTGATCGTCGGATCGAACGGCGCCTTGGTGTCGACGGCGCAATTAAACGCGCGAATCTCGGCGAGTGCGGCGGCCGCGTCGACATCGTCGAGCTTCGTGACGAGCTCTTCAAGCGTGTTGGCGGTTACCTTGGTGATTTGCCGGATTCGATATTCGTCGCGAAGCAGATGTGCGACCTTGCCATCGAAAATCTGCCAGGCGAACTGTCCGGGCTGTTGGAGGATCGCGCGGCCGTACTTTGCGTAAGTGTAATTGCGAAAGTCGGCGCCCTCGTCGACAAAACGCCGTCCCGCCGCATTCAGCATGATGCCGAACGGGTAGCTGTGCTTCTGAAAGCCGTCGCCGACCGCGAGGTCCCCGACCGGCGGCGCATTGCGATCCCAGGCCACCGCGTGACATCCGGACCAATTGCCGTATGGCTCCGCGCCTGCTTCCAAAGCCATTCTGATGCCGTCGCCGGTGTTGAACCGCGTGCCGCGCACCTTCGCGAGATCCCAGTTCGAACCGAGGTAGCGCGTGCGCCATTCGGTATTTGCCTCGAAGCCGCCGCTTGCGAGCACGACGGCGCGCGCGCGAATCGTCGCCGAGCGGCCGCGCCGCTTCACGTTGATCCCATGAACGCCGTCGTCGTCGCGCACCAAAGAAAGCGCGCGCGTCTCGTACATGACCGCAATTCCCTCGCGCTCCGCAGTCGCGTGCAAGGTCTGAATTAGACCGGGACCGCCGCCGGACGCCTCAACCGTCAGTCCGCCCCAGAACTTGAATCTGCCGCCGATCTTGAACGCTTGCCGCCCGTACATCGGAACGAATCGCACGCCTTTGGTGCGCATCCATCGCAACGTCGCGCGGCTTTGTCGTATGAGAATCTCCGTCAACTCCGGATCGGCGCGATATTGCGTTACCCGCGCCATGTCGTCGAAGAACTGCTCTTCGGTATACGTGCCGAAATCACTATCGCGCTTTTCTTCCGGCGACAGATCGGGCATCAGCTCGATCAGATCGTCGAGGCCGTTGTAGACGACGCGAAAAGCGCCCGCCGTGAACGCCGAGTTGCCGCCACGCTCCCCAACCGGCGCGCGTTCGAGGACTGCTACGCTGACGCCGCGTTCGCGCGCGGCGAGTGCTGCGCACATCCCGGCGTTGCCGGCCCCGACGACCAGAACATCGAACTGCTCCATGGCTTGTCTCAAGATTGTTCTTGACACAAGGGCGTGCGCTGATCCACGAGTGTGCCATGGCACGGCGCAAACCGCAGCTCTACCGATTCGACACGATGCCGCGCGAAACCGTGATGGGCGGTCGGCTCGAACGCACTGCGGTCCGCAGCGACGGCGCGATCGTCACTCTCAACTGGTTCCGACCAGGTTCGCCACGCGTCGAGCCGCACAACCATCCGTTCGATCAGTTGAGCTTCATCTTCTCGGGCACGCTGATCTTCGAGGTCGACGGCGAACAGATCGAGGCGGGACCGGGCACCGTCCTACGCATCCCTCCCGGCGCGATGCATACTGCGTGGCCGAAAGGAGATGACGTAGTGCTGAACGTCGATGTCTTCGCGCCGATCCGCTCCGACTATTTGTTTCTCACCGCCCATCAGGATGACGAATTTTCCGACCATGCCGCGGTAACGGCCGATAAACAAAGGCAGGGAGGCAAGCAATGAACCGGATGCCGTTGTGGCTCGAGTACCTCGGCTTCGAAGTCAGCGATCCTGCCGGATGGCGTCGGTTGCTGATCGACGTGATCGGACTGATTCCCGGCAGCGAGAACCCGGATGGCTCGCTGGGCTTTAGGATGGACGATCATGCGCAACGCCTCTTCGCGATCGAGGGACCGCGCGACGACGTCTGTGCGATCGGGCTCGGCACGCGCAATGCCGAGGAATTCGCCGTTCATCTGCGGCGCATCGAGGCGGCGGGCGTCGCGGTTGAGATGGCGTCTTCGTCGGAAGCCGGCGCCAGGCACGTCGCGGCGCTTGCCCGTTTCCGCGATCCGTGGGGTGCGCCGCTCGAGCTGACGTATGGCGCGGAAATCGCAGCCACGCCTTTTGAATCGAAACTGCAGCCGGCCGGCTTCGTCACCGGGCCGCTTGGCCTCGGCCATCTTCTGTTTCTGGTGCCCGATCTTGAGGCCGCATCTCGTTTCTACTGCGATGTAGTCGGCTTCAAGGTGAGCGATGTCGGTTCAGGACCGCTGCACGGAGTCCAGGTGGACGCGACGTTCCTGTTCGGCACGCCGCGCCATCATTCCCTTGCGCTGGCTTCGATCGGCGGCGCGATGCCGCGCTTTGGCCTGCACTTCGAGATGCACGTGCCGACGGTCGATGACGTGGGACGCGCCTACGATCGGGCGCTCAACGCGGGCGTGCCGATCTCGAACACGCTCGGCCGCCATTACGACGGTGTGCTTTCTTTCTATGGCAAGACGCCGTCCGGAATCGATTTCGAGATCGGCACCGACGGTGTGATGGTCGACGACAACTGGCAGACCCAGCATCTGACGTCGTGGAGCGCGTGGGGCCATCACAGCCCCGATTGAGCTATCTTCCGGCGCGAAGCGAACTTTCGCGGAGCCCGCTCAGCGTGCTGCGCGTGGTGAGCGCCTCGGGATCGAGCTGAATTTCGATCAGCGCTGCGCGTCCGGCGTTCAGGCAGCGCTCGAAGGCATCCGAGAATTCCCCCGTGCGCTTCACCGTCTCGCCATGCAGACCATAGGCGCGCGCGAGCGCGGCGAAATCGGGATTGACGAGATCGCTGCCAATCACGCGCCCCGGGTACTCGCGCTCTTGATGCATCCGGATCGTGCCGTACATCCGATTGTTGATGACGAAAAAGATTGGGGCGACACCGTACTGGTTGGCGGTCGCGATCTCCTGCCCGTTCATCAGGAAACAGCCGTCTCCCGAGAATGACAGCACACGGCGATCAGGATGAAGCAGCGCGGCGGTGATTCCCGACGGCACCCCATAGCCCATCGAACCGTTGGTGGGGGCGAGTTGCGTGCCGAGCTCACGAAAGCGCCAGAAGCGATGCACCCAGCCGGTGAAATTTCCGCCGCCGTTGGTGACGATCGTCCCGGGCGGCATCCGATTGCGGAGCCCGGCGACGATTTCTGCAAGCTGCACGTCGCCGGGATTCGAAATCGGCTCGCCCCATGCAAGATAATCGCGATGCGCGGTTTCGGCCGCGCCCGCCCACGCCGATGAATCGACCGGTCGCATCGATTTTGCCGCCGCCGCAAACTGCGGCATCCCGGCGTTGATCGGCAGCGCGGCCTGGTAGACGCGGCCCAGCTCTTCGGTCCCTGCATGCACGTGAATCAACGACTGATGCGGACGCGGCGCTTCGAACAGTGTATATCCGCCGGTCGTCGCTTCGCCGAGCCGCGGGCCGACCGCTAGCACTATATCGGCATTCTCGACCATCGCGGCGAGCTTCGGATTGGGCGCGATGCCGAGGTCGCCGGCGTAGCATGGGTGGAGATTATCGAAATGATCCTGGCATCGAAGCGAGGTTGCCGTAGGTAAACGATTGGCCGTCGCAAATTCCGTAATGTCGCGCACCGCATCAGGAGTCCAGGTCGATCCGCCGACGATCATGATTGGCCGGCGCGCCGCCGCAAGCATCGCGCGCATCCGCTCGATCTGATCCGGGTTCGGACTTGCCTGCACGACCTGGTACGGCGCGGCATCGGCGACTGCGATGCGATCACAAAGCATGTCTTCCGGCAGCGCCAGCGCTACCGGGCCGGGCCGGCCGGAGACTGCGAGCGTGAAGGCGCGCGCGACGAACTCCGGGATGCGCGCGGCGTCTTCAATCTGTGCGACCCACTTGGTCAGCGGTGCGTACATGCGGCGGAAATCTATCTCCTGGAACGCCTCGCGCTCGGCGAAGGCGCGCGGTACCTGGCCGATGAACACCACCATCGGCGTCGAATCCTGGTAGGCGGCATGCAGCCCGCTGCTCGCGTTGGTTGCGCCGGGTCCGCGCGTGACGAAGCAGATGCCGGGGCGTCCCGTGAGCTTGCCGTACGCCTCCGCCATGTAGGCCGCACCGCCCTCCTGGCGGCATACGATGAGCCGCATGCGATCACGCGCGTCGTACATCGCGTCGAGCGCGGCGAGATAGCTCTCGCCCGGCACGCAGAAGATCGTGTCGACGCCGTGCACGATGAGCTGATCGATCAGGATCTGACCGCCGGTGCGGGTTCGCGATGCCTCGCTCATATGCTTCGTGGTCTCCTGTTCCGGATGCGAAACTGAGCCTATACTATCGCCTGTCCGCGTAATCCAGCGACCCGGGAGGAGCGAACGTGGCAACCGGCAGCATCCCATGCGGCATTGGCATTCCCCAGAGCTTCACGAAATCGCAAATCGATCTGAAGCTGATTCATGACTTCGCGGCGCGCGCCGAAGCGCTCGGCTTCGACAGCCTCTGGGTGCAGGAGCAGATCCTCGGCGAATCGCCGCTGCTCGAACCCGTCACCCTGATGACCTATACGGCAGCGCTGACGAAAAAGGTGCGCATCGGATCGTCGGTGCTGCTGATTCCGATCCGCAATCCGGTGCAGCTCGCGAAGAGCCTGGCGACGCTCGATCAGTTGAGCGGCGGCCGGTTGATCGCGGGCGTCGCGATCGGCGGTCCGCACGTGCCGGAAAAAGTTTTCGGCGTCGCCGGCGGCAAGCGCTCCCGCCGGTTCATCGAGGCGCTCGAGGTGATGAAGGCGCTGTGGACGCAGCCGAAGGCGAATTTCAAAGGCGAGTACTGGCAGCTCGAAAATGTCTCGATGGAGCCGAAGCCGCTCCAGAAGCCGCATCCGCCGCTGTGGTTCGGGGCGCGCACTGAGATTGGCCTCAAACGCGCCGCGCGCCATGGCGACGGCTGGATGGGCGCGGGATCGACCTCGAACGCCGACTTCGTCGAGCACGTGCGCCTTATCCGAAGCGCGCTCGAAGAGAGCCGCCGCGATCCCGCGAACTTCCCGATCTCCAAGCGCGTCTACCTCGCGATCGACGACAATCGCGGCCGCGCCGAGCAGCGGCTCCGCGAATGGTTTCAGATGCGGTACCGGAATGCCGAGATGGGCTCGCAGGTCTCAATCTGGGGCGGCAAGGCCGAGTGCACCGACAAGCTCCGCGAGTTGGTGCGCGCCGGCGCGCAGCATCTGCTGCTGAATCCGGTGTTCGACGAGATGGAGCAGGCCGAGATCCTGGCGCGCGACGTGATGCCGCACCTAGCCGCATAAGCCGCTAATCAGTCGTTCCAGACGCGGCGCGCGGTCTCGACCACCAGCCGCAACTTTGCGATCTGATCTTGCGGCGTGATCAGGTTGCCTTCGACCGTGCTCGAAAAGCCGCATTGCGGGCTCAGCGCGAGCTGATCGAGCGGCACGAAACGCGCGGCCTCGTCGATGCGCCGGCGCAACTCATCGATCGACTCGAGCGCCGGCCGCTTCGAGCTGACGAGGCCAAGCACAATGGTCTTGCCGCGCGGGACGAAACGCAACGGCGAGAAATCGCCCGAGCGCGGGTCGTCGTATTCGAGAAAGTAGCCGTCGACCTTGATCTGATTGAACAGGATTTCGGCGACCGGTTCGTAGCCGCCTTCTGCGACCCACGCGCTCTGGAAGTTGCCGCGGCAGAGATGCATGCAGATCGTCATGCCGGACGGGCGGCCCGCGATGGCCGAATTGATCAGGCGCGCATAGGTCGCAGGCAGCGTGTCCGGATTCTCGCCGATCGTGCGCACCTGGTCGCGCAGCTTCGGATCGCAGAGATAGGCGAGATTGACCTCGTCGATCTGGAGATAAGTGCATCCTGCGGCGCCGAGGTCGGCGATCTCTTCGGCATAGATGCGCCCCAGGTCGGCATAAAAGCCGGCCAGATCGGGATAGGCGCGCTCGTCGATCGCGCCGCGTCCGCCGCGAAAGTGCATCGTGCTCGGAGACGGGATCGTCAGCTTGGGCATCGCCTTGGCGACCGATTTCAGAAAATTGAAATCGTCGCGCATGATCGGTTTAGGCCGCGCCAGCTTGCCGGTTACGCGAATGCCCGGCGGCATCACCTCGATGTCACCTTCGGCGCGATGGAACTTCGCCTTGACGCTTGGCGGGACGACGGTTGCGTTCTGAAACTGCTCGAGGAAATCGAGATGCCACCACGTGCGGCGGAACTCGCCGTCGGTTACGGCCTGGAAGCCGAGTTCCTCCTGCATGCGGACCGCATCACCTATTGCGCGGTCCTCAGCAGCGCGCAATTCCGCCGCCGAGATTCGGTTCTGCTTGCGCGCCTCACGCGCCGCGATCAATTCCGGAGGCCGGAGAAGGCTGCCGACATGGTCGGCGCGAAACGGTGGTGTGGTCTTTCGGGGCATCGCGAAAGGCTGACGCCGGAAGTTCGATGCTTCCGGCGCCGGCCGAATCAAAATGGAGTTACTTCTCGGTGCGAATCTCGATCGTGTTGCCGTCCGGATCGTGCACCCACATCTGCCGGCCAGCGACCACCCGGATTCCGGCGTCCTCGGGCAGCACGACGTGGATACCGTTGGCGCGGAGGGTCTTCAGCGCCTCGTCGAAATCCTCGACCTCAATCGCGATGTGGGGGCCGACTGGATCGGGCTCTCCTGGAGGCACGACCTCGCCCTCTTTGCTCTGGATCACATGGATGGCGGTGTTGCCGGCGCTGAACCAGTAACCGCCTTGAGGAAAATTCGGCCGATTGGTCATCACCTTCAAGCCGAGGATGCCCTCATAAAACTTTCGGGTCTTCTCCGGATCGGTAATTCTGAATGCGGAATGATTCACAGCGACTGGCTTCACCATTGTTGTGGCTCTCCTTCCCCGATTACGCGGAAGCTTAGCGCGATCGAATGCCAGTGCCAACGCGCGCCACAGACTCGGTCCTCACGTCGGCGATCCCGATGCCGGCGCTCATCGCCTTCTTCCACTGACGCCAGATTCCGCGTTGCGAGACTTCATCGCGCAGGCCGCCGACGGCGCCCATCGCCGGGTCCGCGCGCTCGCGATGCTTCCCGCGGGCGAGCAGAATCCATGGCTCCGCGTCAGCGGTTAACCCCATCTGCACACGCTCGAAGACCTCGATGTCGTCGGGACTGCCGTTGCCCGCTGAGCCGAAAAATCCCTCATGCTCGCGCAGTCGACGCCGCGTCGCCTCTTCCGATGCGCCTGTCACGATGGTCGGAATGATCGTGACCTCGGTGCGATCGACTGCGACCGGCTCGATCACGCGCATCTGGATTCCGACCAGTGCGAGATTCGGGAAGACCAGCAGGATCACCTTGCCGGCCTGCGAAACCGGAACCGCCTGGGTCAGGGTCACGTGGCCGCCGCCGAGATCGCTGGTCGTGCCATCCGCGAGATCGTCGAGCTTCGAGCCCGCTGCTGCCAGTTCTCTCTCCGCCGCCGCCATCACCGACGCATGAACGGTCGGCGGATGATATCCGTCCACCGAGTTTTCAAGCTGGAGCTTCCAGTTGCCGCGGTAATCGTACTTATGCAGCCCGACCGATGCGTCGAGCTCGCCGCCCTCGGAGACCTGATCGATCCATCGATCGAGCATCTTGCGTCCGCGCCCGAGATGCTCATCGAGCGTGATTCCTGCGGGGCTCAGGCTCGCGAAGATGAAGCCGCGATGGGCTTCGACGCGCGGTACTTTGACCAGCCCGAAGTTCTCACGGCGAAAGCCGGTCCCATCGTACGCCTCGGGGTAGGGCACGCCGGCGAGCGCGCCGTCGAGCTTGTAGGTCCATCCGTGATACGCGCAACGGAAGCTCCGCGCATTGCCACGCGATTCCTGGCATACGGTGGCTCCGCGATGACGGCATCGATTCAGCAGCAGATGCAGTTCGCCCGCAGAGTCGCGCACCATGATTACGGGTTGCTTCCCGATGCGCTTGAGTCGGAAGTCGCCCGGCTTCGGCACTTCGCTCGCGTGCCCGACGAAGACCCATCCATGATGGAACAGCCGGTCGATCTCGTCGGCGAAAATTTCGGGATCGGTGTAAAGGCTCGAATGAACGCGGTCCGGTTTTATGAGTGCATCGTAGTTGGCAGCCGCTTTTCTTTTCATCGGCTTCGCGGCGCGCTCGATGGTTGTCCCGGCGCATCCGCTGCTAATCCTTATATCAAGAAAAGGTGCGAAGGTTTATGATCGTGGGTTCAATGATCAAGAAGATGAATTTGCGATGCAGAGGCCGCGCGTTGCTGGCGTTCCTGTCGGCGATCGCGATGACTGCGATCCCCGCGCGGGATTCGATCGTGTCAGCGGCGGCTCCGGACCATATCCGAATCGTCGTGGTCGGTCTGCGCAGCGATTCCGGCCGCGTGGTCTGTACTCTTTTCCATTCGCCGAAGGGCTTTCCCAGCGACGACAGCGATGCGCAAACGATGTCGGTGCCGATCGTCGATCGCAGCGGCACGTGCGACTTCAAGGTCACCCGGGACGGAAAATACGCAGCAGTCGTGTTTCATGATGAGAACGGCGACGGCAAGTTCAATCAGAATTTTCTCGGCCTGCCGGAGGAAGGCTACGGATTCTCGCGCGACGCGTCGATCTCGTGGCGGGCGCCGCATTTCGATGAAGCCAGTTTCGATTTCGACGGCGGGACCAAGCAGCAAATCATACATATCCGCTATTGAGGTCGTTCCCGGGCGTGACCCGGGATGGCTCCCCGGCCGCGCCTGATTCAAATCCTGGGCCGCGGATGCTGCTGGGTGAGGCAGTGGATCGTTCCGAGACCCCACACCAGATCGAGCGCCGGGATGCCGACTATTTCGCGTTCCGGAAAAAGCTGTTTGAGCGTTCCGGCCGCGATTGAGTCGGATGCGCAGCCGAAGATAGGCATCACGATCGCGCCGTTCGCGATATAAAAATTCGCATAAGATGCCGGCAGGCGAGTCCGGTCGTAGTACAGGGCGGGCGGCATCGGCAGCGTCGCGATCCTGAATGGCCGGCCGTTCAGATCGCGCATTGCCTCAAGCCGGCGCAGGTTGTCGACTAACGGCCGATGGTTGTCGTCGGCAGGGTCGTTCTCGACCACGGTCACGACCGTGCCAGTGCCGACGAAGCGCGCGAGGTCGTCGATGTGCCCGTCGGTGTCATCGCCGGCGATGCCCTCGCCGAGCCATAGTATTTTGCGCACGCCGAGATAGGTCGCCAGGTAGTCTTCAATTTCCGAGCGCGTCAATTTCGGATTCCGATTCGGATTCAGCAGGCACTGCTCGGTCGTAAGCAGCATCCCGCCGCCGTCGACGTCGATCGACCCGCCTTCCATCACGATCCCGGGTTCAATCACCTCGAAGCCGAAGCGCTTGCCGAGCTCGCGCGGCACAACGTCGTCGAGTTCCCACGGCCCGTACTTTTCGCCCCACGAGTTAAAGCGCCAATCGAGCGCGATCTGATCGGGGCCGTCTCCGGAAACGCGATTGACAAAGATCGGCCCGTGATCGCGAACCCACGAATCATTCGTCGGAAGCGTTACGAATTGCACGCCGCACAACGTCGCTCGCTCTGTCCCTTCGAGCGCGATTTCGATCAGCGAACGCGCCTCCTCCTGCGCCGTTTCATCGCGCACGATCAATCGGACCGGCTCGAAGCGGGCGATCGCCGCCACGAGCCGCGCGAAGGCTGGCGGAATCGCTTCAAACTTGCCGGGCCACGTATCGCGATTGTGCGGCCACACCAGGTAAGTCGCCAGATGCGGCTCCCATTCGGCCGGCATCCGGTAGCTGGCCATCAACGCGCGGTGCGACGGCGGAATCGGCACGTTAAGCTAGAGCCGGAAACGGCGGATCAAATCCTGGTAGGCGTCGATGCGCCGGTCGCGCAGGAACGGCCAGTTGCGCCGTGTCTCCTCGATACGCGCGAGGTCGCACTCGACGACCATTGTCTCCTCGCGATCATGCGCCGCCGTCGCGATTACCTCGCCGAAGGGATCCGCGATGAACGAGCCGCCCCAGAACTGCAGCCCGTCCTCGATGCTGACCCGGTTCACCGCCGCTACGAACAGGCCGTTCGCG
>Ga0209061_1000473_pt1 | contig 102390 bp, 98 predicted proteins | sample Coa_R1_10_FD_187157 | JGI IMG/M metagenome (GOLD analysis project Ga0209061, IMG submission 187157) | Surface soil microbial communities from Centralia Pennsylvania, which are recovering from an underground coalmine fire - Coalmine... | ecosystem: Environmental > Terrestrial > Soil >...
GGAGCCGGCACCCACGACGACGGCCGTCCGCACACGGCCCGAGCGGAGCCCTGCGGGACCGCCAGAAGGAACACGGCGTGTGCGCCGCTCGTCCGTGCCCGCTTCGTGGGTCCTCATCCGCCCACAGCGTACAGACCGCGCGCCCGGATGCAGCGGACCACCTCGGGGGGCACGAGGCCCTCGACGGAACGACCCTGCTGCAGCCGGGTGCGCACCTCTGAGCTCGAGACGTCGACCAGGTCGTCGCGCACGGCGACCGCCTTCCACCCCGGGGGTGCCGACAGGTGGCTGCGCGGGCGGGCGACGACGGCCAGGGTCACCGCGCGCCGAAGGTCCTCGACCCGGCGCCACGTGCCGAGACCCGGGACGAGGTCGGCGCCGACGACCAGGTAGAGGTCCAGCGTGCGCCGGCGGCGTGCCGCCTCGACCTGCAGGGCCTCGACCGTGTCCGCCGTGTAGCTCGGGCCCCCCCGGTCGATCTCGATCCGCGAGACGTGCGCCGCCGGGCCGAGCAGCGGCGCCATCGCCTCCACCATGGCGAGGCGGTCCTCTGCGGGGGTGACGGCGCGGGTCGGCACCTTCTGCCACGGTTCGTTGGCGACGACGAGCAGCAGGCGATCGAGGGAGAGCGCCCGCAGCGCGGCACGGCCTGCAGCGAGGTGCCCGCAATGGGGCGGGTCGAACGTGCCACCGAGCAGCCCGACCCGCTCCGGCCGGCCTGCCGGCCCCGACGGGTCGTCGGGGCCCGCCGGGCCTGCTCCCGCCGGGTCGCTCGGGTCGCTCGGCACCGGCGCAGCGTACGCAGATCCGAGGCGTGCCTGCGCGCCCCGTACGCTAGGGCCATGGAACCCTCAGGACCCAGCACGCGCTGGTCCGCCAGCTCGTGGCGCGCCCGTCCTGCGGCGCAGCAGCCCGAGTGGCCCGACGCGGAGGCGCTCAAGGAGGCCGAGGCGACGTTGAGCGGGCTCCCGCCGATCGTCATCGCGAGCGAGGCGCGCCGGCTCACCGCCGCGCTCGCCGACGTGTCGCGCGGGCAGGCATTCCTCCTCCAGGCCGGGGACTGCGCCGAGTCGTTCCGGGAGTTCAGCGCCAACGCGATCCGGGACAAGCTCAAGGTGATGCTGCAGATGGCGGTGACGCTCACCTACGCCGCCGGCGTGCCCGTCGTGAAGGTGGGGCGCATCGCCGGGCAGTTCGCCAAGCCCCGCACCTCGCCCGTCGAGACCGTGGACGGGGTCGAGCTCGAGGCCTTCCGGGGCCACATGGTCAACGACGAGGCGTTCGACCCTGCGGCCCGCCGGCCCGACGCGGCCCGCCTCGTCGCGGCGTACCACCAGGCGACGGCGACCCTGAACCTCCTGCGCGCCTTCACGAAGGGCGGGTTCGCCGACCTGTCCCACGTCCACCGGTGGAACCAGGAGTTCGTCGCCACGTCCCAGGAGGGTCGCCGGTACGAGCGGATCGCCACCGAGATCGACCGCGCCTTGCGGTTCATGTCCGCGTGCGGCATCGACCTCGCGGCAGAAGAGGGTCTCCACGAGACGGACTTCTGGACGAGCCACGAGGCCCTCATCCTCCCCTACGAAGAGGCGCTCACCCGGCAGGACTCGCTGACCGGGGACTGGGTCGACACCTCGGGGCACTTCCTGTGGGTGGGCGAGCGGACGAGGCAGATCGACGGCGCCCACGTGGAGTTCCTGTCCGGAGTCATCAACCCCGTCGGGGTCAAGCTCGGGCCGGGCGCGACGCCCGAGGACGTGCGGGCCCTGTGCGCGCGCCTGGACCCGGACCGCACTCCGGGTCGCCTGACCCTCATCACCCGGATGGGGAGGGGACGGGTCGAAGACGCGCTGCCGCCCCTGATCGAGGCGGTGCGGGAGGCCGGACATCCGGTCGTGTGGGCATGCGACCCGATGCACGGGAACACGTTCTCGAGCGAGAACGGTCGGAAGACCAGGCGATTCGGCGACATCGTCGCGGAGCTGCGCGAGTGGTTCGGCGTGCACCGGTCCCTGGGCTCGTGGCCGGGAGGTGTCCACGTGGAGCTGACCGGCGACGACGTGACCGAGTGCCTCGGGGGTGCCGAGGCGATCGCCGAGGACGACCTCGACCAGCGCTACACGACGACGTGCGACCCCCGACTGAACGCTCGCCAGTCGCTCGACCTGGCCTTCGACGTGGCGGAGCTCCTGCGCGACTGAGGTACTTGCAGCCACCTCGCGTACGTGCGAGACTCCGCCCTCGGGATGGGACCCTCCGGTCGTGCACCTCGTCCCCGCGCGTGGCGTCACGCACACCGTGCGCCGGGGAGCGCCCGTCGTCGCACGCGTGCGGCGCTCGTCGGTCTGGCCGCCGTGCTGCCGCTGGGCCTGACGCTCGCCCTCGCGCTGCCGGCGGGGGCGTCGGGGAGCCTCGGCACGACAGTCGCTCCGTCACCCGCAGGCACTTCCGGCGGCCCGGGGACGACAGTTCCGGTCCAGGACACGGCCTATTGGCTCGACGCGGCCACAGGTGCGGTCTACGCCTTCGGCGGCGCCCCGGACTACGGGTCGATGGCGGGCCACCACCTGAACGCGCCGATCGTCGGGATGGCCGCGATGCCCACAGGCAGGGGGTACTGGGAAGTCGCGAGCGACGGGGGCGTCTTCACGTTCGGCAGTGCCGGGTTCTACGGCTCCGAGGGAGCAGCCAGGCTCGTCTCCCCCATCGTCGGCATGGCGGCCGCCCCGACAGGTCGGGGCTACTGGCTGGTCGCGGGAGACGGCGGGGTCTTCACGTTCGGCAGCGCCCGGTTCTACGGCTCGGAGGGCGGCCAGAAGCTCGTCGCGCCGGTCGTGGGGATGGCCGTCACCTCCACAGGTGGCGGCTACTGGCTGGTCGCCGCCGACGGCGGGATCTTCACGTTCGGCACCGCACGCTTCTACGGCTCGATCGGCGGGCACGTGCTGGCCAAGCCGGTCACGGCGATGGCACCGATGCCGACAGGGACGGGGTACTGGGAGGTCGCCACCGACGGCGGGGTCTTCACCTTCGGAGGGGCGGGTGCGCGCTTCTACGGATCACTCGGCGCCCAGCACGTGCGCCAGCCGGTGGTCGGCATCGCGTCGCTCTACGACGGGGCGGGGTACTGGCTCGCGGGGGCTGGGGGCAGCGTGACGGCCTTCGGCTCGGCCGTCTACTGGGGTTCGGCCCCCGAGCAGATCCCCGGTGCGATCGTGGGTATCGCGACCGGGGTCGGGAACGGCGACCCGGGGCCGCCCTCCTTCCAGTCGGGGAGCTACGGCTACGACGTGTCCCAGTACCAGTGCGGAGGGTTCCCGCCCGCCCCCCACCAGATCGGCGTCGTAGAGGTGGCGGGCTGGTCCTACGGCGCGCTGAACCCCTGCCTCGCCCAGGAGGTGGCGTGGGCGGCCGGGGGTCTGAACCTGTACACGTTCCTGTCCTACGGCACCTCGCCCACCCCCGAGCCCGGGTGCACCGGGAACGCCACAGCGCCGACAGCCGCCGCGTGCAACTTCGGCTACGGCGCAGCGATCACGTCCTACGACCAGGCGCGATCCGTCGTCGGGACACGCGCCGACGTGCCCTGGTGGCTCGACGTCGAGCAGATCGGGTTCGCGTCCAGCCCGTCCCCCGCGGCGAGCAGGTCCGTCGTCGTCGGCGCCTACGACGCGCTCCGCTACGCAGCGGGCATCAACACAGTGGGCTTCTACTTCTCGCTCGCCCACTGGAACGACCTCGTCGGCTCCTACGACCCCTCGGGCCCCTTGTTCCCGGCATGGTGGACAGGACCGACACCGCCCGACAAGTGCCTGAACGCGCGGGCCATGGCCGCCTCGCTCGAGGACACCCTGCCGTCGGGGCCCATCCTGCTCCTCCAGTACACCGACAGCGTCGGGGGGAGGCCCTTCGACGGGGACTACGCCTGCTAGCCCGCCTCGTGCGGGCACCCTGCACTTAGGGCAGCTCGGAGACGAACCGCTCGAGCTGCCGCAACGTGCGGCACTCGACCACCGCGTCGCAGTGCACCGCGTACTCGTCGATGATCGAGTCGCCCGAACCCCAGTACTGGCGAGGCTCGGGGTTCAGCCAGTAGACGTGGCGGGCCTGGTGCTGGAGCTCGCCGAGGACCCAGGCGCCCGAGGCGTGGTAGTTGTTGCGAGCGTCGCCGAGGACGAGCACGGTCGCGCGCGAGGTGACCTCGTCTCCCCACCTCCGGTCGAACTCGCCGAGCGCGTGCCCGTAGTCCGAGTGCCCGTCGAGCCACACGACGTCTGCCTCGGCGGTGACCCGTCGGACCGCGACCGAGGGGTCCTCGGCGTGCTCGAACAGGTGGGTCACCTCGTCGATGCCGTCGACGAAGACGAAGCTCCGGACCTTGGAGAACTGGGTGCTGATCGCGTAGACGAGCTCGAGGGTGAACCGGGCGAAGGACGCCACCGAGCCCGAGATGTCCGCGATGACGAAGATCTCGGGCTTCGAGGGCCTCGGGTGGCGGAAGCGCGGCTCGAGGGGGACTCCTCCGCTCGAGAGGGAGCGGCGCACCGTCGCGCGGAAGTCGAGCGGCCCCTTGCGCCGATGACGGCGCTTGCGCCCGAGCCGCACCGCGAGCTTGCGCGAGAGCGGGCGGAGCGCCCGGTGGAGGGCGGCGAGCTCCTCGCGTGAGGCGTGCATCACGTCGACGTCCTCCGGGAGCGGCCGGCGCACGGAACGGGCGAGCGCGGCCGCCCCGCGGTCGAGGACGAGGCGGCGCCGGATCTCCGCCTCGATCAGCTTGCGGAGGGCCGCGATCCGGGCCCGGTACTCGTCCTCGAGGAGCCGGGTCTCGAGCGGGGTGAGGTGCGCGCGCTCCTCGTCGAGCAGCCGCTCCAGGAGGCCGTCGAGATCGAGATGGCGGACCGTCCGGTAGAGGTAGTAGGTCCCCCCGACGGGGCGGCCGGGCTCGAGCGCGGCGTAGCGGTCGACGGCGTGGCGCGCGACGGCGGCCCCGAGCGCGCGGTCGGCGTGGCGGATCGCCCTCACCAACAGCGCCGCAAGCTCGGTCGGGCTCATCGGTTCCGAGGACCCGCCGCCGTGCTCCCCGAGTCGCGCCTCGGCGCCCTCCTCGCGGCCCGGTGCGTGCCCGTCGCCCGGCGGTGCCGAGCTTCCGGGGACCGGGGGACCGCCACGCGCGGAGCGCGGGGAGAAGTAGATCTCGAAGGACGTCTCGAAGGCAGGCCAGTGCGCTGCGGACTTCACGAGCGTCGCGCCGAGCGCGGCCTTCAGGGCATCGCGGTCCTCCATCGGCACGTGGTGGACGGCACGGGCGGCGTCGAGGTGCTCGGTCAGGGACACCGGGAGACCGGCAGCACGCAGCTCGGCGACGAACCCCGAGAGGACCTCATGCATCGGTTGCGAGGAGCTCCTTCGCCGCGCGCTCGATGTCCTGGCGGTACTTGAGGAGCACGTGCAAGGTGTCCCTCGCGCCGGCTGGGTCCACCGACTCGATCCCGAGGACGACGAGGGTACGCGCCCAGTCGAGCGTCTCGGCGATCGAGGGGGGCTTGCGCAGCTCCAGCGCGCGCAGGGACCGCACGATCCGCGCGACCTGGTCGGCCAGCTCGTCGCTGATGCCAGGCACCCGGCGCAGCACGATCTCGCGCTCACGGAAGAGATCGGGGTAGTCCACGTGGAGGTACAGGCAACGCCGCTTGAGCGCCTCGGAGAGCTCGCGCGTGTTGTTGGAGGTGAGGAAGACCATGGGCACCTGGGTGGCCGAGACGGTGCCGAGCTCGGGGATGGAGACCTGGTACTCCGAGAGCACCTCGAGCAGGAGCGCCTCGGTCTCGAGCTCCACCCGGTCGATCTCGTCGACGAGGAGCACCACTGGCTCCTCGCTCCGGATCGCCTCGAGGAGCGGTCGAGTGAGCAGGAAGTCCTCCGAGAAGATGTCGGCCTCGAGCTCCTCCCAACGCGACGCCGTCTGCTCGGCTTGGATGCGGAGCAGCTGCTTGCGGTAGTTCCACTCGTAGAGCGCCTTGGACTCGTCGAGGCCTTCGTAGCACTGGAGCCTGATGAGCCGGCACCCCGCCATCTGGGCGACCGAGGTCGCGAGCTGCGTCTTGCCCGTGCCGGCCGGGCCCTCCACGAGGACCGGCTTCTCGAGCCGGTCGGCGAGGTAGACCACCCCTGCGATCCGCTCGTCGGCCACGTAGCCGACGTCACTGAGGCCGGCGCGGACCTCCTCGATCGAGCCCATGGCGCGTCGGCGCCGCGCTCGTTCGTCGGTCATCGCCCTCAGCCCCGGACCTGGCCGTCTCCGTGGACGACCCACTTGACGCAGGTGAGCGCCCGCAGGCCCATCGGTCCGCGTGCGTGCAGCTTCTGGGTCGAGATGCCGACCTCGGCCCCGAGGCCCAGCTCCTTGCCGTCGACGAACCTCGTGGACGCGTTCACGAGCACCGCTGCCGCGTCGACGGCTCGGACGAAGCGGTCGGCCGCGGCGAGGTCGCGGGTGACGATCGCCTCGGAGTGCCCCGTGCCGAAGCGCTCGATGTGCCTGATCGCCGCGTCGAGGTCGTCCACGACTCCCACTGCGAGCTTCAGGGAGAGGAACTCCGTCGCGAAGTCCTCGTCGGTCGCCGCCCTGGCGCCGGGGAGATGGACGCGCGCCCGCTCGTCCGCGACGAGCTCCACCCCGGCAAGCGATCGCGCGAGACGACCGAGGAGCGGCGCCGCGACGTCGGCGTGGACGAGCAGCGTCTCCATCGCGTTGCAGACTCCCGGGCGCTGGGTCTTGGCGTTCACGACGATCCGCTCCGCCATGTCGAGGTCGGCCGAGGCGTCCACGTAGACATGGCAGTTCCCGTCGCCGTCGATCACGTAGGGGACGGTCGCGTGCGCCTCCAGCGCGGCGACGAGCGCTCGTCCCCCGCGCGGCACGAGACAGTCCACCAGGCCCCGGAGCTGCATGAAGGCGACGGCAGCCTCGTGGCTCGTGTCCTCCACAAGGGCCACGGCGTCCTCGGGGAGGCCCGCCTTGGCGAGGGCGGTCCGCAAGACGGCAACGATGGCACGGTTCGACTCGATGGCCGATGCGGAGCCACGAAGGAAGGCGGCGTTCCCCGCCTTCAGGCACAATCCGGCTGCGTCGCTGGTCACGTTCGGACGGTTCTCGTAGATGACGCCGACGACGCCCAGCGGCACGCGTACGCGCTCGACGCGCAGGCCGTTTGGGCGCACCCATCCTTCGAGCACCTCCCCGACGGGGTCGCCGAGCGCGGCGACGCACCGCAGCCCCTCGGCCATCTCCTCGATGCGTGCCTCGTCCAGCGCCAGGCGGTCGATCGCGGTGGCGCCGAGCCCGCCGGTCCGTGCTCGCTCCATGTCGGCCGCGTTCGCCTCCAGGATGCCGCTCGCGCCGCTGACGAGCAGGTCCGCAGACGAACGGAGCACGTCGTCGCGCACGGCCGAACTCGCGCACGCAACGGCACGCGACGCCGCCCGGACCCGGCGTGCGAGGTGCTCGATGCCCGTCGCGCCCATCACGCCAGCCTACCGGCCCCCGTGTCGGCGGCCCCACGGTGCAGCGCCGGACCGGGGGCGCTCAGACGAGGACCACGAGATCGTCACGGTGCACCGCGACGGGCGAGAGGTCCTCAGGCAGCGCGTCGCTCCGCCGGCCGACCCACTCGGCCGCACGTGCCGACGCGTGCCGCACCAGCCCCTTGGCGAAGACCGCGCCGTCGGTCCCGGCGATCTCGACGGCGTCGTCAGGCTCGAACTGGCCGCTCCAGCCGACTACCCCCGCCGCGAGGAGCGACCGCCTGCCGTCGACGAGCGCCCGGCGGGCGCCGTCGTCGACCACGAGCCGACCCGACGCGCCCAGGGCGTAGGCGATCCAGAGCTTCCGGGCCGGCAGGCGCTCGGCGGCAGGCCTGAAGGTGGTCCCGACTCCGGGCGCGCCCTGCATCGCCGCGGTCACGACCCCCTCCATCCGGCCGTCGGCGATGACCGTCGCGATCCCCGAGCGCGTCGCCATCTGCGCCGCGGCGAGCTTCGAGGCCATCCCCCCCGTCCCGAAGGAGCCGGGTCCCCCGGCCGCCTCGAGCACCCGCTGGTCGATCTTCATCACCTCTTCGATGAGCGACGCCGTCTCCGAGCGCCGTGGGTCGGCCGTGTAGAGGCCGGGGGTGTCGGTCAGGAGGACGAGCAGGTCCGCCGATGCGAGGTGCGCGACCAGCGCAGCAAGCCGGTCGTTGTCGCCGAAGCGGATCTCCTCGTCCGCGACGGCGTCGTTCTCGTTGACGACGGGGACGACGCCGAGGCCGAAGAGGTGCTCGAGCGTGCTGCGCGCGTGCAGGTACCGGCGGCGGTGACCGAAGTCGAGCGGCGCGAGGAGGATCTGGCCCACGACGAGCCCCTCGACGCCGAAGCCGTCCTGCCAGGCGCGCATGAGCCGCTGCTGGCCGACGGCAGAGACGGCTTGCAGGACCGCAGGGTCGGTCGGACGGGGGCCGGGTGCACCGAGCGCCGTCCACCCGCAGGCGATCGCGCCCGAGCTGACGAGGACCACGCGGTGCCGGGCGCGCACGAGCCCCGCCAGCTCCGACGACAGCTGCGCGACCGCCCGGCCGTCGATGCTGCCGTCCTCGGCGGTGAGCGTGGAGGACCCGACCTTGACGACGACCGTCCTCGTCACCGCCGCCCGCCCTTGCGTCGCCGCCGCGCGGCCGGCGCCGCCGCCACGCGCGGATCCTCCGGCGGCTGGTCCCTGAACCAGGTGAAGCACAGCGCACCGACCGCCACCTCGTCGCCATCGTGCGCCCCAGCCCTGGCCAGCGCCCGGTCCACGCCGAGCCGGCGCAGCCGCCGCACCGCCTCGACGAGCGCGGCGTCGTCGGTGAGGTCAGAGAGGTTCACGGCGCGTTGGGCCTCGCGCCCGACCACCCGCCAGGCGTGCGTGCCGGCCCGCTCGACGAGGACACCTTCGGGTTCGGGTCGGTGGACCGCCACCGACCCTGCGCCGGGGACGACCGGGTCCGGGCCGAGCGGGTCCGGGCCGAGCGGGTCCGGGACGAGCGGGTCCGGGACGAGCGGGTCCGGGACGAGCGGCTCAGCGCCGAGCGGACCGCCGAGCCGCGCACCTGCGGAGCGCAGCGTGCCGGCCTGCTCGCGCCGAGAGGCGGCGACCACCGCAGCGATCCGCTGGACGAGCTCGTGGAGGCGCTCACCGGTCACTGCGGAGACGGCGAGGTCCACCATGGGGAACGCGCACGGCTGCTCGGCGAGGTCCGCCTTCGAGCCGACCACGAGCCGCGGGCGCGAGAGGAGCCCGGGCTCGTAGCGTCCGAGCTCGCCGAGGAGCACGTCGAGCTGCGCCGCCGGCGCCATCTGGCTCGCGGACCCCAGGTCGACCAGCACCACGAGGACCCGGGCCCGCTCGACGTGCCGGAGGAACCGGTGCCCGAGCCCCCTTCCCTCCGCGGCTCCCTCCACGAGCCCGGGCACGTCCGCGACGACGAAGTCGGTCTCGTCGCCCGGAGCGCCCACCCGGACAACCCCGAGGTGCGGCTCGAGCGTCGTGAAGGGGTAGTCCGCGATCTTCGGTCGAGCGGCGGAGATCGCCGAGATGAGCGTGGACTTCCCGGCGTTCGGGAAGCCCACCAGGGCGACGTCCGCGACCAGCTTCAGCTCGAGGTCCAGCCATCGCTCCTCGCCGTGCTCCCCCTGCTCGGCGAACGCCGGAGCACGTCGCGCGTTCGAGAGGAAGCGCGCGTTCCCGCGACCTCCTCGCCCCCCCTGCGCGGCGAGCCATCGGTCCTGCGGCGCCGAGAGATCGGACACCACGGCGCCGTCACGGTCCCGGACCACCGTGCCGACAGGGACGGGGACGACCAGGTCGGCGCCGCGGCGGCCGTGGCGTCGGCCCCCCGACCCGTGCGAGCCGTCGCCGGCGCGCCGGAACGGGTGGTCCCTGAACCCGAGGAGCGACGTCTGGTTCGTATCGGCGACGAGCCAGACGTCACCCCCTTTCCCGCCGTCCCCGCCATCGGGCCCACCGCGCGCGACGTGCGCCTCGCGGCGGAACGACACCGCCCCGGCGCCGCCGTCCCCGCCTCGGGCGTGCAGCTGCGCCTCGTCGACGAACGCCGCCATGCCCGCCGATCCTACGAGCCACCTGCGCTCCGGCTGCCGACTTCAGTCGGCGAGACGTCTCGCCCGCGCGGCCACCTCCCGGCGTGCCCGCTGCAGGTCGACGGTCGTGCACTCCCCGGCGCGCACGACGCGGCGCCCCCCCACCCAGACGTCGGTGACGAGCCTGCTGGACGCGGCCCACAGGAGGTGGGCGAGGATCTCGGCGTCGCCACCTCCAGGCACGAACGCCGCGTCGTCGAGCTCGACGCGCACGAAGTCCGCGGCGAGCCCCGGCACCAACGCGCCGCACGCCAGCCCGAGCGCCGCCGCTCCCCCTCGGGTCGCGAGCGCGAGCGCGTCGAGCGTCCCCATCACCGACGCGTCACAGGCGACGGCTCTGGCGAGCAGCGGCGCGAGCCGCATCTCCTCCCAGAGGTCGAGGTTGTCGTTCGACGCCGGTCCGTCGGTGCCCAGGCCGACCCGGATCCCCCGCGCGACCATCGCCCCCACGTCGGCAACCCCGCTGCCGAGCTTGGCGTTGCTCTGCGGGCAGTGCGCGACCGCGACGTCGTGGCGCGAGAACAGGTCGAGCCCGTCTGCGTCGAGCCAGACGCAGTGGGCGGCGAGGACCCGGCCGTCGAGGACCCCCGCGCGCGCCAGTGCCTCGGGAGCCCCGCACCCGTGCATCGCCCGGACCGCCCGGTCTTCCTCGCAGGTCTCGGCGACGTGGATGTGGACCAGGGCGTCCAGATCGAGGGCGGCCCTGGCCACCGTCGCCAAGCCCTCGGGCGGCAACGTGTAGGCGGCGTGCGGACCAAGTCCGACCGTCATCCGGCCGTCTCGCCCCTCGTACTGGGCGTGCAGCTGCCCGGCGTCGTCCAGGAAGTGGCGCCAGGTCGCCGTCGGGCCGCCCCCGGGCAGGTCGAAGATGCCCGGGGTGAGGACGCAGCGGATGCCGGCGTCGAGCGCGGCGTCGGCCACCGCACGCGAGTGGAGGTACAGCTCGCAGGTGGTGGTGACCCCCGACCGGAGGAGCTCCGCGCACCCGAGCTGCGTCCCCCACCACACGTCCTCGGGGACGAGCCGGGCCTCACGGGGCCAGATCGCCTCGGTGAGCCACCGGCGGAGCGGGAGCCCGTCGCCGGCGCCCCGGAGCAGGGTCATCGCAGCGTGGCCGTGCGTGTTGACGAGACCCGGCATGAGCAGGCCGCCGACGCGGCGCTCGTCCCGCACCCCTTCTCTCGGCGCGTCCGACGGCGAGCCGACCCAGGCGACGCGGTCGCCCACCACGTCGAGGACCCCGGGCCGGTGCACCCGGCCGAGGTCGTCCATGGTCACCACGCAGTCGGCGACGTAGCGGGTCGCGGCGTCCGACCGCGGTCCGGCTCCTGCTCCCTGCGCACGCACCTGGCGGTCAGCGCTTCGTGACGTAGAGGCGGCGGGAGAGGTCCGAGCCGATGGCCACCGTCGCCTCGTGCATCTCGAGCATGAGGGTGCCGTCAGGTGCGCGCGCGGCGACCCTGGCGGTCGCGCCGGGGACGAACCGGTGCTCGTCCAGGTAGACGAGGGCGTCCATGTCCATCTCGACGTCCTCGCTGATGCGCTCGAGGCGGACCCGGTCCCCCTCGGCGGCGTCGGCGAGAGGGAGCTGCGCCGCACGCGCGACGCGGTGCCCGGAGCCGGGGATCGGGTTCCCGTGCGGGCAGGTCGCTGGGTCGCCGAGCAGCTCCACGAGCCGGCTCTCCACGTCGTCGGAGATGACGTGCTCCCAGCGGCCCGCCTCCCGGTGCACCTTGTGCCACTCGAGCCCGATCACGTCGGCGAGCAGCCGCTCGGCGAGGCGGTGCTTGCGCACCACCTTCTCGGCGAGGCGCGAGCCCCGGTCGGTCAGGGCCACCACTCTGCCCTCCCGGCGGACGTAGCCGTCCTCCACCAGGCGGTCGAGCATCTCGGAGACCGACGGGGCGGACCTCCCGAGACGCTCTGCGATCCGCGCCTGGATCGGGACGACCCCCTCCTCCCTCAGGGTGTGAACGGTCTGCAGGTACTCCTCCAGCGGAGGGTGGTAGCCGTCGTCCATCTCGGTGTGGGTCACTCGCCGCCGAGCCTATCGAGGCCCCGTAGCATTGCGCCGGTGCCCACCACGAGCCCGGGCGCACCGGGCGCGAACCCCTTCGACCAGGCCCGGATCGCCGCGCGCGAGCTCGGGCGGATGACGGGCGCCGCTCGCCACGACGTGCTCGTCGTGCTGGGCTCGGGACTGACCGCGGTCGCCGCGCACCTCGGAGCCACCGAGCCTCCGGTGGACCTCACGACCCTGCCGTGGTTCTCCCGCTTCACCGGGCCGGGGCACCGGCCGGAGGCATGGTCGGTCGACATCGAGGGGAAGCGGACCCTGGTCGTCGCCGGACGGCTGCACCTCTACGAGGGGAGGTCCCCCGCAGAGGTCGTCCATCCCGTCCGCACCGCGATCGCCGCGGGGGTGAGGGTGGTCGTCCTCACCTGCAGCGCCGGCGCCGTGAACCCGGACCTGGAGGCCGGCGAGGTGGTCGCGATCTGCGACCACCTGAACCTCACCGGGACCTCGCCGCTCGTGGGGATCGCCGAGAGAGCGGGGAGCTCGCGGCACGTCGACATGACGGACGCCTGGTCGCCCCGACTGCGGGAACTGGCGCACGCCGTCACGCCGGTCCGGGAGGGCGTCTACGCGCAGCTGCCGGGCCCGCAGTTCGAGACGCCGGCGGAGATCCGCATGCTCGCCGCGCTGGGCGCCGACCTGGTCGGGATGTCGACGGTGCCCGAGGCCATCGCCGCGCGCCACCTCGGTGCCGAGGTGCTCGGGCTGGCCGTCGTCACCAACGCCGCCGCCGCCAGCGCGTCGGCGCCGCTCGACGTGGACGAGATCGTCGGGGTCGCGGCCAGGTCGGCACCGACCGTCGCCGACACGGTGGCCGGCGTGGTCCGGGCGCTCGACCCGCCGGCGCGGGGGTCTAGCAGCGGCTAGCGGGAGCCTCCCACCACCCCGCCGGACACCGCTGCGGGCTCCGGCTCCCGGGGGAGCACGTCGACGAGCCTCCGGTCCCTGCGGGTGCCGAACTTCACCACGCCGTCAGCCGTCGCGAAGAGCGTGTCGTCGCCTCCGCGCCCCACGTTCACGCCCGGGTGGAACCGGGTCCCCCGCTGGCGCACGATGATGGACCCGGCACGCACGCTCGTACCGTCGAACACCTTCACGCCGAGCCGCTGTGCCTTGGAGTCTCGCCCGTTCCGGGTCGAGCCGCCCCCTTTGGTCTTCGACATCAGGTCCTCCTCCTCGGTCCGTCGCTCTCGTCGGTCCGTCGCTCGGGGCTCAGCGCGCGCTGATGGTGACGATCTCCACCGTCGAGTAGCGCTGGCGGTGGCCCCATCGCCGGCGCTGCCGGGTCTTGGGCTTGTAGGTCATCGCGCGGATCTTGGGCCCGAGCTCCTCGCCCACGACCCGTGCGGTGACCACCACGCCCTCGAGCTGGTCGGGGGTCGCCCGCACCGAGCCCGCGTCGTCCACGACGAGCACCGGTTCCAGGCCGACCTCGGCCCCGACGGGCACGCCGAGGAGCTCCACCCGGACGCGCTGACCCTCGGACACGCGCTCCTGCTTGCCCCCGCTCCTGATGACGGCGTACATGGGAGGGGGAGTTTAGCCCAGCCTGCTCATCGCACGGACGCGTCGAGCACGATCCCCCGCCCGTTGCACACCTCGCACTGGGTCGAGAGGGACTCGATCAGGCCCTCCGAGATCCGCTTGCGGGTCATCTCGACCAGCCCCAGCTCGGAGATGTCGAACACCTGGGTGCGCGTCTTGTCCCGCGCCAGCGCCGCCCGCAGGGCGGCGGCCACCTTCTCCCGGTTCTCCTTGAGCTCCATGTCGATGAAGTCGATGACGATGATCCCGCCGATGTCGCGGAGCCTGAGCTGCCGGGCCACCTCCTCGGCCGCCTCGAGGTTGTTGCGGAAGACGGTCTCTTCGAGGTTGGACTTCCCCACGTTCTTGCCGGTGTTCACGTCGATGACCGTGAGCGCCTCGGTCCGCTCGATGATGAGCGACCCGCCCGAGGGGAGCCAGACCTTGCGGTCGAGCGCCTTGTGGAGCTGCTCGTGCACGTGGTAGCGGTCGAAGAGCGGCTGTCCCTCGACCTCAGGGTCGTAGAGCTCGACGCGCTCGGCGAGGTCGGGGCTCACCCGCTCGACGTAGCTGCGCACCTGGTCGTAGAGGTCGGGATCGTCGACGATCACGCCCCGGTACTCGCTGTTCAGCTCTTCGCGCAGGATGCGCACGGCCAGGTCCGGCTCCCGGTAGAGGAGACCCGGTCCCCTCATGCGCCGCGCGGCCGCCTCGATCGCCGACCACTGCTGCAAGAGCCCCTCCACGTCCCTGCGCAGCTCGTCCTCTGTGGCACCCTCGGCCGCCGTCCGGACGATCAGCCCGTGCCCGGGGGGCCGCAAGGCGTCCACGATCCGCCGAAGGCGACGGCGCTCGTTGTCACCGAGGCGCTTGGAGATCCCGACGGCGTCGCTGTTGGGGACGAGCACGGCGAAGCGGCCGGGGATCGAGACCTCCTGGGTCAGGCGGGCCCCCTTGGCCCCGATGGGGTTCTTCGTGACCTGGCACAAGATGAGCTGGCCCGCACTGAGGACGTCTTCGATCCGCGGCTCGGGGCCGCGCGTCCCCGCGTCCACGTCGTCGGTGTCGTAGCGCACGTCGCCCCGGTACAGCACGGCGTTCTTCGGGATGCCGATGTCGACGAAGGCGGCCTCCATCCCGGGCAGGACGTTCTGCACGCGCCCGACGTAGATGTTCCCGTCGATCTGGGTCGTCTCGTCCTGGGCGTGGGACACGAAGTGCTGGACCAGGGCGCGGCCCTCGAGCACGGCGATCTGGGAGACACCGGGCTGGACGTGGACGCAGATCAGGTACCGGCCAGTCGACCGTCCCTTCCGGTCTCGTCCGGCCCGCCTCCGCCGCCGTCGGGCCGGCGCGGCGGCACCGGTCCCAGGCTCGTCGGCCGTGTCCGCGACGTGCCCGTCGCCTCCGGGCACGCTGACGCCGGCTTCGGCGGCTGGCACCTCCTGGACCGTCCCCCGGCGGCGGCCCGGCGCCCGCGCGGAGGCGGGGGTGGTCAGGGAAGCCGGTGCGACCAGAGGTCGTACCGGAGCCGGCCTGGTGTCGCCGATGCGCGGACGGGACGCCCGCGCCGGTGCGGCGCCGGCGTCCTCGACACCGTCATCTCGCCGCCGTGACGCCCCCCGCCGGGGCTCCTCGGCCCCTGGCAACGCCTGGTCCGTCGGAGGGCCGACTGCAGCCCGTCCGTTCTCCAGCTCCTCCATGAGGGAGATCCCTCCTTCGACGTGTCATGGCGCGCGCCTCCCGGCGGGCGCGGCGACGGCACCGGTCTCCCGGCCGCGTGCGGCCAGCGGCTCCACCAGGGTGCCGTCGCGCTCGATCCATTGATGCACCCGGCAGGCTCGCGCGAGCCGCAGTCCGGGTCCCAGCACTTCCAGCAGCTCCTTCGGGCGCACGCCGCGGGGTCTCGTGGCGAGCCGCGCCTCGAGGCAGGAGCGACCGGGGTACGTCGTGCTGCCGGCCGGTCCGGGGCCCGCGCTCGCCGTTGCGGCGAACGATCCTCCGACACCCGGCACCACCGCCAAGGCGAGCACGGCAGGGCGCAGGTCGTCCGGGGTGGTACGCCCCTTGCGCTCCCGCTCGAGGGGAGCGCTCGGCGCAGCGAGCAGCCGCTCGACACGCGACGCCAGCTCGTCTGCTGCCAAACCTGACACCTCCAGCTCCCAGCTGCACGATGATACCTCCTGCTGCAGGGACCCCGACCCCTCGGCGACGAGGTCGACTGCCTGCACCTCGACGCCTGCGGGCAGGAGCGCCGAGAGCCGGTGCGCCAGGTCGGCGAACGGCTCGCCGGCCACCGCGCCCGCCTCGGCCGCGCGCGTGAGCGAGACGTCCAGGTACTCGGCGAGCGACTCGGCACCGGTGGGGAGCGCGTGGCCGAAGCTCACGAGCGGCCTCGGGGAGTACCCCTCGGACCACGCGACCGGCAGACCGCTGCGGCGCAGTGCCCGCTCCCACATCCGCACGACGTCGCGGTGGCTCGTGAACCGGATCTTCCCGGTCTTCGAGTAGCGCATCCGCAGGCGTGCCGGCGGGCCGCCGGCGAGGTCCGCCACAGGTCAGCGCCGCGCGGCCACGAGATGGACCGGGGTCCGTCCACCCTGCTCGAGGTCCTGGCCGGTTCCCTGGCTCCCGCCGGCCGGAGGGTGCGGGGAGGCCACGACGTGCTCGAGACCGAAGCCGGTGCAGGCGCCGCAGTCGTAGCAGGGGGTCCAGCGGCAGTCCTCGACGGCGCCGCCCGCGAGCGCCTCTTCCCAGTCGCCCCAGAGGAAGTCCGGATGGAGCCCCGCCGACACGCGGGACCACGGCAGGCACTCGTCGCGCCCGCGCGGCCGGTGCACGACCTCCTCGAGCGTCAGCCCCTCCGCGGCGAGCGCCTCCTCCCACAGCCGCAGGTCGAAGCGCTCGGACCACTCCTGGAACGTGCCGCCGGCACGCCAGACGCGCTCGAGGACGGCTCCGATGCGCCGGTCGCCTCGGCTCGCGATGCCTTCGGCAGTGGACGCCGCCGGGTCATGCCAGCGGATCGTGAGGCCGCGCACGCCGCGCGCCGCCGCGCGCAGGAGGTCGATCTTGCGTGAGAGCTCGGCGGTGCTGTCCTGTGACGCCCACTGGAACGGCGTCTGGGGCTTGGGCACGAACCCCCCGACCGACGCGACCACCGTCACCGAGCGGTGGTAGCGATGGCCGATCTCCGCCGCGCGGGCGCCGAGGTCGGCGATGGCGGTGACGTCCTCGTCCCGCTCGGTCGGGAGCCCGATGAGGAAGTAGAGCTTGACGCGCCGCCATCCCTGGCTGAAGGCGGCGTCGACGGCGCTGTAGAGGTCCTCCTCGGAGATCAGCTTGTTGATCACCCTTCGCATGCGCCACGTGCCTCCTTCGGGTGCGAAGGTGAGCCCCGTGCGCCGCACACGCTGGATCTGCGCCGCCGTCCCCACCGTGAAGGCGTCGACCCGGAGGCTCGGCAGGCTCACGGAGACCCTGCCCCCGTAGCGGGGGTCCCCGATCACGTCTCCGACCAGCGACTCGATGCCCGAGTAGTCGGCGGTCGACAGGGAGGTCAGGGCCACCTCCTCGTACCCCGTGCGTGCCAGGCCATCGTCCACCATCTGGCGCACCTGGGCGGCGGGGCGCTCCCGGACAGGTCGGGTGATCATGCCGGCCTGGCAGAACCGGCATCCCCTCGTGCAGCCTCGGAAGACCTCGACGTTGAGCCGGTCGTGGACGACCTCGGTGAGGGGCACGAGCTGGCGGCGCGGGTAGGGCCACTCGGCAAGGTCCGCGATCGTGCGCTTCTCGACCGACGCGGGCGCCCCCGGCAGCGGGTCCATCGCGACGAGCCGACCGCCCTCGAACCGTGGCCGGTAGAGGGCTGGGACGTAGACCCCGGGGACCCGTGCGAGCTCCTCGAGAAGCTGGTCCCGGGGAGCGGGGGCACGGTCCGAGCCCTGACCGGTTCCCAGGTGGGATGCCAGGAGCTCGGTCAGCTCGCCCACGACCTCCTCGCCGTCACCGACCACGAAGGCGTCCACGAAGTCCGCGAGGGGCTCGGGGTTGAACGCGCAGTGGCCCCCTGCCACCACCAAGGGGTCCTCGGGCCCCCGCTCGGCCGATCGCAGCGCCATCCCTGCGAGGTCGATCATGTTCAGGACGTTCGTGTAGACGAGCTCGGCGGAGAGGTTGAACGCGAGGACGTGGAAGGCGCGGGCAGGGAGATGGTTCTCCACGGAGAAGAGCGGCACGCCGGCGGCCCGCATCGCCGCCTCCATGTCGACCCAGGGCGCGTACGAGCGCTCGGCGAGCGCGTCGTCGCGGTCGTTCAGGAGCTCGTAGAGGATCTGCAGCCCCTGGTTCGGCAGGCCGATCTCGTAGGTGTCGGGGTAGCACAGGAGCCAGGCGACACGCCCCTCGCCGTGGCGAGGGGACCTGGCACCTTCCTCGCCGCCGATGTAGCGGGCCGGCTTCTGCACCTCGCCGAGGAGCACCTCGATCTGCGGCCACAGGGAGTCCACGGATGACGGAGTCTACGGGGGCGCCCGCGACGCCCTCGACGTCCCGACCACGGCTGGGGCCGCGGCCGTGGTCGGGGTGGTCGTCGACGGCGGTGTGGGCGCCGCGGTCGTCGGGGTCGTCGTCGGAGGCGGGGTGGTGGTCGGGGTCGTCGTCGGAGGCGGGGTGGTGGTCGGAGTCGTGGACGGCGGGGCTGTGGAGGGCGGCGCTGTCGTGGACGCCCCTGTCGTGGACGCCGCTGTCGTGGACGGCACCGAGGTCGTCGTCGAGGTCGGGGTGCCCGCCGCAGGCTTCGACGTCGCCGATGTGAGGGAGGGCTGGTCCGAAGGGGTGGGAAGCGCGAGTGTGGTGCTGGGCGGATTGGCGTAGAGGTAGTTGAAGATGTTCGCCACCGCGGGCGCGGCAGCGAGGTCGCCGTAGCCGCCCTGCGCCACCGCGACGGCGACGACGTACTGCGTCGGGGCGCCGATCGGTCCGAACCCGACGAACCACGCGTTGGGTGCCCGGGTTGTCGTCGATGTCGCGGTTGTCGCGGTCCCGGTCTTGCCCGCGATGACGTAGTTGCTCGGCACGTGGGAGTCCTGCTGGAAGATGCGGTAGGCGGTGCCTCCTGGTGTGTGCGTGACGCCGATGAAGCCCTGGAGCATCGCCTGGTAGTTCGCTGTGGAGATGGTCACGTGCCCGGTGACCTTCGGCTCGATGCGCCGGACGATCCTGCCAGTGGGGGTCACGATCGCCCCTACCACCTGGGGTTGGTGCCGCACACCGTGGTCGGCGAACGTCGCGTACGCCTGCGCCTCCTCGATGGGGGTGACCACGGTGCCGCCCTGGCCGAAGGCCATCTCGAGGTTTGTGGCGGGGTACCACGCCGTGTTCGGGAACCCCGTCGGTGTGAGCTTGTGCAGCTTCTCGCGCACCGGCTGGCTGTCGACGCGTCCGGAGATCTCTCCGGGGAGGTCGATCCCGGTCGTGTCACCGAAGCCGTACTCGTGCGCGACCTTCTGGATGGCTGTGTTCCCATAGCGCGCACGTGTGCGCCAGAAGCGGATCCCGAGTGTGTAGAAGAAGTAGTCGTCCGATTCGGTGATCGCCCTCCGCACTGTGACGATCCCGGCGTCGAAGGCTGTCGCGTCGTGGAAGGAGCACTTGCCGACGCATGTCGGGTAGCCGTGCGTCCGCACTGTGAAGATGCCGGTGTCGTCCACCGTTGTCGAGGTGCCGATCAACCCGTCCTGCAGCGCCGCCGTCGCGGTCGCGAGCTTGAACGTGGACCCCGGGGTGTAGAGACCCTGGATGGCGTAGTCGTTGAGGGGGCAGCCGCCTGTCGCGATGGTGCAACCGGCCCGCAGTGCGTCGTAGTGGGCCGTGGAGATCCCGCCGACCCATGTTGTGAGGCTGTAGGACGGGTTGGACGTCATCGCCAGGACGTGGCCGTTCTCCGCGTCGAGGACCACCGCCGCGCCGTTCGGCGCAGCCGGGTGCCGGCCGAATGTGACGTGGGTCCGGTCCGCGGCCATCGTCTGTGTCAGCGCCTGCTGGACGTACTTCTGGAGGCCGGCTGTGAGGTTCAAGACGACCGTGTCGCCCTGCACCGGCTTGGTCCTCCTCACCACGCCGACCGCTGTGCCCGTCGGCGTGACCTCGAGCTCCTCCCTGCCAGGCTTCCCCCGCAGGTACCGTTCCTCCTCCGCCTCGATCCCGGTCTTCCCGATCTGCGACGTCTGCGTGTAGCCCTGGCTCGCGTACTTCTTCAGGTCTGTGGCTGTGATCGGTCCGACGTAACCGAGCACCTGGGTCGCCGTTGTCCCACCCTGGGGGTAGTCGCGCACGGTCACCTGCACGACTGTCACCCCCGGGAACTGCGCCTGGTGGGCGCCCAGGTACTGCACGACGGAAGGTGGGGCGTTCTGCAGGACCGGGACCGGCTGGTACTGGCTGTACTCCAGGTCTGTGAGGTCCGCCTTCACCTGGGCGGGAGTGATCCCGCACAGGGCCGCCACCTTCCCGACGATCGACGGGTTGGACGCCGCCGCAGAGCGCGACAGCACGACCTCGTTCTCCACCTTGTTGCCGGCGAGCACCGTGTCACGGCGGTCCACGATCAGCCCCCGGGGAGCGGGAACTGTCACCGTCCGGAGCGCGTTCTGGTTCACCGCGGCGGCGTACTGGTGACGATTGATCACCTGGAGGTCCCACAGGCGCAGCGCCATCACGCCGAAGAGGACGAAGACGATTGCCCCCACCACCCGCATCCGCACCCGGGGCCGTGCCGGCACCTCCTCGGGCGAGGCCACGAGGGCGGCCACGTTGACGCTGCGACGCGGGCGCATCCGCAGACGCGGCGAGCGGTGCCGTCCGCGGGATGCTCCCGGACCGTGACCCGCCCGCGAGAAGAGCCCGCTGCGCCGCCACGGACGTCTCGCCCGTGGGCTCACCGACGCCCTCCTGCGGTCGCCCGCTCGGCGTCGCCCGCGAGCGCCCAGCGCATGAGCCGCACGGCGGGGCCCGCGAGCAGCGCGTTGGCGACTGCCACCACCGCGACGACGCCAGCCAGGTCCACGTGGAGGAACTGGGACTCCCCGAGCACCGCGCCGAGCACGGCGTACAGCATGACGGCAGCTGCGCTCGAGACGAGCGCGACCAACGTGGGGAGACCGCGCAGGTCACGGACCACCCCGCCCGAGATCGCCCCCACCGCCAGCCCGACGAGCGTCCCTACCAGGGCGGACAGCCCGAGAGGAGTCGGGGTGAGCAGGTCGGCCGCGATCCCCGCCACGAAGCCCACGGTGGCGCCCTCGACGGGCCCGGCCGCGACGCCTGCGGCGATCGGCAGCAGGAGCATCACGTCCGGGGAGGCCCCGTCGACCCGGATCTCGAGGATGATCGTCGTCTGCGCCAGGAGCACGAGCGCCACCACCACGAGCGTGCGGACGGCGGACCGTCCGGTCATGCGCGGACCTTCCCGGCCACCAGTGAGCCGCTCCGCGCAGAGGCGGGGGGTGCGGCGCCGGTCACGAGGAGCCCGCCCACTGCACGACCTCGACGTAGGTGAGGTCCGCGAGATCCGCCAGCGGGCGCGCGGTCACCTGCTTGTCGGCAGCCCCCACGATGTCGCGCACGGACACGACGCGTGCGACCGGGATCCCCGGCGGAAATGCCGCACCCTGAAGACCGCTCGTCGAGATGAGCTCTCCCTTGGAGACGGGGGATGTGGTGGGGACGTACTCGATCTGCAGCGCCCGTCCCTGCCCGGTTCCGTCGAGCGTGGCCTCCTGCTGGTGGCCGAAGGACACCCCGATCTTCGACTTCCCGTCGGTGAGGAGCCGGACCGTGGCTGTCGTGTGCGTCACTGTCACCACCTCGCCGACGAGCCCACCGGGCCCGATCACCGGATCACCGAGGCTCACCCCCTCGTCACGCCCCTTGTCGACGGTGACGGTGGCTGCGAAGTCCGACGTGTTCTGCGCGATGACCTCGGCGGGCACCTTCGGGAGCGCGCTGACCGACGGGAGCCTGTCCGTCGCGAGGAGGCGCTGGAGCGCGCGGTACATCGCGCTCGCCGACGCTGCAGCTGTCCGTTCGTGCTCGAGCGCCGTGATCTTCTCCTGGAGCTTCTGGTTCTCCTGCTCGACCGACCCGTAGTCGACTGCCCCGGCGAAGAAGCGCCCGATCGGGTCGAGGACGCCGTTCACCCCGCTGCGCAGCGGGGAGTAGAGATCGCTCGCGGCGGTCTTGACCCCGGAGGTGAAGAACTCGGCACGTCCCGTCTCGTCGAGCGTGATGATCGTGACAGAGAGCAGCACGAGGACGAGCACCGTCGTGAGGGTGCGACGCGAGCGCCTCGGCCGTACCGCCCTCGCCACCTCGACGAACCTGGATCGATCAGCGAGTGGAGGAGGTGATGAGGACGCGCTTGAGCGCCTCGAACTCCTCCAGGCACTGCCCACTGCCAACGGCGACGCAGTTCAACGGGTCGCGGGCCACCACGATGGGCATGCCGGTCTCGTGCTGGAGCCGGAACTCGAGCCCGTGCAGGAGGGCCCCGCCCCCGGTCAGCACGATGCCCTGCTCCATGATGTCCGCGGCGAGCTCCGGCGGGGTGCGGTCCAGCGTCACCTTCACCGCGTCGACGATCGCGCTCACCGGCTCGTCGATCGCCCGCCGGATCTCCTCGGTGGACACGACGACGGTCTTCGGAAGTCCAGTCACGAGGTCCCGCCCTCGGATCTCCGCGTGGAGCTCCTCCTCGAGCGGGTACGCCGACCCGAGCGCGATCTTGATCTCCTCTGCGGTCCGCTCCCCCAGCGCGAGGCTGAACTCCTTCTTCACGTAGGAGACGATGGCCTCGTCCAGCTCGTCGCCGCCGATGCGCACGGACTGGCTCGTCACGATGCCGCCGAGGGAGATGACGGCGACCTCGGTCGTCCCGCCCCCGATGTCCACGACCATGTTGCCGGTCGGCTCGTGCACGGGAAGCCCGGCCCCGATCGCCGCGGCCATCGGCTCCTCGATGATGTACGCCTTGCGGGCCCCTGCGTACTCGGCAGCTTCCATGACCGCTCGCTGCTCGACCCCCGTGATCCCCGAAGGCACGCAGATCACCATGCGCGGCTTCGCGAACCGGCGTTGATGGACGCGGTGGATGAAGTAGCGCAGCATCTTCTCGCAGATCTCGAAGTCCGCGATGACACCGTCTTTGAGGGGGCGGATCGCCTGGATGTTGCTGGGGGTGCGGCCGATCATGCGCTTGGCCTCGGCACCGACCGCCAGCGGGCGCCCGTCCTTCACGTCGACCGCCACGACGGAGGGCTCGTTCAGGACGATGCCGCGCCCTCGGACGTACACGAGCGTGTTCGCCGTGCCGAGGTCGACCGCCATGTCACGGCCGAGGAGGTTGAGTCGGTTGTCGGGCATCGACCTAGGGCTCCTCTCCGAGGATCGAATCGCCAGGACTTCGCGCCGGCGACCAGGGGAGACCGCCGACAACGGGTACCCCGAGAGGCTACGGGACCCGGACCCTGCGCACAAGGCGGGCGGTCCCGGCCCCGGGCCAGGTGGCCGGCTCAGGAGGCCAGGTCCGGGAAGAAGAGGGAGATCTCCCGAGCGGCGGCCTCCGGCGAGTCCGACCCGTGGACGAGGTTCTCCGTGAGCTCGACGGCCAGGTCTCCCCGGATCGTGCCGGGAGCCGCCTGCTTGGGGTTGGTGGCGCCCATGAGGGTCCGGACGACCGCGTAGGTGTCCTCGTCAGGACCTTCCACGACCATCACGAGCGCGGGAGAGCGGGTGATGAAGCCGACGAGGTCCTCGTAGAAGGGCTTGCCGGCGTGCTCGGCGTAGTGGCGCCGGGCGACCTCGGCGCTGATGCGCCGCAGGTCGGCGGCAACGAGCCGGAGACCCTTGCGCTCGAGACGAGAGACGATCTCCCCGGCGAGCCCGCGCTCGACGGCGTCCGGCTTGACGATGACCAGGGTGCGCGTCACGAGCCGAGGACCCTACCAGGGTCCTCCTCCACCGCCGGGCGGCGTGCGTGCGGGGTCGCCCCGGCAAGGAGGCTGCGCGCCTCGGCCACCACATACAGGGACCCCGCCACCACGAGGAGCCCGTCCGTGCCCGCCAGCTCCCGGCCCGCGACGAGGGCGTCCTGCACCGTGCCACCCATCACCACCTCCATCCCCGCTGCGGCGCCTGCGTCCGCGACGGCTTGGGCCGGCTGGGCTCTCGGAGACTGGGGGGCGCATGCGACCAGCGTGCGGACGCCTGCGCGCTCGAGGGGCGCGAGCATGGCGGACGGGTCACGTCCGGTGAGCATCCCGACCACCGCGACAGCCCGCCCGGGCACGGAGAAGTCGCCGAGCGCCCGGGCGAGCACCTGCATGCCCGCGACGTTGTGGGCCCCGTCGATGAGGCACAGCGGCCTGCGCCCGACCACCTCGAGCCTCCCGGGGACCGTTACCCGCGCGAGCCCTTCGGCCACCACGTCGGGATCCAACGGCGCGCCGAAGAAGGCCTCGACCGCCGCCAGGGCGCAGGCCGCGTTCAAGCCCTGGTGCTCCCCGTTGAGCGGCAGGGCGATCTCGCGGTACTCGGCGCCGGGAGTCCGAAGGTCGACGAGCCGGCCGCCGACTGCCAGCCGGTTGCCCGTGCAGTCGAACTCCTCCCCGCGCACCCACACCTGGGAGGCTCCCGCCTCGTCTGCGACCGACCGGATCACCGAGACGAGCTCGGGGTCCTGCTCCCCCACCACCGCGACGCTCCCCGGCTTGACGATCCCCGCCTTGTCCCGGGCGATCCCTTCGAGCGTGGGCCCGAGGACGTCGGTGTGGTCGTAGCTGATGTTGGTCAGCACGGCGACGGCGGCGTCGACCACGTTCGTCGCGTCCCACGTGCCACCCACCCCCACCTCGACGACGGCGGCGTCGACCGCGATCTCGGCGAACCACGCGAAGGCGGCTGCAGTGAGCAGCTCGAAGCGCGTCGGCCGCTCGGACAGCGACGGCTCGATGAGGGACAGTGACCGCAGCACCTCGAGGAGTGAGGCGTCGTCGATGGGGACCCCGCCACGGGAGAGACGCTCGTTCACGGCCGTCAGGTTCGGGCTCGTGTACGTCCCGACCGACAGGCCCCGTGCCCCGAGCAGTGCCGTGGCCATCGCTGCCGTCGACCCCTTGCCGTTCGTCCCGGTGATGTGGATGCTGGGGTAGGCCCGCTCAGGGTCCCCGAGCATGGCCACGAGCTCGCGGATGCGCTCCAGGGTGGGGAGGGACCGCCTGGAGGGGACCTTCGACTCGAAGTCGATGTGCCCGTCGAGCCATGCGAGCGCGTCCTCCAAGGACGCGAACGGCGGCTTCACCGACGTCGCTGCGCTGGCTCAGGACGCCGCCCGGCGGCTGCGGCTCGCAGCCTTGGCGGGCGACTCGCCGAGCGGCACCAGCGTCGGGTGCACGCGGTCGAGGACGACGGCTCGGTCGACGACGCACTTGCCGACGTCGCTCCGGCTCGGAAGGTCGTACATCACGTCCAGGAGCACCTCTTCGAGGATCGCACGCAGGCCGCGGGCCCCGGTCCCGCGCAGCAGCGCCTGCTCGGCCACGGCTTCGAGGGCATCGGGCGCGAACTCGAGCTCGATGCCGTCGAGCGCGAACACGCGCTGGTACTGGCGGGTGAGGGCGTTCTTCGGCTCGAGGAGGATCCGGATGAGCGCGTCCTTGAAGAGCTGGCTCACGGCCCCGACGACTGGGAGCCTTCCGATGAACTCGGGGATCAACCCGAACTTCATCAGGTCCTCGGGCAGCACGTGGCGCAGGATCTCGGTGTCGTCCCGCTCGCTGCGCTGGCGAACCTCCGCTCGGAAGCCGATTCCCTTGCGACCGATCCTGCTCTCGATGATCTTGTCCAAGCCCGCGAATGCTCCGCCGCAGATGAACAGGATGTTCGTGGTGTCGATCTGGATGAACTCCTGGTGCGGGTGCTTTCGTCCCCCCTGTGGGGGCACGGAGGCGGTCGTCCCCTCGAGGATCTTCAAGAGCGCCTGCTGGACGCCTTCTCCGGAGACGTCCCGCGTGATGGAGGGGTTCTCGCTCTTTCGCGCGATCTTGTCGATCTCGTCGATGTAGATGATGCCGGTCTCGGCTCTCTTCACGTCGTAGTCGGCCGCCTGGATCAGCTTGAGGAGGATGTTCTCGACGTCCTCGCCGACGTAGCCGGCTTCGGTCAGTGCCGTCGCGTCGGCGATCGCGAACGGGACGTTCAGCATCCGCGCAAGCGTCTGCGCGAGGAGGGTCTTGCCGCAGCCCGTGGGTCCGAGCAGGAGGATGTTCGACTTCGCCAGCTCGACGGCGTCCTCATCCGCCTGCGTCCCGGCCTGGACACGCTTGTAGTGGTTGTAGACCGCCACCGAGAGGATCTTCTTGGCGTACTCCTGGCCGACCACGTAGTCGTTCAGGAAGTCGAAGATCTCCCTCGGCTTCGGGAGCTCTTCGAAGGTGAGCTCGCTGTTCTCCGTGAGCTCCTCGGCGATGATGTCGTTGCACAGGTCGATGCACTCGTCGCAGATGTAGACCCCGGGACCGGCGATGAGCTTCTTCACCTGCTTCTGCGACTTCCCGCAGAAGCTGCACTTCACCAGGTCCCCCCCCTCACCGAACTTCGCCACCGCTCTCTCCTCTGCTCGAACCGCTGCCGTTCCTGCGTCTGGCCCTGCGTCCGCCCCGCCACCGGAACGGCAGCGCTGGGCCCCCCGTCGCCGACGTCCCTCGGCGCTCCTACGCTGCTCCAGCCGCCCCGACCGCCTCGAGCGCCGGCGCGTCCCGAGCGGTGATCACCTCGTCGATGACGCCGTAGGCGACCGCTTCGTCGGCCGTCATGACGAAGTCGCGGTCGGTGTCCTTGGCGACCTTCTCGGGCGGCTGGCCGGTGTCCGCGGCGAGCATCCTGTTCAACAGGTCGCGCATCCGGAGGATCTCCTTCGCCTGCAGCTCGATGTCGCTCGCCTGCCCCTCGACGCCCCCGAAGGGCTGGTGCAGGAGGACCCGCGCATGCGGCAGGGCGAACCGCTTGGCACGTGCCCCGGCGGCGAGCAGGACCGCGGCGGCGGAGGCGGCCTGCCCGAAGCAGAACGTCGAGACGTCCGGCTTGATGTACTTCATCGTGTCGTAGATGGCGAAGAGCGCGGTGATGTCGCCGCCGGGCGAGTTGATGTAGAGGTGGATGTCCTTGTCCGGCTCCTCGGACTCGAGGAACAGGAGCTGGGCGCAGACGAGGTTGGCGACGGTGTCGTCGATCGGGGTGCCGAGGAAGATGATCCGCTCGCGCAGGAGCCGTGAGTAGAGGTCGTAGGCCCGTTCACCCCGGTTCGACTGCTCCACCACGGTGGGAACCAGGTAGTTCATGGCGCGGAACCTGTCGTCTTGCGTGGCGCTCATGCGTCGATCTCCCCGTCCATCACACCGTGCCGGTCCCGGCCACGGCGACCTTCGACTCCCCCTCGCTACCACCCTCGCCGCCTTCCCGTGCGCCGTCTTCCTGATCCGGCGCATCGTCGGGGGCATCCGCGCGCTCGTCCACCCGGAGCGCGTCGCGGGAGACGGGGACGCCCTCTTCGTCGACCACCTCGACATGGTCGAGGAGCCACGCGAGTGCCTTCGCCTTCCGCTGCTCCGAGCGTACCGCGCCGATCCGGCCCGCGCGCGTGAGGCGCTCGCGCACCACGCTCGGTGCGAGCCCGAGGCGGGAGGCCATGGCGTCGATCTCCGCTTCCACCTCGTCCGCTCCCACCTCGAGCGACTCGTGCGCGGCGACCGACCGCAACGCGAGGTCGCTCTTCACCGCCTCGAGGGCCTCGGACCGCAGTGCCGAGATGAGCTCCTCCTCCCGCTGCCCGCTCAGTTCGAGGAACTGCTGGACACCCACGCCGCGCTGCTCCAGGCGCTCGCCCAGGTCCTGCAGGCGGTGGCGGAGCTCCTCTTCGACCAGCACCTCGGGGACCTGGTCGTCTTCGACCAGGGCGGCGAGCGCGCCGAGCGCTCCCTGGCGCAGGGAGAGCTGTGCCTGGACGACCTTCACCTTCGCCAAACGGTCTCTGAGGTCCGCTCGCAGGGCCTCCACGGTGGGGAACTCCGAGGCTTCCGCCGCCCACTCGTCGGTCACCGCGGGCAGCTTCTTCTCCTTCACGTCCTTCACGAGGACGCGGAACGAGACCTGCTGGTCGCTCCCCCCTCCTGCCCCTGCGCCCTCCTGCTCCTCTGCGCTCCCGGCGGCGCGCGCCCCGGGGACCTGCGCGTCGAAGGAGAGGACGTCGCCGACCCTGGCGCCCCGGAGCTGCTCGTCGAGCCCCGGGACCAACCGACCGCTGCCCACTTCGTAGAGGAGGTCGTCGGCACCGAGGACCTCTGCTTCGTTCCCGAGGGATCCGTGGACGTCGATGGTCACATGGTCGCCGTCGCGCGCCGGACGCTCGACGGGCACGAGCTCCGCCTCCGTCTCGCGCAGACGGTCGATCTGCGCGTCCACCTCGGCGTCGGTCACCACGGGGGAGGGCACCGTCACCCGGAGCCCCGCGTACCCCGGGACCGGGACGATCGGGCGCACCTCCACGACCGCATCGAACGCCAGTGCGCCCGCCTCCCTGCCTGCCGTGATGTCGATCTCGGGCGGGGCGATCGGGTCGATCTCGGCTTCGACGAGCGCGCGCGCGTAGAAGTCCGGGATCGCCTCCCGCAAGGCCTCCGAGCGGAGCGCCGCCGCGCCGCCCATCCGCGCCTCGAGCACCTGACGAGGCACCTTGCCCGGACGGAACCCGGGCACGCGTGCCTGGCGCGAGATCGTGCGGATCGCTGCTCCGAGCACGTCGTCGACCTCCGCCTCGTCGACCTCCACCGACAGGCGGACCTTGTTGCCTTCGACCGCAGCTGAGGTGGCGCGCATGGGTGCCTCACTCTACCGGGCCTCCCCGGGACCCCCGCGCCGCCAACAGCCGGCGGCCCGGTACGCACCCCCTGGCGGGCACGGCGCTCCCCCCCATACCCGCCAGCTCGCCCCCCGGCCGCTCCGGCACCAGCCCCCGGACCTGGTGACCGGCGCCGCCCATCCCCCGGTGGGCGGGTGGAGGCGGCTAGCTTGCGCGCCAGGACCGGAGCCGCGCATCTCGCGCGCGTCGGCGCGTGCGCTCGCGTCCCGCTCTGGCGACGATGAGAGAGGAGCCACCCGATGGCGGACTACGAGGGCTACTGCGTGAAGTGCCGGGAGAAGCGGAGCTTCGACGGCCAGGAGGTCGAGCTCGCCAACGGCAGGCGCGCGGCGCAGGGCTCCTGTCCCGTCTGCGGCACCAAGATGAACAGGATCCTGGGCAAGAAGGCCTGAGACACGGCGTACGCTGTGCCCGCACGGCCGCGTGCCGTCGCCGACGGGGAGTGGCGCAGCCTGGTAGCGCACGTGCTTTGGGTGCACGAGGTCGGGGGTTCGAATCCCCCCTCCCCGACGCCGTCGCCCGGCTGCGTTCCCATGCCCAGTACCTCGCCACGACGCAGGCCCCGCCACGCCCCGACGGCCTGGTCGGAGCACGGGACCGTTGGCGTGCGTCTGCGATGGTGACGGTCACCGGCACCGCCCAGAAGGCGGCCTGGGAGCGCAACGTGCTCCCAGGCGTCGAGGAGGTGCGCCCCGGTCTGTGGTCGGTCCCGGTCCCGATCCCCATCAACCCCCTTCGCTACGTCCTCGTCTACGTCCTCGAGCTCGAGCGGGGAGGCGTGGCGCTCGTCGACGCCGGCTGGGACACCGACGAGGCGTGGCAGGCCCTCACGGACGGGCTCGGGGTGCTCGGCGCAGGGATGGAGGACGTCCGCGCCGTGGTCGTGACCCACATCCACCCTGATCACTACGGCCTCGCCGGCAGGGTACGGGAGGCGTCGGGCGCGTGGGTGGGGCTCCACCCTGCCGACGCCGCCCTGCTGCAGGAGCGCTACGTCGACGTCGATCGGCTCGTCGCGGCCATGCGCGAGCTCCTCGAGCTCTCCGGCGTGCCCGCAGCCACACTTCCCGACCTGAGCGACGCATCCCTGCAGGTGCGGGCGTTCGTGTCGATGGCCCGCCCCGACGTCCTCCTCGAGGACGGCGAGCCCCCCGAGCTCCCCGGCTGGGACTTCCGCACCCTGTGGACCCCTGGGCACTCCCCTGGCCACGTCTGCCTCTACAGCGACGAGCGCCGGCTCCTCTTGTCCGGGGACCATGTCCTCCCGCGGATCACGCCGAACATCTCGTTCCACTCCCAGCAGGTCCCGAACCCCCTCGGCGACTACCTCGACTCGCTGGCCCGCCTCCGCACCCTCGCCCCCGACGAGGTCCTGCCCGCCCACGAGTACCGCTTCGGCGACCTCCCCTCGCGCCTCGCCGACATCGAGGCGCACCACGCGGCGCGCCTGGCGGAGATCGAGTCGGCGCTCGCCACGCGCCCAGGCTCGAGCGCGTGGGACCTCACGACGGAGCTCGGATGGTCGAGACCCTGGGAGGAGCTCCCGCCCTACCTGCGTCGCGCCGCCAACGGCGAGACGCTCGCGCACCTCGTCCTCCTCGAAGGCCGAGGACGCGTCCGGCGTGAGCGCGGCGTCCCCGCCCGCTTCTACCTCGCCGAGCTCCCGTCCTCACGCCCCGGCGCAGCGGCCCTGCCCGAATCCCGCTCGCCGGGGGGCGCGAGCGGGCCCGGGTAGGCGGCCTCGGCACGCTCGACGAGCACGGACATCCTGCGGCGGGCGACCAGCAGGCCTGCCCCGATGGCAACCACGGCGGCGGACGCGAAGGCGATCTCGAACGGCGTGGACGCGTGCGAGAGGAAGCTTCCCGCGTCGTACGCCAAGAAGGCGTACAGCGCCGACCAGACCACCCCCCCTGACGCGTTGAACACGAGGAAGCGCCGGTAACGCATCCGCGTGGTCCCAGCCAGGAAGGCCGCGTACGTGCGAAGCACCGAGACGAACCGTCCGAAGAACACGACGGTGCCGCCCCGGCGGTCGAACAGGTACTTGGCAACCTTGATCTTCGGTTCGTCGAGGCGGACGTAGCGGCCGTAGCGGTACAGCAGGCGGTAGCCGCCCTTGTCGCCGATCCAGTACCCCGTGGTGTCGCCGAGGATCGCGGCGGCCGCCGCGACGGCGAACACGGCCGCGATGGAGAGCTTGCCCGGATGGAGCCCTGCGTAGGTGCCGGCCGCGACGAGGGCCGTCTCCCCGGGAAGCGGGATGCCGAGGCTCTCGACGGCGACGAGCACGAAGACGGCCGCGTAGCCGTAGGTGTGGACGAGGTGCGCGACGCTCACCGAGAAGCGGTCCTGGCGGGGCGCACCTGCACGGCGGGAGTCTAGGGACCCGAGGATCGGGCGACGTAGGACGACAGGGGCAGCGGCAGATCACCCGGCGTCTCGAGGAGGGTCGCTAGCGTGAGCGCGCGTGGCGCGGGCGCTCGTGACGGACCTCTACGAGCTGAACATGGCTGCCAGCTACCTGCGACGTGCCATGACCGACCGTGCCACCTTCTCGCTCTTCGTGCGGACGCTGCCACCGGACCGCGGCTTCCTCGTGGCCGCCGGTGTGGACGACTGCCTCGACTACTTGGAGGACTTCCGGTTCGAAGACGAGGACCTCGAGTGGCTCGACCGCCACGGCTTCGCGCACGAAGCGGTCGACGCCTTCAGATCGGTCCGGTTCACCGGGGACGTCGAGGCTGTCGAGGAGGGACGGATCGTCCTCGCCGGCGAGCCCATCTTGGAGGTGACGGCTCCGCTCCCCGAGGCCCAGTTGGTAGAGGCGTACCTCCTCAACCAGGTGACCTACCAGACCGCCATCTTGACCAAGGCGGTTCGCTGCCGCCTTGCTGCCGGATCGATCGAGCTCGTCGACTTCTCGCTGCGGCGCACGCACGGCCCCCAGGCTGCCGCCGCCGCCGCCCGTCTCTCTGCGGTCGCCGGGTTCGCGGGCACGAGCAACGTGGACGCCGCACGCGAGCTCGATCTCGTCGCGTCGGGAACCATGGCGCACTCCTACGTCGAGGCGTTCCAGACCGAGGAGGCGGCGTTCCGTGCCTTCGCGGCGGACCTCTCTCCCCCGCACACGTTCCTCGTCGACACCTACGACACGCTCGCAGGCGTCGAGACCGCCGCGCAGGTCGTGCACGACCTCGGACTTCGCGACCGGGTGGCCATCCGCCTGGACAGCGGCGACCTCGCCGACCTCTCCCGACGCGCCCGGTCGATCCTCGACGAACGCGGGGCGGCACACGTGCGGATCATCGTGAGCGGCTCCCTCGACGAGTACGCACTCGAGGACCTCGTCGCTTCCGGGGCTCCGGTCGACGCAGCAGGCCTCGGGGCACGCTACGGCACGGCCGCGGACGCACCGTACCTGGACTCGGTCTACAAGCTCGTCGACGTCGCAGGCAGGCCCGTCATGAAGCTCTCTCCGGACAAGGAGAGCCTCCCGGGAGCCAAGCAGGTCTGGCGAGCCGCTGGGCGCGCCGACCTCCTCGCCCGCCGGGACGAGCCCGGACCGAACGGCGCGACGCAGCTCCTGCTCCCGGCGATGCGGGGGGGAGAGCGGTCCCGGCCCCGGGCAACCATCGCCGAGGCACGCGCGCGCGTCGAGCGCGACCTCGAGTGGCTCCCGCCCGAGTCGACGCGGATCCGCACACCGGTCGTCGCAGGCCCGAGAATCTCAGGTGCCCTGGCCGCACTCGCGGACGCCACCCGCCGGAACGCCCGCGCGGCCGGGGGCAGCCGACCCGCTGCCCACGATCTGAGGACCGAGCCGTGACGAGGACCGGTTCGCGCACGGGGGTCGCGTCAGCCGGCATGCACGGTTCCTGGCGGGGGTACGGTCCGTCGGTGCCTGCGACCATCCGATCCCGCCTCGGACCGACAGGCGCACGATGAGGAAGGCTCCGGCCTTCCACCGCCAGGTCTTCGAGCACCTCCGCGGGGTGAGCCAGGAGCTGCCGGGGGGCGACGCGGTCGAGCGCGGCATGGAGCGCGGCGCCGAGGTGATCGAACGCGGCATCGACGCGGTCACCGAGCGGATCGGCGGCCCGGCCCGCGTCAGAGCGGTGCTGCTCCTGGCCGGCGTCCTCGCACTGTCCGCGGCGGACACCGGCGCGATCGGCGCCATCGCGCCGAAGCTCGAGACATCCCTGCACATCGGCAACGTGCAGATCGGCCTACTCGTCACGGTGTCGGCGCTGGCCGCCGCAGCCGGCATGCTCCCGGTCGGCTGGGCCACCGACCGATCGAACCGGGTCCGGATGGTCTCGGCCGCCGTCGTCCTGTGGGGCGTGGCGGAACTCGTCAGCGCGCTCTCCCCCGACTACGTCTTCTTGTTGGTCGTGCGGGTGCTGCTCGGGGCACTGACCGCCGTGACGGGCCCGACGCTCGCCTCCCTCACGGGCGACCTCTTCCCCTCACGGGAACGCTCCGAGATCTACGGGTACATCCTCACCGGAGAGCTGCTCGGAGCCGGCTTCGGGTTGCTGATCGCGGGGGTGCTCTCCTCGATCGCCACATGGCGTCCCGCCCTCGCCGTCCTCGCGCTTCCGAGCCTCGGGCTCGCGTGGGTGCTCCACCGGCGTCTCCCCGAGCCTGCGCGCGGGGGGCAGAGCCGGCTGGAGCGCGGTGCCACCGAGTTCCTCACGGCCGAGGACCTCGAGGCGCGCGCTGGGCCCGACGCGACCCTGGGGGGCGGTTCTGGCGCCGGGTCGCGCACAGATCCCGGCGCGACCCCTCCCGGCGCGACCCCTCCCGCCGCGACCCCTGAGGCCCACGGCGCGGCCCCCGGGTCCGCCGTCCTGCGGCGCCGCCGCGACGAGACGCCACTGGCACGAGAGGTTCGGAGGCGGCGCATCGACCCGCGCCGAGGCATCGTGCTCGATCGGGACCCGCTCGACCTTGGCTGGTGGGACGCGGTCCGCTACGTCGTGGCCGTTCGCAGCAACTTCGCGCTGATCGTCGGCTCGGCCCTCGGCTACTTCTTCTTCGGCGGGGTCGAGACGTTCGCCCTGATCTACCTCGAGGGTCACTACCGGATCGGCGAAGCGCCCGCGACGCTGCTCGTGCTCGCAGTGGGCGGTGCCGCCATCGCAGGAGCCGTCGTGGGCGGGAAGGGCACGGACGCGCTCCTCTCACGAGGCCGTCTCGACGCCCGCTTCCTCGTGCCGGCGGCGGCGTTCCTCGTGGCGATCCTCGTGTTCGCACCCGCGCTCGTCGTCACCTCGATCCTCGTCGCCATCCCGCTCTACCTCGTCGCCGGGTTCTGCATCGGCGCGCCCAACCCGGGCCTCGACGCGGCGAGGCTCGACGTCATGCCCTCGCGCATGTGGGGCCGAGGCGAGGCGGTCAGGAGCTTCCTCCGGTCGATCCTCCAGGCGTTCGCACCGCTCGTGTTCGGTGTGCTCTCGAGCGTCTTCGGCGGCAGGGCCGTCGGGCTCGGGGTGTCCGGTCACGGGTCCCATCCGACGCAAGCCGCTGCGCACGCCGTCGGCCTCGAGCAGGCCTTCCTCATCATGCTGGCGGCGCTCGCCGCCGCTGCCGTCATCGTCTGGCGGGGCCGCAACCCCTATCCGGTCGACGTCGCCGCGGCCGCGGAGACCGAGCACCGCTTCCCGCCGGGCTCGCCGACCACCCAGGGGCGGGCCCCGGCGGGGACGGAGGCGCCCTAGCTTCGTCCTTGCCCGGCTCCGCGCCGCGCCCCGGACGTCCGGGTGTGCGCTCTGAGGAGGGGAGTGGGGAGAATGGCCGTGCGATGCCTTCGAACGTGACGACTGCTCACCGGGCCACGGGCCGCGAGCGTGCGCTGACCGTCGTCGTCGGCGGGATGACCTGCGGCTCGTGCGCCGCACGCATCGAGCGTCACCTGTGCTCCCTCGACGGCGTGGAGGCCCGGGTCAACTTGGCCACCGAGCGGGCCACGATCCGCACCACCGACCGGCTCGCGCCCTCGGACCTCATCCGGGAGATCGAGGCTCTCGGGTACACCGCCACGCTCGTGGGCGGCGACGACTCGTTGGACCGACGCGTCCGCATGCTTCGGCGCCGTCTCGTGGTGGCGGCCGTCCTGTTCATGCCGCTGTGCGACACCTCGCTCGCCTTCTCCCTGGTCCCCGCCGTGCGGGTGCCGGGATGGCAGTGGATCCTGATCGCCCTGTCGGCACCTGTCGTCACCTGGGCTGCGTGGCCGTTCCACCACGCGGCCCTCCGCCATGCTCGTCATCTCTCCTCGACCATGGACACGCTCGTGTCCATCGGGATCGTCACGTCGACCGCCTGGTCGCTCTACGCCATGTTCTTCGAGGACACGTCCCGAGCCGGAGGGTCGCTCGCCGCGGTGCTCGCGCACCGTTCGGGAGGCTCCATCTACCTCGACGTCGCCGCGGGCGTGACCACCTTCCTGCTCGCGGGCCGGTACTTCGAGGCACGTTCGCGCCAGCGCAGCGGCGACGCGCTGCGCTCGCTGGCGGCTCTCGGCGCCAAGGACGCGACGGTGCTGCGCGACGACGGCACCGAAGCACGCGTGCCGGTGGCCGTGCTCGCGCCCGGGATGCGCTTCGTCGTCCGTCCTGGAGAGAGGGTCGCCACGGACGGGGTCGTCGTAGAAGGCGAGTCCGCGGTCGACCGGAGCGCGATGACCGGCGAGTCCGAACCCGTGGACACGCTTCCCGGCGACGCGGTCACGGGCGGCACCATCGTGCTGAGCGGACGGCTCGTGGTGCGCGCGACGAGGGTCGGAGCGGACTCCCAGCTGGGCCGCATGCTCGAGCTGGTGGAGCACGCCCAGAACGAGCGGGCCGCGGCCCAGCGCGTGGCGGACCGGATCTCGTCGGTGTTCGTCCCTGTCGTCGTGGCGCTGGCTGCGACGACGCTCGGCGCGTGGCTGGCAGCCGGATCGCCGCTCCTCGTGTCGTTCAACGCGGCGCTGTCGGTGCTCATCATCGCCTGCCCGTGCGCGCTGGGCCTCGCCACCCCCGCCGCCCTCTTCGTCGCCTCGGGCACGGGAGCCCGTCAGGGGATCTTCTTCAAGGGCTACCAGGCCCTCGAGGCCTCCCGTCAGATCGACACGGTCGTGCTCGACAAGACCGGGACGGTCACCGAGGGGCAGATGGCCGTGGTCGGGACCGCAGCAGTCCCCGGGGTCGACGATGCCACGCTGCTGCGGTTGGCGGGATCCCTGGAAGCCGCCTCCGAGCACCCGATCGCCCGCGCGATCGCCGAGGCTGCAGCGACGCGCGGGCCGCTCGCCCCGGTCACCTCGTTCCGGTCCGTGCCCGGCATCGGCGCGACCGGCATCGTAGAGGGGCACACCGTCGAGGCAGGCCGCTATCGCTCCTCGGACACGCCCCTCGGGGGCCCCCTCTCGTCCCTGGTCCAAGAGTGGGAGCGCGACGGCCGGACGGTCGTCGTCGTCCGGCGCGACGGGGAGGCGCTCGGGGCCGTCGCACTCGCCGACCGGCTCCGGGCGAGCGCCGAACCGGCAGTGCGCGCCCTGCAGGCGATGGGACTCCGTTGCGTGCTCGTGTCGGGAGACCGGGCGGCGACGGTGCGCGCGGTCGCGAACGCCATCGGCATCGACCACGTCGTCGCCGAGGCCCTTCCGGACGCCAAGGTGGCCTTCGTGCGCTCCCTGCAGCGCCAGGGGCACTCGGTCGCGGTCGTGGGAGACGGCATCAACGACGCCCCCGCGCTCGCCTCGGCGGACCTCGGCCTGGCCGTCGGCTCGGGCACCGACGTCGCCCTCGACGCGTCGGACCTCATCGTGGCGCGCGACGACCTCCTGGCGGTCGCCTCCGCCGTGGCCCTCGCCCGGCGGACGGTCCGGACGATCCGGTCGAACCTGGTCTGGGCGTTCGCCTACAACGTGGTCGCCATCCCTGTCGCCGCACTTGGCTTCCTTGACCCGCTCGTGGCAGGCGCGGCGATGGCGGCCTCCTCGGCCTTCGTCGTGTGGAACAGCTCACGGTTGCGCAGCGCCGTCCCGGCAGACCGCGCGCGCCTGACGCAGGTACCCGGGCCAGGACGTCGAGCACAGGGCTCCCGGGGGCGGGTCGCAGCGGCGCACGGGTGACCGGGGTGCCGCCGATGCCCGCGAGACGGCATCCCCGCGTGCGCGGCTCTGGGGCTGCAGGGCTATGGCAATTTCCGCCATTCGAGGACGTCCCCCGCCACCTCCCGGACGGACCGCCTCGCGGACCGGGCGGACCGGCGGATGCGCTCGAAGGCGTCCGCCGCGTCGGTCTCCTCGAGCGCCATGAGCACGCCGACAGCCCGCTCGACCACCACGCGGGCTTCGAGGGCACGCTGGAGCTGGCCGATGAGCTCCTCCTGGCGTTCGGAGAGGACCGCCGTCGTGAGCACGCGGTCCACGAGCGCCTCGATCGTGGTGAGGGCCGTCTTGTCGCTCTGGTCCCAACTCCTCGGCGCTGCCGCGTAGACGTTCAGGCTCCCGACCGCGACCCCGCCGATGTGGACCGGCACGCCCAGGACGGCGCGGACCCCGTTGGACGCGAGCAGGGCGCCCAAGTCGGGCCACCGCGAGTCCTCGAGCACGTCGGCGACTTCGACCGTCCGGTCCTCCACGAGCGCCTCGACGCACGGCCCCCGGCCCGTCGACTCCTGGACCGCCTCGAGCAGCTGTGCTCCGGTGTCGGTCGACGCCACGTAGCGCAGGACGTGGGTGTCGTCGACAAGGAGGAGGCCGGCACCGTCGGCTCCGAAGAGGGCGGGCATCGCGTCGACCACCACCTCGCACGCGCTCCGCAGGTCCAGTCCGCTGAGGCCGCGCTGCGCCAGGCGTCCCACCGCTCGCTGCAGGGAGCTCTCGTCGACGTGCACGTCGTTGACGTACCCGGCGAGGGTGCCGCATAATGCCTCGCACCGGCCGGTCGCCGGTTGCCGCCTTGACCCCGCGGCGACGTACCAGACGGGCGCGCCCTGGAAGAGGTCGAGGTGGATCGCCAACACCCGCTGCCGCCACACGGTGAGATGCCTGCCGACGACTCCGGTCGCGATCCCGGAGCCGGCGCGCACCAGCAGTCGCGAGCTGCAGCGCCGCCACGGCAGGAAGTCGAGGCACAGCTGCGGCAAGTGGCAGATGCCCTGTCCCCCCTCCGCGCCGCGAGCAGCAGGTCGGCGATCGCGCACGCGGTGGTCCGCCTGCTCGCGGGGGCGGCAGTGGCGTGCAGGGTGGACGTCGCGGATGACACGCGCGACGCAAGGGACTGGATCCTCCTCGCCCGCACGCACCGCACGGGGCGCGCCGACATCGCCGCAGCCGCAGACGACCTCGGCGCGTCCGCGGCACTGGCGGGGAAGGCGGCAGTCGTCCCCGACCGCGACCGCGAGCTCTCGTGGGTCGTCATCCCGCTCGTGGCGAACCAGGCCACCCTAGGTTCCTTGCGTGTCGCACTCGATGGCGCGTCCGGTCCGTCGTCCGCCGAGCTCGCCTACCTGCACCACATCGCGAGCTCGCTGGCGAACGGTCTGGCGTCTGCAGAGCTGCACGAGCAGTCCGAGCGGATCTCTCGGCGTCTCCAAGAGTCGCTGCTCCCGCACGCACTGCCGTCAGCGGCGTGGTTCGAGGTTGCCGCCCGCTACGTGCCTGCGACGGCAGGCATGCACGTGGGCGGCGACTGGTACGACGCGGAGCTGGTCTCCGCCGACGAGCTCGCCTTCAGCGTCGGGGACGTCGCCGGGCACGGGGTAGAGGCTGCGGCGCGGATGGGCGAGCTGCGCAGCGCGATGCACGCCTTCCGGCAGCTGAGCCGCGCGCCCGACGAGCTGATCGCGCTGATGCACCGACTCTGCGAGCCGCCGGGCTACTTCGCCACCGCGCTGTGCGCCCGCCTCGACCCTCTCGGCGCCTTGCGCTGGGCGTCCGCCGGTCACCTCCCCCCGATCCTGGCGCGCCCAGACGGCGTGGTCGCAGCCCTCCCCGTGAACCAGTCGCCTCCGCTCGGCGCCGGCCTGGAGGGGACGGTCCGGCTCAATGAGTGGGCGGTCGCAGCGGGCGACACGGTGGTGCTCTACACCGACGGCCTGATCGAGCGGCGGGACGAGCCGTTGGACGTCAGCCTCGACAGGCTCGCCGGCCAGCTCGGGCGGCTCATCGAGCACGGTCACGGACCAGGTCCCGGCGAGCTCCTCGAAGCGGTCGTGCAGAGCCGCCAGACGTCGACGCCGGTGCGCGACGACATCGCTGCCATCGCGGTGAGGTTGCGAGCCGGCTGACGGGCCGTCCGGTCGGAGCTCCGGCGGCCTGGCCGGTCAGGGGCCACCCGACTTCGACCTACGCAGTGAGTCGGGTCGACGGGCGCGGTGACGCCGCGTCAGACCTCAGCCGGTCCGTGGCGGGCGTCAACCCGGCGTGCATCGGACCGGCGGCGCGCGCCGAATGCTTCGACCGCGACGAGCGCCGCCACGAACACGGCCACCATCGCGATGTACAGCGCCAGCGTCTCGGTGCTGAGCTTCTGCTGGCTCCCGAGCGCGAACAGGATCTTGCGAATCACCGCGACCAGCCCCACGACGAGGAAGGGCTGTGCTGCCAGCGCGTGGGCTCGTAGCGACAGGACCACGGTGTGCACGATCTCGACCAGGATCAGGACGAGGAGGACCTTGTCGAGGAAGTCGGTCGCGGCGAGCGTGAGGCCGACGCGGCGGCCCGTCGAGAAGAAGTCGACGATCGCGGCGACGAGGATCGCCCCCGCGAGCACGATGAGGCACGCCGCCACGAGCGAGGAGACGACGTCCTGCGCACGCTCGGTCCACGTGCTCGAGACCCTGCTCCACCAGTCGCCCTGGGATTCCGCCGGGACCCTGCCGGGTGTGCGCGGGTCATGACCCCCTGCATCGGCCAGGGGTTCGGTCACCAGCTCGTCACCTTCGCTCGCGTGGGGCACCGCCCCTCCTCCGGACCAGTCGTTCCAATCCCTCGCGTCGCGACCCCACCGACGTGTCGGGTCTCCCAGGGCGACGCGGATCCCCAAGGATACGGGCCTGGAGCAGACCTGGTTCCCAGAACGGCAGTTCTCAGCCGTCGCATCGGCGCAGCCCCGCTCGGTCCGGGCAGCAGGAAGGTGGCATGCTGCGCACATGCCAGAGGAGGCCCGACAGGTCACCCTCCCAGACGGCCGCGAGATCGACGTCTTCGTCAGCGGTCCTGAAGACGGGCTCCCGCTCGTGTTCCACCACGGTACGCCTGGAGCACGGACTCCGGTCCGGGTGCTCCAGCGCGCCGCGCTCCGCCGCGGACTGCGCGTCGTGGCCGTGACGCGCCCCGGCTACGGCCTCTCCACTCGCAAGGAGGGGCGCAGCGTGGCCGACGTGGTCGAGGACACCGCAGCCGTGCTGCAGTCCCTGGGTGCCGATCGGTGCCTGGTCGCCGGCTGGTCCGGCGGCGGTCCGCACGCGCTTGCGTGTGCCGCACGCCTCCCACACACGCTCGGCGCGCTCATCATCGCCGGCCCGGCGCCCGCAGACGGCGAGGGGCTCGATTGGATGGCAGGGATGGGACAGGACAACATCGAGGAGTTCGGCGCGGCTCGCGCGGGACCCGACGCCTTGCGCGAACGCCTCGACGTCCAACGTGTCCTGTTGCAGGACGTGTCGATGGACGTCCTCGCCGCTTCTCTCGAGAGCCTGCTCCCACCTGTCGACCGCGCGGTGCTCAGGGGCGAGTTCGCAGAGGACCTCGTAGCGAGCTTCCATGAGGCCCTCCTCGTGGGGGTCGACGGCTGGCTCGACGACGACCTGGCGTTCGTGTCGCCGTGGGGCTTCGACCTTCGTGAGATCGGCGTCCCGACGCTGCTCTGGCAAGGGTCCGAGGACCGGATGGTGCCCTTGGCCCACGGCGAGTGGCTCTCGACGAGGATTGCGGGTGCCTCGGCGCACCTGCTCCCCGGAGAAGGGCATCTGTCGATCGTCGTCGGCGAGGTCGACGCGATGCTCGACGAGCTCGTGCGGGTCGCAAATCGGCGGTAGGCGCCCCCAACACGAGCTGCTGCCGGCCGGAGCCGGAGCGGCGGCGCCCCCGGAAGGATTCGAACCTTCGTAGAACGGATTAGAAGTCCGTTGCCTCAGTCCACTCGGCCACGGGGGCACGGCGTCACGCTGGGGCGACTCTACCGGCACCGTCTCACCGGGTTCGCGAACCCGGCAACGCTACGGGGCTGCGTCTGCGCAGCGCGATGGACGCGTCAGCGCCGTCTCGGACGGATCTCGCTCCCGTCCGAGAGGAGCCTGGTGAGGCCGGTGATCTCGAAGACGCGCCGCACCGCTCCCGTCGCGCCCCGGACCTCGAAGCGGCGCCTGCTCCTGGTCGCCGCGTTGTGCGCCTGGACGATGACTGTCAGTCCTGACGAGTCGATGAAAGTGAGCCGCGCGACGTCCACGACGACGAGCGGCGCGTCCAACGATCGCAAGGTGTGCTCCACGCGCCCGGCGCTCGCCACGTCGAGCTCACCGCGCAGCGCGACGACCTGCACGCCGTCTGACGTGACGACGTCGACGGTCAGGAGCTCCCCTGTCATGACGCCCTCCGCCTGGCGCCTGAACCCTCGTCCGGCCCGCGAGGGTTCAGGCGTCCCTCGCGCACCATACCGTCGGCGCACGGGGTCGACAAGCGGCGCGTCGGACCGGCGCCTCCTTGCGGTTCCTTGCGCCGCGCCGCAGAGGTAGCGTCGAGGCGATGCCCGAGGGGAGCGAGACGATGCCCGAGGGGGGCGGCACGGTCGGCACCGTGCCCGGACCGTCCGCCACGCCCACCCACGTCCGACCAGGCCGTGCGGTCGACGACGGCGATCACGAGCGGATGTCCCACATCGTCCTCGAGGGGTTCCGGGCGCGGCGGGGACGGTTCCTCCCTCTCGGCACGAACATCGTCGAGAGCATGGTGACGGGCACGCCGGTGCGCGCGCTCTGCGGCAAGGTGTGGGTTCCCAGCCGAGATCCGAACCGCTACCCCCTCTGCCCGACCTGCCGGGAGATCGCCGAGGCCCGCGGCTGGAAGCTCCCCCCGCGTTGACGACCAGGTCGTTCCGGCTCTGGTGGACGCCGGCACCGGGCGCGCGCGTCGCGCGCCACGTGTGGCGTTCCGTCGACATGGGCACCTAGGACTCCGTCATCTACGACCGGGTCATCTACGACGGGGTCATCTACGACGGGCGGCGACGGAGGCGTGAACGTGGAGCTGAGGTTCGGCGACGACCGGCGGCCCTTCGCGACGGCGATCGCCCTCACGAGAGTCGTGCTCGGCCTGGCGGCCGTCGCTGCGCCGGGACCCGCGGGACGCGCCTGGATCGGCCCCGGGGCGTCGGGGCGTGACCGTGCCGTGATCTTGCGGGCGCTGGGTGGCCGCGACGTCGCCCTCGGCGTCGGTGCCCTGCTGGCACTGCGCGCCGGTCGGGAGGCCCGGAGATGGCTCCTCATGGGGGCGATCTCGGACCTGGTGGACACCGCAGCGAGCGCGGCAGGGTTCGGAGCGCTTCCGGAACGGCGGCGCTGGCTCGTCCTCGCCGCATCGGGCGGTGCGGCGTGCGCCGGCGCCTTCCTCGGATCGACGCTCCGGGAGGATCCCTGAGCACAAGCCGACCAGACGAGCTGCGAGCGTGTGCCAGACTGGTCGGCCTCGGTGGGCGTAGCTCAGTTGGTTAGAGCGCCAGGTTGTGGCCCTGGAGGTCGGGGGTTCAAGTCCCCTCGCTCACCCCGGTTCTGCCCGCGCCTCCGGGCGCGGGCGCGCCCATCCCCCGCCCCTGGCACAGGGTCCCTGCACAATGGGGCGATGGCTGCCGCCGGTGATGCCCCGATGCTCCCCTTGCGCTGGTCCGAGGCACCTCAGCGCCCGCCTCTCCAGCGCCCGCCCGTCCAGCGCCCGTCCGCCCGCCCGCCTCTCCGCCCGCCTCTCCAGCGCCCGCCGTCGCCGCCGCCCGTCCCCGTCGGCGAGGACACCGACGAGAGCCACCGCCCCGAGGTGGTCGTCCGGACGAGCTCCAGGCGCAAGAAGACGGCGTCGGCCTACTGGGAGAGCGGGAAGATCGTGGTGGTGGTGCCTGCGCACGTCGCGCGGGACGACCGGGCGGGTCTCGTGGACTGGCTGGTGGCACGCGTCCTGTCGAAGCGGCCCGGCGCGACCGCCACCGACGACGCGCTCGCGGCTCGTGCAGCAGCCCTCGCCGACCGATACGTGGACGGGGTCAGGCCTGCGTCGATCCGTTGGGTGACCAACCAGCAGAAGCGCTGGGGTTCGTGCTCGATCCACACGCGCGAGATCCGCCTGTCGCACCGGCTCCGCTCGGTCCCCGAGTGGGTCCTCGACGCCACCATCGTCCACGAGCTCGCGCACCTCGTGCACCCGGACCACTCCCCCGCCTTCCACGCCATCGCCGACCGCCACCCGCGCCAGCGCGATGCGCTCCTGTTCCTGGACGGGTACGCGCTGGGCCTCCAGACAGCGCCCTGACGGCACTACCGTACGGCAGGTGCCCCAGTACCGGATCAGCCAGGCAGCCAAGCTGATCGGCGTCAGCCCCGACACGGTTCGCCGATGGGCCGACGCCGGAAGGCTCCGGGCCACCACGGACTCGGCCGGTCACCGGCGCATCGACGGCACCGAGCTTGCCAGGTTCGCCGTCGAGCTCGCGGGAGACCCGGACCGCGCACGAGCGGCTGGTCAGTCTGCGCGCAACCACATCTCGGGCATCGTGACCAGGGTCACCAGGGACGGGGTGGCTGCACTCGTGGAGCTGCAAGCCGGTCCGTACCGGCTCGTCTCGCTCATCACCCGCGAAGCGGCGGACGACCTGGGTCTCGAACCGGGGATGCTCGCGGACGCCGTCGTGAAGGCGACCAACGTCAGTCTCGAGCTCCCCCGACCGCGCTGAGGGACGGGCTCGGGGCGCGACGAGCTGTCGAGGCGTCGCGCGCCGGCCAGACCCTCACGGCCTCCCTCGCGAACGAGATCCAGACCCGGCTCCCGAGCGGCTGGCCGGCAAGGGAGGCGCCGTCCGCCTCGAGCACCACCCCCGGGGAGACCCGGAACCTCGCCTCGACCCTCCTGCCGAGCCAGTCCAGGTCCTCGAGGCTGGCTCGCAGGAGGTTCGCCGGGGCTGCCGCGCGTGCGTGGGGCTCGCGGTCCGGGTCGGTCCGGTGCACCTCCTCGGGCGGCACGCGCCAGAGCACCGGGGTCCCCTGCGGGAGGTTGCGGGTGTCTGCCGACAGCTCGAGGCCGTCCCCGCAGCTGATCCGCCCGTCCCCGCCGATGGTCCCGGCGGTCACGTTGCGCACGCCGAGCAGATGGGCGACCTCCTTGGACACGGGCTCGCCGTACACCTCGAGGGTCGGACCGTGCTGCAGCACGCGTCCTGTCGTGAGCACCACGACCTCGTCGGCGAGCAGGGCTGCCTCCTCGGGGTCGTGGGTCACGATCACGGTCGGGAGGGCGGCAGCACGCTGCAGGCGTCGAAGCTCCCGGCGTAGCTCCTCACGCACCGGGGCGTCGAGTGCCGAGAACGGCTCGTCGAGCAAGAGCACGTCGGGCGATCGGGCCAGGGCCTGGGCCAGGGCGACGCGCTGGCGTTGGCCACCCGACAGCTCCGTCGGGAGCCGGTGCTCGAGGCCGTCGAGACCGAGCGCCCCCATCCAGTACGCCGCGACGGCCGGGTCGGCGTCCCTGGCGAAGAGGAGCTGCTCCCAGACGGTGAGGTGAGGGAACAGGCTGAACCCCTGTCCGACGTAGCCGATCCGGCGGTGCTCGGCCGCGAGCGACTCCATGCGGCGGTCGCCGATCGAGACGGGGCCGGGCGCCGGGCCGTAGAGGCCGGCCAGGCACCGGAGCAGCACCGACTTTCCCGATCCCGAGGGCCCGAGCACGGCGAGGCGGAGCGCCTCGCCGTGGTGCGCGGCGGCAAGGTGGAACCGTCCGAGCTGCCAGGCGACGTCGAAGCGCAACGGCGACGAAGCCGGCGTACCTGGCGTTCGGGCCGGGGGGACCACCTCCACGACGCGGCGCCGCCTCCGCACGCGCAGGAGCACCAGCCGGCTCGCCCCGACCGCAAGCGCCCCGATCCCGAGGGCGAGCGCCGTCGGCGCGACGGTTCCCGGGAGGCCCACCGAGGCGAACTTCGTGTAGGTGTAGACGTTGAGCGATGACGGGTTGTAGGCGAGCACGACGGTCGCGCCGTACTCTCCGAAGGCGCGCAGCCAGGTGAGCACCATTCCGGCTCGGATGCCGGGAGCAGCGACGGGGACGGCGACGGCGAGGAAGCGCCGCAGCGGCCCGTGGCCGAGGGTGGCCGCGACGTCCTCGAGCGTCGGATCGACGGCGGCGAAGGCCGCGCGCGCGCTCACGACCAAAAACGGCGCCGAGACGAACGTCTGCGCGAGCACCACGCCGGCGAGCGACTCGGTGAGGTGGCCACCGAAGGCGCTCCCGATCGGCGTGTAGGGCCCCACCAGGTAGATGAGCAGGATCCCGCTCATCACCGGAGGCACGGCGAGGGGCACGAGCACGAGGACGCCGGCGATGGCGGCGATCGGCCCGCGGCGCCGGGCGAGGAGGTAGGCGAGCGGGACGCCCAGCACCGTCACGACCGCGGTGGCGATGGTCGCGCCCTGCACGGACACCCAGAACGCCGGGAGGAGGCCCGGATCCTGGAACCCGCGTGCCGGCGTGACGGCCAACCGGTACAAGAAGTACAGGACCGGGGCGGCGAGGTAGACGAGGAGGAGCGACCCGAGCCACAGAGGGGGGCTGCGACGACCCCCCCGGGTCACCGTCGGATCGCCTTCCTGAGCCCTCCCGGGACCGACGACCACTTCCCCGAGATCCTGGGACGGTGCAGCTCCTCGAGGCCGTGCTCGGCGAGGAGCCTCCGAGCGCGAGGCGACAGCAGCCACTTGACGAAGGCGACTGCGGCGCGCGCATGGGGCGCCCTCGCCACGACGGTGAGCGTGTAGTCCGCCTCCTCGTGCTCCCCGGTGAGCGGCACCGTCGGGAAGTGCGCCGCGGACGCCTCGACGGCGTAGAAGAACCCCACGTCGAGCTGTCCGGACTGGAGGCGACCCACGAGGCTTGTCTCTGTGAACACCGTTGTGGGCTTCGACGCGATGGCCCCGACCGCGGGGTCGTGGTGCCTCCTGGCGGCGGCCCGCAGCGCCGCGACCGTCAACCTCCCCTTGGGGTCTGTGACCGGGTTGGTCCGCCCGACCAGGATGCCGGGCGTGGTCACGACCTTCCACCACGGCTCGGACCTGAGGTCCTTGGCGTAGCGGCTCGAGGAGTCGAACCCGAGGACGAGCGGCGAGACGGCGAAGGTCAGGTACCACCTCACCCAGTTCCCGTTGGCGGCCCCCTCGAGCGCCTTGTCGGAGGCCGGCGACGCGCTCCAGAAGACGTCCGCGCGATGGATACCGCCCTTGATGTCCTGGGCGAGCCCTGTCGAGCCCCCGGAGATGTCTGTGACCGTGTACCCCGTCGCCCGGTGGAAGCCGGGCTCGACGGCTGTCTTCATGATGGTCTCGAGGGAGCCAGCCGTGAGCACGATCACGGTGCCCGAGCGCGTCCCGGCAGCTCCTGCGCGGGACGGGTCGGCGCCAGCGGCGAGGACGCTCGTCAGCGTCGCACCGGCGAGGACGGCCGCGCAGCAGCGGAGGCTCGAGTGCCGCATGTGCGGAACCGTAGCCGTCAGATTCCGCAGATGCAAGCTTGTGCGCCACATTCATGACACGGATGCGGCTCATCTGCTCCATTCACTGCTGCAGTTGCCGCTACGGTAACCGGCGGGTGGGGACGGTAGCGTTGGCCCGTGCCCCCGGCCGCCAAGGTCCTCACGGTCTCCGAGTCCGTCCACGCCGGGACCCGCGACGATCGCAGCGGTGCGGCGGTCGCCGACCTGCTGGCCGCGCACGGGTTCGAGGTCGTCGAGTGCAGGGTGGTCCCCGACGGCGTGGCGCCGGTGGCTGCGGCGCTGCGGGAGATGGCGGCCGGCTTCGCAGGTCTTCTGGTCTCGAGCGGCGGCACCGGGTTCTCGCCGACGGACCTCACGCCGGAGGCCACGATCGAGGTGGTCGACCGCCTCGCGCCCGGCCTCGCCGAGGCCATGCGCGCCGCGAGCCCGCTCGGGCGCCTCTCGCGGGGGGTGGCCGGGACCCTCGGGCGGTGCCTCGTCTTGAACCTGCCCGGGTCGCCCTCTGGCGCGACCGAGTCGCTGGAGGCGGTCATCGACGCCGTCCCTCACGCGCTCGAGCTCCTGGCCGGCGGGCGGCCGCACTGACGGCGGGGACGGCGGGCGCACCGCACCGCGCTGGGGGGGCCGCGCTGGGGCGCTCGGAGGCAGGAAGGCGCGTCGGCAAGCCCCGGTAGGCTGGGGTGGTGCGCGCGGTCCCCATCGCCATCTCGGGCTCGCTGCGCTCGCGCCCTGGAGCCCCGTCGGCCGACGAGGCGGCGATGCCCGTCGCGGGGCCCCTCGTCGACCGCTTCGGACGCGTCCACGACGACCTCCGGCTGTCGGTAACGGACCGCTGCAACCTCCGCTGCGTCTACTGCATGCCGTACGAGGGGATGACGTTCCTCCCCCGTGCGGAGATCCTCACCTTCGAGGAGATCCTTCGTGTCGCGCGGGTGGCGCGCGGGCTCGGCGTCCGGTCGGTGCGGCTTACGGGGGGAGAGCCGCTCGTGCGCCGGGGCCTCTGCGAGCTCGTCGCGGGCATCTCGGCGCTCGGCTTCGAGGACGTCGCCCTCACGACCAACGGGATCCTCCTCGCCCCGCTCGCGGCGCAGCTCGCCGCAGCGGGTCTCCGCCGGGTGAACGTGAGCTGCGACTCGCTGCGACCCGAGCGCTTCGCCGCCATCCGCCGGCGGGGCGAGCTGGACGTGGTGCTGGAGGCGATGGCCGCGGCCGAGGATGCAGGGCTCGCCCCGGTCAAGGTCAACGTCGTGCTCCTTCGGGGACGCAACGACGACGAGATCGTCGACTTCGCCGCCTTCGCGCGCGCGACCGGGCGAGTCGTCCGGTTCATCGAGTACATGCCGCTCGACGCCGACGGCGCCTGGGAACGGAGCCAGCTCGTGCCCGGGCGTGAGGTCGTCGCGCGGATCGCGGCGGTCTGGCCGCTCGAACCCGTCACGCGCACGGGGGATCCGGCCCCCGCCGACCGCTACCGCTTCGCCGACGGCAAGGGCGAGGTCGGCGTGATCGCCTCGGTCACCGAGCCATTCTGCGGGACCTGCAACCGCCTGCGTCTCACTGCGGACGGCGCCATTCGCAACTGCCTGTTCTCGGACGCCGAGCACCAGGTCCGCGACCTCATGCGGTCGGGGGGCTCCGACGACGACATCGCGATGCTCCTCCGGCGCGCGGTCTGGGGCAAGCAGCCCGGCCACGGGATCAACGAGCCGGGATTCCTGCGCCCGCGCCGCTCGATGTCGATGATCGGAGGCTGAGGGACCTCCGGCCCTCGCCTGGGGTCAGCCCTCCCGCCTGCGTCGGCGGAACCAGAGCACGAGGAGCACGACCAGGGCCGCGAGGGGCGCCGCGCGCTTCGCCAACGCCGGTCCGACCACACGGCCGAGGTCGACGGGCACGACCTCGCGGTCGGTCCCCGGGACCCCGGGTGCCACGCCCACCTGCCCGCCTCGGGCCTGCGCCTCGCCGCCTCCGACCTCGGTGACCCCGATGTGCGAGTCACCGGCCGGGTCGCCGCCCGCCTCACGGCTCTCACCGGGCGTGCCGCCCGACCCTTCCCCGGCAGCACCGCCGGACCGATCCCCGGCGGCGTCGCCGGCCGCGCCGAGGACTGTCGTCTCCAGGGCGGAGACGAACTGGCCGAGGAGCTTGTTGCTCACGTCCGCGAGCACTCCCCTCCCGAACTGCGCGACGCGTCCGGTGATGTTGAGGTCCGTCACCACCGACACGCGCGTGCCGGCGCCTGCTTCGGAGAGCGTCGCGGTGATCGTGGCGGTCGCGTTCCCCTGCCCACGCGTCTCGCGCCCTTCGGCACGCAGGACCGCGCGGTGGGCCGCGGGGTCCCGCTCGACGAACGACGCGGTCCCCTTGTACTGGGCGGTGACCGGACCGACCTTCACCTTGACGACGCCCCGGTACTCGTCGCCGACGACCTCCTCGAGCTTCGCTCCGGGCATGGCAGGCGCGATGCGCGACACGTCCGTGAGCACCTCCCACGCCTCCTCGATGGGCACGTTCACCGTGAACTCGTTCGTCAGCTCCATCCACTCACCTTCCTCGTTCGGCCTCGGGCGACCCGGGTCCGTGGGGCCGGTCCCCTGCGCGCTCGAGGCGGAGCAGGTCGTCCACGGTGTCCACGTCGACAGGATCGCCTTCGCACGCTACTTCGGCGACGAGGTCCGGCCGGCGCCGCATGAGCTCCCGCGCCCCTTCGTCGCCGACGGGAGACACGAGCGGCCACGCGGCCCGGGCGAGCCGGACCGGGGGCCGCCGCCGGCCGGCGAAGCGCGCGCAGACGATCGGTGCGCCCTCCGCCCGCGCCACGTCGGCCCAGGCCGACGCGGGGACCATCGGCTGGTCGCCGAGCCCGACGACCGCCGCGTCCACCCCCGCCTCGTCGCACCACGCGAGGGCGGTGGCGAGCGAGCTGGCCTGACCTTCCGCCCAGCGGGGGTTCTCGACGACCACGATCTGCGCGCGCCACCTTGCGAGCGCCGGGCCCAGGTCCGTGGCGCCCTGGACGACCACGAGGGGGAGGCCCGCCTCGAGGACGGGCTCGACGGCCCAGGCCAGGAGCGGACGCCCGTGCAGGCTCGCCAGCAGCTTCGACCCGTCGGCGAACCTGGTGCCCCCGCCGGCAGCGAGGAGGACCGCCGCGACGTCGCCCGCCGCGCTCACGCTCCGGCGTGGATGGGACCGCTCCTGTCGCGCAACGACGGGGCCGGCTTCCCCGTGCGCGTCGCGATGATCTCGGCGCAGATGGCGACGGCGGTCTCCTCCGGGGTCCGCGCGCCGATGTCCAGGCCGATCGGCGACATGACCCGCGCGAGCGCCTCGTCGGAGACCCCCGCCTGCCGCAGACGGGCGACGCGGTCGTCGTGGGTGCGGCGCGAGCCCATCGCCCCGATGTACCCCACCCCGGTCTCGAGCGCGGCGACCACCGCCGGCACGTCGAACTTCGGGTCGTGGGTCAGCACGCAGATGGCGTCGCGCGGACCGAGTGAGGCGCCGACGGCGGCGAGGTAGCGCTCGGGACGCTGCGCGACCACGTCGTCGGCCATCGGGAACCGCGCCTTGGTCGCGAACACCGGGCGCGCGTCGCACACCTCCACGCGGTAGCCGAGGACCTTGGCGACCTTGGCCAGGGCCGCGGTGAAGTCCACGGCGCCGAAGATCACCATGCGCGGCGCGGGGGCGAACACCTCGATGAGGACCGAGACGTCCCGCTGGCGGGCCTCGCCGCGCGCCCCGTAGTGGCGGGTGTCGGACAGCCCGCTCGCGAGGGCGCCGGAGGCGTCACGGCGGACGACCGCATCGAGCTCGGGGACGCCCAGCGTGCCCGAGGAGCGGTCGCCCTCGCGCACGAGCAGGCTCGCGCCGAGCCGCACGCCCTCGGGATCGCCCTCGGTCTCGACCACCGTGGCGAGCGCCACCGGCTCGTCGGCGCCGAGCGCGCTGCGGAGCTCGTCGTAGACGTCGGGGAGCGAGGGGTCCACGAGCACGTGCACGGTCCCTCCGCAGGTGAGACCCACCGCGAAGGCCTCGTCGTCGGAGTAGCCGTAGGTGCGGCGGCGCGGGCGGCCCGACTGGAGCGCCTCGAGCGCCTCGGTGACCACCGCGCCTTCGACGCACCCCCCCGACACCGAGCCCGCCACCTCGCCTCGCTCGTTCACGACCATGGTCGCACCGGGGTCGCGCGGGCCGGAGCCTTCGACCCCGACGACCCGGGCCGTCGCCACGCGCAGGCCTTGGCGGCGCCAGCGCTCGATGTCCGCCAGGACCTCCTTCACGCCGCGGCCGCCCTCACCGCTCCGCCCCGGTCCGGCGCTCCGCGCCGCGGTCTCGGCGCGCTCGCGGCGCGCCCGACCCCTCCGCAGCCAGCAGGCGCGCCAGCGCCTCGAGCGACTCGACCGAATGACCTTCCACGAACTCGTCAACGTACGGGAGGGCTGCGGCCATTCCGCGCACGAGCGGCGCGTACCCGGGCGTCGCCTTGAGCGGGTTCACCCAGACCACCCGGTGCGCCACCCGGGCCAGGCGGGCCATCTCCTGGCCGAGCAGCTCAGGGTCGCCCCGGTCCCAGCCGTCGGAGAGCACGACGACGACCGCGCCCCTCGCCAGGCCCCGGACACCCCAACGGTCGTTGAACTCCGCCAGCACCTCGCCGAGACGGGTCCCCCCGGACCAGTCGGGCACCGATCGGCCGGCCGCGGCGAGCGCCGCGTCGACGTCGCGCACCGAGAGGGCCCGGGTGAGACGGCTCAGCCGCGTGCCGATGGTGAAGGCCTCCACCCGGGGTCGACCCGCCACCGCGACATGCAGGAACCTGAGGAGTGCCCGTGCGTAAGGCGCCATGGACCCGCTCACGTCGCACAGCAGGACGATGCGCCGGGGGCGTTCCCCCGCCTCGAGCCAGCGCCGGCGGACGGGCTCGCCGTCGGTTCGCAGCGCCTGGCGGACGGTGCGCCGGAGGTCCGGACGGCCGCCGCGCGGCCGAGAAGGGCGGAGGCGGCGGGACCGCTTGGTGGGGCCGGCGAGGCGGATGGCCGCCATGAGCCGGAACGCCTCGGCGAGCTCGGCGTCGGTGCAGCGCGCGAAGTCCTGGCGCCGGAGCACCTCGGCGGCGCTGTAGCGCAGCTCGCGGACCGGACCGGGCTTCCCAGGCATCTCGTCGGGCGGGGGCGGGCTCTCGGCGTCGTCGTGCGCGAGGACCTCCGCCTCGGGCTCGTCGGCCTGCGGCCAGGTCGTCACCTCGTCACGGAAGAAGGCCCGGAAGGCGGCGTCGTAGGCGCCGACGTCCTCGGGACGCCTCACGAGCGTGGCACGCCCCGCCCAGTAGACCGCGCCCTCGTCGTGGAGACCGACCGCCGCCAGCGCCTCGGCCAGGCGAGCCGACCCGTCGCCTGGGACGGCGATGCCCGCCGCCCGCACCACCCGTGCGAAGGCGACGGGCAACCGGACCGGGTCGTCGACGGCTCGCCGGCGCGCCGGCGGGGCCGCGTCCTTTCCCCTCATCTCCTCGGCGCCGTCATCCGGCCCTGGCGACGCCCGCGCGCTCGAGCGCCTCCCGGGCGAGCGCGGCGATCCCCGATTCCCGGACGCGTCCCATGTCCTCGCGGTACTTGACCGCCGCCCCGAGGGTCGCCGACACGCTCGCCTCGTCGAGGGTCCGCACGCCGAGGGCTGCCAGGGCCTGGGCCCAGTCGATGGTCTCGGAGACGCCCGGCGGCTTGTACAGGCCGAGCGACCGGATCCGTTCGACCGCCGCGGCCACCTGGCGCGCCAGCGCGGGGGCCACGTCGGGGGCCCGCAAGGTCACGATGGCCACCTCGCGCTCGAAGTCCGGGTGCTCCACCCAGTGGTAGAGGCAGCGGCGCTTGAGGGCGTCGGCCACGTCCCGGGTGCGGTTGGAGGTGATCACCACGACCGGGGGCTCGGCGGCGTGGAACGTCCCGAGCTCGGGGACCGTCACCGAGTAGTCGGCGAGCACCTCGAGGAGGAACGCCTCGAACTCGTCGTCGGCGCGGTCGACCTCGTCCACGAGCAGCACGGGAGAGGGCTCCCCTGGCCTCCCCGCGATCGCCGACAGCAGGGGGCGCCGGACGAGGAACCGCTCCGAGTAGAGCTCGTCCTCGAGCGTGTCGGGGACCGGCAGGCCCGAACCTTCGGCTCTGGCCTGCGCGGCTCGCAGGTGGAGGAGCTGACGGGCGTAGTCCCACTCGTAGACGGCCTGGCTGACGTCGATCCCCTCGTAGCACTGGATGCGGAGCAGCTCGCAGCCGCGCCAGCGCGCGAGGACCTTGGCGACCTCGGTCTTGCCGACCCCCGCCTCGCCCTCGAGGAGCAGCGGGCGGCGGAGGGCGAGCGCGAGGAAGACCACCGTCGCGAGGCCCTCGTCCGCGAGGTAGCCGTACGCGCGCAGCGCGGCGCCGACGTCGTTCGGACCAGCGAGCCCCTCGGGGACGCCGGTGGCACGGTCAGCCACGCGTCGCGGCCGCCTCCTCGAGCGCTCGGCGGACGAGCACCGTCGCGAGGTGCCGCCGGTACTCGGCGCTCCCGTTCAGGTCGGTCGGGGGGTCGAGCCCCTCGGCAGCCAGGGCAGCCGCGTCGGCGGGCTCGGCACCGGCCGCCAGCGCTTCTTCGGTCCGGCGAGCCCGCACCGTGGTGCTCCCCATGTTGACCAAGGCGACGCGCGCCTCCCCGTCGAGCACCGCGGCGACGCCGACGATCGCCCAGTCCTGGGCGCGACGGTTGAACTTCTGGAACGCCCAGCGGCTCGGCGCCTTGCGCACGCGGATCTCGGTCAGCATCTCGTCGGGGGCGAGGGCGGTCTCGAGGAACCCGCGGAAGAAGTCCGTGGCAGGCACTTCTCGGCGACCGCCAGGCCCCTCCACGACCATCGTCCCGTCGAGCGCGAGGACGGCGGCGGGGAGATCCGAGGCGGGGTCCCCGTGCGCGAGGGAACCTCCGATCGTCCCGCGGTGGCGGACCTGGGGGTCGCCCACCTGTCCGGCGACGTGCGCGAGGAGCGGGACGTGGGCGCGCGCCACCTCGGAGATCTCGAGGTCCCGGTGCCGCGTCAGCGCGCCGATCACGACGTGGTCCCCGGCGTCGCGCACGTAGGAGAGCCCCGGGATCCGGGCGACGTCCACCAGGGTGGCCGGCGTCGCGAGACGGAGCTTCATGAGCGGCAGGAGCGAGTGCCCCCCAGCGAGGAGCTTCGTCGAGTCGGGGTCCTCGGCCAACCACCCGAGCGCGTCGTCCACCGAGGCGGCCCGGCGGTACTCGAACTTCGCAGGGATCATCCCGGACCTCCTGTTCCGTGCGCCAGTGCGTCGATCGAGCGCCACACCCGTTCTGGGGAGAGCGGCATGTCGAGTGCGACGACCCCGAGGTGGGCCAGCGCGTCGACGGCGGCGTTCACCACGGCGGGCGTCGACGCGATCGTCCCCGCCTCGCCGATGCCCTTCGCCCCGAGCGGGTTGGACGGGCTCGGCGTCACCGTGCGGCCGAGCCGGAAGCTCGGCAGCTCCGAGGCCGCGGGGACGAGGTAGTCGGCGAAGGTGGTCGTGAGCAGGGTGCCCTGCTCGTCGTAGGCGGCCTCCTCGTACAGGGCCTGCGAGGCACCCTGCGCGATGCCCCCGTGCACCTGGCCGTCGACGATGAGCGGGTTGATCTGGTTGCCGCAGTCGTCGACCGCCGCGTAGCGCACGAGGTCGACCTTGCCGGTCTCGGTGTCCACCTCCACGACCGCCGCGTGGGTGCCGAAGGGGAACGTGAAGTTCGTCGGGTCGTAGGTGGCGGTCGCCTCGAGGTTCGGCTCCATCCCCTCGGGGAGGTCGTGCGCGCTGAAGGCCTCGAAGGCGAGCGCGCCGAGGGAGACGGCGCTGTCGGGTGAGCCGCGGACGCTGAACACCCCTCCGGCGAGGTCCAGGTCCTCCGGCGCCGCCTCGAGCCGGTGCGCGGCGAGCAGGCGCGCCTTGTCGACGAGCCGGTCGGCGGCGAGGGCGATGGCGGTGCCGCCCACCGCCAGGGACCGGGACCCGTAGGTGTCCAGGCCGAGCGGCGACACGGCGGTGTCGGAGTGGAGCACCTCGACGTCCTCGGGGGAGACGCCGAGCTTGTCGGCGAGCAGCATCGACCAGGAGGTGACGTGCCCCTGCCCGTGCGGCGACGCGCCGGTCACGACCTGGACCTTGCCGGTCGGCAGCATCCGGACGGTCGCCGTCTCCCACCCGCCGGCCGCGTAGTTCAGCGACGCGAGGACCCTCGACGGTGCGAGCCCGCACATCTCGACGTAGCTCGAGAGCCCGATGCCGATGGGTCTCTGCGCACCCTCGGCGCGGCGCCTCCGCTGCTCCTCGCGCACCTCGTCGTACCCGACGAGCTCGAGCACGGCATCCAAGCTCGCCTCGTAGTTCCCGCTGTCGAAGACGAGCCCGGCTGCCGAGGTGTACGGGAAGCGGTCCGGGGCGATGAAGTTGCGCCTGCGCAGCTCGGCGGGGTCGATGCCCGTCCTGCGCGCCAGGGCGTCCATCGCGCGCTCGATGGCGTAGGTCGCCTCGGGCCGCCCTGCGCCCCGGTAGGCGTCGGTCGGCGTCTTGTTCGTGAAGACGCCGGTACAGGCGAAGGAGTACGCAGGCACGTCATAGGCGCCGTGGTACAAGAAGGCGCCGAGGAGCGGCACGCCTGGCGTGACGAGCTGCAGGTAGGCGCCCATGTCGGCGAGCAGGTGGACCCGGACCGCTTGCACGCGCCCCTCCGCGTCCGCCGCGAGCTCGATGTCTTGGACCTGGCCCCGGCCGTGCACCGTGGCCTGCGCAGCCTCGCTCCGCTCCTCGCTCCAGCGCACCGGCCGGCGCAGCCGGCGGGCGAGGGCGAGGCACAGGAGCTCCTCGGCGTACACGTTGAGCTTGGAGCCGAACCCCCCGCCGACCGCCGGCGCGACCACCCGGATACGGCTCTCCGGCACCCCCGCGGTGATCCCGAGCATCGTCCGCAGGATGTGGGGGATCTGCGTCGAAGAGTAGACGAGGAGCTCCCCCCCGAAGGGCTGCGGCACCACGCACACCCCCCGCGGCTCCATCGCCGCGGGGATGAGGCGCTGCTGGACGTAGCGTTCCTTCACGGTCACCGCCGCCTGCTCGAAGGCACGTCGCACGGCGTCGGGATCCGGCGTCAGCTCCCAGGTGTACGCGCGGTTCGTGGTCGTCCCGAGGTGGGCGAGGACCGAGTCCGCCGCGGCGTCCTCGAGGTCGACCGCCGCGGGGAGCTCCTCGTAGTCCACCGCGACCGCGGCCGCTGCGTCCTGCGCGGCGGCCTGCGAGGTCGCCAGGACGACGGCGACGGCGTCGCCCGCGTAGCAGGCCTCCTCGAGGGCGACGGGAAAGTGCGGAGGCGACTGCATGTCGGCGGTCACCGGCCACGCGCACGGCATCGGCGCCGCCCACTCCCCGGCCAGGTCGGCCCCGCTGAAGGCGGCCACGACTCCGGGCATCCGAAGCGCCGGTGCAACGTCCACCGCTCGGAGGCGGGCGTGGGCGTAGGGGCTCCGCACGACGGACAGGTGGAGCGCGCCAGGCACCACCAGGTCGTGCACGTAGCGGGCTTCGCCGCTCAAGAGCGCAGGGTCCTCCCGACGGCGCATCCGCGTGCCGACGACGCGCCCGTCGCGCGGGACATCGGTCACCGCGGTCATGACGCCGACCCGCCGTGCGCGACCGAGAGGGCCGCTTGCACGATGTTGTGGTAGCCCGTGCACCGGCACAGGTTGCCTTCGAGGCCCTCGCGCACCTCGGCCTCGGTCGGGTGGGGATGCTCCTTCAGGAAGGAGGCGAGCGCCATCACCATCCCCGGCGTGCAGTAGCCGCACTGGAGCCCGTGGTGCTCGCGGAACGCCTCCTGGATCGGGTGCAGGGTGCCGTCAGGGGAGGCCATCCCCTCGATGGTCGTGATCTCCTCGCCGTCCGCCTGCGCAGCGAGGACCGTGCAGGACTTGACCGACTCCCCATTGAGCAGGACGGTGCACGCGCCGCACGACGTCGTGTCGCAGCCGATGTTGGTCCCGGTGAGGCCGCAGGCGTCGCGCAGGTAGTGCACGAGCAGCGTCCGTGTCTCCACCTCGTGGGACTCGGTCCTCCCGTTCACCGTGACGGTCACCTGCATGGACCGCCCTCCCTTCTGGCTGTTCGGTCACGCTGTTCGGTCACGCCGGCGGGCCATCTTCGCGCCGGCCGCTGCGCGCCGCCATGCCGGCACACCGGAAGCCGGGCCCACACGCCGGCCCTACGCGCCGCCCGACACGGGCGGGACCACGGCGACCTCGTCTCCCTCGCCGATCGGCGTGGCGTCTTGGGCCTGGTCGCCGTTCACCCAGACCGCAGCCCCTGCCAGGACCCGCTCGAAGTCGGGACCGAACCGGCGCACGGCCTCCTCGCAGAGCGCGCGCACGCTCCCGGCGTCGATCGTCACGCGTCCGCACCCCGCAGCCGTCCGTGCCGGGCCGAACAGGAGGAGGGTCGCCATCAGCGCCTGCTCACGAGCGGCACACGAGGCCCGCGCCCAGGGCGGGGTTCGTGACGATCACCTCCACCAGGCCGCCTTCGTCGACGCCCTCTCCGTCGGCGAGCACGGCGAGCCCGTCGGCGAGCGCCATCGAGCGGATCTGGTGGCTCCCCTGGCCCGGGCAGGGGCGCGCCTCGAAGACGGGTGTGCCCGGACCGGGGGTGCCGAGGCCAGGGGCGCCTTCCTCGTCACGCGGGCCCTGCGCGAGCTGCACCCGGACGAAGTGCGTCCTGCCGTCGGGCCGGCGGCGCAGCGGCTCGGCGGTGCGGGCCACCACCCGGGGACGGCCGGTGGTGCGGTGGCCCGCCATCGTCCGAAGGGCTGGCCGCACCAGCAGCTCGAAGCTCACCGCCGAGGAGACCGGGTTGCCAGGGAGCCCGAAGACCGGGACCGGACCCGCCGGGCCTTGCAGCACCGTGAAGGAGAACGGCTTCGCAGGCCGGATGGCGATCTGCATCCAATGGGCGGCCGCACCCCCGAGGCGCCCGAGCACCGCGCGGACGACGTCCACGTCGCCGACGCTGACCCCGCCGGAGAGCACGACGACGTCCGCGTCGCCGAGCGCGCCGGTGAGCTGGGCCGCGAGCACGTCCTCGCGGTCGGGCGCGCGCCCGAGGTCGACCGGCACGCACCCGGACTCCTCCACGAGCGAGAGGAGCATGGGCCGGTTCGAGTCGTAGATCTGGGCAGGCCCGATGGGCCGGCCCGGGTCGACCAGCTCGTCTCCGGTCGAGATCACCCCCACCCGAGGCCGGGGGTGGACCGTGACGGTGTCGCACCCCGCGCTGAGGAGCGCCCCGAGCTGGGTCGGACCGAGCTCGGCACCGGCCTCGAGCACCGTCTCGCCGGCGCCCACGTCGCTGCCGGGCGGCCGTACGTTCTCCCCGGGGTCCACGGCGACCTCGATCACCACCGCTCCACCGTCGACGTCGTGGGTCTGCTCGACCATGCACACGGCGTCGGCCCCTTCTGGGACGGGCGCTCCGGTCATGATCCGGGCCGCCTGGCCGGGGCCGAGCGCGGTGCCGAGCGTCGCGCCCGCGAGCACCCGGCCCACGACGTCGAGCGTCGACGGAGGGCTCGCGGTGTCGGCGGCACGCAGCGCGTAGCCGTCCATGGCGGAGTTGGCGAAGGCCGGCACGTCCACCCGCGCGAGGGCCGGGGCGGCGAGGACGGCGCCGCGCGCGTCGAGCACGGCAAGCTCCACCGGGGGCAGCGGCGCGCAGGCACCGAGGGTGAGCGCCTGCGCCTCCTCGAGCGGGATCACCCCGACCGCACCGGCGTGGCGCCGGTCCCCCAGTCCTCGCCGTCGCGCCAGCGTTCGTACTTCCAGATGGGCACCGTCTCTTTCACCGTGTCGATCACGTAGCCGCCGGCGGCGAACGCGTCGCGCCGGTGCGGCGCGGACACGACCACCGCCACGGCAGTCTCGCCGACCCTGAGCCGCCCGAGCCGGTGCAGCGCCGCGACGCGCACGATCGACGGCCAGCGCGACCGGGCCTCGGCGACCACGGCCCGCATGCGCCGCTCGCCGGGCTCCTCGTACGCCTCGTAGACCAGCTCCTCCACCCCTTCCCGCCCCTCCGCGTGGTCGCGCACGGTGCCCGCGAAGGCGACCACCGCCCCGCAGCGCGGGAGCGTCGCCCACGCCGTCGCCGCCTCGAGCGGGAGCACGGCCCGGGTGAGCCCGATCCAGTCGTCACCTTCGGGCGGCACCGAGATCGCCGTCGCGTGGCGCGCGAGGTCCTCGGGGGTGTCGACGTCGTCGGTCACGCCCGGCCCGACCGCGTGCGCCAGCTCCTCTTCGCTCACGTAGCGCGTGCCGGGACCGAACGCCCGTCGCAGCGAGCGTTCCCCCGCCGCGAGCTGTTCCCGGGCTCGCTCGAGGTCGGCGACCGACCAGCGCGCGCACAGCGGCTGCGGCACGCCTCCGCAGACCGGCACGACGCTGGCGTCGCCTGCGCACGACGCCAGCCACGCGACCACAGCCGGCGTGATCCTGGGGAGGTCGCAGGCCAGGACGACGGCCGGTCTGGGCTCGCCGGTGCGGCGCACGAGCTCCGTCCACCCGGCGACGACCGCTGCCAGCGGACCGGACCCTCGGGGGACCTCGGTAACGTTCGGCAGCCCGGTCGAGCCAGGACCCACCTCCACGGCGAGCGAGGTCGACGCGCAGAGGGCCGAGGCCACCAGCCGTGCGAGCGGCACGCCGCCGACCTCGAGGGTCGCCTTGTCCGCGCCCATCCGGGAGGAGGACCCGCCGGTGAGCACCATCCCGTAGACGGGGTCGGGCACGCCGCCCAGCGTAGGCGGCTAGGCGGCGCCGGCGTCCCTCAGCGGCTTCCCGCGCGCCGCCACCGACTCGAGGAACCTCGCGTACCGGCCGATGAGCACGGGCCAGCGGAAGTGCCGGTCCACGTACCGGCGGCCGCGGGCACCGAGCTCGCGGCGCAGGGCAGCGTCGGCGACCAGGCGGTCCAGCACCCCTTCGAACTGGCGGTAGGAGCCGAACCACAGACCGCCCCCGGAACGCTCGCAGTGCTCACGGGTCGCACCGCAGCGCGCGTTCACGACCACGGGCAGCTCGAGCGTCCACGCCTCGGTCACCGCGAGCGAGAACGCCTCCAGGCCCGACGGCGAGACGAAGGCGAGCGCGTCCCGCATGACGTCGTACTTGTCCTCCTCGCTCAGCGCGCCCGTGACGACGATGTCGGGGTGCTCGGGAGGGCGGTAGGCGACGGGGCCGACGAGGGCGAGGGACAGCGGGCCGGGCCGGCGGCGCTTGTACTCGGCGAAGTAGGCGGCGAGCATCTTGGACCCCTTGTGCTCGTCCACCCGACCGACGCTCACGACGTAGGGACGAGCGTCGGTCCCGAGGACCTCTGCCCCGGGACGCCGACGCGGCGTCGGAGGGTCCGTCCCGAGCCCGAGGAGGAGCTGGGGCCGCCCCGCCACGGGGTATCGGCGCTGGACGAGCTCCCGTTCGGCCATGGTCTGGAAGACGAGGGCATCAGCCTGCCCGAAGGTGTCCGTGTACACCGGGAGGTACAGCGCCGGCTCGTCGTGGGCGGCAGGGTGCAGCACCGACGCCATGGGCACCCGCCCGATGGCGCGCACCGTCGGGTAGTACAGGTAGGGGTAGAAGACCGCCACGTCGCACCCGCTCGCGCACAGGGCGTCCACCAGGTCCGGCGTGACCGGGCCGTTCAGGTCCACCCACCGCTCGGCGTCCCGTCGCGTCGCGAGCGCCGGGGCGCGCCGCAGCAGGCCGTCGAGCTCGTAGAACTCGCGTGCTCTCGTGGCGCGGGCGGGGAAGCGGTGCACGAGGACGCCGTCGACGTGGTGGTCTCCGGGCGGCAGCTCGTCGCGCCAGGTCAGGTGGTCGAGGGCCGTCGAGGTGAAGACCTCGGCATGCCAGCCGGTCGACTCGACGAGGTGCTCGGCGAGCTGTCGGGCCGCAGACTCGGCGCCCCCGACCACCTGGCGCCCGTAGCGCGGCGTGACGAAGGCGACCCGCACGGCGCCGATCGCTCAGCGCGTGGCGACGACGACGTAGTCGGCGCCGCCGGGCCCCTCGACGGTCTCGACCGCCATCGGGGAGAGGAGGTGCGCCCAGGTCCGGGGTCGCAGGGGCCTGCCCGGCGCGAGGTCGGCGTCGACCGGCGCGTCCTCTGCGAGCCACGCCGCCGGCGACAGGGAATGCACCACGAGCACGCCGTGCTCGCCGAGCCGCTCGAGGAGGGTGCGGACCATCTCGTCGCGGCGCGCCGGCTCCATCGCCTCGACTACCCCGGACAGCACGGCTCCTCCGAGCCCGGCGCGGCCCACGGCGCGCAGGTGCACGAGGGGCTCCTCGTGACGGAGGTCCGCACCCCGCAGCTCGGCCGCATCCACGACCCCGGGGCGGGGGTCGACCCCGTAGGCGTCGACCCCGGCAGTCTCGAGGAGCCCGACGAGCCAGCCGTCGCCGCACGCCGTGTGCAGCACCCTCCCCGAGGTGCCGCGGAGCCGGTCGACCGCAAGGGATGCCCACCACGAGGCGGCGGACCCTGGCTCGACCACGCGCGTCGCGCCGAGGGGCAGCGCGCGCTCGTCGAGCTCTCGCAGCTGCGCCTCCACCGAGTGGAGCGCCCTGCTCACGGCCAGGCCCAGGGTGCTCACCTGGTGGGCGACCCACCCGATGTACCAGAGGTTGAGCGTGCGTAGTCCCTTCTTGATCGCGCTCCCTCCCGGACGGCGCGACGCGACCGGCACGACGGGGTCGATGACCGCGGCCTGGTCGACCATGCCCAGCGCGTCCGAGAGGTCCCCTCCACGCACCGCGACCGGTGCGTGCTCCAGGAACATCTCGTCGAGCTCGCGCTCGAGCTGGACCGGGATCTCGTGCCGGCGGGCACGGACCTCCTCGTCGATCTCCGCCATCACCCGCCGCAGGTAACCGTCGTCGGCGACCGGTCCTCCTTCTCGCGCGATCACGTCGCCTTCGTCGGCGGGTGCCCCCTGAGCGGCGGTCACGAGGCCCCCGGCCCTTCGGGGAGCGCGAGCGCGCCGGCGGTCGGGGCGTCCGACCTTCGTCCTGCGGTGCGGTCCCCCGCGCCGACGAGACGGGCCCGCACGGGGATCGCCACTGCCCCGGTCGACCGGCCCGGGTTCATGACCTCGAATCGGCAGGCCGGCTCGCGCCAGTCGCTCAGGCCGCGCCGGGTCTGCACCCCGATGTTCACGTCGTAGGCGCCGTCGAGGAGCGGCACCGAGTCGAGCTGGAACTCCAAGACTCCGCTGCCTGCCTCGATGTCGCACGGCACGCCCAGGGCGTCGGTGTCGGTGTTGAACAGCGCGAGCCCCTCGTCGTTGCGGATCTCCAGCTGGAAGACCGCCCCCTCGACGGCACGGGTGGCCTCGAAGCGCGCACGGATGGTGAGGGGCTCCCCCGGCAGCAGGTAGTGCCGGGCGACCCCGGCCGGGAGCGCGCAGGACACCTCCGCGAGACGGACCGGGTGGCTCTCGGGGTGCACCGGCCGGGTGCGGGGGTGCGCGTCCTGGCTCGTCGCGGCGCCCGCCCCCGGGACGACCGGGCCTCCGGGTGCCTCTGCCGCCAGTGCCGTCGCGGGTGCCGCTGCCGGTGCCGCGGGGTCCGCCGCGTCGGGATCTCCTGCCGCGAGCGCGACCTCCGCCTCCCTCGCACCGAGGACGTCGCCGGCCTCGAGGAGTCGCTCCCTGAAGAGCCGTACCGCCTCGCCGGGCACCCCCATGCCGATCATCTCGCCGTCCGCGAGGACGACGGCCCGGCTGCACAGGTTCCGCACCAGGTCCGGGGCGTGGGAGACGAACAGGATCGTGCGGCCCTCCCGCTGGAACTGCTTGACGCGCTCCATGCACTTGCGCTGGAAGCGCTCGTCGCCGACGGCGAGGACCTCGTCGATCACCAGGACGTCCGGGTCGACGTTGACCGCGACCGCGAACCCCAGTCGGACGTACATGCCCGACGAGTAGAACTTCACCTGGTTGTCGATGAACTGCCCGAGCTCGGCGAACTCCACGATGTCGTCGAACAGCCGGTCGACCTCCCGCTTGGAGAGCCCGAGCATCGACCCGTTGAGGTAGATGTTCTCCCGGCCGCTCAGCTCGGGCTGGAAGCCGGCGCCCAGCTCGAGGAGCCCAGCCAGCTTCCCGCGCACCACGACCTGCCCCGACGTCGGCTGCAGCACGCCGCAGATGCACTTGAGCAGCGTGGACTTGCCCGAGCCGTTGCGGCCGAGGATGCCCACCGTCTCCCCCTCGTGCACGTCGAAGGAGACGCCCCGCAGCGCCCAGAGGTCCTCGTAGGGCACCCGGCCTGCGTGGATCACCCGCTCCTTGAGCGACGTGTACTTCTCGTGGTAGAGGCGGAAACGCTTGGAGACGTCCTGCACCTCGACTGCGGCGCCGGCCACGCTCAGAGCTCCTCGGCGAAGTTGCCCGCAAGTCGGCCGAACACGAGCATCGCCACGAAGAACAGCACGAGGGAGAACACGAGCACGAGGCCGTCCCCCCACACGTAGGTGCTGGTCGGCCAGTGCGGCAGCACATGCAAGAACACGTGCGGCGGACGCGTGTCCCGGACTGTCATCCTCCCGTAGAGGGTGCGCTGGAACGTCATGACCAGGATCGTGAGCGGGTTCAGGAAGTACAGCCACGTGAGGCCGTGCTTGGCGAGACCCGAGGCCACGGTTGTCTGGAACGAGTAGACGATCGGGCACGCCCAGAACCACGCGGAGCCGACGAGGACTGTGACGAGGTGCTGGGTGTCGCGCATGTACACGTTGACCGCCGCGAGCAGGATGCCGAGCGCGCACGCCAGGACGAGCGTCGGGACGAGCGCGACGAGGACGAGGTACAGCAGGGACCACGCCGGCGCCCACTGCACCGCGGCCATGAAGATCACCATCACACAGGCCTGGAAGAAGAAGAAGACGCCGGCCGAGCCCACCGCCGCGAGGGCGAGGATCTCCCTCGGGAACGACACCTTCTTGACCAGTCCCGCGTTGTTCACGATCACGCCCGTGGACGTGAGGATGCCGGTCGAGAAGAAGTTCCACAGCAGGATCCCCGCGAACAGGTAGATCACGAAGTCGGGCATGCCGTTGTGGAGGAAGACCCCGAACACCATCGTGTACACGGCGAGAGTCAGCGCCGGAGCCACCATCGACCAGAGCAGTCCGAGCACCGAGTTCTTGTACTTGACCTTGATCTCGGTGCGAACGAGGTAGATGAGGAGCTCCCGGGACCGCCAGATCTCGCGAAGGCGCGTCGCGACGCTCGTGTCCGCCGACACGACGCGCTTGGCCTTCGGACGTGACGCGATGGACCCGTCGCCGTCGAGCACGCTCGCCACCCCGGCTGTCCCAGCGTCCGGCGGCTGGGCCGGCGCCTCGAGTGCCACTGTCAGCTTCCGCCCACCTGGGCCGCGGAGCGGTCGATCACGTGGTCGATGAAGCCGTACTCACGGGCCTCTTCGGCCGTGAACCAGCGGTCGCGGTCCGAGTCCGCCTCGATCCGCTCCACCGGTTGGCCCGTGTGGAAGGCGATGCGCTCCGCCATCATCCTCTTCAGGTAGACGATCTGCTCGGCTTGGATCGCGATGTCGGCCGCCTGTCCCTGCATCGCCCCAGAGGGCTGGTGCATGAGGATCCTCGAATGTGGGAGCGCGAAGCGCTTCCCTGGCGCCCCGGCGCACAGGAGGAACTGCCCCATGGACGCGGCGAGCCCCACGCAGATGGTGCTCACGTCGGGCCGCACGTACTGCATAGTGTCGTAGATCGCCAGGCCGTCGGTGACCGATCCCCCCGGCGAGTTGATGTAGAGGGAGATGTCCCGCTCGGGGTTCTCCGCCTCCAGCAGGATGAGCTGCGCACACACCGTGTTGGCCGTGCTCTGGTCGATCGCGGACCCGATGAAGATGATTCGCTCCTTCAGCAGACGCTGGTAGACGTCCGCGGCCACCGACGGATCCTGCCCGGCGGCGTCGAAGGGCCGGGCGTGGGGGCTAGCGTGCATGCTGCGAGGCTACCCGGCGCCGCCACCGGCCGGGGACACGCGCGGACGTGGCGGAACCGGTAGACGCGCCGGGTTTAGGTCCCGGTCCCTTCGGGGGTGGAGGTTCGAGTCCTCTCGTCCGCACGGCGGTGCCTCACCTCCTCGCGGCCCCCGACAAGTTCCGTGGCACGGCCACCGCAGCCGAGGTGGCCGCCGCGGCCGCGCGCGCAGCCGCCGAAGCCGGATGGACCGCCACGGAGCTGCCCCTCGCCGACGGTGGGGAGGGGACCCTCGACGTCGTCTCGCGTGCCCTGGGCGGCGAGCGGAGGACGGCGAAGGTGGCCGGTCCGCTGGGTCGGTCCGTCGACGCGGCCTGGCTGTTCTTCCGAGAGGGGCTCCCCGTCCTGCCCGAGATGCTCGCCCGCTGGGCCGCTCGGACCGGGGACCGCGCCGCGGCCCTCGGCAGTGGGCAACGCCCCGCCGCTCCGGTCGCCTTCGTCGAGTCGGCCCTCGCGATCGGCCGGTCCCTCCTCCCGGCGCCGACGGGCGCCGACCCGCTGCTCGCGCGCTCCGACGGTGTCGGCGAGCTGATCCTCGAGGCCGTCGGTGCCGGCGCCGAGGTGGTCCTCATCGGCGCCGGCGGCTCTGCGACGACCGACGGGGGTGCTGGGGCGCTGCGCACGGTGGGCAGCCGGGAGCGCCTCGGCGGCGCGGCGCTCATCGTGGCGTGCGACGTCTGGTGCCCCTTCGGCGCCGCAGAGGCCTTCGCCGCGCAGAAGGGCGCCACGCCCGAGCAGGTCGTCACGCTGCGTACCCGCCTCGCCCACCTCGCCCGCCGGTACCGAGAGGAGCTGGGCGTGGACGTCGAGCGCCTCACAGGAGCCGGGGCGGCGGGCGGGCTCGCAGGAGGGCTTGCGGCGCTCGGGGCACGGCTCGTCCCGGGCTTCGACGTCGTCGCGTCCCTCCTCCATGTCGACGAGGCGGTCCGCGGGTCCGACCTCGTGATGACCGGGGAGGGACGGCTCGACGCCACGTCGTTCCAGGGCAAGGTGGTGGGCGGCGTGCTCCAGGCCGGGGACGGCGCCGTGCCCGCTCTCTGCGTCGCCGGCGAGGTCGAAGAGGGGGTCGAGCGCTGCTGGGCGGCTCGGCCGGGTCGCGTGGAGGCGGTCAGCCTCGTGCGCGCTGTCGGCCGCGAGCGCGCACGTCACGCCACTGCGGACGCTGTCTTCTCCGTCGTGCACCGCGCCTGCCGGAGCTGGACCGCATGAGCGCGCGCGGTGCGCAGCTGGGCGGCGCCGCCGCAGGACGGCGGTAACGTCGCTCGGATGAGCAGGGCCACGGACCTCGCACGCCGAGCGGCGCACGTCGCGCGCGCGGTGCGCACGCGGGCCGAGCACTGGCGCGACCCGATCGTCGTCGACGTCGGGTACCGGACGGTCCTCCAGCGTCCGGCGGACGAGTGGGGGCGCCGCGACTTCCTCGGCCGCTTCCGGGCCGGCCAGCTCACCGTCGAGCAGTTCGGGCGCGAGCTTCTCGAGTCCCCCGAGTTCGAGCGGGTCCGTGCGAGGCAGGACCTCGTGCGGTCCCTCCACCACAGCCGCTGCGCCTTCGTGCGGGGCCTGCCGCCCGCTCGCCGCATCCTGGACCTCGGCGGGACGAACCTCCAGCACGAGCACGGGGCGCTCGTGACGATGGGGTACCCCTACGCCTTCGACGAGATCGTGATCGTCGACCTGCCACCGGACGAGCGCCATCCCCTGTACAACCGCGGCGGGGTGCGCGCCGACACTGACAGCCGGCTCGGGCGGATCACCTACGCGTACCACTCGATGGAGGACCTCTCCGCCTACCCCGACGAGTCCGTGGACCTCGTCTACAGCGGCCAGAGCATCGAGCACGTCAGCGTCGAGGCTGCCGACCGGGTGCTCCAAGGCGCCTTCCGGGTGCTGCGCCGCGGCGGTCTCCTCGCCCTCGACACCCCCAACGCGCACGTCACCCGCCTCCAGCAGCCGGAGTTCATCGACCCGGACCACAAGTACGAGTACCGCCCCTTCGAGCTGGAGGCCAAGCTCGAGCGCGCCGGCTTCGACGTCGTCGAGCGCAAGGGCCTGAACCTCGGTCTCGAGAGCGTCGCACGGGGAACGTTCGACGCCCAGGAGTTCGCCGAGAACGTGGGGGTGTTCGCCGATCCGGAGTCCTGCTACCTCCTCGCCTACGTCTGCAGGAAGCCGTGAACGACCAGAGGCCGGACGTGCAAGAAGCCGGCCAGCGGGCCGGCTTCTTGCGTGCTGTGAGTTTCCGTCACTGGGAACCAGCTCGGCTCTTGGCGACACCATGTGGGGAGCCGCTGTCTGTTCGCCGGGCACCGACCCCTCGGTCACGCCCGGACCTCCGCGGCCCGATACGAACGCCGCACCGCCTGGACCCAGCTGGGCCTCGCCGCCACAGCCGGCGGCGTGTCCTCAACCCGGCGGACCGGACTCCTCAGTCGAGCTCGTCGATGCCATCGCAAGCTCCCTTCGTTGCTCGGGCCGTCTCCTACGTCACCGTCGGACGTGGCCCTCGGTTCCATTCTCTCCCTCGAGGGCGGATTCGCCAAGAGGCGGGACCAGGGATTTCGCGGCGCATCCCCGGCTGCCCGCCACCTGCACGGCCGTTTCCCGATGGCCAGCGGGGACTCCGGGCACCGGGTGCCGCCCCGACATGCCCCGGACGGGCGCCCCTCAGGTCGCCGACGCGCCCACTTCCTCGCCGAGCGCCTGGGCCAGCGCGCGAAAGGCACGGCCCCGGTGCGAGACGGCGTGCTTCTCGGATGCGGTGAGCTCGGCGAACGTCCGGCCGTCTGCTTCGTCGGGCACGAACACGGGGTCGTAGCCGAAGCCGCGTGTGCCGCGGGGCGACTCGGCGATGGTCCCGTCGACCACGCCGTCGCGCCACAGCTCGCGGCCGTCGGGGAAACGCACGAGCGCCACGGTGCGGAACCGGGCGCGGCGCGTCCCGCCGCGATCGGGCAACCTGGCGAGCTCGTCGAGGAGCTTGGCGACGTTGTCGGCGTAGCTGGCGTGCTCCCCCGCGTAGCGGGCCGAGTACACGCCCGGCGCGCCGTTGAGCGCGTCCACCTCGAGCCCCGTGTCGTCGGCGACCGCCGGCATCCCCGTCGCCGCCGCGACCGCGACCGCCTTCAGCCGCGCGTTCTCCTCGAGCGTGGAGCCGGTCTCCTCGACCTCGCCGACGTGTCCGGGTCGGGGCAGCAGCCGGATCGCGGCGCGCGAGCCACGCCCGTCCGTCTCGGCCCCCTCGAGGATCGCCCGGATCTCGGCCGCCTTGTCCGGGTTGGCCGTCGCCGCCACGAGGACCAGCTCCTGGACGTTCACCGCGGCGGAGGGGTCTCCGCGAGAAGGGCGTCTTGCATCGCGAGCAGCCGGTCGATCCCTCCCTCGGCGAGCGCGAGGAGCTCGTCGAGCTCGGACCTGCTGAAGGGAAGCCCTTCCGCCGTCCCCTGGATCTCCACGAACCGCCCTGCGCCGGTCATCACCACGTTCATGTCCACCTCGGCCCGCGAGTCCTCGGCGTAGGGGAGGTCGAGCATCGGGACCCCGTCGACGATCCCGACGGAGACCGCGGCGACGGCGTCGGTCAGGGGGTGCGCGCGCAGCTTCCCCGTCCCGACCATCCGCGTGAAGGCGTCGTGCAGGGCGAGGTAGGCGCCGCAGATGGACGCGGTTCGGGTGCCGCCGTCTGCCTGCAGGACGTCGCAGTCGACGGTGACCTGGAGCTCCCCGACCGCGACGAGGTCGCACACCGCGCGCAGCGAGCGGCCGATGAGCCGCTGGATCTCCTGGGTGCGCCCGGACTGCCTGCCCTTCGCGGCCTCGCGGGTCGCTCGCTCGGCGGTGGATCCGGGGAGCATCGAGTACTCGGCGGTCACCCAGCCGCGCCCGCTGCCGCGCATCCAGGGCGGGACGCGCTCTTCGACCGATGCGGTGCACAGGACCTTGGTCCGCCCCATGGAGACCAGCACGGACCCGGGCGCGAAGACGGTGAAGTCCCGCTGGAAGGTGACGGGTCGCAGCTCGTCGAGCGCGCGGCCGTCGGCACGCAGCACCCGGGAGTCGGGTGGACCGGTGGGCGCGTCGGTCGTCACGTGCTCCCTCTCAGGCTCCCTCTCAGGCTCGTCCCTCGACGCCGCGCCGTCGCGCAGCGGGCGCAGACAGTACTCCCTCGGCGCCCGAGGGGACGGGTCACCACGAGAACCGACGGCCGAGCGCCGCCTGGTCGACAGGCCCGCCGAAGGCCTCGGAGGCCTCGGCTGCGAGCGCGTCGGCGGCGATCGAGGGGCGTCGATGGGTGACCACGAGGCGCTCGACGCACGACGCTGCCGCCATCGCCCCGGCTTGCCGGCCGCTCAGGTGCCGTCCCTCCCCCTCGTGCCCCTGGGTGAACGTGGCCTCGCACAACAGCAGCCCGATGCCGGCGCCGAGCTCCTCGACCGACCAGTCGGGTCCCGTGTCGGCGCTGTAGGCGAGCGCGGGCAGCGCGACGCCCGAGGGGCCGACGGGCTCCACCCGCGTGGCGAGCGTGGGCGGGCCGTGGTCCGTCGCGGCGAACGAGCACCGCACCCCTGTTCCGGTGCCGCCGGCAGGGCGGACGGCGATGCGAGACGAGGGCTCGACCTCGTGCCAGGACAGCACGGGGTCGTCACCGAAGTACGCGCGCGCCCGCAGCCCCGGCGGTGCGTAGACCGGGACCGGACGGAGCCGTCGATGCTCGCGGAGCCAAAGCGCGAACGGGTCGATGTCGCTCCAGTGGTCCGGATGCTCGTGCGAGAGGACCACCGCGTCGACGCGCCCAGGGTCGATCTCGGCCTGCAGGTTGGCGAAGGTCCCGGGCCCCGCGTCGAGCCACAGGACGGCGCCTCCCGCCTCGACGAGGTAGCCGCTGGCTGCGCCCCGCGGCCCGGGGTAGCTGCCGTCGCAGCCGAGGACCGTCAACGTCCCCACTGCCGGGGAGCCGCGAGCGGACGAGCCGGGCGCAGGCGGGCCTGCTCCCTCCCCCGCAGCAGCCGAGCCCCCATGGGGCGCGCCCATGTCGGCCACCGTAGGGCGCTCAGAAGTAGATGGTCGACCTCGCGCGCGCGGCGACCTCCTCGACGTCACCGGTCCACGCCCGGGACGAGAGGTACTTCCAGCCACCGTCTGCGGAGACGACGACGATCACGGCCTGCTCCCCCGCGCCGAGCTGTGCCGCGCACCGGGCGGCTCCCGCCATGGCCGCCCCCGTGGAGAGCCCGGCGAAGATCCCTGCGTCGGCGAGCCGCCGGACCCACTCGATGGACTCCTGCGGGCGCACGACCGTCCTGCGATCGAGCACCTCGGGTCCGCCAAGCTCCTCGAAGATCGGCGGGATGTACCCCTCGTCGAGACTGCGCAGGCCGTCAACGGTCTCGCCGGCGGGCGGTTCCACGGCCCAGACCTGGATGGACGGGTCCCGCCCCTTCAGGTACCTCCCCGCGCCGAGCAACGTCCCCGACGTCCCCAACCCGGCGACGAGGTGGGTCACCTCAGGGCAATCTGCCCAGATCTCCGGGCCGGTCTGCTCGTAGTGCGCACGCGGATTGGCAAGGTTGGCGTACTGGTAGAGGAACACCCACTCGGGGTGCGAGGCGGCGATCTCCTGGGCGACCCGCACCGCGCCGTTGGAGCCTTCAGGACCCGGGGACTCGACGATCTCGGCCCCCCACACCTCGAGCAGCTCGCGGCGCTCTGGGGAGACGTTCGCCGGGAGCACGACCTTGAGCCGGTAGCCCTTCACGCGGCACACCAGCGCGAGCCCGATCCCCGTGTTGCCAGACGACGGCTCGATGAGCACCTGTCCTGGCTCCCCCGGCTTCAGGATGCCGGCCTTCTCGGCGTCTTCGACCATGGCGAGCGCGATGCGGTCCTTCACCGAGCCGCCGGGGTTCTGCCCCTCCAGCTTGACCAGGATGCGCGCGGCGGGGCTCGGGCTGAGCTCGCTCACCTCGACGAGCGGCGTACGGCCGATCAGGTCGAGGATGCTGCGGTGGGACCCCACGCCGCGGCGCCGCAGCCCTCAGCCCCCGGCAACCGCCGGGAGGAGGGACACCTCGTCCCCCTCCTTCACCGGGGTGTCGAGTGCGTCGAGGTAGCGGACGTCGTCGTCGTTCACGTAGACGTTCACGAAGCGGTGGAGCGATCCGTCCGGGTTCAGGAGCTGGCCAGCCATCCCCGGGTACTCGGAGACCAGCTCCCGGAGGACCCCTCCGATCGTCGTCGCCTTCACCGTGACGATGGACTGCCCCCCGGCCTGCGAACGGAGCAACGTCGGCAGGCGGACATCGACTGCGACAGCCACGGCACCTCCCGTCGGCGAACGGACCCGTCTGCGGGCCGCCCGAATAGTTGACCTTTCGAGTCTGGATTCTAACGGGGTCGGGCGGTGTCCCGTACGGGGGGCGCAGCGCCGGCGGCGCTCAGACGGCGACGGCGGGGGGCGCAGCGCCGGCGGAGCTCAGACGGCGACGGCGGCGGCCGTCTGGCCGAGCACGACCACCGACTCCTCGTCGACCCTGCCCTCGGCGATCCGGTAGCTGCGGACGACCGGGTGGGTATCGCGCAGCGACACCACCACGTAGTGCCAGCCAGGGTCGAGGGCCTGGTCCACGTCGGTCGTAGATGGGTAGGCGTCGGTATGGGTGTGGGAATGGAAGACGCCGATGAGCTGCATCCCGCTGCGCTCGGCGTCGCGGTCCGCGTGCAGGAGGTCGAGCGGCTCGACCGAGTACACGCGGGCGGACCGCTGCGCGTTGCGCGTGGGGTACAAGCGGCCCACGGCGCCCGCCGCCGGTTCCCCGGCGAGCAGCCCGCAGGCCTCGTCTGGGAGCCCGGCGATGCAGTGGGCCACCATCTGGAGGTACACGTCTCTCGACATCCGCAGCATCGACGTCCGAGCGTACCCACCGCACCCCGGAGGAAGGCGGATGGGGACGCACGGCACCCGGGCAGGGCCCTAGCCTTCGGCGAACGATGGCACGGGCGAAGAGGGTCGCCGCCAAGCGGGCTGCCGAGCGCGAGGTGCGCCGTGGTGACCGGACGGTCGCCACGAACCGACGCGCGCGCCACGACTACGAGGTCCTCGAGACGATCGAGGCCGGTGTCGTGCTCCAAGGGAGCGAGGTGAAGTCCCTCCGAGCCGGAAAGGCCCAGCTCGCCGACGCCTACGCCCGAGTCGACGACGGCGAGCTGTGGCTCCACGGCGTCCACATCCCACCGTGGCAGTTCGCGACCGGCTTCGGCGGCCACGACCCGGACCGGAAGCGGAAGCTTCTCGTCCACCGCCACCAGATCGACGAGCTGATGGGGCGGACGCAGCAGCAGTCCCTCACCTTGGTCCCGCTCTCCATGTACTTCAAGGACGGGAAGGCGAAGGTGCAGCTTGCCCTCGCCCGCGGCCGGAGGCTCTACGACAAGCGCCAGGCGATCCTCTCGCGTGAGGCGGAGCGGGAGACCGCGCGGGCGTTGCGAAACGCCCAGCGTTGGGGCATTCGCTGACGACCCCTGACCCGCCTTGCCGGCTGCACGGTAGACTAAGCTGGCTGCCCGACCAGGCAGCCACACCGACACAAGGGGGTGACAGGCTTCGACTCCGGTCGTCGAGTCGGGAGAAGCGAGCCGTGGTCTCCGGAGCCACGTAAAAGAGCCGGAACACAAAACAAACGCCGAGCCTCAGCTCGCGTACGCTGCCTAATCCGTAGCGTCGTCCGCCCAGCCCCCGCTCCACGGGCTGGTGCACGGGCGTCATCGAGTGGAGCTTGCCCGTCGGCCGTTCCGGTCGGCCTGCGGGGACACCTTGCCGGATACGGGGCGCCGTCGCCGCCGGCAGTAGCGGCGCTCCCGACAACCTCCTGCCGGCTGCGCTCGGAGAAGGCCCGATGAGAAGCCGGAGGACGCGGGTTCGATTCCCGCCACCTCCACGATCTCGAGTTTCGTATTCGAATGGCATGAAGAGGGGCCTCCCCCGGTGACAGCGTGTGGTTGTCACCGGAAACCCCGCCACCAAGGGAGGCCTTACCACCATGTTGCGCCAGCCCAACACCCTCTACTACGCCGTGTTCGACGCCAAGACGGGAACGAGCTTCGGCTACGGAACCGGGTTCGACATGCCGGGCGCCCCCGCCGTCCCGAAGAGCGTGCATATCGGCAACTCCACCTGACTCGTGGCGCCTGCACAAGCCTTTGGCTGTAGGCCGATCAACTGTCACTTGTCTCGGTGGCGGCGGTGATCGGAGCGATGACTTCGCTTGGCCGGGCATCCCACCTCACATCGACGTCGAGGCCGGCTGCCTCGAGTTCACCGTGTGCTTCTATCTGCACCTCCCGCACTATCCTCGTGGAAGTCGATTGCCACACCGGAGGATCCCGATGTCGGACAAGCAGCGCATCAGCTACGTCCCCCTCGAGAAGATGACCGAGGACATGCGTCTCGAGATGGAGCGGTGCGCGCGTGAAGGGACGCCGCGGCCCGAGAGCTCGGCGGTGCGGGCCCATGTGCCCGCCGCATTCTGGTTCTTCGCCAACGGCTGGAACGACCTGTTCCGCAACGGCGTCTGCGACCACGCGATCAAGGAGCTGTGCCGGGTGTACATCTCGCGCACGGTCAAGTGCGAGTACTGCGGCAACCAGCGCTCGGAGAAGGGTCGCCAGCTCGGGCTGGAAGAGGGCCAGTACGACGAGCTGTTGAACTTCGAGCGCTCCGAGCGGTTCACGGACCGTCAGAAGGCGGCGCTCGCCTATGCCGAGGCCATCGCCTGGCGCCTGGACACCGACGACGCCTTCTGGGAGCGCATGCACCGCCACTTCTCGGAGCCGGAGCTGGTCGAGCTCGGCTGCTTCGTCGGATTGACGCTCGGCCAGCAGAGCTGGCTGCGGCTGCTCGGCATCGAGCACCACGAGGTCATGGCGGGCACGAGCGCCTCCATGGCTCCAGGCTTCGAGACTCCAGAGGCACTGCGCGAGACCAAGGCGTCGGCGTCCTATTGGGCCAGAACCTGAGCCGAGGCGCCGGAGCCCGAGCCGCGCCTCGGCAAGGGTCGACGCGCTGCGTGCTCACGGCCATCGTCGCGGCTCCCGGCATCCGCCCGCGCCTCTGGGTGTCCGCCAGACCGTGGTGCGCTCGAGCCGGCCTCCTCACCCGCCAGTGCCTCCTCGCCGAGCCAGTGCCCCCTCGTTGACCAGTGCCCCCTCGTTGACCAGTGCCCCCTTCCCTCGTTGACCAGTGCCCCCTTGCCGGCCAGCTCCGTGCGGGCGAGGGCACGGAAGGCTGCTAGACCGTGGTGCGTGGAGACCTGGGATGCCATCAGGTCACGCCGGAACGTCCGCGAGTACACCGACAGGCCGATCGACCCCTCGGATCTCGAGCGGATCCTCGAGGCTGGGCGGCGGGCTCCCTCGTCCACGAACTGGCAGCCCTGGAACTTCGTCGTCGTGACGGAGCGCGAACGGCTGCGGGCGCTGGCCGAGGTCTGGCGCGGTGCGGGCCACGTCGCCACCTCCGCGGCGACGATCGCCCTGGTGGGCGCCGAGCCCGATGACGACATGCGGGAGCGCTGGCTGCAGTACGACTTCGGCCAGGCGACGGCGTACATGATGCTCGCGGCGGCGGACCTCGGCATCGCCTCGGGCCACGCAGCCGTCGGCGACCAGGACGCGGCCCGGCGCCTGCTCGGGTTCCCCGAGGGCCACTTCTGCCCCTACCTGGTCGCCCTCGGCTACCCCGCCGGCCGCCCGCTCGCTCCCCTCCGTCACCCGGACCGGCGCGCGCTCGACGACATCGTCCACTGGGAGCGCTGGTAGCGGGCCCCGCTGAGCGCGCTGGTAGCGTCCCCGCATGGACGCGTCACAGGTCCGGAAGGCCTATCTCGATTTCTTCACCGAGCGTGGGCACACGCAGATCTCCCGGGCGAACCTCGTCCCGAGGGAGGACCCCACCACCTTGTTCACCGGTTCGGGGATGCAGCCGCTCATCCCCTACCTGTTGGGGGCACCCCACCCGGAGGGGAACCGACTGGTCGACTCGCAGGTCTGCTTCCGCGCAGAGGACATCGACGACGTCGGCGACACGCGTCACACGACCCTCTTCGAGATGCTCGGGAACTGGTCGCTCGGCAGCTACTTCAAGCAGGAGCAGCTGCCGTGGCTGTTCCAGTTCCTCACGGAAGTGATCGGGCTGGACCCCTCGAGGCTCTACGCGAGCATCTTCTCCGGGGCACCTCGGTGGGACATCGGGCGAGACGACGAGTCCGAGCAACTGTGGAAGGAGCTCTTCGCCGAGGCTGGCCTGGACCCGGTCGTCGTCGAAGCGGGGTCGGCCGCCCAGGCGGCGTCCCGCGGGATCGGGGACGCCAGGATCGTCGCCTACGACGAGACCCAGTGCTGGTGGAGCCGATCCGGACCTCCCGACACGATGCCCGTCGGAGAGCCCGGAGGCCCCGACTCCGAGGTCTTCTACCTCTTCCCCCAGGTCCCGCACGACCCCGCCTACGGCGCGCACTGCCATCCCCACTGCGACTGCGGCCGCTACGTCGAGATCGGGAACTCCGTGTTCATGCAGTACCGCAAGACTGCGGAGGGCTTCGAGCTGCTCCCGCAGCGCAACGTCGACTTCGGTGGCGGCCTCGAGCGGATCGCCATGGCGTCGATCGACGCTGCGGACGCCTTCGCGATCGACCTGCTCGCCCCGCTCCTGCGTCACGTCGATGCGATGCGACCCAAGGGCGCCGAGCGCGGTGACGGCGACGCCCGAGCAGCACGCATCATCGCCGACCACACCCGAGCCGTCGTCTTCCTCGCCCTGGACGGGGTCGAGCCATCGAACAACACCCAGGGCTACGTGATGCGACGCTTCGCACGCCGCGCGATCCGCCAGGGCCTCCACCTCGGGATCCAAGAGTCGCTCCTTCCCAGGCTCAGCGCGACGGTGGTCGACGCCTACCGTGACGCCTACCCGGAGCTGGCCGAGCGCGCCGAGGAGATCCGTTCGGTGCTCGAGCGGGAGGAGTCCCTCTTCCGAAAGACGCTCTCCAGGGGCGTCCGCGAGCTTCCGCGCCTCGCCGGGAGCGAGCTCACTGGCGACACGATCTTCAAGCTCTTCGACACCTACGGCTTCCCGCCCGAGCTCAGCGTCGAAGAGGCGCGCGCCCAGGGATTGGCCGTCGAGGAGGGGTGGAGCGCTCGCTTCGACGAGCTCATGTCCGAACAGCGAGCCAGGTCCCGAACGGCGGCGGCGGGGATGTTCAAGGGGGGCCTCGCCGACCGCTCCGCCGCGACGACCCGGCTGCACACCGCGACGCACCTGCTCTACAAGGCGCTCAGGCTCGTGCTGGGCGACCACGTGGTCCAGCGGGGGAGCAACATCACCCCCGAGCGACTTCGCTTCGACTTCTCGCATCCCACGAAGGTCACGCCCGAAGAGCTCGCCCGAGTGGAGCAGATCGTCAACGACGCCATCGCGCGCGACTGGCCGATGCGCGTCGTCGAGATGACCCCTGACGACGCCTTCGCGTCGGGAGCACTCGGCGCCTTCGGCGACCGCTACGGCGCCACGGTGACCGTCTACACCGCGGGCGACCCGACAGGCGAGTGGTACAGCAAGGAGATCTGCGGCGGACCCCACGTCAGCCACACCGGAGAGCTCGGGCACTTCCGGATCGTGAAGGAGGAGTCGTCGGCCGCGGGGGTGCGCAGGATCCGGGCGGTCCTCGAGTAGCACGCAGACGCCGCCTGGAGGGACGGCGCATACTCTTGCGGTGAGACTCGGCGTGCGCCGCTCCCCTCCGCACCCGGTCACCGGCACGCGCCTCGCGTACCACCCCGCGCTCGACGGCCTCCGTGGCGTGGCCGTCCTCGGCGTGCTCGCCTTCCACGGCGGCGTCTCCTGGCTGCCTGGCGGGTTCCTCGGCGTGGACACCTTCTTCGTCCTCTCCGGTTTCCTCATCACGTCGCTGCTCGTGCGCGAGTGGCAGTCCAACGGACGCATCGCGCTCGGCGCCTTCTGGGCGCGGCGCGCACGCCGCCTGCTCCCCGCGCTGTTCGCCCTCGTCCTCGCCGTCGTCACGATCGCGCCGTTCGTCATGCCACCGGGCAGCTACCCCGGGCTTCGGGGGGACGCCATCTCGACGTTGCTGTACGTCGCCAATTGGCACGCCGTCCTGTCGGGCGCGACCTACTTCGCCCAGGCCGCTCCCCCATCGCCGCTGACGCACACGTGGTCGCTCGCGATCGAAGAGCAGTTCTACCTCCTCTGGCCGGTCGTCGTGCTCGTCGTGCTCACCCGCGCCAGGCGACTGCTCCCGCTGCTCTGGGTCTGCGTCGCAGGCGCGGTCGCCTCCTGCGTCGAGATGGTGCTCCTCGATCTCTCGGGTGCATCGCTCACACGCCTGTACTACGGCACCGACACCCGTGCCCAGTCGCTCCTCGCCGGCGCGGCGCTCGCCGTCCTCCTCGCCCTCGTCGCGCGGCGCCGGGGGCTCGCGACCGGGGACCCCGAGGGGTGGCGGGCCGCGACGCCCGCGCGGGCCGGGCTCGCGGCCCTGGGATGGGCGGGGCTCGGTGGCGGGGCGGCGATCTGGGCGACCACGGGAGGAACCGCTGGCTTCCTCTACGAGGGGGGCTTCCTCCTCGTCGCGCTGTGCTCGGCGGCGGTGATCGCCGCTGCCGTGTGCGTCCCCGGCGGGCTCCTGGGCCGCGCACTCGGGTCCCGACCGCTGCGTGACCTCGGACGGATCTCCTATGGCGTCTACCTGTGGCACTACCCCCTGTTCCTGTGGGTCGACGCCACCCGGACGCACCTCGTCGGCGTCGCCCTGTTCGCCGTGCGATGCCTCCTCACCGTCGCGCTGGCGTGGGTGTCCTTCGTCGTCGTCGAGCAGCCCCTGCGGCGGGGGCGCCTCATCCGGGGCCCCCGCGCGTGGGTTGCGGTCCCCGCCACCGCCGCGCTCGTGGCCGCAGTGGTCGTCGTGGCGACGCTCCCGGGGGTCGCCGAGCCCACGAGCCAGGCGAGCCCGGTGGCCGTGCACCAGCCGATCCGGACGCGCGACCTGCCGGACGGCGGACCGGTCCGGGTGCTCGTGATCGGGGACTCGACGGCGCTCACGCTCGGCCTCGCGCTCTCCGAGGACGCAGCGCGCTACGGCGTCGCCGAGCGGGACGTCGCCATCCTCGGGTGCGGCGTGGTCACAGGCACCAAGGTGCGCGTCACCGGCCGGGTCGAGACCGTGACGCGGCCGTGCAACCCCTCGCCACGGCCACCCGCGACCCCAGCCGTCCAGCGCGTGCCCACTCCCTATGGGGTCCGCGTGACCGTTCCGGACGGCGAACGCTGGACCGCGTGGTACCGCGGGTGGGTCCAACGGGACCGGCCGCAGGTGGTGATCGTCCTCGCCGGACGCTGGGAGGTCGTCACACGGACCTTCCGCGGGAGGTGGACCAACATCTTGCACCCGGCCTTCGCCCGCGACGTCGAGCGCGGCCTGCTGCGCGCGGTGCGCATCGCGACGTCGGCCGGAGCGAGCGCCATCCTCATGACGGCCCCGTGCTACGACGCAGGCGAACAGCCCGACGGCCAGCCGTGGCCCACAGACGGCGCGAGGAGGCTCGACGCGTACAACCGCATCGTGCGCGATGTCGTCGCCCGGACCCGCCGGACGTCGGTCTTCCCGCTCGGATCGATCGTGTGCCCAGGCGGGACCTTCCGGCGCCAGATCGACGGCGTCGCCGTCCGGGCACCCGACGGCGTGCACTTCACGGCGACAGCGGGCGCCGTCCTCGGGCCGAGGATCTGGCCCGCAGTCCTCGAGGCGGCACGCCTGCACGGAGGCTGACCGCCCCGCAATGGCACTTGTCGCAGGGGGGCCCGCCATCCGGACCCCGGGTGTGCGGCCCGGGCCCGTGTGGGGAATGTCATGGAGGTGCGGCGCACCCCGGGGGCAGCGTCACCTGGCGGCACCGGGAAGGGACCGGAGCCGGACCGGCGCGCGCTCGAGGCGATGGCGAGCGCGGCGAGCCGGGCGCGCCGAGCCGAGCACGCGCCGGTCATCGACCCGGGCGACGACGAGACCGGCACCCGTCGGCTGCTCGCCCGCTCGACGTCGAGCGGGCCGGTCACGCACGGGCCGACCCCACACCCGACCGTGCGCCGCTCGGCAGCCGAGAGCCGCCCCTGGGCCGGTCGGGGCCTGGGTTCGCGGCTCGACGGGCGCCGTGCCCGCGCGTGGCTCGCGAGCGGCACGGCCGCGCTCCTCGTCCTGGCGGTGGCCGGCGTCGCCCTGAGCCTCTCCCTGCATCCCCCGAGGCCGGCGACACACAGGACCGGGGCGGCTCGCCGCCCTGCGGTCCCCCATCGCAACGCCGAGACGCCCCGCGCCAAGACAGGCACGACATCGAGGACGCACGGCACGGCACACCGCCACCACCACCCGCGCACGAAGGGGGCAGCCAGCGCGACGCCCATGTCGTCTCCGCCGACGAGCGCGCCGGCGCCGGCATCGACAGGTTCGCCCCGCCTCTCCTCGGTCTCCCCGACCTCGGGTGGGGCCGGACAGGCGGTGGTCGTCGTCGGCTCAGGGCTCTTCAGCGCCAATGGGGAGGTGCTCGCCTACTTCGGGAGCACGCCCGCCCCGACGAGCTGCGGGACCCAGACCTCCTGCACGGTGACCGTCCCGGACCTCGGAGGGAGCCCGTCGACCGTGCCGCTCACCATCGTGACCGCGAGCGGGCGGTCCAACGCCCTCTCGTTCACCTACCGCTGACACCGCGGCCCGCCCGACGCCGTTGCCCACCGACGTTGCGATCCGAGAGCGGTCGCCTCGCACCCGGTGTGCCCGACGGTCAGGGGACCGGGGAGCGTGCGAGCCACTCCGGCCCGAGCTCGTCGACGGACGCGCAGCCGAGGAGGATCATCGTGCGTCGCATCTCGGTTGCGAAGATGTCGAGGATCCGCGCCACACCGCGCTCCCCGGCTGCCGCGAGTCCGAAGAGGTAGGGACGCCCGACCATCACCGCACGGGCCCCGAGCGCGAGCGCCGCCACCACGTGGGACCCCCGGCGGATCCCCCCGTCGACGAGGACCTCGGCAGCGCCGCCGACCGCAGAGACCACCGCAGGGAGCGCGGTGAGCGTGGCAGGGGTGCAGTCGAGCTGGCGGCCTCCGTGGTTCGAGACCACCACGGCGTCGGCGCCGCACTCGACCGCACGGCGCGCGTCGGCTGCCGACAGGATGCCCTTCACGACGAACGGCCCGTGCCAGCGCGCACGGAGGTGGGCGACATCGTCCCACGTGAAGGGTGAGGCGACTGCGCTCAGCATCCCGCTCCCGTGCCCGGATGGTCCGGCTCCGCGCCGTGAGAGCCGGACACCGGTGACGGCGAGCTGAAGGGCCCACCGCGGGCGCGAGAGCACCTGGACGCCGAGGGGCACCGCGTTGTGCGCGTCGATCCTGAGCGGTGGCGCGACGCCGTGGCGCACATCCCGCTCCCGGTTCCCGAGCGTGGGAGTGTCCACCGTGACGACGAGGACCTCCACGCCTGCGCGGGAAGCCCGGTCGCACAACTCCTCCGCCTCGCGGCGACCCCCTGCGGCGTAGAGCTGGAACCACAGAGGCGACGAGGCGCGTGCGGCGACCTCCTCGACCGAGGTCCCGGCCACGGTGCTGAGCACCGAGACGGTGCCCCGTGACGCGGCGGCGCGGGCGACACCTGCGGGCCCATCGGGGTGGAAGAGCCGCACGAGCCCGCACGGAGCCAGCAGCACGGGGAGATCGAGCGCCCTTCCCAGCACGGTGGTCCCCAAGCTCGGATCGACTCTGCCCGACGCCATCTTCGGGCGGAGCTCGACGGCTGCGAACGCGGCTTCGTTCCGGCGCATCGTCACCTCGTCGTCGGCTCCCCCGTCCACGTAGTCGAAGACGACCGCCGGGAGCCTCCTCCGCGCCGCCCGACGCGCATCGTGCACGCTGTGCAGGCGAGCGGCTGCCGCTCCGTCAGCCCGTGAGAGGAGCTCGCCGAGCGCGCTCAATCGCCGTCCTCGCGGCGGTGGACGGTCGTCGCGCCGGACTGGTCCCTCGCCAGGACGACCATCGTGTCGATGTTCACGTGCGACGGCCTCGTCACCACGAACGCGACGCACTCCGCGACGTCGTCGGCACTGAGCGGGGTCATCCCCCGGTAGACGGCCTTGGCACGCGCCTCGTCGCCGCGGAAGCGCACCGTGCTGAACTCGGTCGCCACCATGCCGGGGTCGATCTCCGACACGCGCACGGGCCTCCCGAGCAGCTCCATGCGCAGCACGCGGGAGAAGGCGCGCGTCGCGAACTTCGCCGCGTTGTACCCCGCCCCGCCGATGTACGGCTCGGAGCCGGCGATGGAGCCGATGGTGACCACGTGGCCGTCGCCACTCGCCTCGAGGCGCGGGAGCAGGCGCTTGGTCATCCGCAGCGTGCCGAGGACGTTCACCTCGAACATCGCCTGCCAGTCCTCTTCGTGGGCCTCCTCGATCCGGTCGAGCCCGAGCGCACCGCCCGCGTTGTTGACGAGCACCCTGCACTCGTCGATGCCGGCGCAGAACCGCTCGACGGACTCGGGGTCGGTCACGTCCAGCACCTCCCACCTGGCGCCGATCTCCTCTGCCACCGCACGCAGGCGCTCCCGCCTGCGTGCCCCCACCACGACCTCGAACCCAAGACGTCGGAGACGTCGCGCCGTCGCCTCCCCGATGCCGCTGGTCGCCCCCGTCACCACGGCCACCCCCGTCGACGACGGCGGCACCTCGCTCAGCCCCTGCAGGGGTCGTACCAGGGCTGCTCGCCGTCCGCGTCGTACAGGGCGATCGCGAGGAGGTCCTGGTCTCTCGGCGATGCCTCGTTCGGGGGCACCCCGATGAGCTGCGGGAGACCCGCCAGCCGGGCGGCCTCGTTCCACGTGCCCTGTGCGAACTGGAAGGCACCCATGTACTGGCCTGTCGGCGAGACGGCCTGGTAGTCCCCGCCGGACTCGGCCTGGATCACGCAGCGCAAGAACGGCGGCAAGGGGGGAAGGGCCCCTGTCGACGTCGGCGCAGCGGGAGGGGCAGAGGGCGCGGCAGGCGCGGGCGGCGGCGCAGCCCCGTTCGACGCCGATGTGCCGAGCCGGGCAGAGGCTGCGGCCTGTGCAGCCTGCTGCGCGGCCGCCGCCTGCTGCGATTGCTCGCGCGCGACGGCGACCGCGAGCGCCCCGGTCACCGTCGAACGCTGGAGGGCGAGCTGCTGCTCCGTCGACTGGGCCGCCGCGAGCGCAGCGTCCGCCGCTTCGAGCCGCTGCGCAGCGGCCGCGGCGATCTGCTGCACGGCCGACTCCTCGGCGCGCAGCGCGTGGCGGTCCGACTCGAGCACGTCGAGCGCGGAGGTGAGGTTGCCGGTCATCACCTCGTTGTACACCGCCGTCGCGCCGTCTGAGGGCGTCGAGGCGAAGATCGAGCTGGTGCCGTCCGCTTCGGTACCGCCCGCCACGTACGCCGTCACTGCGTCGTGCCGGAGCTGGCCCAGGTCCGTCTCGATGCGACGCCGCGTCGTGGCGAGCTGCGCGTGCATCTGTTGGAGCTGCGCACGTTCGACGCTGACCTCGGCCAGGTCCACGGAACGTTGCTGCTCGAAGCTGCCGATCTGGAGCTGCTCGAGCAGCATCTGCTGGGAGAGCGCGGCGGCCTGCTGCTGCAAGGTGGTGACCGGGTCCGCCCCTGCGGGCGCGACTGGGACGCACAGCGCGGCACCGACCAACGCGCCTGCGCCGAGCGCGCACAGTGCGGGTGCCACGGCCCTCGCCGCCGCGACCCGAGCTCGCCGAGACGGGCCCGGAACGGCCGCGATCGTTCGCCAGGGGACGGTCACGGGATCCCCGTTCTATCGAGGGACCCTGCCAACGTCAAGCGGGACAATGGATCCTTGGACGCCGCGAGCGCGACGGCAACGCCTTGGCCACGTGTTCGTCATGCGATCGCAATGCGTGAGCACGGGATGGGAGCCCCGCCGAGGAGCGCCGCCCAGGAGCGCCAGCCCGGGAACGGCAGACTTGACGGCATGCCCCGGCGTCGCCGCGCACATCGTCCCCTCGCGCTCGACGCCTCCCATTGGCGCCAAGACGGACAGCCGAAGGTGCGCTATCCCAGCCGGCTCGACGCGATGGTCGCGGCCCACGAGCGCTCCAGGGACTCCGGCACGGAGCTCGGTGTCTACGAGTGCGCCTTCTGCGGCGGATGGCACATGGGGAAGCGGTCCGGGCGCAGCGGACGCCTCGACACGTGACGGCGCAGTCACACGCTCCTGGAGCGGCGCCGGGGATCTGCGTGGGCGGCGTCCTGACCGTTCCGGCTCCCAGACGCTCCGGCGGTCGCCCCGACCGACCGGCCGTCGGGGGGTGACGGGTCGTGGGACTGCGCTGCGGCAGGCTCGACGTAGACGTACTTCCCTCCGCGCAGCCATGACGCACCGGCCGCCACCAGACATGCGCCGATGGCGAAGTCGAACGCCTCGTGCAGCCCGTTGCGGAACGACCCGGTGATGAGGTGCGGGAAGAACGACCTGCTCGTGAGGGCGCGCGCGCTGGACGCGCTCAGGTGCGACAGCACTCCGGCGCCGAGGAGGTGCTGGATCGGGCTGTATCCGAGGAAGGCGGCGAAGAGCACCGACACGGGCGGGAGCTTCGAGACCCTGGCCGCGGCACGGGCGGGGACGCCGTGGGCGACGAGCCCGTGCCCGAGGGCTGCGGGGAGCGCCGCGGCAAGCCCGACGATCATGAGGGTGAAGAAGATCCCGATCGAGAGGACCTGCGCCGAGTTCTGGAAGGTCGAGTTCATGCCCGAGCCCACTCCCCGGTGCTGCGGAGGGAGGCTGTTCATGACCCCGGCGCGGTTGGGAGCTGCAAAGGCGCCCATGGCCATCCCGTTCATGAGGAGCAGGATGGCGAACGCCCAGTAGGGGAAGTCGATCGGGAGCACTTCGAGCAAGCCGAACGACGCCGCTGCCGCGAGCATGCCGCCCGTCGCGAACGGCCGCGAGCCGAACCGGTCCGAAAGGATGCCAGAGACCGGGCCAGCGAGGAGGAACCCCCCGGTGAGGGGGAGCATGTAGATCCCGGCCCACAGCGGCGTTCGGGAGAAGCTGTAGCCGTGCAGCGGCAGCCATATCCCCTGCAGCCAGATGATCAGCATGAACATCAGCCCGCCGCGGCCGACGGCCGAGAGGAACGACGAGAGGCTCCCCGCCGTGAAGGCGCGGATCCGGAAGAGCCGTAGACGGAACATGGGATCTCGGACCTTGGTCTCGATGCCCGCGAACGCCGCGATCAGCACCACCGCTCCTGCCAGGCACCCGTCGACGAACGGGCTCGACCAGCCCATCGACTGGCCCCCGTAGGGCTGGATCCCGTAGGTGATCCCGATCATGAGGAGGACCAGCCCGATCGAGAACGTGACGTTCCCCGCCCAGTCCACACGGGCGCGCTCGCGACGCGGGACCTCGCGCAGCTTGGTGTAGGCCCAGACCGTGCAGAACAGCCCCACCGGCACGGACACGTAGAAGATCAGGTGCCAGTCGATCGGCCCGAGGACGCCGCCGAGGACGAGCCCCACGAAGGTCCCGGCGATGCCCGTGATCTGGTTCACGCCGAGCGCCATCCCGCGTTCGCCAGGCGGGAAGGCGTCGGTGAGGATCGCCGAGGAGTTGGCGATGAGGAAGGCGGCACCGACTCCCTGGAAGAGCCGCATCACGACGAGCCAGATCGCCGCGGCCGTGCCGTGCATCCAGGTCACGCCCAACACGAGGGAGAACAGGGTGTAGATGGCGAACCCGAGGTTGTACATCCTCACCCGACCGAACATGTCGCCCAAGCGGCCGAGGCTCACCACGAGCACGCTCGTGACCACCATGAACCCGAGGATCATCCACAAGAGGTAGAAGCTGTTCCCGGGCTTGAGCGGATCGATCCCGATCCCGCGGAACACGTCGGGGAGGGCGATCAGCATGATGGACGTGTCGATCGTCGCCATCATCATGCCAAGGGTCGTGTTCGTGAGGACGACCCACTTGTAGCGCCCGTCGTCCCCGTCCCGGCTCCGGCGCGCGGGGCTCCGGCCGTCGGCGGCTGCAGCGCCTCGCACGCCTGCGTCACGTCCCGTGCCGGCTCCCGGCCGCGAGCCGCGGCCGGTCCGCTGGCGCGCCAAGACCCCTCGGCGAACGGACATGCCCCCAAGCTAACGGCGCAGTCTCGGGACGTGTCACCGCCGTCCCTGCGGCGGTAGCCTCGTTGCCGTGGTCTCAGATGTCGGAGACGCAAGCCCACGGCTTGACATCGACCTGCTGGCATCGTCCCTGCGTGCCGACGACAGCGACGTGCGCGTGCTCCTCCGTGCCCTCGTGACCCGGCTGTCGGGCGCCCTCGGCGCGCGGCTCACGGTGGAACGGGCAGGCAGGCTGCGCAGGAGCGAGGAGATCCGCCGCCTCTCCATCCGGCTCGGCGACGACCACTTCGACGCCGCCGTCGAGGACGGCGGGCTCTCGTGCACCGTCGGGCGGAGCAGCGGCGGCATCCGCATCCGCTCGACGCGCGTGGCCGTCGACGAGTGGCTGCGCCTGCTCCTCGGCGCCCTGCGCGACGAGGCCGAGACGACCGAGGCGACCCGGCTCGCGCTCGAGTCCCTCGTGATCGGCGACCGCTCGTGATCGGCGACCGCTCGTGATCGGCGACCGCTCGTGATCGGCGATCGCACGTGACCGACGCAATCGAGCCCGGCTCGACAACCGCCCCGGACCCTGCCACGCCCCGCGGCGGGCCCCCCGAGGCGCTGCCGCCCGATGCGGCCCGCCGGCTCGCCGAGCTCGAGGACCGCCCCGGCCACAAGGGGATGTTCACCTCGGACCTGTCCGTGAACGAGTTCCTCCTCATCAAGGAGGTCGGCTTCCATCCGCTCGGGTTCGTGATGGGCAGCTCGATCTACCACCTCGGGATCCAGACGCGTCGGTGGTCGCAGAGCCAGGAGCTCGCCAAGCTCACCGAGGCGATGTACGAGGCACGCCAGCTGGCGATGGACCGCATGGACGCCGAGGCCACCGAGCTCGGTGCCGACGGCGTCGTCGGGGTCCGCCTCGACGTGAACTACTACGAGTGGGGCTCGGACACCGCCGAGTTCATCGCGGTGGGCACGGCGGTCAAGGCCGAGGACGGACGCTCCTACCGGAACCGCCAGGGAAAGCCGTTCTCCTCCGACCTGTCGGGTCAGGACTTCTGGGTGCTGATGCAGACCGGCCACGTGCCCCTCGGCCTGGTCATGGGCACCTGCGTCTACCACATCGCCCACCGGGGCCTCGGGCAGACGCTGCGCAGCGCCGGGCGCAACGTCGAGCTTCCGAACTTCACCCAGGCGCTCTACGAGGCCAGGGAGCTCGCGATGACGCGGATGCAGGACGAGGCCAACGAGCTGGGCGCCTCGGGCATCGTCGGCGTGCGACTGGAGGAGAAGAGCCACATGTGGGGCGACCACACGATCGAGTTCCTCTCGCTCGGCACGGCTGTCGCCCGCTCGGACAGCGACTTCTCGATCCCCGCCCCCAAGACGATCATCTCCCTCGACGGCTGATGGCCACCGGCGCGGAGCTGCCCGAGGCGGCGGGACGGCGCCTCAGCGGTGGGGCGTGGACCTCGGGGTTGTCGGTCGCGGACTTCGCGTCCTGCGTCGACATGGGCATGGAGCCCGTCGGCTACGTCCAGGGGTACGCGGTCATGCAGTGGAGCTGGTTCATGTCCGCCGGTGTCCTCGGGCCTGGGATGGGAGGCCTCGGGGGCTACGGCGGCATCAGGACAGGGACCCCCCGGCGCCGCGGGCAGTACGTCGAGCAGTGGCAGTGCCCCCACGGCTTCGTGAGCGCCGAGCACCGGATGTACGGCGCCAACTACGAGCTCACATGGTTGGAGACGAGCTGGGCGGACGGCTGGACGCTCGCCATGGGCCGCATGGTCGACGAGGCAGCGGCCCTCGGCGCGACGGGGGTGGTAGGCGTCGTGGACGCCACGCGCCCGCTCGCGGGAGGAGCGACGCTCGAGTTCCGCGCGAGCGGCACCGCGGTGTCCGTGGGGGGAGCGCCGGCGCCGGCGCGTCCGTTCTCCACCTACCTGTCGGGCCAGCGACTCGCCAAGCTCGTGGAAGCCGGGTTCGCGCCGGTCTCGGTGGTCGCGACGTTGAGCGCCGTCCGGATGCTGGGCTACTGCATCACCCACTACCAGCTCGCCGGAACGAACGTCGGCACGTGGTACGGGCCCGCCGCGGGCGGGGTGTCGGGCGTCGGACCCGTCGACCAGGTGAACAGGGCCGAGGCCGCGGCTCGGCGAATCGCACGGGAGCGGGTCCGCGAGCAGCTCGGCACCGACATCCTCCACGGTGCCGTCCTCGAGCGGACCGAGCACGAGATCGGGGAGGGCGACCTCTCCATCCAGTGCACCCTCAAGGGCAACCGGGTCCGCCGGTTCAAGGACTTCGACCCGCTCCCCGACGCCGCACCGGTGGTCAGGCTGACGTGAGCCGGGCCACGGGCTCGAGGGCGATCGGGCCCCGTATCGAGGCGACGACGGGCCGTCGCACCCGGGTGATCGGACGCCGACAGTGGGGATGAGGGAGGAGGTGCAGGCGGCGGTCGGCGCCCTGTCCTCGCCCGCCGGAGAGGAACGGGGAGGCCGCGGCACCACCTCGGACCTCACGATCGACGAGACGCTCCTCCTGCACGCAGCCGGGTGGGAACCGGTCGACCTCGTCTACGGCGTCTCGTGGTGGTCGATCCCCTGGGGAGCCTGGCAGTGGACGACCGGGGAGGTGCAGGAGGCGTCGAGCGCCTTCCTGGGAGCCTTCGACGAGGCCGCCGCGCTGCTGCGCGGCTCCTGCGAGCACGCGGGCGGCTCGGGAGTGCTCGGGGTCGGCGTCGAGGTCCGGGTGTCCGCGCACCACGTCTCGATCGAGCTGACCGGCACCGCGGTGCGACGCACCGGCGCCGACGCCCACGGGTTCGAGTTCGTCTCGGATCTCTCCGCGAGAGACTTCGTGCTCTTGACCCGTGCAGGCTGGTGGCCGCTCGGGCTGGCCGCGGGCGCGAGCTTCGTCATCGCGCCCCGGCGCACGGCGCGTGAGTGGGCCTCGCAGCAGGGGCAGAACGTCGAGCTCCCGAACCTGACGCAGTCGCTCTACCTCGCGCGAGAGCGCGCCATGGAGGGCATGCAGCGGTCTGGGACCGCGATGGGGGCGGACGGGATCGTGGCGGTCAAGCTGCGAGAAGGTCGGGCGAGCTCGAGCGTGCGCGTGATCCAATTCATCGCCATCGGGACCGGCGTGCACCTGCGGACAGGCGCCCACCGCTCGGTCAGCCCCGAGATGGTGGTGCCCCTCGACGACCTCGTCCGCCTCTTCGACGCCAAGAGCCTGCGGGGCGCACGGGGACGGTAGGCACCATGCCAGCGGCACGGCGGCGCGCTGCTCAGCGTGGTCCTGCCTCTCCGACCCACTCGTGCCAGAGGTCGGCGTAGCTCCCACCTGAAGCGAGCAGCTCTTCGTGCGTGCCGTGCTCGACCACGCGTCCTTCGTCCACGACGAAGACGTAGTCGGCGTCTCGTGCGGCCTGCAGCCGGTGCGCGACGGCGACGACCGTGCGCCCTTCGAGCACCCTGGCGAGGGAGCGCTCGAGACGGCGCGCCGCGCGCGGGTCCAGCAACGCGGTCGCCTCGTCCAGGACGAGGGTGTGGGGATCGGCGAGCACGAGGCGCGCGAGCGCGACCTGCTGGGCCTCACCCGGAGAGAGCTGGACCGCCCCGGGACCGAGCGCCGTCCCCAACCCCTCGGGGAGGCGGTCGAGGAGCGGCCCTGCGTCGACCGCCTGCAGCGCCCGGACCAGGTCGTCGTCGCTCGCGCCAGGGGCGGCGAGGGCGAGGTTCTCCCGGAACGTGCCGTTGAAGACGTGGAACTCCTGGGTGACGAGGACGACCTCGCTCCGCAGCCGCTCGGGGGGCAGCGTGTGCGCGTCGACGCCGCCCACCCGGACATGGCCGGTGCGCGGCGCGTGCACCCCGGTGAGCAGGAGGGCGAGCGTGCTCTTCCCCGCGCCGCTCGGCCCGACGATCACCACCCTCGAGCCCGGCGGAGGCGCGAGGTCGATGCCGCGAAGAACGTCGTGACCGGGTCGGTAGGCGTACCGGACGTCCGTCGCCACCAGCTCCGGTCCCGAGGGGCCGCGCGTGGCGAGCGGCGGCGCCTCGACCTCCTGCACTCCGAGGAGCCGGCTCAGCGAGGCGGTGCCCAACTGGATCTCGTCGAGGTAGCTGAGGACCGTGTCGACCGGTGAGATGAGGAGCTGCACGTACAGCACGGCGGCCGTCGTGGCAGCGAGGGAGAGGTCCCCGTCGGCGTGCAGCATCCCGCCGAGCACGAGGGCGAGGACGAGGGGGACGACGTAGCAGACCTCGGTGATCGGGAAGTAGATGGTCCGCAGGCGCAGCGTGTAGCGCTCCCTCGCGACCCATTCCCTGATGTCCTCGTCCACCTTCGCCACGCGCCGGCCTTCGAGGCCGAACGTCTCGATGGTCCGTCCACCCGACGCGGTCTCCTGGACCCTGGCGTTGGCCTCGTCCCACGCGGCGATGGTCCGCTCGTAGCCGGGGCGGGCGCGCCGCAGGTACCAGCGGGTCCCTGCGAACAGGAACGGGATCACCGGGACCAGGACGACGCCGAGCAACGGAGCAGTGGCCAAGAGCGCGACCACGATCGCCGCACACTGGCCGATCGCCACCACCATCTGCGGCGCCGCCTGCCGCACGGACCACGTGAGCTGCTCCACGTCGGAGGAGGCACGGGTCTGCAGCTCACCGGTCCCCGCCCGCTCCACGACCCCGAGCGGCAGCGACAGGACGGCGCCCACGAAGTCGCACCGCAAGCGCGCGAGCAGCCGAGCGGCGAGGTGGCCGGCCGCCCGCGACGCCGCGGACGCCGCGAACCCCTGGACCACGAGCGCTGCCGCGAAGATCGCCGCCGCGAGCTCGACACGTCCGAGGGCGCGGCCCTTGCCGGCTGCGTCGGACACCACCTGCCCGAGCACCTGGGGACCGACCAGCCCCGCGACGCTCGCCAGCGCGAAGAACCCGACCACGAGAGCGGTCGCACGCCACTCCTTGGTGAAGGCGGCGCGCAGGTAGCGTCGGACAGCGCTGCGCCGCGCGACCGGAAAGGCTGCGGCATTTGCCTTCACCTGGGACGCGGCAACGGTCACTGCGTGCCTCCTCGCGTCACCTGGGCCATGTAGCCGGAGTCCTCGAGGAGGAGCCGCTCGTGAGGACCCGTCGTCCGCGCCCGTTCGTCGAGCACGAGGACCACGTCGGCGCGCGCCGCGACGAGTGGGCTCGTGGTGGTGACCACGGTCGTCCGTCCGCGCCGCACGTCACAGAGCGCGTCGGCGATCGCCGCCTCGGTGTGCGCGTCGACGGCGCTCGTCGGGTCGTCGAGCAACAGCACTTCGGCGCCTGAGCGCAGGGCCTGCGCGAGCCCGAGCCGCTGCCGCTGCCCTCCCGAGAGGGTCCGCCAGTGCTCGGGGAGCTCGGTGTCGAGCCCTTCGGGGAGCGACGCCACGACATCGGTCGCCTGAGCGGCCTCCAAGGCCTCCTGCACCGACGGAGAGCTGTCCGCGGCCGACGCGCCCTCCGCCGTCGCGGCTCGGTCGCCCAGGATCTCGCGCACCGTGCCGCGGAGATGGAACGGCGCACGTTCGAGCATCACGACCTGCTCCCGGTACCAGCGGATGGGCAGGTCGGTGACAGAGACGTCCCCCCATCGCACGTCGTGCCCCGGCCGCGACGCCCTCCAGCGTCCGAGCCGCTCGAGCAGCGCGGTCCCTTCCTCCGGAGTGGCCGGCACCACTGCGGTGAGATGCCCCCTCGCCACCACTGCACCGGTCTCGCCGTCCACGAGGTCACCTGCGGGCGCCTCAGGGATCTCGGGAGGGGGCGTCTCGGGGATCTCGCGGGTCATGGTGAGCACCGTGAGGATGCGCCGCGCCGCGACGAGGGCGGCCGTCCACTTCGACGCCGCCTCGACGAAGGTCTGCATCGGCACGACGAGGAAGGCTGCCGACGCGTAGAACGCCACGAGGTCCCCTGGGGAGAGCGATCCCCCCACGGCGAGGCGCGCGCCGACCCAGGTGACGGCGACCACGATGGCGCCGGGCAGGACGACCTGGGCGCCGTCGAGCACCGCCTGGAGGTTCGCCGTCCGCACGGCAGCGCCCGCCACGGTGTCCGATGCGCGCGCGTAGCGTGCGAAGAACACCTGCTCGCCACCGAGCCCGCGCAGGATTCGCAGGCCTGCCACGGTGTCCGCCACGACCGAGCTCGCCTCCGCGCGGCGGTCGCGCTCCGCGGTCTGCCGGCGCTCCAGTGGGCGGAGGACGGGAGCGACCGCGGCCACCGCGAACGGCACGCCGAGCACGACGATCGCGCCGAGCGGCGGCGAGAGGACGAGCAGCACCACCGCCACGACGGCATAGGAGACGACGCCGCCGGAGAACCGCGCCACGACATCGAGCGCGTCGCCGATCCGCTCGATGTCCGACGCGCCGATGTTCGCCACCTCGCCGTTGGAGACTCGCCGGGCCAGGTCCCCACCGAGTGCAACGGCCCTTCTCGCCACGAGCTGTTGGACACGGCTCGCACAGGTGAGGAAGCTCGCCACCGCGCGCCGGTGGCGCAGGACCCCCGCGACAGCCTGGAGCAGGCCGAGAGCGAGGACGACGAGCGCCCACCGCAGGATCGCGCCCCTCGAGCCCCGCACCACCGCGCCCAGGCCCGCGCCGAGGGCGAGCGGGATCATCGCCTGGCTGACCATCCAGAGCACCCCGAAGAACGACCCCGAGGCGAGCACCCGGCCCTGCTTGCGGGCGCACCACAGGAGGAAGCGGCCCGCAGAGCGGGTGTCGGGGACCCCGGGATCGTCGGCGGGCAGCGCGAGCATGAGCCAGACGACGTTAGTCGCGTGGGGAAGGCTCGTCGCGCAGTGGGGATCGCCGCGCCGGCGGCGATCCCCTGCGAGCGGCCGACGGGGATCGAACCCGCATCATCAGCTTGGAAGGCTGAGGTTCTGCCATTGAACTACGGCCGCGGCGCGAGCGACGGGCAGTCCGTCTCGCCGAGCAGAGTGTAGGCACGTGGCCGCCGACACCCCTGCGCCCCGCGTCGGGCCGACCCTCGGGCGTCTACGGTCGTGGTGTGCGTGCGACCATGTACGAGCGGGTCGGCGGCGAGGCGTTCTTCACCGCGCTCGTGGATCGCTTCTACAAAGGCGTGGAGACGGACCCGGTGCTCCGGCCCCTGTACCCCGACGACCTGGAGGCGCCCAAGGAGCACCTGCGTCTCTTCCTCGTCCAGTACTGGGGCGGTCCCAAGACCTACGCCGAGCAGCGAGGGCACCCGCGGCTGCGGATGCGCCATGCTCCCTTCCGGATCGGTCTCGCCGAGCGTGACGCGTGGTTGCGGCTCATGCTCGATGCGCTCGAGCGTTCAGCCGCGGACCCCGACGACCGTGCGGAGATGGCCGAGTACTTCCGGTCCGCCGCGACCCAGCTGATCAACCACGTTCCAGGGCGGCCGACGGCTCCTGGGGATCACTGACGGCGCGCACCTCGTCGCCGTCAGTCCGACGGGCCACGCGACGCGAGCAGGTCGGCACAGCGGGCGGCGAGGGCCATGATCGTGAGCGCGGGGTTCGCCGCTCCCTGCGTCGGCAGCACGCTCCCGTCACAGATGAACAGGTTCGGGACCGCGAAGGTGCGCAGCGTGGCGTCCACGACCCCCTCGCGCTCGTCGGCTGCCATCCGACACCCGCCCACGAGGTGCGCGTAGCGGTTGATGGTGATGACCTCCTCGGCGCCGGCGGCCTCGAGGATGGACTCCATCTTCTCCCGGGCGGCGTCGAGAAGTTCCCGGTCGTTGTCGCACTGGTTGTAGGAGAAGTGTGCGACCGGGAGCCCGAAGCGGTCGGTCGTGGACGGGTCGAGCGTGACGCAGTTCTCCTCGCGCGGGAGGAACTCGCACAGCGCCCCGAGGGTCGCCCAGTGGACGTAGTCACGCATGTACTCCCTCAGCACCACACCCCAGTGGCCCTGGGCCGACACGTGCTCGGCGTAGGTGATGGGCAGCGGTGACACGTTCTGGATGCTGAACCCTCGCGTGTAGGGCTTGGACGGGTCCGTCTCGTAGAACTGCTCCGAGCTCACCTCGGGAGGAGGTGCCTTGTACATGCGCACCTCCTCTTCGAATCGGCCCGCGGTCTGGGGCGCACCCTGGACCATGACGTATCGGCCCACCAGGCCGTGGTCGTTGCACAGGCCGTCGGGGAACCGCGAGCAGGCCGAGTTCAGCAGCAGGCGGGGCGTCTCGATCGAGTACCCGGCCACCGCCACGGCGCGGGCGCGCTGGAACCGCTCGACGCCGTCGCGGAAGTACGACACCCCGGTCGCGCGCCCGTCGGGACCGATCTCGACCCGTGCGACCATGCACCCGGGACGCACCTCCCCGCCGTGCCTGATCGCGTCGGGGACGTGGGTGACGAGCGGCGAGGCCTTGGCGTTCACCTTGCACCCCTGAAGGCAGAACCCCCGGTAGATGCAGTGGTCACGGTGGCCGAACCGGCCGTTGGCGATCGCCACCGGTCCGACCCGTGCCTCGATGCCCGCGGCTCGGGCGCCGCGCAGGAAGACCTCGCCGTTCCCGCCGACGGGCTGCGCCTGGTACGGGTAGCCGTGGGGGTCGCCCCACGGCCAGGGCTCCCCCGACACCGGGAGCTCCTCTTCGAGCGCCTCGTAGTAGGGCCGGAGATCCTCGTAGCGGATCGGCCAATCCGCTCCCACGCCGTCGAGGCTCCGCGTGCGGAAGTCCGAGGGGTGGAACCGCGGCGCGTAGCCGGCGAAGTGCACCATCGAGCCCCCGACGCCCCGCCCCGAGTTGTTGGAGCCGAGGGGGACGGGGTCCGATCCCGAGATCACCCTCGGCTCGGTCCAGTAGAGGTGATGGGACCCCAGCTCGTCGCTGACCCAATCGGTGTCCGGGTCCCAGAACCGTCCTGCGTCGAGCGCCGCGACCTTCCAGCCGGCGCGAGCCAGCCGCTGCAGGAGCGTGCCGCCACCGGCTCCGCACCCGACGATCACGATGTCGAGCTCCTCGTCGTCGGCGAAGCGCCGCATCGACGCGCGAAGCTCCCTGTTCGTCCGGTCCTGGCCGGCGGGGAGGAGCCAGGCGGACTCGTTCCGACGTCTGACGGCGTCGGTGAGGCGGCGGTTCAACGGCTCCCCCTCACCTCGACGGGTCCCCTCGTGGCCGGCGCCGGTCGCCGGCCACGAGGCGGTGGGCCTCCCTGGCGGACTCGACGCGCGCTGCCCAGGGCACCGGGTCGGCCGCGTCGGTCTCGGCGACCTCCCACCGCTCACGGCGCCCGATCCCGAGGTTGACGTAGCCGCGGGGGTAGGCGGGCCCGCCGAAGCCGATCTCGTTCCATGCCCAGGGGTGCGAGTAGAAGGCGGCGCACGCGTACCGGGTCCACAGCGACCACACGTGCGCCGCGGGGAAGCCGTGCCAGGTGTCGGCGTCCTGGACGTCCTGGACGATCGCCCCCTGCTCGCAGCGGGCGAGCTCGTGGAAGCACCGCCCGTGGCGCGCGCGGGCCTCGGCGTCGAGCGCCGCGAGCGTCCTCCTCCACGCCTCGCGGTCCTCAGGCATGTCCTCGTAGCGCCAGCCGTCCGTCTGGTCGAGGGCCAGCCGCTCGTCGACGAGCTGCAGGACGGGCACCTTCGGCTCCTCGTCCTGGGCGAGGAGGAGGTCGAAGAGCGCCCCCGCCGCCGCCTGCTCGGACGGGGTGAAGAAGCTGAAGTCCGTGGGTGGGTCCAGCCTGCTGAGCACGATCCCCGCCGTGACGTCGTCCCACATCTCGGCCTGGGACAGCACGTCGAAGCGGGGGAACCGTCCCCTCCCGCCTGGCGTCACCGCCCTGCGGGAGGGAGGGACGATCGGCATCAGCGCTCCCCCGAGCGCCGCAGCGCGGCGGCGAGGAGACCCATCCCGCCCACCATCGTCGCGATGAGGGGGGCGAACAGTGGCGGTCCCATCTCCATGTTGTACCGGAGGTTCTTGGCGCCGCCGGGCTTCTGGAGGATCCCCCTCGCGTGCAGGTAGGTCCCCTGCAGGCCGTTCGCGACGACCATCGCGGAGGCGAGCGGGAGGACCGTCTTGGCGGCCCGCCTGGAGAACACCGCCGCCATGCCAGCGGGCACCACGGCCGGGACGACGAAGATCGGCGTCCACATCATCTTGTTGCCGAAGCTGGCGCTGTCGTGGGACGTGAAGATCTCGGCAGCGGTGACGAGGGCGGCACCTGCGGACAGCGCAGCGAGCGCCTGCTCGAACCTCCCGGTCCGAACGTCGTACAGGACGGTCTCGGCCCCCTTGGCGAGCCGAGTGCGGGGCATGGGTCGTAGTCGGCGCATCCCGGACCTCGCATACCCGGTCCGCTCACCGTTGACGCATCCGTCAGGGCGCTCGAGCCGCAGGACCAGGTGGCGGCTGGCGCTCGGAACTGCCCCCGCGCCGCTCCAGCGTCTCTGCGTACAGGCGGACCAGCCGATCTCCCGCGAGCACGACGCGCACGGTCCGCACCGAGGCGAGGCGCACGAGCGCGTCGAGCACGGCGCCGAGCGACACGTCGGCCGCCTGCTGCAAGGGGTACCCGAACGCCCCCGTCGAGATCGCAGGGAAGGCCACGGAGGCGAGGCCGCGGCGGTCGGCGAGCTCGAGGGCGTTGCGGTAGCAGGCAGCCAGCAGCTCGTCTTCGGGATGGTCGACCCCGTAGACGGGGCCGAGGCAATGGATCACATAGGGGTTGGGAAGTCGGTGCCCGCTCGTGATCACGGCCTGCCCGGGGGAGATCGGTGCGAGGGGCCGGCACTCCTCAGCCAGCCCCGGCCCGGCGGCCCGGTGGATCGCGCCGGCGACTCCCCCGCCGGGCATCAAGCGCGCGTTGGCCGCGTTCACGATCGCGTCCATGTCCGGCTGCCGCACGATGTCGCCGGCGACGATCTCCACGGCGACGCCGTGCACCTCGGCGCGCACGGGGTCCACCCGCGCCACGCTACCCAGTACCTCGACTGCCGCTGGGCACGGCTGCGCTCGCCGACCCGTGCGTGGCCTGCCGAGCGGCTCTCGTGCTCAGGGAAGGACGAGGTGCACGTCCCCGAACTCGTGCCACAGGTACCCCTCCTCGAGCGCGGCGTCATAGGAGCGCTCGAGGAGCCGACGACCGGCCACGGCCTCGAGCATCAGCAGGTGCGACGCCTCGGGCTCGTGCCACCCCGTGAGGAGGCCGTCCACCACGGCGACGCCCCTTACTGGGGTCACCACGAGGTCGGTCCATCCGTCGAGCGCGTGGACCTCGCCGTGGGCGTCGACCGCCGACTCCAGCGCGCGCACGACCGTGGTGCCGATGGCGACGACCCGTCGTCCGACGGCCTTGGTCAGGTTCACCCGCCGCGCCGTCGAGTCGGGGACCTTCACGCGTTCAGGGAACGGCCGTTCTCCGGACTCGAGGGAGGACACGCCGGTGTGGAGCACGATCGGGGAGACGCCGACCCCCTTGGCGACGAGGCGCGTCACCATCTCGGGAGTGAACGGTCTCCCGGCGCTCGGCATCTCGGCGCTCCCAGGCTCGGTGACGTAGACGTTCTGGTAGGTCGAGATGGGCCACGGCCGCTCCACGTAGCCGTAGCGGATGGGGCGCCCGTGCACCGCGAGCCAGCGCGCGATGGGCACCGGCGAGGACACGAGCGCCACCCACAGGCGGCGACTGCACGCGTAGCGCTCGAGGAGCTCGATCGCGGCGCCGCCTGCCAATGCCAGACGGGAGGGCGGCTCCGCGTCGCCCCACGGCTCGCTCGCCGGCGCACGTGGACGCCGCAGCTCGACCACCCACGTTCCCGACGCGAGCTCGGTCGAGAAGTGCACCACGACGGGACGCCCCGCCGGGTCCGTCCCCTCCACGGCGGCGGCGAGCGTCCCCGAGGTGTTCACCACCACGAGGTCGCCGTCCTCCAAGAAGGTGGGGAGGAGCGAGAAGACCGAGTGCACGAGCCGGAGGTCGCTCCGGTAGCCGACGAGCATCCGGACCGCGTCGCGGGTGAGGCCGCGCGCCTCGGGTGGCTCGGCGGCCTCGAGGGCGCCGGGGAGCGAGAACGTGAGGGCCGAGCTCATCGTGGTCCGCCTCCGGGAAGAAGGTTCGGGAGCACGACCCTCCCGCTCGGCGGGCGCCTCCGGAGCAGTTCGAGGAGGGCGGGAGCGACCTGCTCGGGCAGGAGACGGTCGCTGATGTCCTCCCCCGGGAACGCTGCCTGGTGCATCCCGGTCCGCATGTCGCCCGGGTCGACCCACCACACCGCGACGCCGGGCTCCTCCGCGGCGAGCACCCGGCTCCACTGCTCGAGTGCCGCCTTCGACGCCCCGTAGCCTCCCCACCGCTCGTACCCCCCGACCGCGGCGTCCGACGTCACGTTCACGACGGCTCCCCGGTGCGCACGCAGGTGCGGGAGCGCCTCCTGGACGAGGGCGAGCGGCGCCACCACGTTGGTCTCGAGCACCTCGCGCAGAGAGCCGAGCGGGTAGGCGGCGAGGGAGGGAAGCGGAGACGCACCGAGCGAGCTCGCGTTGTTCACGAGCAGCCGCAGCGCACCCCGGCTCAGCGCCTCGGCCACCAGTCGGACCCGGTGCTCGTGGTCCCTCACGTCCCCTGGGATCCCGACCGCGCCGGTGGCCCGGGCGGCCGCGTCCACGTCCGCGGGGTCCCTCCCGTCGAACAGGACGGTCCATGTCCGCTCGACGAGGAGGGCGGAGAGTGCCCTCCCGAACCCCTTGGAGCCTCCCGTCACGATCGCAACGTCAGTCATGCGGCTACTCTACGAACTGAAGTTGACTTTAAGTCAAGCTCTTGGCTCCTCTCAGGCCCGATGCGGCGCGCGATCAGCCGAGGGCTCGAGCTCCAGCCGGTACGCCAGCAGCGGCACGTCGGGTGCGGGGACCCAGTCGCGCGCGGGGAACCGCACGAAGCCGGCCGCCTCGTACAGGCGGTGCGCCGCCGTCATCCACGGGGTGGTGTGCAGCACGAGGGCCTTGCAGCCGAGCGCGCGGGCGCGTGCGATGCAGGCGCCGACGAGCGCACGCCCCGCTCCACGCCCCTGTGCATCGGGACGGACGGCGAGCATCCGGATCCCCGCCTCACCGGGCTCGAGCAGCTCCGCCCATGGGGAAGTCGGGCTCGGGACGAACGTCACGCAGCCACAGACCTCCCCCTCCCCTGCCTCGTCTGCGCGGGCGACCGCCACGAGGACCTCCGACTCTTGTGCGCGGCGTGCCACATCTGCCAGGAGCCTCGCGTAGTCGTCCGAGAGGTGACCCCCGGGGAGGGTGCGGTACGCGTCGACGATCAGCGCCCCGGCCTTTCCGTGCTCGTGCGGACGGACCGGCCGGACGTCCATTCGGCCACGATAGGCGCGGCGCTCTACCAGTCGGGATCATCGAGAACGCGCGAAGGGCGCGGTCGGCAATCACGCGCGAGTTCGGCAGCGCCACGCGCTTCCCCGGCGCGCCGCCGCAGCGGATCATCGCGGCTGCCGAAGATGTCCTTCTCCGGGTCGTCGGCGGCGAGGTACAGGATCTCGGCCACCAGGAGGTTGGCGATCTGGTCGTCGAGGACCGGCACCCCCGCTATCTCATTTTCGAGATACCATGGACGCGATGAGCGGGCCACGGGCACCTCGGGACCACTCGCCCGGCATCGCGCGCGCCGGGACCGCCTCTGCAGGGCCGGTGGGCGGCGCGCGCCGGCATGACCCCGTGCTCCCCGGCTTCCGGGAGATGGCCGTGCGCCGCCGGGCGCTGTCCGAGGACCTCCTCGCCCGCCGCGTCGCCCTCGGGCTCAGCCAGACCGAGGTCGCAGCACGGATGGGCACCTCGCAGTCGGCGGTCGCGAGGGTCGAGGCAGGCAGCTCGGACGTACGCCTCTCGACCATCGAGCGGTACGCGGCAGCGGTCGGCCACGTGCTGCGCTGGTCGTTCGAGGACCCGGCCGGCGCGGAGCCGGGGGTGCCGGCCGGGCGGCGAGTCGGTCGGAGGTGACGACCCCCTACTCGGACCGACGGGCCCCCGGCGGCTGCCCGGGCGGGAGCGTGTCCGACGAGGCCGCACGCAGCCTGCTCGCCCGGCGCGTCGTCCTCTCGCGGCCGGTAGGCACCGCACCCTCGCCCCCCACGCACGCCTGCACCTGAAGGAGCCCGACATCGCCGTCGAGGGCCGTGCCGCCGAGATCGAACGAGCCCTGGCGGCGCAGGCCGCACACCGCGACCGCTTCTTCGCGCGGCTCGCTGCGTGCACTGGACGCCCGCAGGTCGTCGTCGAGGAGGGCTGGCTGACCGGGCGCTACCTCGAGCCGGCGGACGCGATGGCGCTCGGGTACGCCGACGCGCTCGAGGGCACCTGAGCGAACGGTGCAGGCGGCGGGTCCTGTGCGTAGCATGCACGGGTGCCCCGACCCGCTTCATCGACGCACCGATCGCTGACCGACCTCGGGGACGACGAGATCGGGCGCCAAGCGGCCGTCGCGGTGCTGCCGGCGATCCGCCCCCATGTTCGGACCACTCCGGTCGTGCGCCTCGATCGCGCTGAGCTCGGCCTCTCCCCCGGGCCGCTCGTGCTGAAGCTCGAGCACCTCCAGCACTCCGGATCGTTCAAGGTGCGTGGCGCCTTCGCCAACCTCCTCCTTCGCGACGTCCCCGAAGTGGGCGTGGTCGCGGCGTCAGGGGGCAACCACGGCGCGGCCGTCGCGTACGCCGCGGCAGCGCTCGGGATCCCAGCGAAGGTCTTCGTCCCTGAGGTGTCGTCACCCGCCAAGCTGGCCCGCATCGAGGCGTACGGCGCCGAGCTCGTGGTGGGCGGCGCCTCCTACGACGACGCGCGGGCGGCCGCCGCAGAGTGGCAGGAGCGCACCGGCGCGCTCGATATCCCCGCGTTCGACTCGGTCCCGACCATCCTCGGGGCCGCGTCCATCGCGCTCGAGCTCCAGGCACAGGCCCCCGATGCCGCAACCGTGCTGGCCGCCGTCGGCGGGGGCGGGCTCCTCGCCGGCCTCTGCGCCGGGTTCGACGACAGCGCGGCCGTGCTCGGCGTCGAGCCCGAGGGGGCTCCCACGCTGTCCATGGCGCTCTCCGCCGGGGGCCCGGCGGATGCCCCGGTGGGCAGCGTCGCGATCGACTCGCTGGCGCCGCGGCGCGTGGGGGAGCACACCTACCGGGTCGCTGCCCGGCTCTCGCGAGGGACCGTCCTCGTGGACGACGAGACCATTGCGGCGACGCAGCGGCTCCTGTGGGACCGGCTGCGGCTCGTGGTCGAGCCAGGAGGCTGCGCCGCCTTGGGCGCCCTCGTGTGCGGCACGTACCGGCCCGCGCGAACCGAGACGGTCGCGGTGGTGCTCTCCGGGGCAAACACGACGGCGGTCGATTTCGAGCGCTGAGCGGTCGAGCGACGCGCCGCCCGCGCGGCGGTCAGCGCCGGATCCGGTCCTCGTGCACGATCTCGACCGGCTCGAGATCGCCTGCGGGCACGAAGCCCAGCACCCGGCCGCAGAAGTAGAGCTCCGCCTCGGCCGTCCGCCGGATGCTCTCTGCCTTGCGGAACCCGTGCTGCTCGCCCTCGTAGGTGACGTAGGCGTGGGGAACGCCGTTGTCCCTCAGCGCGGCCACGATGATCTCCGCCTGGTTGGGCGGCACGACCTTGTCCTCGAGTCCCTGGAAGATGATGAGGGGGGTGTGCAGGCCCTCGGTGTGGAAGGCGGGAGAGCGGGCCCGGTAGAGGGCCGCTGTGTCCGGCCAGGGGCCGAACAGGCTGTCCATGTACCGGGACTCGAACTTGTGGGTCTCCTCGGCGAACACCGTGGCGTCTGCCACCCCGAAGTAGCTCGCGCCCGCGGCGAACGTGTCGGTGAACGCCGCCGCGCACAGGGCCGTGTAGCCGCCGGCGCTTCCCCCGTGGATGAGCAGCCGAGCCTCGTCGGCTCTCCCGGTGGCAGCGAAGTGGCGTGCCGCCTCCACGCAGTCCGACAGGTCGACGACCCCCCACTTGTGACGGAGGCGTTCGCGGTACGCCCGCCCGTAACCGGTGCTACCCCCGTAGTTCACGTCGGCGACTGCGAACCCGCGGCTCGTCCAGAACTGGACCGAGTAGTTGAGCACTGGGGCCGCGGCTGACGTCGGACCGCCGTGGACGCCCACGATCAACGGCGGCAGCTCTCCCGCGGGGCCCTCGAAGTCGGCGTTCGTGGGCGGGTAGTAGAGGGCGTGCGTCACCTCGCCCCCTCCGGTCGGGATCTCGACCGGCCGGGGCGTCGACAGGTAGGCGGGGTCCACGACTCCTGCGCGGGACTGCCGGAGGGTCTGGACCTCCGTCGACCCGTCCGCCCCGAGGACGATCCGCACGACGCCAGGAGCACTGGTCACCGAGCCCGCGACGGCGACGGCCGACGTGCCGTCCCCCGCCGCGCAGAGCTGTCCGACGTAGGTGAACCCCGTGTCCAGGTCCTCGAAGCGGTCCGAGCCTGGCACCAAGACGGCGAGGTGGTCGAGACCCCCTCTCCGCCACGCAGCGAGGACCGACCCGTCCGCGAGGAGCGCGTAGCGCGACAAGCCGATGAGGAAGTCCGGCAGCGCGAGCTCCGCCTCCATCGGCGCGAGCGCCCGGTCCGGTCCCCCCTTGGTGCTGGCGTAGAGGTTCCACCAGCCGCTGCGGTCCGAGACGAAGTAGAGCGTGCCGTCGGGCCCGTACCTCGGCTGGGTGACCGACTCGGACGGGCCTCCGGCGACCAGTCGGGCCGCGCGCAGCTCGCCCGTCCCGGGATCGAGCTCGGCCTCCCACAGCTCGGTGCCGTCCCAGGGCATGTTCGGATGGTCCCAGGTGACCCAGCACAGCCGGCGGCCGTCGGCGGAGAGCCCGAGGTGGGAGTAGAAGTCTCGGCCCTCGAGGAGCACCTGTGGGGCGGCGGACCCGTCCGCGGCGACGAGGACGACATCGTTCACGACTGCAGAGGGAACGTCGGGCTGGGCGTGGCGCTCGCGCACCACGACGAGGTGCCGCCCGTCGGGCGTGAGGACCGGGCACGCGTAGCGGAGCGCTCCGGGGGAGGCGGGCTCCGGGGTGACCGGCTCGGGATGCTGTCCCGGGACGACGCGGTACAGCCGCTGGTCTGCGAAGTTCGAGAAGTAGACGACGTCGTCGGAACCGGCATCGTGGTGGACCGCCGCGCAGAGGCCGCCGTACTCGTGAACGGCCGTCCTCGCGTTGAAGCCCGAAGGGTGCACGTCCTGTGGAGCGCCTCCTTCGAGGTCCTGCCTGACGATCACCTGTCGGCCCTTGTCGGCAGGCCGACCCTCGATCCAGTACACGTGACGTGGCGTCGCCATCGGGAAGCTCAGGTCGACGACGTCTTCCACCAGCCGGTCCAGCGTGACCGGCGACTCCCAGGTGCCGAAGGGGGCGGTGCGCGGCATCCGAAACTCCTAGCCCAGCCTCTTCACGGCGCCATTGCCGATGGCGCCAGAGGTCATCGAACCGACTGCGCATCCTCGGCGGGTGATGTTGGGGCCCGCCGACGATGGCGACGGCGGAGATAGACGCCGTTGCGGGGGTC
>Ga0209061_1000474_pt1 | contig 102144 bp, 88 predicted proteins | sample Coa_R1_10_FD_187157 | JGI IMG/M metagenome (GOLD analysis project Ga0209061, IMG submission 187157) | Surface soil microbial communities from Centralia Pennsylvania, which are recovering from an underground coalmine fire - Coalmine... | ecosystem: Environmental > Terrestrial > Soil >...
GCCGCCTAAGCCGCTTCGCCGGCGCAACGGCTGTGGACAAGCCTCCGGCTTGCCCACAGCCCCAACCACAGCAGAAGCGGTCATTTGATGCGCTACAAAAACCGGTCAACTTGACGCGTCAGCTACATAAAATTCTCGCCCGCATTCCGGCGTTTGCCGCCACCATTTCGACGGGGGCGCGGCGCATCGAATCGGAGGCCATGGCCCGCGAGATGAGACAAATGGTGAATGCGACGGCGGACCCGGACGAGGAGCCGCCGCATCCTCGCGCCGGAAGGTGGTATATTGAAGGGGAGAGCCCAGCGATTTAATGCCGCGTGACAGACGGGCGCTGCACCGCTAAGAGTGGCGCCCTCCTGGTTTGCACGGAGTGCGGAACGCCTTTCACGGGAGTACTTGCCATGCCTGCCGAGCTCGCCGTCGCCGACAAGCCGTCCATCAAGCCGATGGCCAAGTTCCAATGGGACGATCCCCTCCTCTTCGAGGAGCAGCTCACGGAGGAGGAGCGTCTGGTGCGGGACAGCGCGCGCTCCTTCTGTCAGGGGAAACTCATGCCCCGTGTGCTCGAGGCCAATCGCCACGAGCGCTTCGACCGCGCCGTCTTCCGCGAGCTGGGAGAGCTCGGCCTCCTCGGCTCCACCATCAAGGGCTATGGCTGCCCCGGCGTGAACTATGTCTGCTACGGCCTCATCGCGCGCGAGGTCGAGCGCGTCGATTCCGGCTATCGCTCCTGCATGAGCGTGCAGTCGTCCTTGGTCATGTGGCCGATCTACGCCTATGGCAGCGAAGCCCAGCGGCAGAAATACCTGCCGAAGCTGGCGACAGGCGAGATCGTCGGCTGCTTCGGCCTGACGGAGCCGGACCACGGCTCCGACCCCGGCGGGATGAAGACCCGCGCCGTGGCGACGGAAGGCGGCTATCGCCTCAAGGGCAGCAAAATGTGGATCACCAATTCGCCCATCGCCGACGTGTTCGTGGTCTGGGCGAAAGACGACGATAGCGTCATTCGCGGCTTCATCCTGGAAAAGGGGATGAAGGGCCTCTCTGCGCCGAAGATCGAGGGCAAGTTCTCTCTCCGCGCTTCGCTCACCGGCGAGATCGTCATGGACGATGTCTTCGTGCCGGAGGAGAACCGGCTTCCGGGCGCCAAGGGCCTCGCCGGCCCGTTCGGCTGCCTCAACAACGCGCGCTACGGCATCGGCTGGGGGGCGATGGGAGCCGCCGAGTTCTGCTGGCATGCCGCGCGCACCTATGTCCTCGAGCGCAAGCAGTTCGGCCGCCCTCTCGCCGCCAATCAGCTCATCCAGAAGAAGCTCGCGGACATGCAGACCGAGATCACGCTCGGACTCCAGGCGGCGCTCCGGACGGGGCGCCTCATGGACGAGGGCAAATGCGCCCCTGAGACGATCTCGCTCCTCAAGCGCAACAACTGCGGCAAGGCCCTCGACATCGCCCGCATGGCGCGCGACATGCACGGCGGCAACGGGGTCGCCGACGAATACCACGTAATCCGCCACGTCATGAATCTCGAGGCCGTCAACACCTATGAGGGCACCCACGACATCCACGCCCTCATCCTCGGCCGGGCGCAGACGGGCATCCAGGCCTTTACCGCATAACGGCGCCGCAAGGCGGAGCTGACGAGGGCCGGGCCGGTGCGGCTCGGCCCTTTCGGCATCGGCGCGTCCTTGCCGCCTATTCCTTGATCGCCCCCGTCATGCTCGAGACGTAATGCTCGACGAAGAAGGAATAGAGGATCGCCACGGGCAGCGAGCCCACGAGCGCGCCCGCCATCAGCGACCCCCAATGATAGACGTCTCCCTCCACGAGCTCGGTGATGACGCCGACCGAGATCGTCTTGTTCTCCGAGGAGGAGATGAAGGTGAGCGCGTAGATGAACTCGTTCCATGAGAGGGTGAACGCGAAGATTCCCGCCGAGATGAGCCCCGGGACGGCGAGGGGCAGGATGATCTTCCACAGGATCTGGAAGCGCGACGCCCCGTCGATCAGCGCGCATTCCTCGATCTCATAGGGGATCGATTTGAAATACCCCATCAGGAGCCAGGTGCAGAACGGCACCAGGATGGTCGGATAGGTCAGGATGAGCGACCACAGGGAGTCGAAGGCGCCCAGCTTGAACACCATGAGCGCGAGGGGAATGAAGAGAATGGACGGCGGCACAAGATAGGCGAGGAAGATCGCCATGCCGACATAGCGCGAGCCGCTGAAGCGAAGCCGCTCGATCGCATAGGCGGCGAGCACGCTGGCGAACAGCGAAAGAAAGGTCGCGACCACGGAGACGAAGATGGTGTTCCACAGCCAGCCGCCGAAATCGGTCTCGAAGAAGAGCTTGTGGAAATTGGCGAGGGTCGGGTGCGTGAGCCAGAACGGATTGTAGTGCTTGAAGTCGTAAAGCTCCTCGTTCGTCTTGAACGACGTCAGCGTCATCCAATAGAAAGGGAACAGGAGCACGAAGAGGAAAATGGCGAGCGGGATATAGACCGTCACCACCTTGCGCGGCAGCGAGACGAGATACTCCATGCCGGACTTGTCGAGGGCACCGACCTTCGCCACCATTCGTCTAGTCTCCGCCGCCATGCTGCCAGCGCCGCCGCTGCAGCCCAAAATAACTGAAGAGAATCGCCGCCAGGAGGAATGGGATCATGGCAACGGCGATCGCCGCCCCCTCGCCGAGATGGCCTCCCGTGATCGCGCGCTGGAATGACAGCGTCGCCATGAGGTGCGTCGCGTTGAGCGGCCCGCCGCGGGTCAGGGTGTAGATGAGCTGAAAGTCCGTGAAGGTGAAGAGCACCGAGAAGGTCATTACCACCGCGATGATCGGCGTCAGCATCGGCAGAGTGACATGCCAGAAGCGCTGCCACGGCGTCGCCCCGTCGAGCGTCGCCGCCTCATAGAGCGTCGGCGGAATGGTTTGCAGCCCGGCCAGGAGCGTGATCGCGACGAACGGAATGCCGCGCCAGATATTGGCGATGATCACCGACATGCGCGCGAGATCGGGGCTGCCCAGGAAATCGATATACTGGGTGATGATGCCGAGCCTCACCAACGCCCAGGAGATGATCGAGAACTGGCTGTCATAGATCCACCAGAAGGCGACGGCAGAAAGCACCGTGGGCACGATGAAGGGAAGCAGTACGATGGCGCGGATGAAGGCCTTGAACGGGATGTGCTCGTTCAAGATGAGCGCCAGCCACAGCCCGAGCCCGAATTTGAAGACGCTCGCCACGACCGTGTAGAGAAGCGTGTTGAAGACGACGAGCCAGAACACGCTGTCATGGGCGAGCGAAATGTAGTTGTCGATGCCGATGAAGCGTCCCGTGTCCCCGATGGTCGCGTCGGTCATGCCGAGCCAGACGCCGAGCCCCAGCGGATAGGTGAGGAAGATGAGGAGCAGCGCCGACGCCGGGAGCATGAAAATCAGGCCCAGCAGATTGCGGCTGTGCATCAGCCGATCGAGCCAGCGATAAAACGCGGGCAACTCGATGGCGGCGGCGCGGCTCTCGACGGTCATGAATGCTCCGGGAGGCAAGAGGTGGCGCCCGAAGGCGCCACCGCTCACCGGCTCAAGCCTTGTAGTAGCGCTTGGCGCGCTCGGCGGCGCGTTGTGCTGCGGCCTTTGGAGTCTGCGCTCCCGAGGCCGCCTCGGCGAACATGTCGACGACGATGAAGTCGCCCATCACGGCGGCGGAGGCGTTGCCAAGGGGGCCCGCATAGCCGTTCTCCAGAACGAGCGCGGAAACCTCGCTGAATGGCTTGGCTTTGGGGTCCGACGTCCAGACCGGATTATTCTCATAGTATTTGAGCGGCTGGCTGACATAGCCGAGCGATGCGATCATCCACGGATCGTATTGCTCCTTCTCCCACATGAAGCGGAGGTATTCCTTCGCTGCGTTGGGATACTTCGTGTATTTGAACACGAAGGCGTCGAGGATGAGGTTCTGCTCCGTGGGCTTGCCGACCGGGCCGATCGGGTAATGGGCGTGGTTCATGTCCTTGGCGATCGCCTGCAGCTTCGGATCGCTCGAGGTCTTGGCCACATAGTAGATCGAGATGCCGTTGCCCGTCAGGCTGATGTCGCCGGCGAGGAAGGCCTTGTTGTTGCTCGGATCGAGCCAGCTCAGCGTCCCCTCGATGAAGGTGGCGTAGAGCTGCTTGACGTATTCGAGCGCGGCGACTGTCTCCGGCGAGTCGAGCACCACATTGCTGTTCTTGTCGACGACCATGCCGCCATGGGACCACAAGGCCCAATGGGTCCAATTGTTGGCGTCGCCCGTCGCATGGCCGAGAGCGAAGCCGGCCGGCATGCCGTTCTTCTTCAGGTTCTGGCACAGCTTGAGGAAATTGGGCAGGTCCTTGGGAATGCCGTCGAACCCCGCCTTCTGCACCGCGCTGATGCGATAATTGATGCAGGAGCCGTTGATGCCCTGGGGCAGGCAGATCCAGCGCTTGTCGCGCATGCCGTAGACGCGGCAAACGTCGTACCAGCCGCCATATTTCTGGCCGAGATATTCTGCGAGATCCGTCAAGTCGAGGAGCTTGTCCGGAAACTTGTGCGGGTCGTCATTGGTGCCGATGATGATGTCCGGCCCGGCGCCGATATTGGCCGCGACGGCGGCCTTGGGTCGCACATCCTCCCAGCTTTCGGTATCGAGATGGACATCCACGCCCGTCGTCTCGGTGAATTTCTTGGTGCTCGCCGTGAAGGATTCGATGTCGCCCTGGACGAACTGCTTCCAGCGCAGCACCTTGAGCTTAGCGCCCTTCTCGGGCGTGAACTTGAGATCGGCCGCCGCCGCCGGGCCGATCTTGGCGCCGGTGGCGCCGAGAATGGCGGCACCCGCACCGAGCTTGAACACGTCGCGCCGCGTGAATTTGGACATCGCATCCCTCCCAATCAGCTTCGGTCCATGACCGTGTCGAGCCGCTCCCTCTTGCCGCCCGCCGGCGCGGCCCCGTTCCGCCGGCGTGCATCGCCTCGATGACGCCCCCTCAATTGACCCGTCGCCCGCTTTCGGAATCGAAAAGATGCACGGTGTCGAGATCGGGCCTAAGCCAGATCCGCTCGCCCGGCTTGAAGCGGTGCCGTTCCTTGAACAGCGCCTGCACCCGCGCATTGCCGATCTGGCAAACGATCAGGGTTTCGGCCCCGGTCGGCTCCACGAGGACCACCTCGGCGCCGATCCCGCCGCTCGCATCGGCAAGCGAGAAGTGCTCGGGCCGCACGCCATAGATCACCTTTCGCCCGCCCTCGCCCTTCACCGGCGCCGGTAGGAGCGTGCCATCGCTCGCCATCACCGCGGCGCCGCCGTTGCCGCCGAACTCGCCCTCTATGAAGTTCATCGCCGGCGAGCCGATGAAGCCCGCGACGAAGGGGTTGACCGGCCTGTCATAGAGATCAAGGGGCGAGCCGATCTGCTCGACGACGCCGTCGCGCATGACGACGATCCTGTCGCCCATGGTCATGGCCTCGATCTGGTCATGGGTGACATAGATCGAGGTGGAGCGCAGGCGCTGGTGCAGCTCCTTGATCTCCGAGCGCATCTGCACCCGCAGCTTGGCGTCGAGATTCGAGAGCGGCTCGTCGAAGAGGAAGACCTGGGGATCGCGGACGATGGCCCGCCCCATGGCGACGCGCTGGCGCTGCCCGCCCGAAAGCTGGCGCGGGTAGCGATCGAGATAGGCGACGAGGCCGAGGATCTCCGCGGCGCGGCGCACCTTCGCCTCGATCTCCGCGCGCGGCATCTTGGCGAGCTTCAGGCTGAACGCCATGTTGTCGAAGACGCTCATATGGGGATAGAGCGCGTAGTTCTGGAACACCATCGCGATATCGCGGCTCTTGGGCGGCAGAGTGTTCACGACGCGGCCGCCGATCGCGATCTGGCCGCCCGTGATCTCCTCGAGCCCGGCGATCATGCGCAGAAGCGTCGACTTCCCGCAGCCGGACGGGCCGACAAGCACGACGAACTCGCCGTCGCCGATATCGATGGAGACGCCGTGGATGATCTCCGTGGCTCCGAAAGACTTGCGAACGCTGCGCAGCTCGACTGACGCCATCTCCTCCCTCGTGAGGCTTCTTCCCGCTCGCCGATGCCTGCGCGCGAGCGTTTTTTTGCCGTGAGTTTACGGTGCGACCGCCGACCCGTCCATAGTGGAATGCGTTTCCATTTTCGCCGTTCAATGGGATTCGCGCGGCACCGGCGCGCCGCTATGACCGACGAGGAAGTCGAGATCGGCACCACGGTCCGCGCCGAGCACGTGGTCGATATAGAGCTTGTAATAGCCGCGATCGTAGCTGGGTGCCGCGGACTTCCACGCCTGTCGCCGGCGCACGAGCTCGGCCTCGGGCACCTCCAGCGAGAGGCGTCGCGCCGGGACGTCGAGGCTGATCGGATCGCCCTCGCGCACAAGCGCGAGCGGCCCGCCTGCCGCGGCTTCGGGCGCGGTGTGGAGCACGACGGTGCCATAGGCCGTGCCCGACATCCGCGCATCCGAAATGCGCACCATATCGGTGACCCCCTTCTTGAGAACTTTTTTCGGCAGCGCGAAATTGCCGACCTCGGGGAAACCCGGATATCCCTTCGGCCCGCAATTCTTGAGCACGAGTACGGAGCTCTCGTCGACCTCGAGCTTGGGATCGTCGATTCGGGCGTGGTAGTGGTCGATGTCCTCGAAGACGACGGCGCGGCCGCGATGCTGCATGAGGGACGGCGTCGCGGCCGAGGGCTTGAGCACGGCGCCATTGGGCGCCAGATTGCCGCGCAGGACAGCGATGCCGCCCTCGGGCTTGAACGGCTCCTTCATCGTGAAAATGACCTCGCGGTTCCACACCGTCGCGTCCTTCACGTTCTCCCAGAGCTTGCGCCCGTTGGCCGTGAGCGCGTCCCTGTGGAGGAGCTCGCCGATCTCCTTCATCACCGCCGGCAATCCTCCCGCGTAATAGAAATCCTCCATGAGGAAGGTGCCGGAAGGCATCAGGTTGACGAGGCAAGGAACCTCGCGGCCGAGGCGATCCCAATCGTCGAGCGTGAGATCGACGCCGAGCCGGCCCGCGATCGCGATGAGATGCACGACGGCATTCGTCGAGCCGCCGATGGCGCCGTTGACGCGAATCGCATTCTCGAAAGCCTTCTTGGTCAGGATCTTCGAGATGCGCAGATCCTCGCGCACCATCTCGACGATGCGGCGGCCGGCAAGGCGAGCCAGGAGGTTGCGGCGCGAATCCGCGGCGGGAATCGCCGCATTCGTCGGCAGCCCGATACCGAGAGCCTCGACCATGGACGCCATGGTCGAGGCCGTGCCCATGGTCATGCAGTGCCCGACCGAGCGCGACATGCAGGCCTCGGCCTCGACCATGTCGGCCTCGGTCATCTCGCCCGTCTTGAGCATCTCGGTGAACTTCCAGACATGGGTCCCCGAGCCGATGCGCTCGCCGCGGAAATAGCCGTTGAGCATCGGTCCGCCCGAGACGGCGATCGTCGGCAGATCGCAGCTCGCCGCCCCCATGAGAAGCGCCGGCGTCGTCTTGTCGCAGCCCATCAAGAGCACAACGCCGTCAAGGGGATTGGCGCGAATCGATTCCTCGACATCCATGCTGCACAGGTTGCGGAACAGCATGGTGGTGGGCCGCATCAGCGTCTCGCCGAGGCTCATCACCGGGAACTCGAGCGGAAAGCCCCCCATCTCCAGGACGCCCTTCTTGACGTGCTCGGCGAGGAGCCGGAAATGGCCGTTACAGGGCGTGAGCTCCGACCAGGTGTTGCAGATGCCGATGACGGGCCGCCCGTCGAACTGGTCGTGGGGGTAGCCCTGGTTCTTCATCCAGCTGCGATGAACGAGGCCGTCCCGGTCCTTCCGCCCGAACCACTCCTGGCTGCGCAGCTTTTGCTTGGGGGCCGCCATGTGTCCTCCGTACCTGTCGCAAGAATCAAGAATAGCGCCGGCAGCTTACCCGCCGGCGAGCGCCTTGAAGCGATCATAGAGGCGGCGGGCCGTCTGCCTGAATGCATCGGCGCGCCGCGCCGCCTCCGCCGCGAAAAGCGAAAGCTCGCCGGGGCCGAGTCCGCGCTCAAGGGCGCGCTTATAGGCCGGAATCCCCGCCCAGTCCCGAACCGTGCTTTCGCCCGCCTCGACGTGAAACTGCAGCCCATAAGCGCGCGGGCCGTAACGCATGGCCTGGATTTTCGTGGCCGGCGACCGCGCCAGCGCCTCGGCGCCCTCGGGAAGGCTCGTGACTTCGGCGGCGTGCCACTGAAGGCACCACAAGCTGCGGCCGTTTCCGCCGAGAAGCGGATCGCGCTCGCCGGCCGGCAGCAGCTCGACCTCGCGCACGCCGATCTCGGCGTGTCCTGTCATCGGCGCCACAGCGCCACCCAAGGCCGCGGCGAGGAGCTGATGGCCGAGGCAAATGCCGAGATAGGGCAGCGCCAGCAGCACCACCGCCTCGCGGATGGCCGCCTTCTCCGCGGCGAGCCAGGGATACCGGTCCTCCTGCCAGACGTCTTGGGGACCTCCCATCACGATGAGGGCATCGTAGCCGGCGAGCGGCGGGATCGGCTCGCCGCTGTCGAGGCGCACCACATCCCAGCCGATGCCATCCTCGGCGAGAAAGTCACGCAAGGTGCCGGGGTGCTCGTGCGGGTGATGCTGAAAGACCAGGATGCGCTTCACGGCCTGATGAATATCAGCTAACCGCGGCGGCGGCCAGCCTCGCGGGGCCGGAAGCGCTCTGACGCGCCAGGGCGTCTTGCCGGCGTGTCAGCATTCGCAATCGGAAAAATTCGCGCAGAGAAGCTTGCGCTCATCGAGCGAAAGGGTATCGCCCGTGAGTCCGCATTGCGTGGTCTGCGACTCGCCGGCCGCGACCAGATGGCTGCAGCGCTCGCAGACACCGAACTGCCCTTGGCGGCAGCGGCTGCGGACCTTGGCGAGCACCTGGGCCAAGCCCTCCGCGAGATGCGCCGCACAGGGGGCCGCCAAGGCGGCGACGGCCTGCTCGATGTCCCGCATGGGATCGAGATCGAGAAGCGCCCGGCCCTCGGACGTGATCTCGAGGGTAACCCCTCGCCGATCGGCGCAGTCCTTGCACCGCCGCACATAACCTTTGTCCTCGAGGGCCCGGAGGGTCTGGGATGCCGTACCCTTGGTGGTGCCGAGATATTCGGCGAGAATTGTCGGCGATCGCGAATATCGGTTGGCACGACCGAGGAAGCGCAACGCTTCCCATTGTGCGGGGTTGAGTCCATGGACGAATTGAAGTGCGTGAGTGGCACGCCCCAGCCGATCCAGCAGCTCCGCAATGTGGCGGGCGGCTTCCAACTCGGTATGTGCTGGCTGCATAGGCGTCATGTATATGATTTCGACTCGAAAATACCCATTGCCCCGCAGTGACGGTGGCGGTAATGTATCGACTCGAAATCGAAAGTCAATGAACGGTCCGTCTGAGGATCGCAAAAAATACAGGTGAGTCATGGCGTTCGCCGACAATAAGCAGACGGAAAGGAGCGATCGGCGCTATATCGCGGCAGCGATGGACGCGCCTTTCCTGGAACGCGAATACGAGCAGGAGCTGGGCCGCCGGTGGCGCGACCAACGGGATCAGGCCGCCCTCAACGAGCTCATCGAGAGCCACGCGCGGCTTGTCGTCCGCATCGCCTCGCGCTACCGCTCGAGCTCGATCCCCCTGGGCGACCTCGTCCAGGAGGGGAATATTGGCCTGATGGAGGCGGCCAGCCGCTTCGATCCCGACCGCAATACCCGGTTCTCGACCTACGCGACCTGGTGGATCGTGCGGATGATCCGCAACTACATGATGCGCAACGCCTCGGTGGTGCGGGTCGCGACCACGCCCAGCCAGCGGCGGGTCTATTTCAACCTGTGGCGCTTGCGCGCGCGGGCGCAGATGACCGCCGACGGCACCATGACCGATGCGGAGCGGGCGCGGATCGCCGCCGAGCTCGACGTGCCGCTCGCCGACGTCGAGCGGATCGACATCCATTTCGCACGGCCCGACCAGTCGCTGAACACCACGATCGGCGAGGATGATTCGCTGGAGCTTCAGGATTTGGTCGCGGACATCCGGCCCTCCCCGGAGACCGTCGTCACCGGCCGGCGCGATCGCAAGGTGCAGCTCTCCTGGCTCAACGAGGCCATGGATACCCTGAGCGAGAGGGAGCGCCGGGTGATCGAGAGCCGCTTCCTCGGCGACGACAAGACGACGCTCGCGGAGATCGGCGAAACCTTCGGGGTCACCAAGGAGCGCATCCGCCAGATCGAGCGCCAGGCCCTCCACAAGCTGCGCGCCGCCATGAAGGCCCATGTGGGGAACGGGGCGGAGTTGTTCGAGAACTGATCCCTAACGGGTTTAGGGCGACAGAGTCTTAGGCAGCCCTTTCGTCACGGAGGAGGGAAGCGGGGCCGCTCGCGACCAGGAGCCCGCTCCAGAAGCGCTCGAGCGCGCGCATCGTGGCATTGAGGTCGTCGAGATTCTTCGCCGCGAGCTTGCCGGCGTCGAGAGCCGCGATGTGGCGGTCATAGGCGGCGTCGATGGCCTTGAAAAGAGCGAGCCCTTTATCCGTCAGCCGGATCCGCACCGACCGGCGATCATGGGCGGAGCGCGTCTGGGTCACGTAGCCGTATTCGACGAGCTTCTTCAGATTGTAGGTGACGTTGGTGCCGAGGTAATAGCCGCGCTGGGTGAGCTCGCCCACCGTGTATTCCTCGGAGCCGATGTTGAAAAGGATGAGCGCCTGGACGTTGTTGATATCCTGGACACCCATGCGATCGAGCTCGGCACGCACAACGTCGAGAAAGCGGCGATGGAGCCGCTCGATCAGCGCGATGCTCTCGAGATACGCGGGTTTCACGACATACCTGCCTAGCCGGTCGATGATGCCGGCAATGAAATTAAAAGTCGTTGCTTAAAGAAGGGTTAAGGCCCAATCGCCGCCAAGCCCCGCCGCTGGCGCGCCGCGCTAAAGCTCGCCCTTGATCATCCGGATGATGGCGGAGAAATCGCTCGTCCCCTGCCCCTTGTTGTGGAACAGGGCATAGAGCGCCGCCGCAGCAGCACCCAGGGGCGTCGCCGCGCCGGCCGCATTGGCGGCCTGCTGCGCCAGCCTGAGGTCCTTGAGCATCATCGCCGTGGTGAAGCCCGGTTGGAATGACCGGTTGGAGGGCGCTGTCGGGACGAGCCCCGGCTCCGGGCAGTAGCTGGTAAGGGACCAGCACTGACCCGAGGCCTTGGCGCTCACCTCGAAAAGCTTCGCGGCCGGAAGGCCAAGCTTCGCCGCCAAGGCGAAGGCCTCTGCCACCGAGATCATTTGGATGCCGAGCATCATGTTGTTGCAGATCTTGGCAGCCTGTCCGTTGCCGGAGGGACCGGCATGAACGATCGTCTTGCCCATTGCCTTGAGGAGCGGCTCCGCGCGCGCGAACCCCGCCTCGCTGCCCCCCACCATGAAGGTGAGGGTCGCCGCCGCAGCACCCGCCACGCCCCCGGAGACGGGGGCGTCGACCATCTCGAGGCCCTTCGCCGCGGCCGCCGAGGCTACAAATCGGGCGGTCTCGACATCGATGGTCGAGCAGTCGACGAGCAGGGCTCCGGCTGGCGCAGAGGCGATGATCCCGGCGTTGCCGAGATAGACCTCGCGGACCTGCGCGCCGGCGGGGAGCATCGTAACCACCACCTCGGCATCACGCGCAGCGTCGGGTGCGCTTGCGGCCGCCCTTGCACCGGCCTCGACGGCGGCTTCCAGCGCGCTCGGCACGACATCATAGACCCTCGCCTGATGGCCGGCCTTGAGCAGGTTGCGCAGCATCGGGCCGCCCATATTGCCGAGGCCGATAAAGCCCACTTTGCTCATCCCATGCTCCTCCCCGATCGTTATGTCCCGCGCCTCTCAATCGAATCGAAGGTCGTCATCGCGCGGCGCGAAAGCTCGGGCGATCTCCTCGTCGCGCACCTCCGCGAGCGACGGGGGACTCCAGCTCGGCATATTGTCCTTGTCGATGAGGACTGCGCGCACGCCCTCGAAGAAGTCGTGCCCGTCCATGCAGTACTGGCACAGGCGATATTCCATGATCATCACGGCCTCGAAATCGAGGCGCTTGCCTTCGCGAAGCTGACGGAAGGTCAATTTCAACGAGGTCGGCGATTTCGTCGCCAATGTCCGGCGCGTCTCTTGCGCCCAGGGTGTGCCTGCCGCATCGAGCGCGTTCAAGATGCCCTCGATGGAATCGGGAGCGAAGCAGCGGTCGATCTCGGCGCGATGCCCTGCGAGCGGCGCCGGACCGGGATCACTCGCGAAGCGGGCGAGTATGTCGCGGACGGCATTTGGCGCTTTCCCGAAATCGGCGGCTTCGAGCGCCGCGAGCAGCGCCGGGAGCCTGTCGCTTGCGGCATAATGAGTGGCGATCCCCGCATAGAGGCAGTCCGCTCCCTTTATGCGGTGGCCGGTGAGGCCAAGATACATCCCGAGCTGGCCCGGCAGGCGCGGCAGGAAATAGCCGCCCCCCACATCTGGAAAAAGCCCGATGCCGGTTTCCGGCATGGCAAAGAGCGTGTGCTCGGTCGCCACGCGATAGGTGCCGTGGACCGAGAGCCCCACACCGCCACCCATCGTGATGCCGTCGATGAGCGCGATATAGGGCTTCTTGAAGCGGAAGATGCGGCGGTTCTGGCTGTATTCCTCGCGATAGAAGGCGGCTCGATAGCACCGATCGCCCTTTGCGCGCGATTCATAAAGGGCGCGAATGTCGCCGCCTGCGCAAAAAGCGCGCTCCCCGGCGCCCTGGATCACGACGGCATGGATATCAGGATCGGCTTCCCACTCGTCGAGGCGAGGGTCGAGAGCGCTCATCATCGCGAGGGTGAGCGCGTTGAGCGCCTTGGGCCGGTTGAGCGTTATGAGGCCGAGCGGGCCGCGCCGCTCGAACAGAATGTCGCCCGCCGCCGTCTCGACTCCCATGTCGTTCATTCAATGTCGCCTTCAGTTGGCCTGCCCGAGCAGCCGGCGCGCCACGATAAGGCGCATGATCTCGTTGCTGCCCTCGAGGATCTGGTGCACGCGCAAGTCGCGCAGATAGCGCTCGATCGGATAGTCCTTGAGATAGCCGTAGCCGCCATGGAGCTGGAGCGCCTGGTTGCACACCTCGAAGCCCACATCGGTGGCGAAGCGCTTGGCCATCGCGCAATGGACCCGCGCCTGCGGATCACGCGCGTCGAGCAGGGTCGCGGCGCGATGGATCATGAGCCGTGCCGCCTCCAGCTCCGTCGCCATGTCGGCGAGGCGGAACTGGAGCGCCTGGAATTCCGAGAGCTTCCGCCCGAACTGCTCGCGTATTTGCATATGCTCCCGTGCCGCATCGAGTGCTGCCCGGGCGGCGCCGATCGAGCAAGCGCCGATATTGATGCGACCGCCATCGAGGCCCATCATGGCGATCTTGAAGCCGTCCCCCTCGGCGCCGAGGCGGTTTTCGACGGGCACGCGGCAATCCTCGAACATGACCATCGCCGTCGGCTGGCTGTTCCAGCCGAGCTTCCGCTCCTGCTTTCCGAAGGAAAGCCCGGGCGTGCCTTTTTCCACGACCAGGGTCGAGATCCCGCGTGGGCCGTCCTCGCCGGTGCGCACCATCACGACATAGACATCGCTGCGGCCGCCTCCCGAGATGAAGGCTTTGCTGCCGTTCACTACGTAATGATCGCGCCGCCGCTCGGCGCGCGTCCTGAGCGCTGCCGCATCCGAGCCGGCGCCGGGCTCCGTCAGGCAGTAGCTTGCGAAATGCCTCATGCTGGCGAGCGGGGGGAGCCGGCGGCGGCGCTGGGCGTCACTACCGAACTCGTCGATCATCCAGCACGCCATGTTGTGGATCGAGATATAGGCCGCCGTCGAGGGGCAAGCGGCCGCGAGCTCCTCGAAGATCACCGCCGCGTCGAGCCGGGAGAGATTGGCGCCCCCCACATCGTCGCGCACATAGATGCCGCCGAAGCCAAGGGTCGCGGCCTTGCGCAACGTCTCCTCGGGGAAAATCTTCTCCTCGTCCCATCGGGCCGCGTGTGGCGCCATCTCCTGGGTGGCGAATTGCCGCGCCGTCGCCTGGAACGCGAGCTGCTCCTCCGATAGGGTGAAATCCATGGCTGCTCCTGCACCGGCAGGACGACCGTCGTCGCGTCCGCGCAGGCGCGCGGCGGCGTCGATCATACCGGGGGGCGGACCCCTGTCAATGCGGGACGCCTGCGGCGTCCTGCGCTCTGGTTTCGCCGCTGGTTCTATGCGATTCTGCGCTCATGAACGAGCAGTCGAAGCCCAGATTTCGCCCCGCCATCGGCCGCGTGACCCCGGCGGATGCGAAGGAGCCGCCACCCGGCGCCTATCCGCGCGTAAGGATGCGCCGCAACCGTATCGATTCCTGGACACGGCGCCTCGTCGCCGAGCACAGGCTCTCGGCGGACGACCTCATCTGGCCTGTCTTTGTGCGCGAGGGCAAGGGCCTGCGCGAGGCGGTCCCCTCGATGCCGGGAGTCGACCGGCTATCCGTCGACGTGCTCGTCGAAGCCGTCGACGAGGCGAAGACGCTGGGTATCCCGGCCGTGGCGCTCTTTCCCCAGACCGACCCCCGGCGCAAGACCGAGGACGGCGAGGAGGCGATCAACCCCGAGAATCTCGTCTGCCGCGCCGTGCGCGCACTCAAGGCGGCGCATCCCGAGATCGGCATGATATGCGACGTCGCCCTCGATCCTTATACGAGCCACGGCCACGACGGCCTGTTGCGCGACGGCTACGTGGCGAACGACGAGACCGTCGAGATGTTGTGCCGGCAATCCCTGGTTCAGGCCGAGGCCGGCTGCGACATCATCGCCCCCTCCGACATGATGGATGGCCGCGTGGGCGCAATCCGCCAGGCCCTCGATCGGAGCGGCTTCGACCATGTGCGGATCATGTCCTACGCGGCGAAATACGCCTCGGCCTTCTACGGTCCGTTCCGCGACGCCATCGGCTCGATCAAGGCGCTCACGGGCGACAAGCGCACCTATCAGATGGACCCCGCGAATTCCGACGAGGCGCTGCGCGAGGTAGCCCTCGACCTCGCAGAAGGCGCCGACATGGTCATGGTCAAGCCGGGCATGCCCTATCTGGACATCGTGCGGCGGGTGAAGGAGACCTTCAAGGTGCCGACCTTCGCCTATCAGGTGAGCGGGGAATATGCGATGCTCAAGGGTGCCGCGCGCAACGGGTGGCTCGATAACGATCGTGTCGTGCTCGAAAGCCTGCTCGGCTTCAAGCGGGCAGGCGCCGACGGCATTCTCACCTATTTCGCCGTTGAGGCAGCGAAGCTGCTCAAGGCGGGCTGAGCAGAAACTCGCGAACGACAGCAATCTGCTCGGGCGCCATCAGAGCCGGCGCATGGCCGCAATCGGGAAATTCGACGCAGCGCGACTTGGGCCCGCGCCGGGCCATCTCCGCCGTGGTTTCCGGTAAGAGCAGATCGGAATTCCTTCCACGCAGGACCAGCACCGGGCAGGATATGCGATCCCATAAGGCCCATAGATCGACGTCCTTGATCTCGCTCTGCCGAAACGCATCGCCGATCGCCGGGTCATAGCGCAGGCGCCAGCCGCCATCGGCAACCTGCTTCACAGCGTGGATCGTGAGATGGTGCCATTGGCGATCACTGAGCCTGCCGAACGGCGCCGAGACCTCGCGCATGTAGGATTCCGCCGCCGCCAGATCGGGAAACTGCGGGTCCTTGCCGACGAAGAGGGCGATCCGCTCGAGCGCGGATTTGGGAATGAAAGGGCCAATGTCGTTCAAGATCAGCCGGCGGATCGGCGCGCCGGGCAGGGCCGCAAGCGCCATGCCGATGAGCCCGCCCATGGACGTCCCCAGCCAGTCGACCGAATCGCCGTCGAGCCGCGCCAGGAGCGCGTTCAGATCGGCGCAGTATTGGGGCATGTCGTAGCCGGTCTTGTCGGCGAGCCATTCGCTGCGACCGCGGCCAACCACATCGGGGCAGGCAACCCGGTACGCATCCGCCATCGCCGCCGCGAGGGTGTCGAAATCGCGGCCGTTTCGCGTCAAGCCATGCACGCAGACGAGGGTACGGCGGTTGGACGGCTCGCCCCATTCGACATAGGCGATGCGATGAAACCCGCTCCGGCTCAATCCGAGATAACTGCACTCTCTTGGCTTCGCATCCATGTCTCGCTCCTCGCCGCTTCGGCAGCACCCTATCCTGCCGGGCGCAAGCCGGAAAGAGCGACGGGAGCGGCGCCTCTCGGTTGATCCCGGGGCTCGGCTGTTGTAAGCAGCAAGCTCCCCGCCTGCGCAGAGCGTCTGTCGCAAGCCGCCTTGGTGCCAGCCGATGAACGAAAACTGCTACGCATTGTTCCGCAGCCGCTTCCCCAAGGACTTGTCGATGCCCTTCTTGGAGTTGGAGGAGGGTAAGCTTTATAGCTTTGCCGATCTCGAGGCGGGTTCCGGCCGCATATGCGCGCTTTTTCGGAAGCTCGGCGTCCGCCGAGGCGACCGTATCGCCGTGCAGGTCGAGAAGTCCCCCGAGGCGATCTTCCTCTACGTCGCCTGCCTGCGCTTCGGTGCCATCTTTCTGCCGATGAACACGGCCTATCAGCGCGGCGAAGTCGATTACATCGTCGGCGACGCCGAGCCGGTGCTCCTCGTCTGCCGGCCGGAGGCGGAGAGTCAGGCCCGCGAGATCGCGGCGGCCCGGAATGTCCCTCAACTGCTCACGCTTGGGCAGAACGGCGATGGCAGCCTTCTCGCGCAAGCGCGCGGGCTCGCGCCGGAGAGCGACATCGAAGCGACGGGCGCCGACGATATCGCCTGCATCCTCTACACCTCGGGGACGACGGGGCGCCCCAAGGGCGCCATGCTGAGCCACGGCAATCTGGCCTCGAACACCCTGGCTCTACACAAGGTCTGGCAGTTCCAGCCGGGGGACGTGTTGCTGCACGCTTTGCCGATTTTCCACGCCCACGGGCTCTTCGTCGCGACCAATCTCTCCCTCTACAACCCATGCCGGGTGATCTTCCTGCCGCGCTTCGACGCGGACGCGGTGATCCGCAACTTGCCCAAGGCGACGGTGTTCATGGGGGTTCCGACCTACTACATGCGACTGCTCTCGCACGCCGCCTTTTCCCGCGAGCTGTGCCGGGGCGTTCGCATCTTCATCTCGGGCTCGGCGCCGCTTCTGGAAGAAACCTTCCGGAGCTTTCAGGCGCGCATCGGCAAGGCCCTCGTCGAACGCTACGGCATGACCGAGACCGTGATGAACACTTCCAATCCCGTCGGCGCCGAGCGCCCGGGAAGCTGCGGCAAGGCGCTGTCCGGCGTGGAGGTCCGCGTCTGCGACGGCAATGGCAAAGTGCTGTCGCCGGGGGAGATCGGCATCATCGAGGTGCGCGGTCCGAACGTCTTCAAGGGCTATTGGCGCAACCCGGAGAAGACCAAGGAGGAGTTCCGGCCGGACGGCTTCTTCATCACCGGCGACATGGGCAAGATCGACGCTGAAGGCTATGTCTGGATCGTCGGCCGCGCCAAGGACCTGATCATCTCCGGCGGCTACAACGTCTATCCGAAGGAGGTCGAGAGCTATATCGACCGCATCGATGGGGTCGACGAATCTGCCGTCTTCGGCGTGCCCCATCCGGATTTCGGGGAAGGGGTCGCCGCCGCCATCAAGCGCAAGGCCGGCCGGGCCGACCTGACGGAAGACGCCATCATCGCCCGCCTGCGAAGCGAGCTTGCTCATTATAAGGTGCCAAAGAAGCTCTATTTCATCGACGAGCTTCCGCGAAACACAATGGGAAAGGTCCAGAAGAACCTGCTGCGCGATCGCTTCAGGGACGGCTTTACCGGCGCCCATTGAAGTGGCCGGGCGCGACGCCCTCGAGCGCCATCGCGCGGCGCTAAATGAAGGGAAGGGCATGCGGAATCGACGCCCAGTCGGTGCCGACGGCAGCACAGTCGTGACATGAGATCGCCCCGCCGCTTTCTCTTCCGCTGGCTGGTCCGACCGCTTCTGATCGTAAGCCTGCCGCTGGTTCTGATCCTTGCCGGCGCATGGTATTGGCTCTCGACCTCGCTACCCGAGACCGAAGGACAGATCGCCGTCGCGGGGCTCGCCCATCCCGTCGAGATCATCCGCGACAAGGACGGCATCCCGCACATCTTCGCACAATCGGAAACGGACGCCGCCTTCGCCCTCGGTTTCGTCCATGCCCAAGACCGCCTCTGGCAGATGGAGCAGATGCGCCGCGTTGGGGCCGGCCGGCTCGCGGAGATCGTCGGCATGGCGGCGCTTCCCCTCGATCGCATCGCCCGCACCTACGGCTTCGAGCGCCTGGCCGAGGCGGCGCTTGCCAATCTCCACCCCGATATACGCGCCAAGCTCGATGCCTATGCGGCGGGGGTCAACGCCTATCTTGACCACCATCATGGCGCTTGGCCGCCCGAATTCGTGCTCCTCAGCCTCGCCCCCGAGCATTGGCGGCCCGTCGATTCCCTGCTCTGGGGTGAGCTGATATCGGTGCAGCTTTCGGGGCATTGGCGCCGCGCGCTGCTTCGCGCGCACCTGCTCAAGATCCTGCCGGCCGCCGAAGTCGATCAGCTCTGGCCGCCCTATCCCGACAGCGCGCCGACCACGCTTGCCTTTAGCGACCGCGCCTTCGACGGCCTGCCCTTCCATCGGCTGGCCGAGGCGCTGTCCCCGTTCGATCACCGCGGCGCGTCGAACGCCTGGGCCGTCAGCGGCGCCCATAGCTCGACCGGCAAGCCCCTTCTCGCCAATGATCCTCACCTCCCCTTCAGCCTTCCGGGGCTCTGGTATCTGGTCAGCATCGACGCGCCGGGGCTGCATGTGGCCGGCGCGAGCGTCGCCGGAGTTCCTCTCGTCATCCTCGGGCACAACGACCATATCGCCTGGGGAATGACGACGACGGGCGGCAATGTCGAGGACCTCTTCATCGAGAAGCTCGACCCCCAGAATCCCGGCCGCTATCTGTCGCCGGAGGGCTCTCTCGCTTTCCGTACGCGCACCGAGCAGATCAATGTACGCGGCGCGGCACCGGTGACGCTTACCGTGCGCGAGACGCGGCATGGCCCGGTGATCTCGGACGTCGTCGAAGACCTCGCCAAGGCGACCGAGCGCGGCACCGTGGTGTCGCTCGCGGCCACCTGGATGCGTCCGGACAATCGGATCGCCGAATCCCTCTACCACATCGACAAGGCGAGGAACTGGGACGAGTTCGTCGCGGCTCTCCGGGATTTCGGGGCCCCGGAGCAGAACCTCACCTATGCGGATGTGGACGGCCACATCGGCTTCTACGCCGCCGGCTGGGTCCCCATCCGCAAGGCGGGCGACGGCAGGCTCCCCGTCCCCGGCTGGAGCGGCGCGTATGATTGGGCGGGCACGATCCCCTTCGAGGCGCTCCCCCACGAGCTCGACCCGCCCGTTGGACGCCTCGTCAACGCGAACAACAAGGTCACCCCGCCCGGCTATCCCTATGCCATCACCATCGACGGCTGGGACGTGCCGTATCGCGCCGAGCGCATCGACAAGCTTCTCGCGAGCTCGTCCAAGGCGAGCGTCGAGAGCTTCGCGGCCTTGCAGGCGGATGCCGTCTCGCTCGCCGCTCGCCAGCTCCTGCCTTTTCTCACCGACGTACCGGCAACGGATCCGCGAACCGCGGCCATTCTCGAGCGTCTGCGGGCATGGGACGGCACCATGGCGCGCGGCAGGCCGGAGCCCCTCATCTACGCGGCATGGCTCCGCGAGCTGGACCGCCTGCTCTTCGCCGACAAGCTCGGCGAGGCCGCACCTGATTTCGTGGGCACGCATGCGATGCTCGTCCATTCGGTTTTCACCCAGCATCCCGGATGGTGCGCCAAGCCCGGAGCACCGCCATCCCTATCCGATTGCCGGGCCCGGAGCGCCGAGGCGCTGCAGCGCGCGCTCGCCTGGATCACGGCGCGCTACGGCAAGGATTGGCAGTCCTGGCGCTGGGGCGAGGCCCACCGGGCCCAATTCCGCCACCGCGTCTTCGAGCGCGTCCCGGTGATCGGCCGCCTGATCGATGTGCAGATCCCGGCCGATGGCGGCGTCTATACCGTCAATCGCGGAGCCTACGATCCGGCTGATGATGCGGCACCCTTCGCGGATGTCCATGGCGCCGGCTACCGCGCGATTTATGATCTCGCCGATCTCTCCAATTCCCGCTTCATGATCGAGGCGGGCGAATCGGGAAACCCGTTCTCGCGCCACTTCACCGGCCTGGCCCGCCGCTGGCGCGACTTCGATTACGTCCGCCTCGCGGGAAGCCGCGACGATCTCGTGAAGGCGGGCGGCCAGGTCCTGACGCTCGTGCCGCGCTGAGCCCGAATGCCCACCTTTCGCGTCTCCCCGTTCAGCGCCTATTCTGTTGTGGGAGGCCGCCGCACAGCATGACCCTCACCATTGATCACATCCGCGCCGCCGCCGCGGCGCTGCGCGGCGCCATTCTCGAAACGCCGACGCTCCCGGCCCGCCGGCTCGGCGAGCTGATCGGCGCCGAGATCGTCCTCAAGCTTGAGAATCGCCAATATACCGGCTCCTTCAAGGATCGCGGTGCGCTCAACAAGCTGGTCGGTCTGGATGCACGCGAACGCGCGGCCGGTGTCATCGCGGTCTCGGCGGGCAACCATGCCCAGGGGGTCGCGCATCATGCCCATCGGCTCGGGATTCCCGCGACCATCGTCATGCCCAAGGCGACGCCCTTCATCAAGGCCGAGCAGACGCGGCGGCTCGGCGCGCGGGTCGTCCTCCACGGCGCCGATCTCAACGAGGCGGCAGATCACGCCGACGAGCTCTTGCGGCGGAAGGGCTATACCTTCATCCACCCCTATGACGATCTTGCGGTGATCGCCGGACAAGGCACGGTCGCCCTCGAGATGCTTGCGGCGGCCCCGCAGCTCGACTGTCTCGTGGTACCCATCGGCGGCGGGGGATTGATCGCCGGGGTCGCGACGGCCGCGAAGGCGATCGCGCCCGGGATCGAGATATTCGGCGTCGAGGCCGCGCTCTATCCCTCCATGCTCCAGGCGATCAAGGCGCTGCCGCCCACCGCCGCCGGCAGCACCATCGCCGAAGGCATCGCCGTCAAGCGGCCCGGCCGCCTCACCCGGCCTGTCATCGAAGCGCTCGTCGACGACATCCTCCTGGTGGGCGAGGAGGCGATCGAGCGGGCAATCCACATGATGGTGGAATGCGAGAAGATCGTCGCCGAAGGCGCCGGTGCCGCGGGGCTCGCAGCTCTCCTTGCCCACCCCGAGCGCTTCCGCGGGCGGCGAGTGGGGTTGATCGTCACAGGCGGGAATATCGACTCGCGCATGCTCGCCTCGATTCTCATGCGCGGCATTGCGCGCGACGGCCGGCTCGCGCGCCTCCGCATCGAGCTCAACGACGAGCCGGGCGTGCTCTCGCGGGTGACAGGGCTGATCGGCGCCACTGGCGGCAATATCATCGAGGTCTACCACCAGAGACTCTATTACGACGTTCCAGTGACGATGGCCGACATCGACGTGGTCGTCGAGACGCGCAACCGCCAGCACGTCGACGAGATCCTCGCGGCGCTGTCCACAGCGGGCTTCAAAAGCACCCTCCTCAGCAGCACCGCCAAGCGGAGCGAAGCGTGATCGGGTCGCGCCCAGCGTCTGCCCGGTACTGCAGCGCCTGCCGCTCCACTAGGCGCGCAGCGCGAGACTCATTATGTTGGCAGGCCGATGATCATCGAGAGGACGTCCATGCCGAGTGAGCAAGCGCCCCACCCCGACGTGCTCGCGATGATCGGCAACACGCCGATGGTGGAGATTACGCGACTCGATACGGGGCCCTGCCGGCTCTTCCTGAAGCTCGAGAATCAGAACCCCGGCGGCTCGATCAAGGATCGCATCGGCCGCTTCATGATCGAGGCGGCCGAGCGCGAGGGGAAGCTCAAGCCCGGCGGCGTCCTTGTCGAGGCGACCGCCGGAAATACGGGACTCGGCCTTGCTCTCGTCGCGGCGCAGAAGGGCTATCGGCTCGTCCTCGTCATCCCGGACAAGATGAGCCAGGAAAAGATTTTCCATCTGCGCGCGCTCGGCGCCGAGGTTATCCTCACCCGCTCCGATGTGGGCAAGGGACATCCGGATTATTACCAGGACATGGCCGAGCGGTTCGCGCGCGAAACGCCCGGCGCCTTCTACGTCAACCAGTTCGGCAACCCGGCCAACCCGCGCGCACATGAGGAGACGACCGGCCCGGAGATCTGGTCGCAGATGGATGGGCGTCTCGATGCGGTCGTCTGTGGCGTGGGATCGGGCGGCACGATGACCGGCCTCTCGCGCTATTTCGCCCGGATGGCGCCTCAAGTGGAGATGGTCCTTGCCGACCCGGAAGGCTCCGTGCTGGCAAACTACGTCGCCACGGGCGCGATCTCGGCCGAGGTCGGAAGCTGGCTCGTGGAAGGCATCGGCGAGGATTTCATCCCGCCCGTTTGCGACCTTTCGCGCGTGAGGGCGGCTTACACCATCCCCGATCGCGAAGCCTTTCTCACCTGCCGTGAGCTGCTCGGCCGGGAAGGCATTCTCGCCGGAACCTCGTCGGGGACTCTCGTGGCCGCGGCTCTGCGCTATTGCCGCGCGCAGGCGAGCCCCAAGCGCGTCGTCTCCTTCGTCTGCGACAGCGGCAACAAATATCTCTCCAAGGTCTACAACGATTATTGGATGACCGATCAGGGCTTCATCGAGCGCGAGCGGCGCGGCGATCTCACCGATCTCATCGCACGTCAGCACCGCCAGCACGCCATCGTCACCGTGAAGCCGCAAGATACGCTGCTTACGGCTTACGGGCGCATGAAGCTCTACGACGTGTCGCAGCTCCCCGTTCTCGACGACGAGCAGATCGTCGGCATCATCGACGAGGAGGATATTCTCATCCGCGTCTTCGATCACGAGAGCCGCTTCCGCGAGCCCGTCTCCAGCGCCATGACCCGCAAGCTCGAGACGGTGCCGCCATCGGCGCCGCTTTCGGCGGCGCTCGAGATCCTCCGCAAGGGCCATGTCGTCATCGTCAAGGACGACGAGCGGTTCCTGGGCCTTATCACGCGCATTGATCTGCTCAATTACCTGCGCCGCCGCATGAAGTAGTCGCGGCCTGGAGGAAGGAGAACATGCCTCGCACGCCGAATCGCCAAGGCTTCGCCACGCGCGCGATCCACGCCGGGCAGAGCCCGGATCCCGCGACGGGCGCCATCATGACGCCGATCTATGCTACCTCGACATACGTCCAGGAGAGTCCCGGGGTGCACAAGGGATACGAATATTCGCGCACTCAGAACCCGACCCGCATGGCCTATGAGCGCTGTGTTGCCGATCTCGAAAGCGGCCAAGCGGGCTTCGCTTTCGCCTCGGGCTTGGCGGCTGCGGCAACGGTGCTCGAGCTTCTCGACCATGGCGACCATATCGTGGCGGTCGACGATCTCTATGGCGGCACTTACCGCCTCCTGGAGCGGGTGCGAAAACGCTCGGCGGGGCTCGACGTAAGCTTCGTCGATCTTGCCGACCCGGCGGCGCTTGATAGGGCGCTGACTCCCGAGACGCGAATGATCTGGGTCGAATCGCCGACCAATCCCCTCCTCAAGCTCGTCGACCTCGGCCATATCGCCGCCATCGCACGACGCCGCGGCATCCTTACGGTTTGCGACAATACCTTTGCCTCGCCCTGGGTGCAGCGGCCGCTCGAGCTCGGCTTCGACCTCGTGCTGCATTCTGCAACCAAATATCTGAACGGCCATTCGGACATGGTGGGTGGCGTCGTCGTCGTGGGTGAGAACCGCGGCCTCGCCGAGCGCCTGGGCTTTCTCCAGAACGCAGTCGGCGCCATAAGCGGGCCCTTCGACAGCTTCCTGGCCCTGCGGGGCCTCAAGACCCTGGCGCTCCGCATGGAGCGCCACTGCGCAAATGCGGCGGCCATTGCCGCTTGGCTCGAGCGGCACCCCGGGATCGAGCGGGTCATCTATCCGGGTCTCTCAAGCCATCCCCAGCACGAGCTTGCGAAGCGCCAGATGTCCGGCGGCTTCGGCGGCATGGTGACGGCCATCCTCAAGGGCGGCTTGGAGGCCTCGCGGCGCTTCCTCGAGCGCTGCGAGCTCTTCGCCCTGGCCGAGAGCCTGGGCGGCGTGGAAAGCCTGATCGAGCATCCCGCCATCATGACTCATGCCTCCATCCCCGCGGAGCAGCGCGCGGCGATCGGGCTGACCGACGGGCTGGTGCGCCTTTCGGTCGGGGTCGAGGATGTGGACGATCTCATTGCGGATCTGGCCAGGGCCCTGAAATAGCCGTCTAAACCGGTTCTTAACGATGTTGGGCCACTCTCGGTGCCGCGCGCAAAAATCAGGCATCGGGGAACCGAATGCTCGTTCTGGTTGGCATCGTGGTCGTACTCGGCTCCGTGTTTGGCGGATTTCTGGTCGAGGGCGGCAATTTCAAAGTTCTGATACAGCCGGCCGAGCTCCTCATCATCGCAGGAGCCGCCGCGGGCGCATTTCTCATCAGCAATCCCAAACAGGTCATCGGCAAAGTCGGCAAAGCGATCTCCCACCTGCTCAAAGGACCGCGCTACGGCAAGGAGAGCTATCTCGAGCTCCTCAGCCTGCTCTACCAGATCTTCAAGATCGCCAAGACCAAGGGCATGCTGTCGCTCGAGCAGCATGTCGAGAACCCCGGCGACAGCACGCTCTTCCAGCAATTCCCCAAATTTTGCGCCGATAAGGCGGCGCTCACCTTCCTTTGCGATTATCTCCGCCTGCTGACGCTCGGCACCGATAAGGCGCATGAGATCGAGGCGCTGATCGACGAGGAAATCGAGACGCATCATCATGAGCATGCTCAGGTCGCGACGGCGCTGCAAACCTCCGCCGACGGCATGCCCGCGCTCGGCATCGTCGCCGCGGTCCTCGGCGTCATCAATACCATGGGCTCGATCAACCAGCCGCCGGCGATCCTGGGCCATCTCATCGCGGCCGCGCTCGTCGGCACCTTCCTCGGCGTGCTGCTCTCCTATGGCTTCGTTGGCCCCATCGGGCACGGCCTGGGCGCCATCTATGACGCCGAGCTCAAGTACTTCCATTGCATCAAGGCGGGGCTCCTCGCCCATATGCAAGGCTATGCGCCGGCGATCTCGGTCGAATTCGCTCGCAAGGCGCTCCTCTCCAATGTGCGGCCGACCTTCTATGAGGTCGAGGAAGCGACCGCCGCACTGCCGCCGGCCGCCTAGACCGCGCGGCGGCATCCGGAGCACCGGCGTCCATGGCGGAGAGCAACCAGCCCGATATCGTCATCCGCAAGGTCAAGAAGGGCGGCCATGGCGGTCATCACGGCGGCTCATGGAAAGTGGCCTATGCCGACTTCGTGACGGCAATGATGGCCTTTTTTCTCCTGCTGTGGCTGCTCAATGCGACCACCCAGGAGCAGCGCACCGGCATCTCGAATTATTTCGCGCCCGGCAGCGTCTCGAAGGAGACAAGCGGCACCGGCGGCATCCTCGGCGGCATGAGCCCCAATCCCAACGGCGCGATGAACTCCACGAGTCCCGTGCATGTGACGATCGCGCTGCCGCCGGTCCCGGGCCAGACCAATCCCACAGAGTCGAATCCGGATTCGGACGATACCGATGGCGGGCGCGATAAGGTCGACCAGGACAAGGACCATAGCGGCGGACAGCCCACCGCCCATACCGAGGCCGCCGGGGAGACCGCGCCGAAGACGGCGAGCCTCACAGAAGCGCAGAAGAAGGCGATCGCCGCGGAAGAGCAGGAGAAGGCCTTCAAGAAGGCCGAGCAGGAGCTGCGCCAGGCGATCCAGGCGGTTCCCGAATTGCGCGCCCTCAAGGACAGCCTCATCATCGATCGCACGCCCGACGGCATGCGCATCCAGATCGTGGACCAAGACAAGCTCTCGATGTTCCCCCTCGGCAGCGCGCAAATGTACGACTATACGCGCGAGCTCCTCGCCCAAGTCGCGAAGGCGGTCGAATTGACCAAGAACAAGATCGCGATCGAGGGGCATACCGACGCCCACCCCTATACGACCGGCGCGAATTACGGAAATTGGGAGCTCTCGAGCGATCGCGCCAATGCGAGCCGTCGCGCCCTGCTCGATGCCGGCTTGCCGGCGGACCGCATCGCCCGCGTCGTCGGCAAGGCCGACACCGATCCGCTCTTCCCCAAGAATCCGCTCGATCCGCGCAATCGTCGCATCAGCATCACGCTGCTCCAGAACACGCAAGGTTAACGGTCCGACCGCTGCATCGTGAGCCGGATTGCCTTTGACGCCGGCCGCGCTTACCTTTTGCTTGTCCTCTGCGCGGCGAGGTGAAAGCGGTTGGCGTTCCATCCCGGCCCCCACGAGAGTCCCGAGGTGTGGCAATCCGCCGCGCCCGACCCGCTCGATCATCCGGAATATTACGAAGGCGTCGTGCTGCGGCGGATCGCCGCCCATCTCCTCGACTTTTTCCTGATCATCCTGCTCGTGCTCATCTTCAATATTTTCTTCTTCGCCCTCCACGTCATCAGTCTCGGGCTCCTTTCGCTGCCCCTTCTCCTCGTCAGCGTGGTGATCCCCCTCGCCTACGATTCGCTGCAGGTTGCGGGACGGCGGTCGGCGACGCTTGGGATGCGCGCCTTCGGGATCGAGGTGCGCAGCTGGACCGGCGCGCGCCCCCCCTTCGCCCAGGCGCTTCTGCGTGCGGCTCTATTCTGGGGCATGTCCTATCTCACTGCCGCGCTTCTGATGTGGCTGCTGCTGGGATTCGCCCTCTTCAACCGGCGGCGTCGGTGCCTACATGACTATCTGTCGGGGACGGTAGTGATCCGTGCGGCCAAGGTGATGGTCTTGGGTCCCGACCGCGACAGGAGGCGCTGAGCTTGCGCGACGGGATGACGAGACCCGATAATCGGCGGCGCGACCGAATATCCCGAGGACAGATGGGATGTCGATGTCACACCCGCCGACGCGTTCGCGCTGAAGGATAAAGTGATGCCATCCGGTTCGTCCGAGGGCTTTGCGCGGCTATCGCGCCATTTCTATCTCTCCGGGCCCCGCCCCTGCCCTTATCTCTACGGCCGCGTCGAGCGCAGCATCTTCACCGAGCTGACGGGGAGCAATGCTCCCTCGCTTTACGAGATGCTGCTGCGTTGCGGCTTCCGACGCAGCCACCAAGTGGCCTTCCGCCCGTCCTGCTCCGACTGCTCGGCCTGCGTGCCGGTTCGCGTCGTCGCCAGCGCCTTCGAGGACAAAGCATGGATGCGGCGCATCCGCCGGGCGAACCGGGCGCTCGCCGCGGAGGAATGCGAAGCCCGCGCCACCCGCGAGCAATACGCCATTTTCCGCCGCTATATCGCGAAGCGTCATGGCGACGGCGAAATGGCGCTCATGGATTACGACGACTACCGCAACATGGTCGAGGACAGCCCGATCGACAGCGCCCTGGTGGAGTTCCGCGACCCCAAGGGCGAGCTCGTCGCAGTCTGTCTCACGGATCGCCTGTCCGACGGGTTCTCGGCCGTCTACAGCTTCTTCGAGCCGGCTCCGGCATGGCAAAGCCTGGGCAGCCATATGATCCTCTGGCTCATCGAGACGGCGCGCCAGCGCGGCCTCCCCTATGTGTATCTCGGCTATTGGGTATCCGGCAGCCCCAAAATGGCCTATAAGGCACGCTTCCGTCCCCTGGAGGCGCTGGGGAGCGCGGGTTGGCACAGGCTCGAGCCTGCAAATCCTTGAGGCGCTTGCCTCTTCCGGATTCCACCTGAGCTCGCGCGGCATGAGGAGGCCTGACCGCCGCCCGGCACGCCGGCAATCGGCGCCTTTGAGGAATTTCGCGATGAGCACACCCGTCCGCCCTCGAAGAGTCACGATCCCCGAGCTCCGCGCCCGCAAGGGCCAGCAGCCGATCGTCATGCTCACGGCCTACACGACGCCGATTGCCCGCCTCCTCGATCCCCATGTGGATCTCCTCCTCGTCGGCGATTCGCTCGGCATGGTCGTCTATGGGATGGAGACAACGATCGGGGTCACCCTCGAAATGATGGCGGCCCACGGCAAGGCGGTCATGCGCGGCTCGAGCACGGCCTGCGTCATCGTCGATCTCCCCTTCGGCACCTATCAGGAATCCCCGGAGATCGCCTTCCGGAATGCGGCGCGTCTCATGGCGGAGACGGGCTGCGCCGGTGTCAAGCTGGAGGGAGGCGAGGCGTTGGCCGACACGGTGCGATTCCTGACCCGACGCGGCGTCCCCGTCATGGGGCATGTCGGTCTCATGCCCCAATCGGTGCATTCCGTCGGCGGCTTCAAGGCCCAGGGACGCGACGATGAGGCCGCCACTCGGATTGGCGCGGATGCGCGGGCCATCGCCGATGCCGGCGCCTTTGCCGTCGTCATCGAAGGCACCATGGAGGACGTTGCGCGCCGGATCACGAGTTCGCTTCCGGTCCCGACGATCGGGATCGGCGCGTCGCCCGCGTGCGACGGGCAAGTTCTCGTCACCGAGGACATTCTGGGCCTGTTCGGCGACTTCACGCCGCGCTTCGTGAAGCGCTATGCGACTCTCGGCGAGGAGATTTCCGCGGCCGTAGCGCGCTATGCCGAGGAGGTGCGTGCGCGGCGCTTCCCCGGCCCCGAGCATTGCTTCGGCGCCGGCTCCCCGCGCGGCGCCTCCGCCTGAGAGCGCCCCCGGGGCTTCAGCTCCCGTCGAACTTGTAGGCGCGCGGGAAGCCGCTCGGCGGCAGCCGGCCGGCCTGAGCCCGCTTGCCGACCCAATCCTTGAGATCGTCCTTGGTAAAGGTTCGCGTCCGGTCACCCGTCCGACAGCTCAAGCCTTCGGACATCGTGAACGTCTTGACGTCGGAGAGCCCGCCCTCGTGGTATTTCTGGAAGATGACACCGCGGCCGCGGCTCATCTCGGGCACCTCTTCCAGGGGAAACACCAGGAGCTTGCGGTTCTCCCCGAGGACGGCAACCCAGTCACCCACCACAGGCGCGCAGGCGGCAGCCTCGACATCACCTTCGACGTTGAGCACCTGCTTGCCCGCCCGCGTTTGAGCAAGCACCTCGTCCGCCTTGACGACGAATCCACGGCCGTCGCTGGCGGCAAGCAGAAGCCTCTCCTCGGCGCGGAAGACGCGCATATGGACGATGTCCTGATCGTTACCAAGCTCCACCATCAGGCGCAGCGGCTCGCCAAAGCCGCGGCCTCCCGGCAGCTTGTCGCAGCCGAGCGTGTAGAAGCGGCCGTTGGTCGCGAAGACGAGGAGCTTGTCCGTGGTCTCGGCGTGGAGCGTGAACTTGCCGCGGTCACCCTCTTTGTATTTGAGATCGGAGGTGTCCGCGAGATGCCCTTTCACCGCGCGGATCCAGCCCTTCTCCGAGCAGATCACCGTAATCGGCTCGCGCTCGACATAGGCATCGACGGGAACCGCCTCGAGGGCGGGGGCAGCACCAATATCGGTGCGCCGGCGCCCGAGGGGCGTCTTGGGGCCGAACCGCGCCTTGAGCGCCCGAACCTCCTCGGCGATCGCTTTCCAGCGCCGTGCCTCGTCCTTGAGCAGCGCCCTGATCTCGGCGCGCTCGGCCGAAAGCTCCTTGTGCTCCTTCTTGATCTCGATTTCCTCGAGCCTGCGCAGGGCACGCAGCCGCATGTTCAGGATCGCCTCGACCTGCGCCTCGCTGAGTTTCCAGCGCCGCATCATGACGGCCTTGGGATCGTCATCCTCGCGGATGATGCGAATCACCTCGTCGATGTTGAGATAGGCGATGCGCAGGCCCTCGAGGATTTCGAGCCGCGCCTCGATCTTGCCGAGTCGATGCCGCGAGCGCCGAACCAGGACGTCGTGGCGATGGTCGAGATAGGCGCGCAGGGCCTCGCGAAGATTCATGACGCGGGGCACCGTTCCGCCGTCGAGCACGTTCATGTTGAGCCCGATGCGGGTCTCCAGCTCGGTTTGGCGGAACAGCGTCTCCATCAGGACCTCAGGATCGACGTTCCGGCTTTTGGGCTCGAGCACGAGGCGGACCTGGTCGGTGGATTCGTCCCGAACGTCCGCCAGCAGCGCCAGCTTCCTCTGCTGCAGCAGCTCGGCGATCTTCTCGACCAGTCGCGCTTTCTGCACCTGATAGGGCACCTCGGTGACCACGATCTGATAGGTGCCGCCCTTGAGCTTCTCGGCGGTCCAGCGCGCGCGCAGCCGAAAACTGCCGCGCCCGCTCGCATAAGCGGCAAGGATCGAGTCCCGCGGCTCGACGAGAATGCCGCCCGTCGGGAAATCGGGGCCGGGGATGAGACGCACGAGGGTCTCGATTCGCGCGTCCGGTCGCTCGATCAAATGGAGCAGGGCGTCGCACAGCTCCCCGACGTTATGGGGAGGAATGCTCGTCGCCATGCCGACCGCGATGCCCTGGGCGCCGTTGGCGAGAAGATTGGGGAAATTGGCCGGCAAAACCACCGGCTCGTCGCCTTCGCCGTCATAGGTGGGGCGGAAATCGACGGCGTCCTCGTCGATGCCCTCGAGCAGCAGCTCGGCGATGTGGGTGAGCCGCGCTTCGGTGTAGCGCATCGCCGCGGCGTTGTCGCCGTCGACATTGCCGAAATTCCCCTGTCCGTCGATGAGGGGATAGCGCGCCGCGAAATCTTGAGCGAGGCGGACCAGGGCGTCGTAGATCGCCATGTCCCCGTGGGGATGGTACTTGCCCATGACGTCGCCGACGATGCGCGCGCATTTCTTGAAGCCCTGATCGGGGTCGAGCTTGAGTTGACGCATGGCGTGAAGGAGACGCCGGTGGACGGGCTTGAGCCCATCGCGGACATCCGGCAAGGACCGCGCCATGATCGTCGAGAGCGCATAGGAAAGATAGCGCTCGCTGAGCGCGTCGGAGAACGGCGTCGGGCGGATTTCGTCGGCGATTGTCGTGTCGGCCATGGAATCTCCTTTCCGGAGTCTCGATGTAGCCGGAGCGGCGCCTGCGGTCAAATCCTCGGGCAATCCGTGTCTGTCGTCAGCTTGCCGGCACCGCGGAGCGCGCGCCGAAGCCGATTCAGCAGATGAATCCGCGCGGGCGGGATCGACCGATGCAACCCGGCAAAAACATGGCGCTCAAGAAAATGGCCCGTCAGGGCGAGGCCGGGAAGAATGTCGTCCTCACGCGCAGCGGCCCCGGCCTTTACGAGGAAGGCTGGCAGGGGGAGGAGGCGATCCTTGTACGGCTCGCCCGCGGAAAGCGAAACCGCCCGGCCCGTTCGCGGCGAGACATAGGCGAGCTCGTCATTACGGCCCGTGGCGGCGCAGCGGGCGAGGTCGAGGCCGAAGCCGAGCTCCGCAAGGAGTCCAAGCTCCCATTGCACCAGGGCGCGCCCCCATCCTGCGATGCGGTCGGTCGACTCCCACGCCGCGATGAGTGCCGCCAGGCCGGTGAACACGGCCGTGTGCGGTTCCCGCTCGGGCAGCGCCGCCTCGGCGACGGCACATGCGGCCGCAAGTGCGGCCAGCCTCAGCGCGTCATCGAGCAGCGCGGCGGCACCGCTGTGGAGGAGCTCGCAGCTATAGGTGCCGAGATGCTCCGCAAGCCGCGCCCGCCACGTCGCCTGCACGCGGTTTCCCGGCTGGAGCATGCCGCGCAGCCTCGCGCCCGCGCCCCCGTGAACGAGACCTGGATGCCGGCCGTGACCGCGAGTCAGGAGCTGCACGATCGCGGCGCTCTCGCCATGTCGTCTTGCCGAGAGGACGATGCCTTCGTCCGTCCATTCCATGAGAGCGGTTTAGCGCAAGGCAAAGGCCCTGACGAGCGGGATTTGCGGCGCCGCGACCGGCGCTTCTACACTTCGAAATCGAGGCCGAGCCCGCGATAAAGCTCCGGCCTTTCCTGCCAGTCTTCCTGCACCTTGACGCGAAGCATAAGGTGGACGCGCCTGCCGAGGAGAAGCTCAAGCTCCTTGCGCGCCGCGACGCCGATGGACTTGATGCGACTGCCGTTTCGGCCGAGCACGATCGGCCGCTGCCCCTCGCGCTGGACATAGATGACCGCCGTCACCTTGGCGCTGCCATCGGCAAACTCCTCCCAGCTCTCCACCTCGACGGCGCTGCCATACGGCAGCTCCTGATGCAGTTGCAGGAACACTTGCTCACGAACGAGTTCGGCAGCCAGGAGCCGCTGCGGCAGGTCCGAGAGCTGATCCTCGGGATAGAGCCAGGGCCCGGAAGGCATGCGGGCGGCGAGGAAGGCGCGCAAATCCGCGACACCGTCGCCCGTAAGGGCCGAGATCATGAAGGTATCGGTGAAGACCCCTTCGGCATTCATGCGGGCAGCGAGATCGAGGAGGAGCGGTTTTCTCACCTCGTCGATCTTGTTGAGAACAAGAACCGCCTTGGTCCCGCTCCCGCGGAGCCCCTCGACGATCCGCCGCGTATCGTCGTCGAGGCCCCGCTTCGAATCGACGATCAGGCAGACGACATCGGCGTCGCGCGCGCCCTTCCAGGCCGCTGCGACCATGGCCCGGTCAAGCCGACGCCGAGGCGCGAAGATCCCGGGCGTGTCCACCAGAACGAGCTGCGCCGAGCCGAGGACGGCGATGCCGACGATGCGCATCCGCGTCGTCTGCACCTTTGGCGTGACGATCGAGATCTTGGCGCCCACGAGGGCATTGGTGAGAGTGGACTTTCCCGCATTGGGCGCGCCGAGCAGGGCGACGAAGCCGCAGCGCTCGCCCGGCGAATTGCCCGTCGGCACGGAGGTTCCGGGCTGATCTTCAGCCACTGCGGCGATCCCGGACGCGCGCAAGGAGCATCTCTGCGGCAGCCTGCTCAGCGGCACGCTTGGAACGTCCGCGAGCTGCCAGAGGCTCCATTCCTTTGACGGCGACGGAGATGGTGAAGACCGGCTCGTGGGATGGGCCCTCGACCGCGACGGTGCTGTACACCGGAAGCGGCAGCTTCTCCCCTTGCGCCCATTCCTGAAGGGCCGTCTTGGCGTCCCGCGGCGGGATCGAGGCCGCAGCCATGAAAGGCGTCCAATAGCGCTCGATGAAAGGCCGCGCTGCATCGAGGCCGCCGTCGAGATAGAGCGCCGCGATGACCGCCTCGCAGGCATCGGCGAGAACCGTCGGGCTTTCGCGGCTCCCGGCTCCCGCTTCCCCCTTGGAAAGCCTGAGATGGCTTCCGAGGTCGACGGTGCGCGCCACCTCGACGAGCGTGTCCCGCCGAACCAGCGCCGTGTGGCGGCGTGTCAGCTCGCCTTCCTGCTCGTGCGTATATTTGTGGACCAGTAGCTCGGCCACGACCAGCCCGAGCACGCGGTCTCCGAGAAACTCGAGACGCTCGTAGCCTTCCGGCACTTTACCGTGGGCGCGCACGGCGCTGCGATGGGTCAGCGCCTGCTCGAGCAGCTCGATTCGCTTGAAGGAATAGCCGAGCGCCTCCTGGAGGACGGCGAGCCGCGACGATTTGCGCTCGCCCAACACGCTAGTGAATGGCCTGAAACAGCCGTCCGTAGCGGATCGCAAACGGCCATTTCCAGACCTCCCACCAGTGCGCGCTTCCGTTGGTGGAGAAGAACAGGAATTCGGCTCGCCCTACGAGATTTTCGGCGGGGATGTACCCGACGTTCGGAACGCGGCTGTCCAGCGAGTTGTCGCGATTGTCGCCCATCGCGAAGTAGTGGCCTGGCGGCACCACGTATTCTTGCGTGTTGTTGAGCGGCCCTTCGTCCGTCAGCTTAAGGATCGGATGACGGACGCCGTTCGGCAAGGTCTCGATATATTGCGGGATATGCACGCTGTAGCCGCCCGGCTCATCCATCACGTAATCCGTCGTCCGCTCCTCCTTGACCGGCTGACCATTGATGTAAAGGGCGCCGTGGATCACCTGGATATGATCGCCAGGCAACCCGATGATGCGCTTGATGTAATCGACCTTGTCGTCGCTCGGCAGCTTGAACACCATCACGTCGCCGCGTTGCGGCGGGGTAAAGAGGAGGCGGCCGGAGAAGAGCGGCAGGCTGAGAGGCAGCGAATATTTGCTGTAGCCATAAGAGAATTTGGAGACGAAAAGATAATCGCCGACAAGAAGCGTCGGAATCATCGAGCCGGAGGGAATATTGAACGGCTCATAGGCAAAGGTGCGAATCACGAGGGCGATGAGAACGGCATAGATGACCGTCTTCACCGTCTCCCATAAGCCACCCGCTTTTTTCTTTGTCATGAGTTTTTGTTTATAACTATCTGACATTACTCAATTCTCGTTCGATTTCTCGGATAGGCGCAGGGATCAAGCCAGTCCGCGTCCGCGCTGTCAAGCCAGACAGCCTCAACGAGGGGGGTTTTCCGCGCGACCCTACTCGCGGGGTACCGCCGAGATGATGACGACCGCCTCGGCGAATGGCGGCTCATCGGTCAGCGTCACGTCGATGCGCGGCGCCATGTCCGGCGGCACGAGCGCAGCGAGGCGCTGGGCCGCGCCTCCCGTAAGCAGCATAGTCGGTCGCCCCGAGGCCAGGTTGATGACGCCGAGATCGCGCCAGAAGACGCCCTTGCGGAAGCCGGTGCCGAGGGCCTTCGAACATGCCTCCTTGGCGGCGAAGCGTCGCGCATAGCTGGCGGCCCGATTGTGCCGCCTTTCCGATCGCTCGCGCTCGAGGGCGGTGAAAACGCGATTGACGAAGCGATCGCCGAAGCGGGCAAGCGTTTGCTCGATGCGACGAATATCGATGAGGTCGCTGCCGATTCCGACGATCACGGCCGAACTCCAGGGACGCGCCCAAACCGACGTCAGGCGCTGCGCTCTCCGGCGGCTTCCGCCCTCGCCTTGTCCATCAGCGCGCGCATGCGCTTGATCGCCGAGTCGAGCCCACCAAAGATCGCCTCGCCCACGAGGAAATGCCCGATATTGAGCTCGACGATCGTCTGAATGGCGGCGACAGGCCCAACGCTGTCGAAAGTAAGGCCATGCCCAGCATGGCATTCGAGACCGATCGCCTCGGCATGCGCTGCCGCCCTGATCAGACGACCAAGCTCGGCCTCCAGCCGGTCACCGCTGGCTTCGCAATAGGCGCCGGTGTGGAGCTCGACGACGGGCGCACCCAGCTCCCTGGCGGCGTCGAGCTGCTCTGGCTCCGGATCGATAAAGAGGGAAACGCGAACGCCAGCCGCCCCGAGCTCGCGCACGAAGCGCGCGAGATGACCGCGACCGCGCACGGCGTCGAGCCCGCCCTCGGTCGTCAGCTCCGCACGCTTTTCCGGCACGATGCAGGCGGCATGGGGCTTATGGCGCAGGGCGATTCTCAGCATCTCGTCGGTCGCCGCCATTTCGAGATTGAGGGGCAAATCGATCTCTCGGCTCAGCCGGCTGATATCGTCGTCGGAAATGTGGCGGCGATCCTCGCGCAAATGCGCCGTAATCCCGTCGGCGCCCGCCTGCGCCGCCAGTCGCGCGGCGCGAACAGGGTCGGGGTGCGGCCCGCCCCGCGCGTTCCGGATGGTCGCCACGTGATCGATGTTCACGCCGAGACGCAGATATCGCCGCATTCCTTCCCCCTCAGCCGCGCGCCCGCTCGACCGAATTGATGGCGGGCGAGGCGCGGAGTGCTGCCATGATATTGGTCAGATGCTTCAGGTCCTGCACTTCGATGTCGACCAGCATTTCGAAGAAATCGGTGGAGCGATGGGTGATGCGCAGATTTGTGATATTGCCCTTCTGCTTGCCGATGAGCGTCGAGAGCTCTCCGAGGGTCCCGGGCTCGTTCGAGACGACGACATTGATGCGGCCGATATGGCCTTCATCATTGGCGACCGCCGCCTCCCATCCAACATCCAGCCAGCGCTCGGGCGCATCGCTGTAGCGCTCTAGGGTCTCGCAGTCGATGGTGTGGATGGTCACTCCCTTGCCCGTCGTCACCAGCCCGACGATGCGGTCACCGGGCAATGGATGGCAGCAGCCGGCGAAGTGCACCGCCATGCCGGGAATGAGGCCCTTGATCGGGATCGCCTGATCGGAGGTTTTAGCGCGCCGGCCGCGAGCCTTTGCGATCGGCACGACCTTGCCGTCCCTGCCCTCCTTCCCTTGCTGCTTAATGCCCGGATAGACCGCGTGCAGCACCTCGCGCCCGGTATGCTGCCCCTCTCCTACTGCTGCGATGAGGTTCGCGACGTCATCGCACTTGAAGATCTTGAGGACGCCTTCGATGCTCTTGTCGGTCAGATCATAGCCCGCTTGCCGGAACACCTTCTCCAGAATGCTGCGGCCGAGCGTGAGATACTCCTGGTGCTTCTGCACACGGATGAACCGCCTTATCCGCGCGCGCGCTTTGCCGGTGACGACGAAGCGCTCCCATTCTGGCGACGGCGTCTGCGTGCGCGAGGTAACGATCTCGACCTGATCGCCATTCTTAAGCTGGCTCCGCAACGGCATCATGCGCCCGTTGATCTTGCAGCCGACACAGGTGTCGCCGACCTCGGAATGGATCGCATAGGCGAAGTCGACGGGCGTCGCACCTTGCGGCAGCGCGATCAGGTCGCCCTTGGGCGTGAAGCAGAAAACTTGGTCCTGAAACATCTCGAGCTTGGTGTGCTCGAGGAACTCGTCGGGCCCGGATGCGTGCTCAAGAATTTCGAGGAGCTCGCGCAGCCAGCGGTATTGGCGGCCGTCCTTCGTGACACCCTGCTTGTATTGCCAATGCGCGGCGACGCCATACTCCGCCACCTCGTGCATATCCGTGGTGCGGATCTGGATCTCAATGCGCTGCTTCTCGGGGCCGTAGACGCCGGTGTGCAGCGAGCGATATCCGTTCGGTTTGGGAAGCGAGATGTAGTCCTTGAAGCGCCCCGGCACGACACGGTAACGGCTGTGGATGACGCCGAGCGCGCGGTAGCAGTCCTGCACCGTATCGACGACGATGCGGAAGGCCATGATATCCGACAACTGCTCGAACGCCACGTTGCGCCGCTGCATCTTGCGCCAGATCGAATAGGGCTGCTTCTCCCGTCCGGAAATCTGCGCCTCGATCCCCTCGTCGTGGAGGATGCGACGAAGCTCCGCCATGATGCGGCTGACGAGGTCGCCGCCCTGCTCGCGCAGGAATTTGAGGCGGGCGATAATGGACTCGCGCGCATCGGGATTGAGCTCGGAGAACGCCAAGTCCTCGAGCTCGTCCTTGATGTCATGCATGCCGATGCGCTCGGCAAGCGGCGCGTAAATCTCCATCGTCTCCCGCGCGATGCGGCGACGCCGCTCGGGATCGTTGATGTATCGCAGCGTGCGCATGTTGTGCAGCCGGTCGGCAAGTTTGACCAGCAGCACCCGGATATCCTCCGACATGGCGAGGAGCAGTTTCCGGAAATTCTCCGCCTGCCGACTCGCCTCCGACTGGAGCTCGATGCGCGAGAGCTTGGTGACCCCGTCGACCAGCCTCGCCACCTCGTGCCCGAAGCGCCGCTCGATGTCCTCGAGCGTCGCCAGCGTGTCCTCGACCGTGTCGTGGAGAAGAGCCGTTACGATCGTATCGCTGTCGAGCTTGTAGCGCGTGAGAATGCCGGCGACTTCGAGCGGATGGGAGAAATAGGGATCCCCCGACTCGCGCTTCTGGCTCCCATGCGCCTTCATCGAGAAGACGTAAGCGCGATTGAGCTTGTCCTCGTCGGCGTCGGGATCGTAGGCACGAACCCGCTCGACCAGCTCGTATTGGCGAATCACGTCGCCCTACCTTCCCGGACGGGCGCCGCGTCGGCTTTGCTCAAGGAAAGCGGCTTGGGGGCGACGCCGCGGTCGTTCGTTTCGGCCATCGCCCTCCCCGAGATCACCCCGCGTCCTGCTCGGACTCTCCGCCGGCGTCCGCTTCGGAATCCATGTCGAGCTCTTCGTCCTCGCCGATCAGCTCGTCGTCCTCTTCGATCTCGTCGGCGGTCGCCTCGACGCCCGCAAGCTCGCCGCCGGCCGCCGCAAGCTGCTGCGCGGCGACGGCGTCCATCTCCTCCTCCTCGGGCTCGTCGACCTCGACCAGTTTCTGCATTCCCTTGATGATGCCCTCGCGAAGCGACTCGATCGGAACGGTCTCCTCGGCGATTTCGCGCAAGGCTACGACCGGGTTCTTGTCGTTGTCGCGCTCGAGGGTGAGCGAAGCGCCGGCCGCGATGTCGCGCGCCCGATTGGCCGCCAGCATGACCAGCTCGAAGCGGTTGGGAACCTTGAGAACGCAGTCTTCTACGGTAACGCGAGCCATTTAGAGCTACTCCAAAACCCGACGGAATGAACTGATGAATATATGGGTGAGATTCGGGCAAGGCAAGGCCCAAGCCTCGGGAGTTCGGCCAATTCCGCGGGTTTGCGGGCGGCGGCTCAATCGAGGGGCTCGATCTCCTGATGCGACGGAAGTGCGGCGATGAGCTCGGCGAGAGCCTCGCCCGTCACAGGGTGCCGCCAGTCGGGGGCCACGTCCCGGAGCGGCAGCAACACGAAGGCGCGCCCCAACATGCGCGGATGCGGGAGGATCGGGCCGCCCCTGGTACCGTCGTTCACACGGTCATGGTAAACGAGGAGATCGAGATCGAGCAGGCGGGCGGCGTTGGGCGCGCCGCGACGCCGGCCGAATTCGGCCTCGATCTCATGGAGCCGCGCAAGCAGCGTCGCGGGGTCGAGCTTGGTCTCGACCGCGACCACGCCATTGACGAAATCGGGCTGATCGGAGGGCGGCAGAGGCGCCGAGCGATACCAGCGCGACCGGCGCAGCACACGCACGCCCCTTTCCGCGAGCGCGGCAAGCGCCGCCTCACAAGTCGCCCGCGGCGGTCCGAAGCGCGGGCTCGGCAGATTGGCGCCCAGCGCAACAGCGATCATCGGACCTCGAATTTGCTCGGCATGAATTCGCTCGGCCCTTGCCAGGATCGAATTCGGCAATTACTTGAATGATATCGCCATGGCAAGATATGCTGCCGTCCACGTCCAGCAACGTTCGTCGAAAATTTATTTGAGGATATTATCGGATGTTTTTCTATCCCCATGAGCGGATTGCGCTCTTCATCGACGGCTCCAATTTGTATGCGGCCGCGCGCGCCCTTGGCTTCGATATTGATTACAAGCGCCTCCTCGACCTCTTCCAGAGCAAGGGACATCTGGTGCGGGCCTTCTACTACACGGCGCTGATCGAGGATCAGGAATACTCGCCCATCCGCCCCCTCGTCGACTGGCTGGATTACAACGGCTACACCATGGTGACCAAGCCAACCAAGGAGTTCACCGATGCCATGGGGCGCCGCAAGATCAAAGGCAATATGGATATCGAGCTCGCAATCGACGTGATGGAAATGGCCGATCGCTTGGACCATATCGTGTTGTTCTCGGGCGATGGGGATTTCCGGCGCCTCGTCGAAGCGGTGCAGCGAAAAGGCGTTCGGGTCTCGGTCGTAAGCACGACGCGCTCGCAACCCCCGATGGTCGCCGACGAGCTGCGCCGCCAAGCAGACACCTTCGTCGAGTTGCAAGATCTAGCGCCTCTCATCGAGCGCAATCACCACCGCGAGGCCGGGGATACCCGCCGCAGCGAAGATATCTACGGCGTGGCCTGAGCGCGCGCCCTTGCAGGGCCCGGGCATGGCCGAGCCAGAGAAGGATTGCGCACTCTGCCCGCGGCTAGCGCATTTCCGGGACGCGAACCGCGCGGCCTTTCCGAGCTTCTTCAACCGCCCGGTGCCGTCCTTCGGGCCGGCCGACGCCCGCCTCCTGGTGGTAGGGCTCGCGCCGGGATTGAAGGGCGCCAACCGCACCGGCCGCCCCTTTACCGGCGATTACGCCGGTGAGCTCCTCTATACGACCTTGATCAAATTCGGTTTTGCTCGCGGCACTTATGCGGCGCGGCCGGATGACGGCTTGATCCTCGTCGGTGCCAGGATCACCAATGCGGTGCGCTGCGTGCCGCCGGAAAACAAGCCGGTTCCGGCGGAAGTCGCCACCTGCCGCAATTTCCTCTCGGCCGAGATCGACGCGCTTTCGCACCTCCGCGCGATTCTTTGCCTCGGCAATATCTCACATGCCTCGGTACTTGCGTGCTTCGGCCTCAAGCCGGGCAAGGCGCCCTTTGCCCACGGCGCCGAATACCAGCTTGCGCGCGGGATCCGCCTCTTCGACAGCTACCACTGCTCTCGCCTCAACACCAACACGGGGCGACTGACGGCGGAGATGTTCGAAGAGGTCATGGCAAGGATCAGGCGGCATGTCGATGATGCCTGATCGATTCATCCCCGTGCTCGCAGGATGCGCGCCTTGCTGCGCTGCCATTCGCGCTCCCGCTCGGCCGCGCGCTTATCGGCCTTTCTCTTGCCGCGGGCCAAGCCGAGCTCGACCTTCGCGATGCCGCGCTCGTTGAAATAAACCGCCAGCGGAACCAAGGTCGCCCCCTCGCGCTGGACGAGGCCCGAGAGGCGGTCGGCCTGTCGCTTGTGAAGCAGGAGCTTTCGCGGGCGGCGCGTCTCGTGATTGAAGCGGTTGGCGGCGCGATATTCGGGGATATAGGCGTTGAACAACCACAACGCGCCCTCGCTCGGCCCTGCATAGGCGTCATTGAGGTTCCCGCGCCCTTCGCGCAGCGCCTTGACCTCGCTGCCGGCGAGCACAATGCCGGCCTCGACCGTTTCCTCGATGAAATAATCGTGGCGCGCGCGGCGATTCTGGGCGGCGATTCGGGTGGGCGTCACTCGGCGGCGCGGCGCGTCCCGCCCCCGAGGAGGCCGAGTAGCGCCATTGCCTCGCGGATGCGCGCCTTGGTCGTCTCCTGGACCTCGCAGAGCGGCAGCCGCACCTCGTCCGATCCCAGGCCGAGGAGGCTCGCTGCGTATTTCACCGGGGCCGGGCTCGTCTCGGCGAAGAGAGCGAGGTGAAGCGGCATGAGACGTTCGTTGAGCGACTGGACCGCAGCGATGTCGCCTCGCTGCCAGGCACCATGCATCTCGGCGCAGAGCTTGGGGGCGACATTCGCCGTGACGGAGATGCAGCCGTGGCCCCCCTGGGCCAGGAAGGCAACCGCCGTCGCGTCTTCGCCGGACATCTGGCAGAACTTGGCGCCGATTGCGAGCCGCGTCCGCAGCGGACGGGTCAGATCGTTGGTCGCATCCTTTACCCCGATGATCCGCGGCAGCTCGGCGAGTCTCGCCATGGTCTCGACCGACATGTCGACCACGCTTCGGGGTGGAATATTGTAGATGAGGATGGGCAGCCCGCAGGCGTCGTGGATCGCTTTGAAATGGCGATAAAGGCCCTCCTGGGTCGGCTTATTGTAATAGGGGGTTACCACGAGCTGCGCATCGGCGCCGGCTTTCTCCGCGTGGCGAGCGAGCGCGATGGCCTCCTCGGTCGAGTTCGAGCCGGTGCCGGCGATGACCGGAACGCGGCCCTTGGCCACCTCGATGCAGAGGGCGGTCACCCGGTTATGCTCCTCATGGCTCAAGGTCGGCGATTCGCCGGTCGTCCCGCAGGGGACGAGCCCATGGCTCCCCTCCTTGATCTGCCAATCGACGAAGTCCTGAAAGGCACGCTCATCGACCTTGCCGTGGCTGAACGGCGTGATCAGGGCGGTAAACGATCCCTTAAACATGGCGATTTATCCTTTCTCGGGGGCTCCCGTCCGGGCGACGATACTGCCCGGAGCCGCGGCGAGCAAGTATCGCGAGGGATCGATTTTGGTCGGAAACGTCGTCAAAATCTTGGCGCGCGGCGCATTCGCGCTTAGAATCCGCGCGTCTCAACACGAAACACGGGTTGCGGCTTGCGACGGCCGTGTGGGGGCGGCAGTGAGGATCGTTACGCTCGCAATCGCGGCACTGGTGGGGCTATCGGGGGCGGCCGCGAACGCTGCGCCGCCACCCGCCCTGACGGCGCAGGATCTCCAGACCTATCGGGCCGCGTTCCGGGCTGCCCATCAGGACCATTGGTCGGAGGCATTGGCACTGGCGAGCAAGGCAAGCGACAAGACTCTCGCCAAGGTGCTGCAATGGGAAGCGCTCGTCCGGCCGGGCAGCGACCCGAGCTTCGACGAGATCGCGACCTTCATCACGAACAATCCGGACTGGCCATCGCAGAACGCCCTTCGCCAGCGCGCCGAAGATGCGATCACCGACGCAACGCCGCCGACGCGCGTCAGAAGCTGGTTCGAGACGCACCCGCCGCTCTCGACCACAGGCAAGATCCGCGACGCCGAGGCGCTCTTGGCCCTTGGCCAGCGCGAGAAGGGGCTCGAGCTTCTCCGCCAGACCTGGATCGAAGGCAATTTCGGCGAGCGTCAGGAGCTCATTTTCCTGTTCAAGCACCATCAGGACCTGCGGCCGCAGGACAATGTCGCGCGCCTCGATCGTCTGTTGTGGGACGGCCAGATCGCAGCTGCCCACGCGATGGAGCGCCGCGTCGATGCCGGCCATGCGGCGCTCGCCGAGGCACGCATCAAGCTGATGGGCATGACGCCCGGCGTCGAGTGGGCGCTGCGCCGTGTTCCGGCCAGTCTCGCCGCCGACCCCGGTCTTCTTTTCGATCGGCTGCGTTGGCGTCGGCGCAAGGGGATGGACGAGGAGGCGCGCGCCATCCTCATGCATCCTCCGGCCAATCTGGTTCGACCTGAGCTGTGGTGGGAGGAGCGGGCGATCGAGGTCCATCGCGCCCTCGCACAAGGCTACATCACCGAGGCGCTCCGCCTCGCCGAGCACCATGATCAAAATCTCGGGACGGCAAGCTATGCCGATGCCGAATGGCTGTCGGGCTGGATCGCGCTGCGCCTCCTGCGCGAGCCGGAACGGGCGCTCAAGCATTTCCGCAACATGGCCGAGGTCGTCCGTTACCCGATCAGCCGCTCCCGCGCACAGTATTGGGAAGCCCGCGCCCTGGCCGCCATGGGCAAGACCCAGGAAGCCCACGACGCCTACGCCGCGGCCGCGCAATACGGGACGACATATTACGGCCAGCTCTCGGCACTACGGCTCGATCCCGCATCGCAGCCGACCCTGCCGCCGGCGCCGCATGTGGCCGTCTATATGCGCGAGGCCTTCAACGACAAGGAGCTCGTGCGCGCCGTCCACGAGCTGGGGCAGATCGGCGAACGCGATCTCGAGGAGCATTTCATCAAGCGCCTCGCCGTCCTGGCGAAAACGCCCGAGGAGGCAGAGCTCGTCGCCGACCTCGCCGTGGCGGAGATGCGGCCCGATCTTGCGGTGCGTCTCGCTCGCCAAACCTGGCATGGCGAGATGCCCCTCACCGCGCACGGCTATCCGGTGCGCCCCATTCCCGCGACGGTCTCGGCGGAAGGCGCCCTCGTGCTGTCGGTCATCCGCCAGGAAAGCGCTTTCGACGTCAAGGCGGTCAGCCGCGCCGGCGCACTCGGCCTCATGCAACTCATGCCGGCGACGGCGCGGAGGACGGCAAGCGAGCTCGGCGTGCGTTTTGCCAATGACCGGCTCCTCGACGACCCCGGCTACAATATCGAGCTCGGGAGCGCCTATCTCGGCCATCTGCTCGATGCTTTCGGCGGCAATTACGTGCTGGCGCTCGCCGCCTATAACGCCGGTCCCGCCAATGTCCATCAATGGATGCACGATAATGGCGATCCCCGCTCTGTAGAGGTCGATCCGATCGACTGGATCGAAATGATCCCATTCAGCGAGACGCGCAATTACGTCCAGCGCGTTCTCGAGGCCCTGCAAGTCTATCGCGAGCAGCTGGCCGGCAGCCGAAGCCGCGCCCTTGCCAGGGCCGGGTTCAACCTGGACCGGGACCTCACGGGTCGAAACGACGGCGTGGTTTCCAAGAGCGACACCCTGGCCGATAAGGGCGAGAGCATCGGCGCGAGACTCCCCCGCTGAGCCTCAATCCTCCGCCTCTCTGCTTTGCTCCGGTGGGCGGCGCGGCTATGGTAGCGTCGGTATTGCATCCAGCCTCCTGAACATGGATAGCGCCACGTCTTCCGCCTATCGCGACGGCTATTATCACGCGCAGGACGATCTCCGGCTTTATTACCGTGACTACGGGGATCCTGCTTCGCCTCGCACCCCCCTCCTCTGTCTCAGCGGGTTAACGCGTAACGCCGCAGATTTCGACGGATTTGCGCGGCGCTGGGCGGCCGAGCGCCGCATCATCTGCCTCGACTATCGCGGACGCGGCCGCTCCGCCTATGATCCCGATTGGCGCAACTACCGCGCCGAGACCTATCTGAACGACATTCGTCATCTCCTCGCGCTGCTCGATCTCGACAAGGTCGTGGTCGTGGGCACGTCGCTGGGCGGGATTCTGGGCATGGTTCTCGGCGTGCTCCAGCCCAAGGGGATCGCGGGGGTGGTGCTCAACGACGTCGGCCCCGAACTCGCCCCCCAAGGAATCGAGCGCATTCTCGATTTCATCGGCACCGACCGGCCGCAGCGTGATTGGCCAAGCGCGATCGCCTATCTTAAATCGACCTTTCCCATGCTCTCGCTCCAAACCGAGGGGGAGTGGCAGCGCATGGCAAGGGGGACCTTCGCGTTGCGAGAGGATGGGCTCCTCCACTTCGATTGGGACGTGGCTCTTGTCAAGCCGCTTCGCGCCAATGGCGCCAAGCTGCCGGAGCTCTGGCCTTATTTCCGCTCGCTCCGCAGGATGCCCGTGCTGGCGATACGGGGTGGCGTTTCGGATGTGCTGAGCGAGGTCACCTTCGATCGCATGGCCGCGGAGAAGCCGGATCTTCTGCGCGTGACGGTCCCGGCGGTGGGACACGCGCCGTCTCTCGACGAGCCTGCAGCACGATCCGCGCTCGAGGACTTTCTCGGAAGCCTTTGATAATGAGCGTCATTGACGTTGCGAACCGGCCATACTACGGTCCGCGCCGGCGGTCGGGGCGAGATGGCGATACCGATCGCGAAGAGCTCTCGAGCGGCCTTGGCGTCACCCCAATCATGATGACATTCTCGCCGATACGGGTGATGTTCGGCATCGATATGCGCCTCTTCTCGCCGGGAACTGTTATCGGCGCGGCGGTTGGACGATGAGCCGTTGGGCCGCGGCTTTGGCCGCCTTCGTTCTTGCCGCGCTGCTCAATCTCGCTTATTGGGCGGAGAAGGGTCGGCCTGTCGATCTGCCCGAAGCCGGCGCCGATAGCATCGCCAGCGTCTCCTTCAGCCCCTACCGGAGCGACGAGAATCCGCTGACACATATTACGCCGAGCCTCGACGAGATCTCATCCGACCTCGCCACTCTGGCCGGCCATGTCGACGCCGTGCGCACCTATACGAGCCTCGAAGGGCTCGACTCGGTGGCACCGTTCGCCCGCCCCCTCGGCATAAAGGTGATGCAGAGCGCCTGGCTTGGCCGCGACCCTGACATCAATGAGCGCGAAATCCGCAGGGTCATCGCGCTGGCCAACCGCTATCCCGACGTGATCGACCGGGTAATCGTCGGGAACGAGGTCATTCTGCGACGGGACCTCACCCCCGATCAGCTCGCCGGCTATATCCGGCGAGTCAAAGCGGCGATCAAGCAACCGGTGAGCTATGCCGATGTGTGGGAATTCTGGCTCAAGAACCCGCAGCTTGCGGCGGCCGTCGATTTCGTCACCGTGCATATCCTTCCGTATTGGGAGGACGATCCGGTGCCGATCGAGCATGCGATCGATCACGTTGCGGCCGTCTACCACAAGGTGCAAGCGGCCTTTCCCGGCAAGCCCATCATGATCGGCGAGACGGGATGGCCGAGCACCGGCCGCATGCGGCGCGGCGCTTTGCCCAGCCTGGTGAACGAAGCCCGCTTCGTCCGGGAGTTCATCCGCTTTGCCCGGACCGAGAAGCTGGACTACAACGTCGTCGAGGCCTTCGACCAGCCCTGGAAGCGCGCGCTGGAGGGCACCGTCGGAGGCCATTGGGGCATCTTCGATGCCGAGCGGCATGCCAAATTCTCCTTGTCGGGCCCTGTCTCCAACGATCCCGATTGGCGTTGGCACTGGGCTCTCTCAACGGCGCTTGCCGCGCTCGCGGGAATCGCTGCTGCGCGGTGGCGGCGGCCCCTCGCCGTGCTCGAGCGACTCGTCTTCGCCGGGGCCGCCCAGCTTTTCGGCACGCTCCTCGTTCTCGACGGCATTCTGACCACGACGATCTGCTGGACGCCGTTCGGTGTGATTGCGGGTGGCCTCGGCCTTGTCGCGAGCCTCATCCTTGTTGCCCTCCTCCTCGATGCGCTCGCCCGAGGACCGGACTGGCCGGGTGGCGCGCTTCCGACCGCGGAGGAAGCCCTCAACCTCATGCGCGGGCAGCCGACACCCGGGCCCAACCTGCGCGCGCGCATTTTGGGCCTGCTCCAGTTCGGCTTTGCGGTAGGTGCTGCGGTGGTCACGATTGCGTTGGTGATCGATCCACGCTATCGCGATTTTCCGAGCGAGGCCTTCCTCGTGGCGGCCGTGGGGCTCAGCGGCTTTGCCTTATGGCGGGAGCGTCGGCCAGCCGTTTGGGCGCCGCTACGGGAGGAAGCGCTCCTCGTCGCGCTCCTTCTCTTCGGGGCGGCCGGGATCATGATCCGCGAAGGCTTTGAAAATTCCCAGGCGATCGGCTGGAGCGCAACAGCCCTGCTCCTGGCCCTGCCCTGGAGCATCAAGCTCGTGGTGCGCCGTCGAGCAGCTCCCGCTCCGGCCGCGGCATCCTGACCCCGGCGATCAGGCCGAAGACCAGCGCCAGCACGCCCATCTCCACATTGAAGTTCACGATCGCCGGCATGCTGAGCGCCGCAGCGGCGATGGCAAGGACACGGCCGCCGCGCAAAAGCGCGAGGATGCCGGTCACCAGCGCAATCACGCCGAAGAGGGCGCTATGCTGGCCGGCGAGAATGGCGAAGCGCAGGATGCACCACGTCGGATACGGTCGCGCCGCACAGGCCATTGCCGCCGCACTCGGCTCGACGACGGCCTGGCGAAGCTCGAAGCTCACGCCATAGGCCGCTCCGACGATCAGGATGCCGAGCCAAAATGCCGGGGCCTTAAAGAGCCTCATCGGTGAAGCTGGGCGTCCGCCCGCTCCGAAGACACGGGACCCTCCTCGGCTTTATGGGGATCGAGGCCATAGGCGGCGCGGACGATGTAGAGCGGCCGTCCCTTTACCTCGTCGAAAACGCGCCCAAGATAGTCGCCGATAATGCCCAAGGTCAGGAGCTGCATGCCGCCGAGGAAGAGGATCGCCACGATGATCGATTCATATCCCGGAACATCGATCCCATAGAGGAACGTCCGCAACAGTCGGATCACGATATAGATGAAGGCCAAAAGCGAGATGCAGGCGCCGATCAGCCCCCACACCTTGAGCGGGAAATTCGAGAAGGCCGTCAAGCCGTCGAAGGCAAAGCGCACGAGCTTGATGAAATCCCATTTGCTCCCGCCGCTTCGGCGTTGAGCGGGGGTGAATAGGACGCCCGTCTGGCGAAAGCCCACCCAGGCGAAAATGCCCTTCATGAAGCGAGTGCGCTCCGGCATGCGGTTGATGACGTCGACGACGCGGCGGTCCATGAGCCGGAAGTCGCCGGCGCCGGCCGGAAGCGGGACGTCGGAAAGACGGTCGAATATCCAATAGAAGAACCGCGTGAAGTTGCGCGTCGCCCGACTTTGATACTCTCGTGAGGAGCGCACCGCATAGACGACCTCATAGCCCTCCCGCCATTTCGCCACCATTTCCGCGATGAGCTCCGGCGGGTGCTGCAGATCGGCGTCGATCGGCACGATGAGATCTCCGCGCGCATGGGCGAGCCCGGCGGACAGCGCCGGCTCCTTGCCGAAATTTCGCGAGAAGTCGATGACCTTGATCTCGGGATGCCGCTCTCGCGCGGCGATCAGCCGCTTCAACGTATCGTCGTGGCTGCCATCATTGACGGCGATGACCTCCCATTCGAGGCCGATATCCTCGAGCGCCGGGATCAGGCGCAAGAAGAAGGCTTCGACATTCGGCCCCTCGTTGTAGAAGGGAACGACGACGGAGAGCAGTGCAGAGGCTCTCTCGCCCAGGGAGGAGCCGATTTCCGCGGAACCCGCGCGCATCGACGATATCACCGCGTCCATCCTGAGCCGGCCTTGCTTCGCCCCGGCGGCCAAAGGGCTTCCGTCGCGATGTTCTCTAAGTCCTCGAAACCGGCATCGGTCCCCTTTATATAGGAGCCGGTTCCGCCTGCAAAAGGGACATTCGCGTGCCCCAATCCAAGGCCAAATCCACCTCTCCCGCCACCGCCGACGGGCGCATTCCAATTGTCCTCTGCGCCGACGATTACGGCCTTGCGCCAGGCGTCGGCAGGGCCATCCGCGACCTTCTTGCGCGCGGCCGCCTGAGCGCGACAAGCTGCATGACGGTCAGCGCCTTCTGGCCGGACGAAGGGGCGGCACTTCGCCCCTTCGCGCAGCGGGCCGATATCGGGCTGCACCTGACCCTGACCGACCAACGCCCCCTCGGCCCGATGCCGCGTCTCGCACCTTCGGGGCGCCTTCCCAGTATTGCGAGACTCATCGTCTTGGCCTATACGCGCCAGCTGCCGCGCGAGGAGGTGGCAGCGGAGTTGACGCGGCAGATCGATCGCTTCGAGGCCGTCTTCGGGCATCCGCCCGCCTATCTCGACGGACATCAGCATGCGCATCAGCTCCCTGTCATCCGCGACGTCGTGATCGAGCTTTTCCAGCACCGGCTCGCGTCTCATGGCGGCTATCTGCGCTACTGCGTCGAGCCTCTCGGCTCGATCCTCACCCGCCGGCTATTCATCGGCGAATCTCTCATCATCAGCCTGCTCGGACGCCGGCTTGCCCAGCGCGGGCGCAGGGCGGGCATTCCGGGGAATAGACGATTCCGCGGCGTGCACGATTTCTCCGGCCGGCGCCCATATGCGCAGCTCTTCGCCGCCTTTCTCGAGAACGCCGAGCCCGGCACGCTGATCATGTGCCACCCCGGCCTCAGCGATGCGGCGCTCGCCGCGGCCGATCCCGTTACGTCGGCACGGGAAGAAGAATATCGCTATTTTCTCAGCGATGAATTCGCCGCCACCATAGACAAGACGGCAGTTCTCTCGCGCTTCCCAGCGGCCGCGCATCTTCAGCGCCAATAACCTGCCCTGCTCGTCCAATTCCGGCGCTCGCTCAAAACCGGCGCTGCGCACATGGCTTGTTCAGAGTCCATTCATCTTTCAGTCGTTAAAACCGCGGTTGAGACGACAGCGTATTGAGAATACGTCAGATTTCATGTATCTGACGCTGTCATCGACTGGTAAGGAGTTGCGGGCCCGTTTTTTCGCGCGGCGCGAATTTAAGTCATGGCTAGCTACCAGAGCACCCTTACCCGTCCGGCCTCCGATATCGTGCCCTGGCCATTATTGGCCATCGCAACGGTCGCGGTCATGCTCGCATTGCCGGCTCTGTGGAACGGCTATCCCCTCGTCTATTACGACAGCGTCGATTACGTGGTGATGCCGTTCACCTGGAATATGCCGATCTACCGGACGGCGGCCTACGGCGTATTTGCCCTGCTCGGCCGGGCGAGCCACAGCCTATGGGCGCTCGTCTTCGCGCAAAGCGCGATGATCTCCTACGTTCTTTACGAAAGCCTCCGTCTCTTTGCGCCTTCGAGCGCGGCACGGCTGTTGGTGATCGTCAGCGCCGTTCTCTGCGTCTTCACGGGGCTGCCGTGGTTCACCAGCGAGATCATGCCAGACGCCTTCACCGGCGCCGTGGTATTGGGGACGCTCACCCTGGCATTCGAAGATGGCGCGCTGGAGGCGTGGCGCCGCTGGGCTCTGGCGGGCGTTCTCTCCGTGGGGATTGCCGTCCATACCACGCATTTCGCCCTCTCCGGCGGCCTCATCTTGTGCCTTGCCGCTTCGCGATACCTGGCGGCGCGTGGTTGGCCTCTCTTGCGCCCCCGCCTTCATACGATCGTGGTGGCGTTTGTTGTCGCACTCGGCCTTGCGGTCGGCTCGAACTGGCTGATGACCGGTCGCGCCTTCCTGATGCAGCCAAGCGCCGTGCTGACCCTCGGCCTCTTGGTTCAAGACGGGCTCGCCAAGAGCTATCTCGATGAGGTCTGCAAGAAATCCGGGCTGGACAAGCCGACCCTGTGCATGGCGCGCAACCGGCTCCCGTCGACCGCCAACGAATTCCTGTGGCATGACGACGATTTCTGGCGTCTTGGCGGCTGGACCGGCATGCAGAAGGAGGCCTCCCGCATCGTCCAGGGCTGCCTCCGCGATTATCCCTTCACCTACGCGCTGAAATCGCTGGAGCTCATGCTCCAGCAATTGGTCATGATTGCTACCGGGGATGGTGTCACGCCGATGCAATTCTTCATCGGTCACGCCATTGAGAAATACTACCCTCGGGAGATGCCGGCCTTCTCCAATGCCCGGCAGCAGCAAGGCATTGATTTCGACGATATCAACGCATTGCAAATCCCCCTTCTCCTCGCCGCCGCGGGTGCTCTCATCCCCTTGCTGTGGCTGGGCTGGCGACGGCGCGATCGGGTCATCGTGACATTGGTGGCCTTGACCCTATTGGCGATTCTGGGGAATGCTTTTGTTTGCGGCGCCCTTTCAAACCCAAACGACCGTTATCAGAGCCGCATCATCTGGGTGCCTATCGTCGTACTCGCTATCGGGGGAGCGAGGCTTTTGGGAATCCGAAGATTTGCTTTTCAGGGCGAGAGCCAGGAGCCCGCGGCGTGAGCGCGCGCCTCGCCGCATCCATCCTCCGCAATGCGGTCCTGGCGATAAGCCTTTCCCTTGCCGTACCGGCGCTCGCGCAGGATCTTCCGGATATTTGCAGTGCTCCCCGCTCGGCATTGACGCTCGGTGCGCCTCTCACCCGTGCGGGCAGCCTGCTTTTGCACGGCCTTCCCCTGCGAATCGTCGCATTGGGCTCGTCCTCGACGGCGGGGGTGGGCGCCAGCGACGCCGCGCATAGTTACCCTGCCCAGCTTGCGCTAGAGCTGAAGCGACGTTTTCCTCGCAGTGCGATCACCGTGCTCAACAAAGGCGTCTCGGGCGAAGAGACGCAGGACATGCTGGCGCGCTTCGATCGCGACGTCCTCGCGCAGTCACCCGATCTCGTGATCTGGCAGGTCGGAAGCAACGAGATCCTGCACAAGGACGGGAACCTTGCGCGCTTCAAGCGGGAGGTCTTGAACGGCCTTGCGCGCCTCAAGGCGGCGAAGATCGAAACCGTCCTGATGGACGCGCAATATGCCCCGGCCATCCTCAAGAACTCTGAATATCCCGCATTCAACGACGCGTTGCGCCAGATCGCCCACACGGCGAATATCGCGCTCTTCGACCGTTTCGAGGCGATGCGGTTCTGGCTCGCATCGGGCCACCAGAAGCTTTCCCAGATGGTCTCGCCGGACGATGTGCATATGACCGACGCAGGCTACCATTGCGTCGGCCGTCTATTGGCCTCGCTCATCGCCTCCGATCTGCCGACCTTGGCCTCGCGATAGGACAAGTGGCGGCGGGCGTTCAGATCGCCCCTTGTGCGCGCGCCTCCGCGATCTTGCTGTCGTCGAACCCGACGACCTCCCTCAGAATTTCATCGGTATGCTCGCCAAGCAGCGGCGAAGATTTCACCTCGACCTGCGAGCCCGACAGCTTGATCGGGCAGCCGACGGTCAGGAATCTTCCGCGCTTCGGATGATCGACCTCGACCACCGTGTCGCGCGCACGCAGCGATGCGTCGGCCGCGAGCTCTCGCATGTCGAGCACCGGCCCGCACGGAATGTCGAACTCGTTGAGCTTTGCCATGACCTCGAACTTCGTATGCTTCTTGGTCCATTCCTCGATAATGGCGAAGCATTCGTCGAGATGTGGAAGCCGCGCCTCCGGCGTGGCGAATTTGGGATCGGCGATGAGCTCTTCCCGTCCGCACAGCTTCATGAGCGGCTCCCAGCCGGGTGGCTGGATGATGACATAGATGTAGTCGTTGGGGCCGCCCGGCTTGCATTTGAGCGCCTCGCCGGGCTGACCGCCGCCCGAGGCGTTGCCCGAGCGCGGCGTGGCGTCGGGAAACGCCTTGTTTGGATACTGCGGATATTCCTTGAGGGGCCCATGCGCGAGCCGCTGCTGATCGCGCAACTTGACGCGGCAGAGATTGAGCACCGAATCCTGCATGGCGACTTCGACGCGCTGTCCCTTTCCCGTCTTTTCGCGCTGAAACAGCGCGGCGAGAATGCCGGCAACGCAGTGGATGCCGGTTCCCGAATCGCCAATCTGCGCGCCGGTGACGAGAGGCGGTCCGTCATCGAATCCCGTCGTGCTGGCAGCCCCGCCCATGCATTGGGCGACGTTCTCGTAGGCCTTGCAATCGGCATAAGGCCCCGGCCCAAAGCCTTTGATCGAGGCGTAGATCATACGCGGATTGATGGCCTGGATGACGTCCCAGGTGAAGCCTTGGCGGTCGAGGGCACCCGGTCCGAAATTCTCGACCATCACGTCGCAGGACGCGATCAGCTTCCGGAAGATCTCCTTGCCGATCGCGTTCTTTGTGTTGAGGGTGATGCTCCTCTTGTTGCAATTGAGCATCGTGAAATAAAGGCTGTCGACATCCGGGATGTCGCGCAGCTGTTGGCGGGTGATGTCGCCGCGGCCGGGCAATTCAACCTTGATCACGTCCGCGCCGAACCAGGCCAGGATCTGGGTCGCGGACGGGCCCGACTGGACATGGGTCATGTCCAGAATGCGGATGCCATCGAGAGCTTTTCCCATGCTTCGCCTCGTCGTCATTCGATTGGATCTACGGAGAACGGGCAGCGATTAAGCCGCCCGCAGTTCCGCGTCACTTGTACATCGTTTGATTCATCGTCCCCGGCGCATAAACCCCGGGATCGACCCAGATATTGATGAGCGCGGGCACGCCGGACTTCACGGCCTCACGCCCCCGCTCGAGCGCCGGCCTGATCTGCCTCGGATCGCGCACCTCCTCGCCGTAGCCGCCCAGCATCTCGGCGAACTTGGAGAAGGGCACGTCGCCCAGCTTGTTTCCCACATTGCCGCGATTGGCCCCGTATTTGGCGATCTGCCCGTAGCGAATCTGATTCATCGCGGAGTTATTGCCGATGACGCCGAGGAAGGGCAGCTTGAAGCGTACGCAGGTCTCAAGATCGAAGCCCGTCATCGCGAAGGCGCCGTCGCCGAAATAGCAAAGCACCTCCTTCTCGGGGTGGACGAATTTGGCGGCCATGGCGAAGGGCACGCCAACCCCGAGGGTTCCAAGGGGGCCCGGATCCATCCAGTGCCCCGGCCGGCGCGGCTGCACCGCTTGAGCCGTGATGGTCACCACGTCGCCGCCATCGCCGATATAGATCGTATCCTCGGTCAGGAACTCGTTGAGCTCCCAGGCGACACGATAAGGATTGATCGGCGTCGAGTCCGACTTGAACTGGGTCATGAGCTTCTCGACACCGGCAGCCTCGCCCTTGCGCAGCTCGTCGAGCCAGGCCTGGCGACGCTTGGCGCCGTTATCGGCGCGGCCGGTGGCGGCGTCGGTGACGGCCTTGAGGATGACGCCGCAATCGCCGACCAGCCCAAGATCGATGTCGCGGTTCTTGCCAACGGTGCGATAGTCGAGGTCGATCTGCACGACCGTCGCCGCGGCGTTGAGGCGGCGCCCATAGCCCATGCGGAAGTCGAACGGCGTGCCGACGATGATGATCAAATCCGCTTTGTCGAAGGCCATCGAGCGCGTCTTCGAGAAATGATGCGGATCGCCGGGCGGAAGCGTGCCGCGTCCGGCGCCGTTCATATAGGCGGGCACGTTGAGCTTGCGCACGAACTCGATCGCCTCCTTGGCGGCTCGGCAGGTCCACACCTGCGTGCCGAGTAGGATGCAAGGCCGCTCCGACTTGACGACGAGATCGGCCAGTTTCTCCACATCTGCCGAATCGGCCATCAGCCGCGTCGATGCGCGATACTTGCCCTTGGCGGGAATGCGCGCCTTGGAGAGCTCGATCTGGGCATCGAGAACGTCCCGCGGAATCTCGAGGAAAGCGGGGCCGGGCGCGCCGTTGACCGTCTCGCGGAAGGCCATGCTCACCATGTCGGCGATGCGGTGGGTCGACTGCACCGACGACGAGAACTTGGTGATCGGCTGCATGATATCGACATGCGGGAGATCTTGTAGTCCACCCATCTTGTGCTGGCTGAGCGCACTCTGGCCCCCGATGAGAAGGAATGGGCTCTCGGCGCGGAAGGCGTTGGCGACGCCGGTAACGGCATCCGTCGTGCCGGGGCCGGCGGTCACGACGGCACAACCCGGCCTTCCGGTCATGCGCGCATAGCCGTCGGCGGCATGGGCCGCCACCTGCTCGTGGCGGACGTCGATGATCTGGATGCCCTCGTCAAGGCAGCCGTCATAGATATCGATGATGTGTCCGCCGCAGAGCGTGAAGATCACCTCGACGCCTTCGTTCTTGAGGGCCTTGGCGACAAGATGGCCACCCGAGATCTTGTCGGCCGGCGCTGCCGACGGTTCGATTTTCTTTGCCGCTTCAGCCATTGGCATCCCTCCGCTTGCCTTGCCCCGCCTGCAGACCAGGGTCGTTAATCGAGATAATGGACGTTCTTTTCCACATGCGCCGCGAGATCGAGCGTGTGCTGGCGGACAAGCCGCTCGGCGAGCTCGGTATCGCGCCGCTCGAGGGCTTGGATAATGTTCAGGTGATCGATGATCGAGCGCTCTGCACGGTGATTCTCGTGAATCGTCTTGTGCCGAATCGCCCGCATATGGATGAACAAGTTCTCCGCCGTCTGCCAGAGAAGGTCGCAGCGGCTCATGCGCAGAATGGCGGTATGGAACTTGATGTTGGTCTCGGAATATTCGTCGATATGGGCGCCGAGCTGGTCGCCTTCGAAGGTTGCGAACATCTCGCGAAGCTTCGCGATCTCCGTATCGCTCGCGCGCTGCGTGATGAGGCGCGCCGCCATGCTTTCCAGCGCGGCCCATACGGTGATCATCTCCAGGATTTCCCGCTTGCTCTTGCGGACGACGAATACCCCCTTGCGCGGCACGGTCCGAACCAGCCCCTCCTGCTCGAGGCGCGCGATGGCCTCGCGAATGGGCGTCCGGCTCACGCCGAGCTCGAGGGAGAGCTGGCGCTCATCGAGGCGCGGCTCGCCCGGCTCGGCGTAGATGTTCATCGCCGTGATGGCCTGCTTGAGCGAATCGTAGATCTTGTCCTTGAGAACGAAATTGACGTCGATGGGCTGAACGTTCAGCTTCGTGCCGGACATTGAACTTTCCTCACCTGCCGAGATCGCCGCGCGTAGCCTGCCACCGCAATCGGCGGCATCGGCGTCTGGAATACATTATGCCAAGCTTCCTGCCGGTGCAAGCCGAGCGTCCCATTTCGCGGTGCATCGATTGGGAGCAAGTGCTTCCGGCGTTCGGCGCGGCCAGGACTAATGCCTGGACGTTATCGGCCTCCCCGCGCTCAGGCGGCTGCCTGCGGCGGCAATGCCGATGCCGAGGAGCGGAATGGCATAATGCAGCCACGGCGCCTGCTCGGCGATTTGTTGCACAATTGGCTCCGCTGCGATCATATCGCCCGCGATCCAGCCGACCAAGCCCGCTCCCAAAACGACGATGACGGGGAAGCGGTCGATCAGCCGGAGCGTCAGCGAGCTACCCGAGATCACGAGGGGGACGCTCATGACCAGGCCGAGACCGAGGAGCAACGGGCTGCCCTTCGCAGCGCCGGCGATGGCGACGACGTTATCGAGACTCATGATCGCATCCGCGGCGGCAATCATCCCAATCGTCCGCCATATGGACGCTTGTTCGGCCGACCCGGGATTTTCCCCATCATCCCCCTCCCCCTTATCTCCCTGAGGACGGCCAAGACGGATGCCGACCCATAGAAGCAGGAGGCCGCCCGCGAGCCTCAAATAGGGGATGGACAGCAACTCGAAAATGACGAAGGCGAAAGCGACGCGCAGGGCGACCGCAGCACCTGATCCGGCAATCATCGCGCGGCGTCGTTGCGTCGACGGAAGATTACGACAAGCCAGGGCGATTACGACAGCGTTATCGCCGCTGAGGAGAAGATCGATCCCGATGATTTGCAGAAAGCCGATCCAGAAGGCGCTATCGGTCACCGGCGCGACCCCTCGTGCCACCAGGCTGCCGCGCAGGTGCGAAGGTGCGGCAGACGGCGGCTAAATCTTACAATTTTCTAACAAGGCTAATCGTCGTCATATATGCGCCGTTGTCTTGAGATCAATATTGGTATACATTATTCCAAGATAAACGAGCCGCCGGGATACCGATTTTGCAACAAGCGAGCTGCGGCCGGATGATCCGGAACGGATGGGAGGATACCGTGAGGATCCATGAATATCAGGCGAAGCGTCTCCTCAAATCCTACGGCATCCCCGTGCCGCGCGGGGCTGTCGCCTTCAGCGCGGCCGAAGCCGAAGCCGCGGCCCGCTTCCTTGGCGGCGAGAGATGGGTCATCAAGGCGCAAATCCATGCCGGCGGGCGGGGCGAGGCCGGCGGAATCGCCTTCGCCAATGATCTTGACGAGGTCAAGATCGCGGCGGAACGTCTCTTAGCCAAACCGCTGGTCACCGCGGAGACCGGCCCCACAGGGCTTAGGGTCAAGCGCCTTTACGTCGAGGAAGCGGTGCAGCCGGCCAGAGAGCTCTATCTTGCTCTCTACGTCGATCGCAGCACGGGTCAGGTGACCTTTCTTGGAAGCAGGCGAGGTGGCGTTTCGATCACGAGCGGCGCCGTCCCGCGCCCGGAAGAGATCGTCAAGATTGGGAGCGATCCCGATGAGCCGGCGAGCGGTCGTGCCGCCGATGAGTTGGCCGCGCGAATGACGGATGATGAGGCGGCCGTGCCGCAAGTGGGCGATGTCGCCAAACGGCTGTATCGGGCATTCTGGGAACTCGATGCCTCGCTGATCGAGCTCAACCCCCTCGCCTTGCTTACAAATGGCCGCGCCGTCGCTCTCGACACGCGCGTCATCTTGGACGACAACGCGCTCTTTCGGCATCCGGCTCTCGAAGCCCTGCGCGACGACGAGGACACGCCGCCCGAAGAGCTGGAGGCCGCGCGTCATGAGATCAATTACGTTGCCATGGCGGGCACGGTTGGCTGCGTGGCGAATGGCGCCGGCCTCGGCATGGCGACCGTCGACCTGCTCAAGCTGCGCGGCGTCGAGCCGGCCAACTTCATGGACATCCGGCCGGTCGCAACCCGCGAGCAGATCGCCACAGGGTTCCGTATGATGCTGCGGAACTCCAGCCTCACCTGCATCCTCGTGAACATCTTCGGCGGCGGCATCATCCGTTGCGATTTGGTCGCGGAAGCCATGGTGCTCGCCACGCGAGAGATCCCGATCCGCATTCCCGTCGTCGTACGCTTCGCCGGCACGAACGCCGAGCTCGGACAAAAGCTGCTCGCCAATTCGGCCCTGCCCGCCGAGTTCGCGCGCGATTTGCCCGATGCCGTCGACCGCATCGAGCGACATTACGGGAAACACCCCGGCGGAAGCACGGCCTCCCGCGCCGTTGCGGCATGGGTCTGAATCGGGAGTGGAAATGGCAATCCTCATCGACGGACACACAAAGATCATCTGCCAGGGCTTCACCGGCCGGGTTGCAACTTTCCATATGGGCCGGGCGATCGAATATGGCAGCCGGATCGTTGGCGGCGTCAGTCCAGGGCGCACCGGCGAGCATCTCGGCCTTCCTGTCTTCGAGACCGTGAAAGAGGCCCTGGCCGCGACTGGCGCTACGGCGAGCGCCATATTCGTTCCGCCCGCGCAGGCGGCGGCAGCCGTCATCGAGGCGATCGAGGCAGAGGTGCCGCTCGCCGTCTGCATCACCGAGCGGATTCCGATCCTGGATATGGTGCGCGTGAAGGCGGCGCTGCGTGGATCACGAACGCGCCTGATCGGCCCCAATACCCACGGAATCATCACGCCCGACGCCTGCATGATCGGAATCATGCCTGGGCACATCCATAAACCTGGCAGGATCGGCATCGTCTCGCGCTCGGCCACCCTGGCCTATGAGGCGGTTGACCAGACCAGCGCCAGCGGTCTGGGCCAATCGACTTGCCTCGGCATCGGCGCCGATCCCATTCATGGCGCCGGCTTCGTTGAGTGCCTCGAGCTCTTCATTGCCGATCCGGATACCGATGGGATCATCCTCATTGGCGAGATCGGCGGACGCGCCGAAGAGGAGGCCGCAGCATACCTGATGGACGTCAAGCCCTCGAAGCCAATCGTGGCTTATTTCGCTGGCCGTTTTGCCCCTCAGGGACGACGGATGGGCCATGCCGGTACGATCGACGCCGACAGCACCAGTGACGTTGCAGCAAAGAACAAGGCGCTTGCTGCCGCCGGGGCGCATATTGCGGCGACGGCGGCCGAGATCGGCGCCACCATGCGGCTGGCCTTGGCGGCATGAGGATGCGGCTTGCCGCCGATGCGGCGGAAATGACGCATGCTCGGCATGGATTGAGGTATGGCGTTTCCCGCAGGACTAGGCTTTATTGGAAGCAAATAGAAAGAACATAGGGTTGGAGACGATGCCCGAAGGCGAAAAGCAGTTCCGAAAATTCCGCCACCCCGGAAGCGGGCGCCGCTCGACGACCCCCTTCCCGAAAGGGCGCCAAGTCGACCCCCAAGCGCTGAGCGAAATTCGCGCGCTGCTCGGCAATCGCCCGCGCCGCCGCGACCTCCTGATCGAGCATCTTCATCTCATCCAGGACAAATACCATTGCCTCAGCGCGGCGCACCTTGCGGCTCTCGCTGAGGAAATGCGGATGGCCCAGGCGGAGGTCTACGAGGTCGCCACTTTCTACGCCCATTTCGACGTGGTGCTCGAGGACGAGACTCCGCCGCCGCCGTTGACCGTTCGAGTTTGCGACAGCCTGACCTGCGAGCTCATGGGCGCCAAGCAGCTCCTCGCCGCCTTGCCCGATATCGTTGGGCGCGAAGTGCGGGTCATCCGTGCACCATGCGTCGGCCGCTGCGATACGGCGCCGGTGGCGGAGGTCGGCCATCACTTCGTGGACCATGCGACGGTCGCGAATGTCGCCGCCGCCGTCAAGGCCAAGACGACCGCACCCCTGGTCCCGCAATATGCCGGCCTCGACGCCTATCGCGATGATGGCGGCTACCGGCTCCTCGCCGCATGCCACGCCGGGGAGCGGAGCGTGGATGACATCGTCAAGCTGCTCGACCAAGCGGGATTGCGGGGGCTCGGCGGCGCGGGCTTTCCGGCCGGCCGCAAATGGAGTTTCGTCCGCGCCAACCCCGCACCGCGATTCCTTGCGGTCAACGCCGATGAAGGCGAGCCGGGCACCTTCAAGGACCGCTGGTATCTCGAACGCGATCCGCACCGCTTCCTCGAAGGCGCGCTGATCGCCGCCTGGGGGATCGAAGCTACCGAGATCTATATCTATCTCCGTGACGAATATCCGGCGATCCGCGAGATTCTGCGGAAGGAAATCGCCGCCCTCGAATCGTCGGGCATTGCGAACGGCGTGAAGCTCCATCTCCGCCGCGGTGCGGGCGCTTATATCTGCGGCGAGGAATCCGCGATGCTCGAAAGCCTGGAAGGCAAGCGCGGCCTGCCCCGGCACAAGCCCCCCTTCCCCGCGCAGGTCGGCCTCTTCGGCCGTCCGACGCTCGCGCATAATGTCGAGACGCTCTACTGGATACGCGACATTGTCGAGAAGGGGCCCGCATGGTTCGCCGATCAGGGGCGCAACGGGCGCAAGGGGCTGCGCTCCTTCTCCGTCTCAGGGCATGTGAAGGAGCCGGGCATGAAGCTCGCGCCCGCGGGCATTACCGCGCGCGAGCTCATCGAAGAGCACTGCGGCGGCATGGCGGAGGGGCATGTCTTCAAGGGCTATCTTCCGGGGGGCGCCTCGGGGGGCATTCTTCCAGCCTCGATGGCCGATATTCCTCTCGATTTCGGCACCCTCGAGCAATATGGCTGCTTCATCGGCTCCGCGGCGATCGTCGTCCTCTCGGACAAGGACGACATAAAGGCCGTGGCGCTCAATCTGATGAAGTTCTTCGAGGATGAGAGCTGCGGGCAGTGCACCCCGTGCCGTGTCGGCACCGAGAAAGCCGTGAAGCTGATGGAGCGGCCGAGATGGGACGAGGCCCTGTTGGCGGAGCTGTCGCAGGCCATGCGCGACGCCTCCATCTGCGGCCTTGGCCAGGCCGCCCCCAATCCTCTGATGAGCGTCTTCAAGTATTTCCGTGAGGATCTGCAATGAGCGAGCCGATCAAGTTCATTCTCGACGGGCGGGAGGTCGAGGCCGCGCCGGACGAGACGATCTGGCAGGTGGCCAACCGGCTCGGCAACGAGATTCCCCATCTCTGCTGGCAGCCTTATCCCGACTATCGCGCCGACGGCAATTGTCGGGCCTGCATGGTCGAGATCAAGGGCGAGCGCGTCCTGGCCGCCTCCTGCATCCGCAAGCCGACGGCAGGCATGGAAGTCACGACGGCCTCGGAGCGCGCCAAGTCCGCACGCCGGATGGTGATGGAGATGCTCGTCGCCGATCAGCCAGCGCGCGAGGTCTCGCACGATCCTCGCTCGGAGTTCTGGCGCTGGGCTGACGCCTTCGGGATCGAGACGAGCCGCTTTCCCCGCCGTGCGACGCCGGCGCCCGATTCGAGCCATCCCGCCATGCGGGTCAACCTCGACGCCTGCATTCACTGCAACCTTTGTGTGCGAGCCTGCCGGGAAGTCCAAGTCAATGACGTCATCGGCATGGCCGGTCGCGGTCATCACGCCAAGATTGTCTTCGATTTCGACGATCCCATGGGTCGTAGCACCTGTGTTGGATGCGGCGAATGCGTGCAAGCCTGCCCGACCGGCGCGCTCATGCCGGCGACTCTGCTCGACGAGGCGCAGCACTTCAAGGCGGCTGCGGATCGCGAGGTCGACAGCGTCTGCCCCTATTGCGGCGTCGGCTGTCAACTCACCTTCAAGATCAAGGACGACAGGATCCTTTACGCCGAGGGCAAGCCGGGACCGTCGAATCATGGACGGCTTTGCGTCAAGGGTCGCTTCGGCTTCGACTACGTGCATCATCCCCATCGCCTGACCAAGCCGCTGATCCGTAAGCCTGGAGTTCCCAAGCGTGCCGACGATCAGGTCGATCCCGCCAATCCTTGGACGCATTTCCGCGAGGCGAGCTGGGAGGAGGCCCTTGCTGCGGCCGCTTCCGGACTGAAGCGCATCCGCGACCGCGATGGCGCCCACGCCCTCGCCGGCTTCGGCTCGGCCAAGGGCTCGAACGAGGAGGCCTACCTCTTCCAGAAGCTCGTGCGCACGGGCTTCGGCTCGAATAATGTCGATCACTGCACCCGGCTCTGCCACGCCTCCTCCGTAGCCGCCCTCATGGAGGGCATCGGCTCGGGCGCGGTCACCGCCACCTTCAACGAGTGCGAGAACTCGGATGTCATCATCGTGATCGGCGCCAATCCGACCGAGAACCATCCGGTGGCGGCGACCTTCTTCAAGCAGGCGAGGAAGCGCGGTGCCAAGCTCATCGTCATGGATCCGCGCGGCCAGGCCCTGCGTCGCCACGCCACCCATATGCTGCAGTTCAAGCCCGGTTCGGATGTGGCGATGCTGAACGCCATCCTGCACACCATCGTCAAGGAGGATCTCTACGACCGGCAATACGTCGCCGCCCATACTGAGAACTTCGAGGCGCTCAAGGAGCATCTCGAAGACTACGCGCCGGAAAAGATGTCGGCGATCTGCGGCATCGACCCCGAGACTTTGCGGACAGTCGCGCGCCTGTTCGCGCGCGCCGAGGCGGGGATCATCTTCTGGGGAATGGGCATCTCGCAGCACATTCATGGCACCGATAACGCACGCTGCCTGATCGCCCTCGCCATGATCTCCGGGCAGGTCGGGCGTCCCGGTACCGGGCTGCACCCGCTGCGCGGGCAGAACAACGTGCAAGGCGCCTCCGATGCGGGGCTCATTCCCATGGTCTATCCGGATTATCAGCCAGTCGGGGACGAGGCGACGCGCAAGAAATATGAGAGCTTTTGGGGCGCCAAGCTCGATCCGAAGCCGGGTCTGACCGTGGTCGAGATCGTGCATGCCATCCTCGATGGCGAGATCAAGGGCATGTACATCATGGGCGAAAATCCGGCCATGTCGGATCCCGACGCCCAGCATGCCCGCGAAGCGCTCGCCAAGCTCGAGCACCTCGTGGTGCAGGACATCTTCCTGACCGAGACCGCGTATCACGCCGACGTCATCCTCCCCGCCTCGGCTTGGCCCGAGAAGGATGGCACGGTCACCAATACCAATCGCCAGGTGCAGATCGGCCGCGCAGCCCTGCCGATGCCGGGCGAGGCGCGGGCGGACTGGTGGATTATCCAGGAGATCGCGCGGCGGATCGGGCTCGATTGGAAATATGCCCATCCGCGCGATGTCTTCGCCGAGATGACCGAGGTGATGCCGTCCCTCAAGAACATCACCTGGGATCGGCTCGAGCGGCAGAATTCGGTCACCTATCCTTCGGATGGCCCCGATCATCCGGGACACAGCGTGGTCTTCGGCGACGGTTTTCCGACGCCCTCGGGACGCGCGAAGCTGGTGCCGGCTGCCGTCATCCCGCCGGCGGAGCGGCCCGACGAGACCTATCCCCTGGTCCTCACCACGGGACGCCAGCTCGAGCATTGGCATACGGGCGCCATGACACGGCGGGCCAGCGTGCTCGACGCGCTCGAGCCCGAAGCTGTGGCGTCGCTATCGCCGGCTTGGCTGCACAAGAACGGCGTGCACCCCGGCGACAAGGTACGGGTATCGACGCGGCGCGGCGCGATCGAGCTCGTCGCACGCGCCGACGGCGCCGTGCCCGACGGCATGGTCTTCATCCCCTTCTGCTATGCCGAAGCTGCCGCGAATATCCTGACCAACCCGCAGCTCGATCCCTACGGGAAAATCCCGGAGTTCAAGTATTGCGCAGCACGGGTGGAGAAGGTCGCGGAGGCCGCGGCCGCCGAATGACCGCGGCGCCGTAGCCTCGCGTCCTCAGCTGAGCTGTTCGGGCTCGGCTAAAGCGGCCGTTTCAGGAGCCGGCCCAGCTCTCCGATGAGGCCGCGTCGGAACGCGAGCACGCAGACGACGAAGATCACGCCCTGCACGACGAGAACCCAGGAGCCGAGATCGGCGAGGTAATTTTGCATCGCCACGATCAGGAAGGCGCCGACGACCGGACCGAAGACGGTTCCGAGCCCACCGAGCAGGGTCATCAGAACAACCTCGCCCGAGGTTCCCCAATGCACGTCGGTAAGGGACGCGAGTTGGAAGACGATGGCCTTGGTGGCCCCGGCGAGACCGGAGAGGCCCGCTGAAAGCACAAAGGCGATCAGCTTATAGTGATCGACCTTGTAGCCGAGCGAGAGGGCCCGCGGCTCGTTCTCGCGGATCGCCTTGAGCACCTGCCCAAAGGGTGAGTGGATCGTGCGGTAGATGAGAAGGAATCCGGCGAGAAAGACGACCAGCACGAAGAAATAGACCACCATCATGTGGCTGAGATCGATGAGGCCGAAGATCCGGCCGCGCGGGATCGCCTGGATGCCATCTTCCCCGCCGGTGAATTTCACCTCGATGCAGAAGAAATAGACCATCTGCGCCAGGGCCAGCGTGATCATCGCAAAATAGATTCCCTGGCGGCGGATGGCGAGCACACCGAATATCAGCCCGAGAAGCGTCGATACCGCGGTTCCGGCGAGGATCGCGCCGAGGGGTGGCCATCCCCACGTCTTCGCGACATAGCCGCAAATATAGGCGGCCATCCCAAGAAAGGCCGCGTGGCCGAAGGAGAGCAGCCCGACATATCCTACCAGCAGATTGAAGGCGCAGGCGAAGAGGGCGAAGCACAGCACCTTCATCAGGAAGACGGGATAGATGACGAAGGGAGCCACGAGAAAGAACGCGACCATGATGCCGAAGGCCGCGAATTGCCCATTGATCGCAGCAGGGCGCGAGATCAGCGTCAGCTCGTCCTTCACGGCGGCCATATCACCCCGCCCGCCCGAAGAGCCCCGCCGGCTTGATCAGCAGGACGATGACCATGATGACAAATATGACCGTATTCGACGCTTCGGGATAGAAGACCTTGGTCAAGCCCTCGATCACGCCAAGCGCGAAGCCGGTGACGATCGAGCCCATGATGGAGCCCATGCCGCCGATCACCACCACCGCGAAAACCACGATGATGAGATCGGCGCCCATGAGAGGGCTGACCTGGTAGATGGGGGCGGCCATCACGCCGGCAAGCGCGGCGAGGGCTACGCCGAAACCATAGGTCAGGGTGATCATGCGCGGCACATTGATGCCGAAGGCCTGCACGAGACTGGGATTTTCCGTCGCCGCCCGAAGATAGGAGCCGAGCTTCGTCCGCTCGATGATAAACCAGGTGCCGAAGCACAGCACCAGCGAGACGATCACGACCCAGCCACGGTAGATCGGCAGGAACATGAAGCCGAGATTGAAGCCGCCGACGAGCGAGGCCGGGATGTTATAGGGCTGCCCGGCGGAGCCGTATTTGTTCTGAAACAGGCCTTGGATGATGAGCGCCAGACCGAAGGTGAGGAGCAGGCCGTAAAGGTGATCGAGCTTGTAGAGCCAGCGCAACATGCTCCGCTCGAGCACGACCCCGACAGCGCCGATGACGACCGGCGATATGAGCAAAGCCCACCAGTAATTGATGCCGAACTGGGTAAGCAGGAACCACGCGCAAAACGCTCCCATCATGTAGAGCGCGCCGTGGGCGAAATTGATGATGTTGAGAAGTCCGAAGATCACCGCGAGGCCGAGGCTCAGCAAGGCGTAGAACGAGCCGTTGATCAATCCGATCAGCAGCTGTCCGAACAGTGCTTGGGGCGGCACGCCGAGCAGATGGAACATCAACCGGCCTTTGACTCGGGCAACGGCAGGGGCGCCACCCCGCCCCCGCCGCTTTCGCGAACTGCCATGACGAGCGAAGCCGTCGGTTTCACTTCACCAACGGGCATTCGCCTTTTTCCGCGGCCAGCGACCGGAAGGCCTGGTCGCCTGGAATGGTCGCGAGGACCTTGTAGTAGTCGTATGGCCCCTTGGATTCGGACGGCTTCTTCACCTCAACGAGATACATGTCGTGAAGCGCCGTGCCGTCGACGCGAATCTTGGTCATGCCGAACAGCGGATCGTTGAATTCCGACGCTTTCATCGCGTTGACGATCTTGACGCCGTCTTCCGGCGATCCGACCTGCTTGACCGTCTCGAGATACTTCAGGACCGAGGAATAGACGCCCGCATGGACCATGGTCGGATACTTGCCCCCGTCGAGCGCTGCGAAGCGCTTGGCAAAGGCGCGCGTCTTGTCGTTGAGGTCCCAATAGAAGCCCGTCGTGACGGTCAAGCCTTGCGCCGTCTGCAGCCCGAGGGAGTGGACGTCGGAGATGAAGACGAGGAGGCCCGCCAAGCGCTGGCCGCCCTGGACGATCCCGAATTCCGCTGCCTGCTTGATCGAGTTGATGGTGTCGCCGCCGGCATTCGCGAGGCCGATCACCTGGGCCTTCGATGACTGCGCCTGCAAGAGGAACGAGGAGAAGTCGGGCGTGTTGAGCGGCACGCGGACTTCGCCCAAGACCTTGCCGCCCTCCGCCTTCACGACGTCCGCCGTGTCGCGCTCGAGAGCATGGCCGAAGGCGTAATCCGCGGTGATGAAGAACCATGTCTTGCCGCCTTGCTTCACGATCGCGCCGCCAGTGCCGTGGGCCAGCGCATAGGTATCATAGACCCAGTGGATGTTGTTGGGTGTGCATTGCTTGCCCGTCAGGTCCGAGCTGCCGGCGCCGGAGATCAGGAACACCTTGTTCTTCTCCTTGACCACCTGCGCTACGGCGAGGGCCACGCTCGAGGTCGGCACGTCGACGATGGCATCAACATGGTCGACGTCGATCCATTGGCGCACGATGTTCGATCCGACATCCGGCTTGTTCTGGTGATCGGCCGAAAGGACCTCCACCTTCATGCCGTTCTTCGCAGGGTTGAAATCCTCGACGGCCATCTTGGCCGCAACGACCGAGCCGGGTCCGCCGATATCGGCGTAAAGGCTCGACATGTCGCTCAGCACACCCAGCTTTACCGTCGTTTCAGCATGTGCCGAGCCGGTACCGAGGCCGAGCGCGAGCAGGGAGGCGAGTATCCAATGCGTTCTCATGGCAATTCCCCTCGTGAAGTCTTCGCGGTTGATAGCAGACATCTAGACGCCCAGATATTCGTGCAGCTTCTCCATATTCTCCTCAAGTCGGTCGTTGGGAATCATGTCGACGACACGGCCATGCTCGATGAGGTAGTGGCGATCGGCCACCGTGGCGCCGAAGCGGAAGTTCTGCTCGACGAGCACGATGGTGAAGCCAAGCTCCTTGAGCTGCCTGACGGTATGTCCGATCTGCTGAACGATGACCGGCGCCAAGCCCTCGGTCGGCTCGTCGAGCAGGAGCAGGCGCGCGCCCGTGCGCAGAATGCGCGCGATCGCGAGCATCTGCTGCTCGCCGCCGGAGAGTTTCGTGCCCTGGCTCTTGAGCCGCTCCTTGAGATTGGGGAAGAGCTCGAAGATGCGGGCGAGCGGCAATCCGCCTTCACGCACCTCGGGGGGCAAGAGCAGATTTTCCTCGACATTCAGAGCCGCGAAGATGCCGCGCTCCTCGGGACAGAAGGCGATCCCGAGCCGGGCGATGCGGTTGGAGGGCAAGGCGATCGTCTCGCGCCCCGCGAAGGTGACCGAGCCGGTGCGGCGGGCGACAATGCCCATGATTGATTTCATCGTCGTCGTCTTCCCCGCGCCATTGCGGCCGAGGAGCGTTACCACCTCGCCCGGCATCACGTCGAAATCGACGCCGTGGAGGATGTGCGATTCGCCGTACCAGGCGTTGAGGCCTCTGACGGCCAGGAGCGGGGCGGTCGTCGGCATCGCCTCGGGACGGTTCAGAGCGGCGGCGCTGCTCTCACGCATGGCCCGCGCCCATATAGGCCTGGATCACATCCGGGTTGCGCGAGACCTCCTCGTAGTCGCCTTCGGCGAGGACCTCGCCGCGCGACAGCACCGTGATGATATGGGAGAGGTTGGCGACGACGCTGAGATTGTGCTCGACCATCAGCACCGTGCGATTGGCGGCGGCCTTCTTGATGAGTGCGGCGATGCGATCGATATCCTCGTGCCCCATCCCCGCGGTGGGCTCGTCGAGCAGCATCATCTCCGGATCAAGGGCCAGAGTCGTAGCGATTTCGAGGGCGCGCTTGCGCCCATAGGACAGCTCGACCGCCGGCACATGGGCGAAGTCCGATAGGCCGACGGCGCCGATCAGCTCGAGCGCCTGATCATTATAGGCGGAGAGCACCCGCTCCGAGCGCCAGAAATCGAAGGAGCGGCCGCGCTTGCGCTGGAGCGCGATGCGCACGTTCTCGAGCACGGTGAGGTGAAGGAACACGGCCGAGATCTGGAACGACCGCACGAGCCCGAGCCTGGCGATCTCCGCGGGCTGGACGTGAGTAATCTCGCGGCCTTTGTAGACGATACGGCCGCGGCTCGGCGTAAGAAACTTGGTTAGAAGATTGAAGCAGGTCGTCTTGCCGGCACCGTTCGGGCCGATCAACGCATGGATCGTCCCGCGCCGGATGCGCAGATTGACCCCGTTGACCGCGACGAAACCGCGGAACTCCTTGGTGAGTCCCTCCGTCTCGAGGATGATCTCCCCGGTCACCGTCTCGTCCTCGCCTGCTCTCGACTTTTTTGTGCCCTGGCAGCACTTCGTTGGTTTGCCGGACCCTAGCATAATCCCGGCTTCATTTTCTAAATAAAATTAGCGGCTTGACGCATATCATGGTGTCGGCGGCGCCCTCGCGCGAGCGCATCAGAACCTCGCGCTGCGACGACCCAGATCGAGTCCGAGGCCGTGGCGTCGGCCGACTGAAACAAGGCAGACGTCTTACAAAATCCGTTATGATTTTCCCCGCGAGACGCCATCAAGAGCCCAATTTGACTAGTTTACGATGAGGGAGAACTGGCTTAGACTTGGTCGCGTTAACAGGAAGACGTCACACAAATCCGCAAAGGAAAGTGGCGATCAGCGGAGGCGAGCTTCCACGAGAATCACCGACCGCGGTGATGCGCCTGTTGGTTTACGTCGATGTGAAAGTGGCTTAAGGTCTCGGCCCCAGAAAATAGAGCCGCGCGAGTCCCGAGCGGACGATGCCTTCCGATAAAATCGCGAGCGGGGCTGCCGATCGGACAGGGCCAAGACGAGTCAGGTGGGATTTAAACGAATGGGAGAGAGAAGATGAATTGGAGAGCACTAACTCTTTGCGCGACGGCGCTCGTTTTCGCCGGCGTGACAGCTCAGGCAGCCGATCAATCCCCCGTCGTCATCGGACTTGAGATTCCGCTCTCGCCCCCGGGCGATCCCGCCGCCGGTCAGTTGATTCGGCGCGGCGCCGAGCTTGGCATCGATTACGTGAATACCGAGATGGGCGGCGTGCTCGGCGGCCGGAAGGTCAAGCTTGCCGTCCAGGATTCCCAGGGCCGCACCGAAGCCGGGGTCGCCGGTTATCGTCGGCTCGTCACCGAGGACCATGCGGTGGGCGTGACCGGCTTCTATCACAGCTCGGTCAATATTGCGGTCAACGAGGTCGCCAAGGAATTGGGTGTTCCCACCATCGGAACCCAGACGGGCGCCGCCGACGTCACCGCCAAGCATTACGAGATTGCCTTCCGCACCCATGCGATCGATCCGCTGCGCGCCGCGACTTGGCTCGGCTGGATCAAGAAGATGGGCTACAAGCGCGTCTCCGTGGTCGCCGAGACCACCGATTTCGGCATCGGGCTGACGGAAGCCACCGAGGAGCAGAACAAGGCGAAGAAGCTGGGCCTTGAGATCCAGTCGATCACCTTTGATCACGCCACCACCGATCTCACCCCGCAACTCCTCCAGGTCAAGGCGTTCAAGCCCGACGTCATCATCAATATCGGCGTCGGCCAGCCGCTCGACCTGATGATCGACCAGGCGACCACGATCGGCCTCCTCCCCAAGACGCCTATGCTGATCTCGTATGACGCCCCGGTCCGGCCGGACTATTGGAAGCTCCATCCGAAGGATGGCAGCGGAATCTATTTCATCGCCTATTACTCGCCAAAGCAGAAGCTGTCCCAGGTCGGCCAATGGTTGGCCAAGAAATACGAGGAGAAGTATAAGGAGTCGCCGGTCTACTCCAATCTGAACGGCTTTGCCGACGTACTCATCCTCGCCCAGGCGGTCGATATGGCGAAGAGCACCGATCCCAAGGCCATCGTTCACGCTCTTGAGATCGGCAAGTTCAAGGGTTGGGCGCCCGGTGACGTGACCTTCCCGCGGGCTGAGGGCGTCTATTGGCACACCTGGTCGCCGCCCATGATCATCCTCCATTATACGACGCCGAATGAGGATTGGCGCCAAGCCGAGCTGGCCTTCTCCGAAACCGCTGTCAAGTGAGGCCGGTTTCGGCCATGCATTACGGAGATACGGCGAGGCATGGCGATCGTCGCGCCTCACCGTTTTCTCCGTTTTGACCGCCCTCGCATAGTTTCGACGGGCTCATGTTCTCGACGGATCTTTTTATCCAGACTCTCATCGCCGGCGTGATGATCGGCGTGCTCTATGCCCTCATGGCACTGGGCATCACCTTCATCTACAGCATCGTCAAGATGATCAACTGGGCGATGGGCGAGTTCTACATGATCGGCAGCTATCTCCAGTATCTGCTGGTCGTCTATCTTCTCGGCCCCGATCTCTGGTGGGTCGCCGTCCCGCTCTCGGCGCTCGGCGTATTCCTCCTCGGCGTCGTTCTCGAGCCCGTGCTGATCAAGCCGATGTTCACCAAGGCCCTCGAGCGCAAGGACGATTATGCGACGGTGGTCACCATCGCGCTCCTTCTCCTTCTGCGCAATCTCGCAACGGCCTTGAGCGGCCCTTATCAGCGCACGCCGGGCTCGGATCTTCCCACCATCATGATCGGCCCCCTTCCCCAGAGCGGCGCACGCGTCGCGGCGTTCGTCTGCGCCTTGATCGCCGTCGTGATTTTTCATTTCCTCATCAAAAAGACCTGGCTCGGCTTGGCCCTGCGCGCCGCCGCCCAAAGCCGTGTGGGCGTGCAGACCTCCGGCGTCAATATTCTCAGGCTCGACCAGATCGCCTTCGGTATCGGCGTGGCGCTGGCCGGGATCGCCGGCGCTTTGCTAGCGCCGGTCTTCCTCGTCTTCCCCACGAACGGTGTCGTCACCACGGTGAAGGGCTTCGAGATCATCGTCATCGGCGGGCTGGGCTCGATTCCGGGCGCGCTCATCGGCGGCCTCCTCCTCGGCATCGTCGAATCCCTCGGCTCGGCCTTCATCGCCTCCCCCTACCAGAACGCCTATGGCTTTTTGCTCGTGCTCCTCATTTTGCTCATCCGCCCGACCGGCCTCTTCGGCGAGCGGGCGCGGCAAGCGTGAAAGGCGTCCCGATGGTTGCCCTCCTCGAGACTCGGAACCTCGTCAAGCGCTTCGGCGGATTCGTTGCGACGAACAACGTCTCGATCACGATCGAGCGCGGTGAGATTCGCGGGCTCATCGGTCCCAATGGCGCCGGCAAGACGACGCTCGCCAATCTCATCACCGGCGTGCAAATGCCGAGCGCCGGGGAGATCCGGCTGGAGGGGCAGAGCCTGGCGAGCCTTGAGCCTCACGAGATCGCACGCAAGGGCCTCCTGCGCACGTTCCAGGTCTGCCGGCTATTCGGCAACCTGACCCTGCTCGACAACCTGCTGCTGCCCTATCTCGCCTGCGCCGACAAAGCCGGACGCCATGGCAATGCCGAGGGCCTCGAGCGCGCGCAGGCCTTCCTCGCCCTCACCAAGCTCACCCGCTTGGCCGACGCACCGGCCAAGAGCCTGTCCGGCGGGCAGCGCGCGCTGCTCCAGGTCTGCTGCGGGTTCATGATCCCCGGCTTGAAATGCTATGTTCTCGACGAGCCGTTCGCCGGCATCAATCCCGTGATCAAGGATTCCATCATCGACCTCATCCTCCACGAGAATCGCACCCGCGGGATCACTTTTCTCATCGTCAGTCACGAGATGTCGGTGATGCGGCGGCTATGCCAGAAGATCACCGTGATGATCGAGGGCCGTGTCGTCGCCGAAGGGCCGCTCGAGGAGGTCGCCGCGCGGGATGATGTGATAACCGCCTATCTCGGCAAGGCCATGGCATGAGCGACGCAGCACTCCTTGCCGTTGACGGAGTCCACGCGGCTTATCAGAGCGGCGTCGATATCCTTCAGGGTCTGAGCCTGGCGGTGCGGCCGAAGGGCGTGACGCTCGTCATCGGGCCAAACGGCGCTGGAAAATCCACGTTGCTGCGCACCGTTTTCGGCTTTCTCAAGCCCCATCGCGGCACCGTCCGCTTTCGCGGCGATTCGATCGAGGGACTGCAACCCTATGAGATTAAGACCCGCGGCATCAGCTACGTGCCGCAGGAAATCAATACCTTCCCTCATCTGACGATCGAGGAGAACCTGCGCATGGGCGGCTGGACCTTCCGCAAGGACAAAGGAATGCTGCGGCGCCAGCTCGATAAATTATACGAGATCTTTCCCGTGCTGGCGGAGCGGCGGAAGAGCCGCGCCGGCGATCTCTCTGGCGGCCAGGGGCGCATGCTGTCGGTCGCGCGGGAGATGATGACCGATCCCCAGCTCATGCTGGTCGACGAGCCGACGGTCGGATTGTCGCCGAATCTCGTCGATCAGGTCTACGAGCTCCTGATGACGGCGCGCAAATCGATCGGCACCACCATTCTTCTCGTCGACCAGAACATCGAGGACGCGATCCGCTATGCCGATCACGTCTATATGGTCAATCTCGGCCGCATCAAGGCGGAGGGCCCGGCAGGCGAGTTCGGGGCGGAGCGGATCCGCGATCTCATTCAAGAATGCCTGCTCGGGTGAGAAGTCGCATGCTGGGCCTCGTCAATTGGAAGCGGCTCGGGATTGCGGCGGTTGTCGCCGCGATCGTGCTTGCCGTCCTGCCGCGGCTCCTCACACCCTATGGGATCTACGTCCTCACCGTCAGCCTCTACTATACGATTCTAGCCTCGAGCTGGAACCTGTTGGCGGGCTTCACAGGCCAGTTCTCGCTAGCCCAGCAAGGCTTCGCCGCGATTGGCGCCTATACGACCGGGCTCCTCATCTACCACTATAAGGTCCCGATGTGGCTGAGCATGCCAAGCGGGGTCGCCGCGGCGGCTTTTCTCGGCTTCGTGCTGGGGCGGCTGGTGCTCAAGATGCGCGCCATCTATCTCGCGATCGCCACCTGGGCCTTCGCGGAGACCATCCACATATTGCTCGCCGCAGCCTATAAATATACGCGCGGTGAGCTCGGCCTTACCGTGCCGCCTCTCTATCACGACGGGCAGCCAATCACCTATTATTATACCTTCGCCGCCGTCACGCTCGTTTGCGTCGTGCTGATGTATCTCCTCGTGCATTCGCCGCTTGGCTATTTCATGCGCGCGATCAAGGACGATGAGTTGCGCGCCCAGAGCCTTGGGGTCGACGCCACCCGGGTCAAAATCTTCGTCTTCACCATATCCAGCGCCTTTGCCGGTCTTGCTGGCGTGCTCTATGCCCATTACGTGCTGGTGCTCAGTCCGCAATTGGCGGATTTCAACGAGATGGCCAAGCTCATTATCATGGTGGTGGTCGGGGGGATGGGCACCTTTGCAGGCCCTCTGATCGCTGCCGCACCCATTCAGATCCTGACGACCTATCTGGCGAAATATGGGGAGTGGGATATGGTCATCTATGCCGTCGTCGTTATCGCCTTGATGCGAAGCCATATGGGCGGCCTTGTCGCGCTCGCGAAATTGATCCGCGATCGCTTCATGACGAGGAACGTCAGAAGCAGCGAAGTCCAGCCGTGACCGAGGCTCATTTCCGCAATCGCGAAAGCGCCGTCGCCCATGGCGGCAAGGCGATCTATGGCGCGCGGCTCGGCATCCTGATGCTGGAAGCCCGCTTTCCGCGCATTCCCGGCGATATGGGCAATGCCGAGACCTGGCCCTTCCCGGTGCTTTACAAGGTGATCCCCGGCGCCTCGCCCGACCGCGTCGTGCGTCACCGTGCCGAGGGTCTGCTCGAGGCCTTTCTTGAAGGTGCCGAGGAGCTGGTGCGCCTGGGAGTCGATGGCATCACCAGCAATTGCGGCTTCCTCTCCCTATATCAGGAGGCGGTCGCGCGCCGCGCTCGCGTTCCCGTCGCCATTTCCAGCCTGATGCAGGTGCCATGGGTGGCGAGCCTGCTCCCATCCGGCAAGCGCGTCGGCATCCTGACCGTCAGCGCCAAGACCCTCACGGCCGATCATCTGCGCGCCGCGGGAGCCGACCCCTCTACGCCGGTGGTCGGAACCGATGATGGCCGCGAGTTCACTCGGGCCATTCTCGGCGATGAGTTGCGTCTCGACGTTGCGGCCGCCGAGCAAGATATCCTTGATGCGGGAGACGCTTTGCTGGCGCGACATCCGGATATCGGAGCCATTGTGCTCGAATGCACGAATATGGCGCCCTACGCTCGCGCCCTTCGTGAGCATGCCGGCGTGCCGGTCTACGACATCTACAGCTTTGTCAGCTGGTTCCATCTCGGCTTACGGCCGCGAGATTTCGGCCCTCCATCGCGCCAGCCATTCGAGTGGCGTGAGCGCCGCTGAAAGGGCACCGGCTGTCATCGAAAACCGTTGCGCCGAGGCCGGCGCTCTTCCAAAGTGAGCCGGAATGGCGCCGCCAAGGCGCCCGCCCTGGAGGAGCATTATGGCCAAGGAACTCACGCATTTCATCGGCGGGAAAGCCGTTTCCGGTAAGAGCGGCCGCTTTTCCGACGTCTACAACCCCGCGACCGGCGAGGTGACCGGCCGTCTACCCCTCGCCAATGCCGCGGAGGTCGATGCCGCCGTCCAGAGCGCCAAGAAGGCCTTCCCGAGCTGGGCCAAGACGCCGCCTCTCACCCGCGCACGGGTGATGTTCAAATACAAGGAGCTGCTTGAGAAGAACCGCGACAAGCTCGCTCGCATGATCGGCGCCGAGCACGGAAAGGTGCTGGGCGATGCCACCGGCGAGGTGACCCGTGGCATCGAGGTGGTGGAGTTCGCCTGCGGCATTCCCCATTTGCTCAAGGGCGAATTCACCGAGAACGTCGGGACCAACGTGGACGCCTATTCGGTGCGGCAGCCCCTCGGCGTCTGCGCGGGGATAACCCCCTTCAATTTTCCCGCCATGGTGCCAATGTGGATGTTCCCCATCGCGATCGCTTGCGGCAATACCTTCGTTCTCAAGCCGAGCGAGCGGGATCCCTCGGCACCTCTCTTCATTGCCGAGCTGCTGCTCGAGGCCGGAGCACCCGCTGGTGTGCTCAACGTCGTCAACGGCGACAAGGAAGCGGTGGATGCCATCCTCGCGCACCCGGATATCGAAGCCGTAAGCTTCGTGGGCTCGACGCCGATCGCCGAATACGTCTATCACACAGGCGCGGCCCACAATAAGCGCGTGCAGGCGCTGGGGGGCGCCAAGAATCACATGGTCGTCCTCCCCGACGCCGACATGGACCAGGCGACGGATGCGCTTATGGGTGCTGCCTACGGCTCGGCCGGCGAGCGCTGCATGGCGATCTCGGTGGCCGTCGCCGTCGGCAAGGCGGGGGACGTCCTGATGGAGAAGCTGATCCCGCGCGTGCGCGGCCTCAAGATCGGGCCCTATACCGACCCGGACGCCGAGATGGGCCCCCTCGTCACCAAGCAGGCCTATGAGCGGGTCAAGGGCTATGTCGATCTCGGCGTCAAGGAAGGCGCCAAGCTCGCCGTGGACGGCCGCGGCCTCAAGCTCCAGGGCTATGAGAGCGGCTATTTCATCGGCGGCTGCCTCTTCGACGGGGTGACGCCGGAGATGCGCATCTACAAGGAGGAGATCTTCGGCCCCGTGCTCTCGGTCGTGCGCACGAAGGACTATGAGCAGGCCCTCGGGCTCGTGAACGCCCATGAGTACGGCAACGGCACGGCGATCTTCACCCGCGACGGCGACGCCGCCCGCGATTTCGCGACGCGCGCGCGGATCGGCATGGTCGGCGTCAACATCCCCATCCCGGTGCCCGTCGCCTTCCACACCTTCGGGGGCTGGAAGCGCTCGCTCTTCGGCGACCACAACACCCACGGCTCCGAGGGAGTGCGCTTCTACACGCGCGTCAAAACCGTGACCTCGCGCTGGCCCACCGGCATCCGCGCCGGCGCCGAATTCGTCATGCCGACAATGCAATAAGGGCGGATTCTACACGCGGATGCGCGTCGATTTCGGATCGTACATGGGCTCCAGGCTGGCGCGGGCGGCGAAGCGCGCGCCGGCCACCTCGATCTCGAAGCGCCCTTCGGCCACATAGGCCCGGTCGACCCCGCTCGGCTCATGGACATAGCCGAGGGCGACCGCGCGCCCGAGGGAATGCCCATAATTCCCCGAGGTGGTGCGCCCGACGATCATCCCGTCCCGGTAGATCGGCTCGTTGTGGTAGAGGAGCGGCTCGGGATCGTCGAGGGCAAACTGGAGGAGACGCTTCGCCGGCGCGCCGCGCTCGCGTTGACGCAACAACGCGTCCTTGCCGAGAAAATCGATATTCTTGTCGAGCTTACAGGCGAACACGAGACCCGCCTCGAGCGGCGTGTCCTCGTCCGAGATGTCGTGCCCCCAGCTGCGATAGGCCTTCTCGATGCGGCAGGAGTCCATGGCATGCATGCCGGCGAGGCGAAGACCCAGGGGCTCGCCCGTGGCCATGACGGCGTCGAAGACGCCGCGCGCGAATTCGGTCGGTATGTAAAGCTCCCAGCCGAGCTCGCCCACATAGGTGATGCGCGAGGCGCGCAATCGCGCATGGCCGATCTCGATCTCGCGGGACTGGCCAAAGGGAAAATCCCCGTTCTCGCAGGCCTCGCCGCTGAGCCTCGCGAGGAGGGCGCGGCTCCGCGGCCCCATCAGGCCGAGCACTGCATAGCCGGAGGTCACATCCGTGGCCGCCACCTGAGCGTCCGGTGGAATATGGCGGCATAACCAATTGAAATCCCTCACGGCGCAGGCGCCACTGGTCACGATCATATAGACGGTCTCGGCAAGGCGCGTCACCGTGAGGTCCGCCTCGATGCCGCCGCGCTCGTTGAGCCACTGGGTATAGACGATGCGCCCCGGCGGAACCGCGACGTCATTGGCGCAGATCCGCTGCAGCACGGCCTCCGCGTCTCGCCCCTGCAGCAGGAACTTGGCGAAGGAGCTCTGGTCGAAGAGGGCCACGCCCTCGCGCGCCGCGCGGTGCTCGGCGGCGGCGTAGGGAAACCAGTTTTGCCGCCCATAGCTATAGCGATAAGCGGGCGCCTCCCCGTTGGAGGCATACCAGTTGGGGCGCTCCCACCCGGCCGCCTCGCCGAAGCAGGCGCCGCGCGCCTTGAGCTGCTCGTAGAAGGGCGAGGTGCGCACCCCCCGCGCGCTCTCGTATTGGCGATAGGGCCAGTGCATCGCATAGAGGAGGCCCAGGGACTCGGAGACACGCGCGGTCAGATAGCGCCGGTTGCCCTGGAAGGGCTGCATGCGGCGGATATCCACGTCCCAGAGATCCATGGGCGGATGCCCGGCGACGATCCATTCGGCCAGCACCTTGCCCGCCCCTCCCGCCGACTGGATGCCGGTGGAGTTGAAGCCGGCGGCGACGAAGAGATGGCGGAGCTCCGGCGCCTCGCCCAGCATGTAGCGCACATCCGGGGTGAAGCTCTCGGGCCCGTTGAAGAACTTGCGGATTCCGACGCGCTCGAGGGCCGGGATGCGGCGCATCGCGGCTTCGAGGATGGGGGTGAAGTGATCGAAATCCTCGGGCAGCTCGCCGAACTCGAAATCCTCGGGAATCCCGTCCACCCCCCAGGGCTTGGCATTGGGCTCGAAAGCACCCAGTAAAAGTTTCCCCGCATCCTCCTTGAAATAGGCGCAATTGTCGGGGTCGCGCAGCACCGGCAGGTCGGGCGAGAGGGCGGGAAAGTCCTCGGTCACGATATAGAAATGCTCGCAGGCCTGAAGCGGGATGTTGACCCCGCACAGGGCGCCCAATTCGCGCGACCACATCCCCCCGGCGATGACCACGTAGTCCGCGGCGATCTCCGCGCCGGCCGATGTCACAACCCCGCTCGCGCGCCCCTTGGCCTGGCGGATCGCGGTGACCTTGGTCTCCTCGAAAATCCGCGCCCCGCCCATGGTGGCCCCCTTGGCAAGGGCCATGGTGGTATCGACGGGATTGGTCTGGCCGTCCTTGGGCAGGAAGACACCGCCGACCACGTCCTCCACATTCAAAAGCGGCCATAGCTTCTTGATATCGCTGGGCCCGATGGCCTCTACTTCGAGCCCAAAGGTCTTGGCCATGGAAGCGCCTCGCATGAGCTCCTCGAAGCGCTCCTTGGTGGTGGCGATGGAGATGCTGCCGCGCTGCTTGAAGCCCGTCGCCTGCCCCGTCTCCTTCTCGAGGGTGGTGTAGAGCTCGGCCGTGTATTGGGCGAGGCGCGTCATGTTGAGGGTGGCGCGGAGCTGCCCCACCAGCCCGGCCGCATGCCAGGTGGTGCCGCTGGTGAGCTTCTTGCGCTCCAGCAGCACGACCTCCTTCCAGCCGAGCTTGGTCAGGTGATAGGCGATCGAGCAGCCCACCACCCCGCCGCCGATGATCACCACCTGAGCCTGGCTGGGAATTTTCTTTGTCACGCCGCACCTTCCAGTAATTCCTCAAGTTCTAGTGTTGCGACCCCAACGGTTCGTTCTGTTTGGCCGTCATGCCCGCGAAAGCGGGGGCATGCACACAAGTCTGGATGGGCGCCGCTTCCAAAGGAATAGCCGTCATTCCGGCCGGAGCGCAGCGGAGAGCCGGAATCCAGGTTTTCCGCGGAAATACTGGATTCCCGCCTTCGCGGGAATGACGAGGGGGAGAGTGCAGACTGAGATATGTGCATGCCGTAGCGCGAAAGCGGACATCCAGGCATGCGGCCCTGGATTCCGGCTCGGCGCGGAGCCTGTCCTCGGGCCCGCCTTCGGCGGGACCCGGGGGCTCCGGCCGGAATGACGACCTTTGAATGCGATTCGAATGTCAAAATCACAACACTAGGTTAGCCCTTGGCCTTGGCCATGGCCTCGACCTCGGTCAGGCAGGCCTCGATGATGTCGAGGGCCTTGTCCATCTCCGCGGCGGTGATCGTCAAGGGGGGTGTGAGGGTCAGGACATTGCCCATGGTGGTCTTGAAGCTGAGGCCCCGCTCGAGGGCGCCATAGAGTACCGCCTCCGCAGCGTCGCTCGCCGGCGTCTTGGTGGCGCGGTCCCGCACCAGCTCGATCCCCAGCAGGAGGCCGCGGCCGCGCACATCGCCGATCAAGGGATGGCGGTCCATCATCGCTGCGAGGCGCGCGAGCGCCTGCGCGCCCACCTTGGCCGCATTCTCGACCAGCCCCTCATCCTCGATGATCTCGAGGGTGGCAAGCGCCGCTCGGGCGAGGACGGGGTTCTTCTCATGGGTATAATGCCCGAAGGCATAGTCACCGCCCACATCGAGCTCCGGCCGGCAGATTGTTGCGGCAACGGGGAGGATGCCGCCGCCGAGCGCCTTGCCGATGACGAGGATGTCCGGCGCGACCCCATCATGCTCGCAGGCGAAGAGGCGGCCGGTCTTGCCGAGCCCCGTCGGGATCTCGTCGAAGATGAGGAGGGCGCCGTGGCGGTCGCAGGCCGCGCGCACGGCGCGCCAGAAGCCCGGCGGCGACAGATACGGCACGGCGCGCAGGGGCTCGGCGATGACGGCGCCGATATCGCCCTCCTTCTCAAGGGCATAGCTCACGAGGCTGGCGAAGATGTTGCAGCGCTCGTCGTGAGGCTCGCGGCTCGAATGGCCGGGGCCGAGGGGGTTGCGGTAGCAGGCGAAGGGCGGCACATGCACGCTCCCCGGCAGGAGCGGGCCGATGGCGCCCGAGCGGAAGAGCGCCTCGCCCCCCACCGAGGCGGCGCCGAAGCCGGCCCCGTGGAAGGCGTCCCAGAAGGAGAGCGTCTTGTGCCGCCCGGTCGCGGCGCGGGCGATCTTGAGGGCGATCTCGATGGCTTCCGAGCCGCCGGGGGCGAGCAGCATCTTCGTGAGCCCGCCCGGCGCCAGGCTTGCGAGCTTGCGCGCCAGCGCCACCGCAGGCCCGCAGGCGAAGCGCCGAGGTGCAAAGGGAAGCGCGTCCATCTGCTGCCGGATCGCCTCCTTGAGGCGGGGATGGCCGTAGCCGATGTGGTGGACGTTGTTGCCGTGGAAGTCCATGTAGCGCCGGCCGGCCAGGTCCTCGATCCAGATGCCCTCGGCCTTGCGGATGGCATTCAGGCACGGCGTCGAGACCGACTGGCGCAGGAAATAGCGGGAATCCTCGTCGAGGAGGGCCTTGGTGGCGGCGTCGAGATGGCGCGCGGCCCAGGCTCGGCGCCGCGGCGAGCAGTTGACGTCGCTTTCCGAGGGGGCGGGCTTGTGACTCGTCTCCACCGTCATGCCTGCGTCCCCGCCCGTTTCGTCAAATCCGCCGACAGGCGACTGTCAAGCGCGCCGACGGGCGACGTTGGCATCCCCTTGCATCCCCCCAACCGCGGAAACGCCCATCTCTCCAAGGGCTTGCTTGATGACTCCGAGCACGCCGCGCATCTCTGTCACGCTAACCCGCCCGATGCAGCCGATTCTGAAGCTCTCGGCGACCGTGAGCTTGCCCGGATAGATGACGTAGCCCGCGCGCGCCAGGCGATCATAGAAGCGCTGGAAGTCGAACTTCGGATCGGCGGGCATCTTGACCGTGACGATGATGGGCGCTTGGATTGCATCGGGCAGCAGGGTCTCGAAGCCGAGGGCGCGCAGCCCCTCGACAAGCACGCGGCAATTCTCGCGGTAGCGCCCGCCGCGCCCGGCGACCCCGCCCTCCGCCTCGAACTCGTCGAGGGCGCGGTCGAGGGCAAGGAGCGTGTGCACCGGCGGGGTGAAGCGCCACTGACCGTTCTTCTCCATCGCCACCCATTGGTCGTAGAGATCGAGGCTGAGGGAGGGCGCGTTGCCCTCGCATTTTTCCAGGGCGTCGCGGCGCGCCAGGCAGAAGCCCATGCCGGGCACGCCTTCGAGGCATTTGTTGCTGGAGGCGACGAGGGCGTCGAATGGCGTCCTGCGCGCATCGAGGGGGATAGCGCCGAAGGCGCTCATGGCGTCGACGAGGAGGCGGCGCCCGTGGCGCGCGACAACCTCGGCCACGGCCTCGACCGGATTGAGCACCCCCGAGGTGGTCTCGCACTGGATGACGGCGACGTGGGTGATGTCGCGATCGGCGGCGAGACGGCGATCGAGGGCGGCGGGATCGACGGGGGTGTCCTCGGGCGTCTCCTCGATGGCGTGGCTGAAGCCGTAATAGGCGCAGATGCGCGCCATGCGCTTGCCATAGGCGCCGTTGACGAGGATGAGGAGCTTGCCGTCGGCGGGCATGAAGGTGCCGATCATCGCCTCGACGACGAAGGTGCCGCTGCCCTGGAGCGGCACGCAGACATGAGTCCCCTCGCCGCCGATGATGGCCACGAGGCGCTCGCGCAAGCGGCGGTTGATCGCGATGAAGCGCTGATCCCGCGAGCCGAGATCGTGCAGCATCGCCGCCTTGACCGTGGGCGAGGTGGTGAGCGGCCCCGGCGTCAGCAGCCAGGGATCCCCGCTCGCCGAGGCGGCGGTCTCGCTCGGGCGGTGCGGCACATCTGCTGCGGTCATGACGTTCTCCTCGTCGGTGCGCTCGAACCAGGAACACGATGCATCGGTCGTCATCGCGAGACCGCCCACGGGTCCGGCCGAAGGCCGGCCCGAGGACAGGCTCTGCGGTCGTGGCGATCCAGAAATCCCGCGACGCTGGATTGCTTCGCCCCTTTGGGGGCTCGCAATGACGTCGCATCGCCACCCCATCATGGCGAGGACCGCGCGCAGCGCGGGACGACGCGGCCCCGCGACCTATATGCCGCGCCGCTCTGACATAAGGCAAATCGATAAAAACTATGCTATGGATAGGCCATGGCAATAAACCACTCCCAGCTCCGCTCCTTCCACGCCGTCGCCTCCGAGGGCAGCTTCACCCGCGCCGCGGCGGCGCTCCACGTGACCCAGCCGACCATCTCGGCCCAGGTGAAGGAGCTCGAGGACGGCTTCGGCGTGAAGCTCTTCGAGCGCATGGGGCGCGGCGTGAGGATCACCGAGCTCGGCCGGGCGCTGCTCGAGATCACCCGCCGGCAATTCGGCCTCGAGCAGGAGGCGGAGCAGCTTCTCGCCGCGGCGCGCGGGCTTCTGCGCGGCGAGCTGCGCGTGGGCGCCGACGGGCCCTATCACATCATCCCGCTCATCAGCAGCTTCACCCGCCGCTATCCGGGCATCCGCATCTCCTTCGCCTTCGGCAATTCGCGGGTGGTGCTCGAGTCCTTGCGCGACCGCCTCGTCGACATCGCCGTGCTCGCCGACCTCAAGCCCGACGAGCGGCTCCACGCCGTGCCCCTGCGCCGCGACCGCCTCGTGCTCTTCGTCGAGCGCAGCCATCCCTGGTGCGCGCGGCGTGGCGGCGTCAGGCTCCGCGAGCTCGCGGGGCAGCGCATCGTGCTGCGCGAGGTGGGCTCGACGACGCGCGCGCGCTTCGAGCAGGCGGTGGCCGAGGCCGGCGTCGCCCTCGGCGAGACCATCGAGATCGGCAGCCGCGAGGCCGTGCGCGAGGCGGTGGCGGCGGGCCTCGGCATCGGCATCGTGTTCGAGAGCGAGTTCGGCCATGACGACCGGCTCCGCCGCGTCGCCATCCGCGACGCCAGGATCGAGAGCACCGAATACGCCGCCTGCCTCAAGGAGCGCCTGCCCGTGCGCGTGGTGGGCGCCTTCTTCGATCTGTTAGCGAAGGGAGATGGGGGGTAGAGGGCGACGCTTCCGCCGAGAGCAACGATTCACCCTCTCCTCACCCGCGCGCTGCGCACGCCACCCTCTCCCCCAATGGGCGGAGAGGGTTGAGATCGCGATGCGCACGCCGCCTCATCACCCTGCCCTCGTCTCTTGACCCCGCCTCACCCTCGTCGCACCTGCGGCGCTCCTCACCCTCTCCGCCCCCAGGGGCGGAGAGGGAAGCGAACCCCCGGACAGCGATCCGGGGGGAGCGGGTGAGGTGGGGCGCTCACCCATTGAGCACGCGCACGGGCTTGCCGGCGAGGAAGGCGGCGATGTCCTCGACGGCCTGGCCATAGGCCTGGCGGTAGTTCTCGGCGGTGACGTAGCCGAGATGCGGCGTGAGCACGACGTTGTCGAGGCGGCGCAGCGGGTGGTCCGCCGGCAGGGGCTCGGCGTCGTAGACATCGAGGGCGGCGCCTGCGATGCGGCGCGTGCGCAAGGCCTCGATCAGTGCCGCGGTATCGACGATGGGCCCGCGCGAGGTGTTGACGAGGAACGCCGTCCGTTTCATCGCCGCAAGCTCGGCCGCCCCGATCAGCCCGCGCGTGCGCTCGCTCAGCACGAGATGGATCGTCACCACATCGGCGCGGGCGAGGAGTGCCGCCTTCTCGACGCGCGCGGCTCCTGCTGAGGTGGCGCGCTCGTCGGTCAGGTTCCGGCTCCACGCCACCACCTCCATGCCGAAGGCGCGGCCGATGCGCGCGACCTCGGCGCCGAGGCGGCCGAGGCCGATCACCCCCAGGGTCTTGCCGCGCAGATCGACACCGAGGGTCGTCTGCCAGCCGCCCGCGCGCATGGCGCGATCCTCGACGGGGATATTGCGCGAGAGCGAGAGGATGAGGCCCCAGGTCAGCTCCGCCGTCGGATAGGGCAGCATCTCGGTGCCGCAGACGAGAACGCCGCGCGATGATGCGGCGGCCATGTCGATGGCGGCGTTGCGCATCCCCGTGGTGACGAGGAGCCTGAGCCGCGGCAGCCGCTCGATGAGCGCGCGCGGAAAGGGCGTGCGCTCGCGCATCGCTACGATCACCTCGAACGCGGCGAGCCGCGTTGCCGCCTCGTCGCCATCGGCGAAGGGCCGGTCGAAGGCCTCGACCTTGACCTCGGCGCCGAGGCGGGCCCAGTCGGCGAGGCCGAGGCTCGCCTTCTGGTAATCGTCGAGGATGGCGACGCGCGTCATCGCCGCGTCGCCTTGCGCCTGCCGCGCCGACCCTTGTTGTTGTTGTTGCTCGCAGCAGCCTTGGCGCGCGCGGGGGCAGCGGCGGCGTCCAGCTCGCGGAAGAATTCGTGGGCGGTGCGGAAGCCGTCGAGGGCGGCGGGGAAGCCCGCATAGATGGCGACCTGGAGCAGCACCTCCTGGATCTCTTGGCGCGTGCAGCCGTTGTTGACCGCACCCCGCAGATGGAGCTTGAGCTCGTGGGGCCGGTTCAAGGCGCTGAGCATGGCAACGTTCACGAGGCTGCGCGTCTTGCGCGGCAGGCCTGGGCGCGACCACACCTTGCCCCAGGCGCATTCGGTGACGAGCTCCTGGAACGGCATGGTGAAGGCGTCGGCGGCGGCGAGGCTCTTCTTGACATAGCCTGCGCCCAGCACCGCGCGGCGCGTCGCGAGCCCCTTGGCGAACAGATCCCGTGGCATCCCCTTCCCTCCTGTTGTTGTGCGTTCGGTCGACCTAATGCCGTCATGCGCGGACGTGTTCCGCGCAAGCGCTGCCTCCATTCGTCGTTCCCGCGAAGGCGGGAACCTAGAGACTCGAATAACGTCTGGATTCCGGCTCTCCGCGGAGCCTGTCCTCGGGCCGGCCTTCGGCCGGACCCGCGGGCTTCGGCCGGAACGACGGCTTGAGATCAGGCGATTTCTCTCCGACCAGTCGGATGCACCCTCGCCGATCCGCAAGGCGGGATCAAGCCCTGGTCATACCATGCCCCGACGGGGCCTTGCGCGCGGTGATGCGCGCGCGGCAAGCTGTGCCCCCTTTCTCCTGCCCTCACGAGGACGCGATGAAGATACGCAAGATCCAGGCCTTCCAGATCGACCTGCCGCTCCACGAGGGCAGCTATAAATGGGCGGGCGGCAAATCCGTCGAGGTGTTCGATTCGACGGTGGTGCGCATCGAGACCGACGCGGGGATCACCGGCCATGGCGAGGTCTGCCCCCTCGGCTCCGCCTATCTCCCCGCTTATGCGAGCGGCGTGCGCGCCGGGCTCGCCGAATTGGCACCCCATCTCATCGGCCAGGACCCGACCCAGCTCACGCCCCTCTATCGCTACATGGAGCGCCATCTCAAGGGGCACCCTTACGTCAAGTCCGCCGTCGACGTGGCGTGCTGGGACATCCTCGGCCAGGCTGCGGGGCAGCCGATCTCGACGCTGCTCGGCGGCCGCCACGGCGAGGCGATCGATCTCTACCGCGCCATCTCCCAGGAGGAGCCCGCGCGCATGGCCGAGAAAGTCGCGGGCTATCGCGCCGAGGGCTATCACAAGTTCCAGCTCAAGGTCGGCGGCGATCCCGATGTGGACATCGCGCGCATCCAGGCGGTCGCGAAGAAGCTCGAGCCCGGCGACGTGCTGGTCGCCGACGCCAATACCGGCTGGCTGCCCCACCAGGCGATGCGCGTGGTGCGCGCGGTGCGTGAGCTCGACGTCTATATCGAGCAGCCCTGCCTGAGCTATGACGAGTGCCTGAGCATCCGCCGCCACACCGACCATCCCTTCGTGCTCGACGAATCCGTCGACAGCCTCGAGATGCTGCTGCGCGCCCGCGCCGACCAGGCGATGGACGTCGTCAACATCAAGATCAGCAAGCTCGGCGGGCTCACGCCGGCGCGGCAGGTGCGCGATCTCTGCGTCGCCATGGGGGTGGCGATGACCATCGAGGATAGCTGGGGCGGCGATATCGTCACCGCCGCCATCGCCCATCTCGCCCACAGCACGCCCGAGGCCTTCCGCTTCACCGCGACCGACTTCAACAGCTACGTCACCAAGGCTCTCGCCGAGGGCGCCCCCAAGCGCGAGGCCGGACGCATGGCGGCCTCGACCAGGCCCGGGCTCGGCGTCACGCCGCTCGCGGAGGCGCTCGGCCGGCCGGTGCTGACGGTGGGGTGAAGCCGGAGCATGGCTCTTAGGTCATTCCATAATCGTCACCCCCGCGCAAAGCGGGGGTCCAGCGCTTCTGGATTCCCGCTTTCGCGCTACGGCATGCACACATCTCAGTCTGCACTCTCCCCCTCGTCATTCCCGCGAAAGCGGGAATCCAGTATTTCCGCGGAAAACCTGGATTCCGGCTCTCCGCTGCGCTCCGGCCGGAATGACGGCTATTCCTTTGGAAGCGGCGCCCATCCAGACTTGTGTGATGCCCTAGCGCTTTCGCGGGAATGACGACATCGCGACAAAGGCCATCCTCATCCCAGGCGCGCGAGGAGATCGAGGAGGCGCTTTCGTTCTTCGGCGGCGAGGGGCTTGAGCGTCTCCGCACTCACCGCGACGGCCGCGGCGACGAGGCGCTCGACGAGGGTCGCGCCCGCTTGGGTGAGCGCCAGGCTCTTGCGCCGCCGGTCCTTGGGATCGGGCAGATGGGCGATGAGGCCGCGCGCGGCGAGGCGGCGGATGACGCCCTGGATCGTCGCCGGGTCCATCGCCGTCAGCCGGCCGAGGCGGTTCTGGGAGAGGCTGCCCTCCTGGCGCAGCTTGGCGAGGGCCGCCCATTGGGTCGGCGTCAACTGATGGGCGCCGAACTGGCGCAGGAAGATCGCCGTCGCGCGCTGCTGGGCCTTGCGCAAAAGGAACCCCACCTGCGCGTCGAGGACGTAGCGCTCGCCCGCGCGCGCCGCCGATGCCGGCCGGCGCGGCCGCGCCGAGCTGGCTGCCGCTTCCGCTCGCGCCGCGGTCATTTGCCGACGACCTCGGGAATCTGCGTCGCCGGCGGCGTGTTGCGGCTGCGCCCCGAGCGCACGATGCCGTCGATGATGGTCATGCCGACGCCCGGAATGTCGCCGAGCGCGACGCTTTCGAGAAGCGTCTTGCCGGCGGTGTGCTGGGCGCGGTCGAGGATGACGAAATCGGCGGCGCGCCCCGCCTCGATGAGGCCGGTGTCGAGCTTGCGCAGCCGCGCGGTGTTGCCCGTCGCGAAGCAGAAGGCCTGCTCCGCCGGCACCTCGCCGAGGCTCGATAGGAGGGCGATCATGCGCAGGATGCCGAGGGGCTGCACCCCCGAGCCCGCCGGGCTGTCGGTGCCGAGGATGACGCGCGCGAGCTGGCCGAGCTCCTTGGCGGTGCGAAGGGCGTAGAGCGCCGCGCGCTCGTTGCCGTTATGGACGATCTCGATGGCGCGGTCGCAGCCCTCGCAAAGCGCGCGGATCTGCTCGACGGGAAGCGCCGTGTGCCCGCCATTGATATGGCCGATGACGTCCGCATCCGCCTCGAGCACGACGTCCTTGTCGATGAGGCCCGAGCCGGGAATGGACGGGCCGCCGGTGTGGATGGTGCTGTTGATGCCGTATTTGCGCGCCCAGGCGACCATGCGGCGCGCCTCGTCTCCCGCCTTGACCCCGCCGAGCCCGACCTCGCCGAGGAGCTTGACGCCGGCCGCGGCGAGCTCCTGGAAGTCGCTCTCGACCATGCCCTGCTCGAGCACCGGCGCTCCCGCATGGACCTTGACCCCGCCGGGGCGCAGATTGGCGAAGGCGCGCTGCGCCGTGATGGCGAGGGCCTTGAGGCCGACGATGTCGCGCGGGCGTCCCGGGAGATGCACCTCGCCCGCCGAGATCATGGTCGTGACCCCGCCATGGAGGAAGCTGTCGATCCAGTTGAGCTGGGACTGGCGCGGCGTCCAGTCGCCGAAGACGGGATGGACGTGGCTGTCGATGAGGCCGGGTGCCACCGTGGTGCCCTTGGCGTCGACGACCGTCTTGGCCCCCGCCTGGTCCACGTCCTTGGCCTTGCCGATCGCCGCGATGCGCCCGTCCACCGCGACGATGGTGTCGGCGTCGAGGATGGGTCGGGCGAGATCGCCCGACAGCAGGAGACCGATATTGCGGATGACGAGCTTGCCGGCTGCCGCCGTCGCCTGAACCTCTGCCATGTTCCCCTCCTCCTTGCCTTTCCGCGCCGGCGCCCCGGCGCTAGACCACTCGGTCGTCGCCCCCGCGAAAGCGGGGGCCCAGGAGCCGCTGGATTCCCGCTTGCGCGGGAATGACGATGTGACTATGGCGATTCAACCCAAACGCAACCCGCGCTAGATCGTGAGATAGGCGGCGCGAACCTCGTCGCTCCGCGCCAGCTCCGTCATGGCGCCATGATAGCGGATGCGGCCCTTCTCGATGATATAGGCGCGGTCACCGACGGCGTCGGCGAACCGCAGATTCTGCTCCGAGAGCACGACGGTGAGCCCCTCGTCCTTGAGCGCGCGGATGGCGCGCGCCATCTGCTGCACGATGACGGGGGCGAGGCCCTCCGACGGCTCGTCGAGGAGGAGAAGCGCCGGATTGCCCATGAGCGTGCGCGCGATGGTGAGCATCTGCTGCTCGCCGCCGCTCATCATGCCGCCGCGCCGGCCGCGCATCTCGGCGAGATTGGGGAAGAGCGCGAAGAGCCGCTCGGGCGTCCAGGTGGGAGCGCCCGGGCGCGGCGGGCGGCGGCCGACCTCGAGATTCTCCATCACCGTGAGGTCGGTGAAGATGCGGCGCTCCTCGGGCACATAGCCGATGCCGCGGCGGCAGATGGCGTGGGGCGCCAGGCCGCCGATCGCCTCGCCCTCGAAGGCGATCTCGCCCGAGGCCGCGCGCACCAGGCCGATGATGCTCTTGAGCGTGGTCGACTTGCCGGCGCCGTTGCGGCCGAGCAGCACCACGACCTCGCCCTTGGCGGCCTCGAAGGCCACGTCGAAGAGGATATGCGCCTGCCCGTAGAAGGCGTTGAGGCGGGCGACCGCGAGCATCATGCCCCCACCTCGCCGAGATAGATGGCGCGCACCTGGGGATCGGCGCGCACGCGTTCGGGCGGCCCCTCGGCGATCAGCTCGCCGCGGTTGAGCACGAGGAGGCGGTTGGCATGGGCGAAGACCACATCCATGTCGTGCTCGGTGAAGAGCACGCTGGTGCCGCGCTCGCGCACGATGGCGGCCGTGAGCTGCATGAGCGCCGCGCGCTCGGCGGGCGCCATGCCCGCGGTCGGCTCGTCCATCAGCAGGAGCCGCGGCGCATTGGCGAGGGCGATGGCGAGCTCGACGCGCTTGAGGTCGCCATAGGCGAGGACGCCGCAGGCGCGCTCCGCCTGGTCCGCCATGCCGACGCGCGCGAGGAGGGCCGTCGCCTCGTCCCGGTAAAGCCCGCTTGCGCGCGGCCACAAGGCGCGGCTGCGGTGGTGATGGGAGATGAGCGCCATCTGCACGTTCTCGCGCACGGTCATGGAGGCGAAGGTGGCGGTGATCTGGAAGGTGCGCCCCACCCCGCGCCGCCAGATCGCGCGCGGCGGGAGACCGGCGAGCTCCTGGCCGTCGAAGCGGATGCTGCCGCGATCCGGGCGCAGCTGCCCGCCCAGCATGTTGAAGCAGGTCGATTTGCCGGCGCCGTTGGGGCCGATCAGCGCCAGGATCTCGCCGGCGGCGAGCTCGAAGCTCACCTCCGACACCGCGGCGATGCCGCCGAAGGACTTGGCGAGGCCGCGCACGGACAGCAATGTCATGGCCCCGCCTCCGCCGCCCTTCGCCGCGTCCGCACGAGGCGGGTGATCCCCGCGATGCCCTGGGGAAAGGCAAGGACGAGGACGAGGATGATGAGGCCGACGATGCCGCGCCAGTAATTGGTGAGCGCGCCAATCTCCTCCTGGAGCCCGGTGAAGACCGCCGCCCCCACGAGCGGCCCGGCCAAGGCGTGGACACCGCCGAGCAGCACCATGACGAGGGCGTCGATCGAGCTCGGGATCGACATCACGTTGGGGAACACGCTGCCCTTGGAGAGGGCGTAGATGCCGCCGGCGATACCGGCGAAGACGCCCGCGAGCGCGAAGGCGAGCCATTGGTGGCGCCGCACGTCGATGCCGATGGCCTCGCAGCGCATCGGCGAATCGCGGCCGGCGCGCAGCGTATAGCCGAAGGGCGCATAGATGAGGCGGCGCAGGAGGTACACCGCACCGCCACAGAGGAGCAAGGCGAGATAATAGAAGACGCGCTTGTCGTTAGCCCAGGCGGCAGGCCAGACGCCGAGAAGGCCGTTGTCGCCGCCGGTGACGGAGTCCCACTGGAAGACGCCGGACCAGGCGATCTGCGCGAAGGCCAGCGTCAGCATCGCGAGATAGACCCCGGAGAGGCGCACGCAGAACCAGCCGAAGACGAGCGCGCCGATCCCCGCGAGCACGGGGGCCGCGACGAGGGCCGGCTCCATGCGCAAGCCGAGCCGTGTCGTCACGAGGGCGACGGCATAGGCGCCGAGGCCGAAATAGGCGGCGTGGCCGAAGGAGACCATGCCGCCGGTCCCCATGATGAAATGCAGGCTCGCCGCGAAGAGGGCCATGACGAAGATCTCGGTGACGACGACGAGGGTGTAGTCGCCGGCGCCGAGGGGTAGCAGCAGAAGAAGAGCAAGCACGGCATAGAGGAGGAGACGCTGCGCGCCCGTCATGGCGCGGAGCGGCGGCTCGAGGGCGACGCCCGAGACGCGCGGCGTGCTCTCGGGCCGCCCGAGCAGGCCCCAGGGTCGCAGGATGAGCACCGCCGCCATGACGAGGAACATCAGCACCAGGGTGATCTGCGGGAAGACGAGGATGCCGAAGGCCTGCAGCTCGCCGATGATGACCGCGGCGAGGAAGGCGCCGAGGATGCTGCCCATGCCGCCCACCACCACGACGACGAAGGCCTCGGCGATGATGTTGAGGTCCATGTGGAGATTGGCGGCCTCGCGCGGAAGCTGCAGGGCGCCCGACAGCCCGGCAAGGAAGGCGCCCAGGAAGAAGACGCCGGTGAAGAGGCTCGCCTGCCGCACGCCGAGGGCGCCCACCATCTCGCGATCCTGGGTCGCCGCGCGCACGATCGTCCCCCAGCGGGTATGGTGGAAGAGAAGCCAGAGGCCCACGAGGACGGCGAGGCCGAAGCCGATGAGGACGAGATCGTAGGTGGGAAAGGGCCGCCCGAGGATGGCGACGGCTCCCCGCAGCCCCGGCGCGCGCGGGCCGAGCAGATCGTCGGGCCCCCAGATGCCGAGGGTCGCGTCCTGCACGACGAGGACGACGCCGAAGGTCGCGAGCAGCGGGAAGAGCGCCGGCGCGTCATAGATGCGGCGGAGCACGAGAACCTCGACGGCGACTCCAATCAGCCCCACCGCGGCGGCGGCAAGGAGGATCGCCGCCCAATAGCCGACGCTGCTGCCGCCGCCGAGGCGCGCCACGAAGCTGTAGGCGATATAGGCGCCCAGCATATAGAACGAGCCATGGGCGAAATTGACGATGCGCGTGACGCCGAAAATGATGGAGAGCCCGCAGGCGACGAGAAAGAGCGACGACGCCGTGGTGAGGCCGGTCAGGAACTGGACGAGGACGAAGCTCAAGCGAAATCCCGTGCGCCGTCGCGGTCGGATCCGGCGGCGCCCCTTCTAGCGATGCGGAGTCCAGAGAATGGCGCGGCGCCGCCCGTGATGTCGAGGCGGCGCCGCAGCCGGCGGGCTCAATCGGCCGGACGCATCTTCTTGATCTCGGCGTTGCTGGGCAGGTATTTGGCGCCGTCCGCATAGTGCCAATCGACCATGACGCCCTCGCCGTTCTTGACGTCGGTCTTGCCGACCCAGGTTCCCATCGTCGATTGATGGTCAATCGCGCGGAAGGTGATCTCGCCCATCGGCGTCGCCATCCTCATCCCCTCGGTGGCCTTGATCAGCTTCTCGGTGCTGGTCGAGCCCGCCTTGCGCAGGGCGTCCGCCACGGCGAGCATGGTGTTGTAGCCGACCAGCGAGCCCATGCGCGGATGGTCCTTGTACTTCGCCATATAGGCCTTGAGGAACTTCTCATGGGCCGGGGTCTTGATGGCGTACCAGGGATAGCCGGTGACGATCCAGCCCTTGGGCGTCTCGTCCTTGAGCGGGTCGATATATTCGGGCTCGCCGGTGAGCAGGCTCACCACCGCGCGGTTCTGGAACAGCCCGCGCGTATTGCCCTCGCGCACGAATTTCGTGAGATCGCCGCCGAAGAGCACATTGTAGATGGCGTCGGGCTTGGCCTGGGCGAGGGCCTCGACGGTCGCCCCGGCGTCGATCTTGCCGAGGGCCGGCCATTGCGCGCTCACCCATTGGATATCGGGACGCCTGGCGGAGAGCAGCTTCTTGAAGTCCTCGACGGCCGACTGACCGTACTCATAATTGGGCGCCACCGTCGCCCAGCGCTTGGCCGGCAGCTTCGCCGCCGCCTCGGCCAGCATGTCGGCCTGCATATAGGTATTGGGCCGCAGGCGGAAGGTGTAGCGGTTGCCCTTCTCCCAGGTGATGGCGTCGGTCAGGGGCTCCGCCGCCATGAAATAGATCTTGTTCTGCTGCGCGAAGCTCGCGACGGCGAGGCCGATATTCGAGAAGAAGGTGCCCATCAGGGCGACGACGTGGTCCTTGCTGACGAGCTGCTCGGCGCGGTTGATCGCCTCGCCCGGCTTGCCGCCGTCATCATAGGAGACGACCTCGATCTTGCGCCCCAGCACGCCGCCCGACTTGTTGATCTCCTCGAGGGCCATCTGCCAGCCGTTGCGATAGGGAATCGTGAAGGCCGGAAGCCCGGTATAGCTGTTGATGTCGCCGATCTTGATGGGCTCCGCTGCCGCGGCACCGGGGACGCCCGCGAGCGTTCCCAGCAACAGCGCGGCGGCTCCCAGAAGCAATGTCCTCCGCTCGATCATGATGCTCTCCCTCTTCCTCTCGTTGACCCCTCGTTTATCGTGTTGTCGTGATATTTAGTAGGCTAAGAAAATGCCACCTACTCGTCGTTCCGGCCGCAGCGAAGCGGAGAGCCGGAACCCAGCGGTTCATGATAAAACTGGGTTCCCGCTTGCGCGCTACGGCATGCACACATCTCAGTCTGCACTCTCCCCCTCGTCATTCCCGCGAAAGCGGGAATCCAGTATTTCCGCGGAAAACCTGGATTCCGGCTCTCCGCGGAGCCTGTCCTCGGGCCGGCCTTCGGCCGGACCCGTGGGCTCCGGCCGGAATGACGGCTATTCCTTTGAAAGCGGCGCCCATCCAGACTTGTGTGCATGCCGTAGCGCTTGCGCGGGAACGACGTTGGTGTGGTCATTCCGGAGTGCCGCGCAATCCGACATCCATCCCGACACCGCATCGTCACCGCAGCCCGTCCTCGCCCTTGATCTGGTCCTTGGTGAGGCCGCCCACGCGCGGCAGCGGCCGGCCGCTATCGGTCACCACCACGGCGACGAGGATCTCCCCGGCGCGCGGCGCATCGGCCAGGCGAACCTCCATCGCGTCGAAATGGCTGCGCACGAAGGCGGCGTCCTTGTGGCCGAGAGGAACGTCGATCGCGGCACCGACACCGCCCATCTTCTTGGCCGAGGGCACGAGGGCCGCCCCCTTCTCTACCGCCTCGCGCAGCGGCTTGCCGAGGCGCGGATGGAGAATGGCCGCGGCGTGCTCGAGTTCCCCGCCCTCGCCGACGATCGCCGCCTTGCCGTAGCTCTCGGCTTGGCCCGGGCGGATGCCGAGGGCGGCCACGGCGCGCTTGCCGAGCAGGCCGCCCAGCTCCTCGCCGATCGCCATCAAGGGCTCGAGGTCCTTGACGAAGCGCCCCGCGAAGGGATTTTCGATGACGGCGATCGCCGCGGCCTTGCGCGTCGGCGGCGTGACCGCCTCGCCCATCTCGCGCTGCGTCTCCTCGACGAGCGTCACCAGCTTCCTGATCCGCGCCTCGCTCATCGCAACCCGTCCTCCCCTTTGATCTCGCTCGCCTTGAGCCCGCCCGAGCGCGCATGCACGCGCGGCCCGGTGGCCATGGCCAGGATATAGACGATCTCGTCGGGCCGCGGCGCATCGGCGACGCCGATCTCGATGGTGTCGAAATGGCTGCGCACGTAGGAGGCGTTGATGTGGCAGAGCGGGATGGCGAGCTGCGCGCCGGCGTCGCCGAGCTTGTTGGTCGACGGCACCATGGCCTTGGCCCCACCCAGCACCTCGCGCATGGCATAGCCGCCCGGCGCGTGCCAGAGATGGCCGTGCTCGCTCTCGCCGCGGCTGCCGACGATGGCGCCCTTGCCATAGGCCTCGATGCGCGTGCGGTCGCCGCCCAAGACCGCGATCAGCTTGCGCGCCATCTCGAGGCCGACCGGCTTGAGCGCCTCCATGAAGGGCAGGATGTCCTCGACATAGCGCCCGGCATAGGGATTGCGCAGCACGACGCAGAGGGCGCCGCGCCGCGCCGGCTCGCCGCGCGCGGGCCCGCCCTCGTGGAACACGTCCTCCACCTGGGTCACGTATTTGCGCACTTGGATCATATCCGACACGGCAGCTCCCTTCAGGCGGCATGGGGTGGCGCAAGGCGCAGCGCGTCGCCGCCGACGACCCGGCAGGCGCCCTTGAGCGTAAGGACGGCGCCGTGGATATGTCCAGCCTCCCGCAGGCGGCGCGCCAGCGCCTCGCCGCGCGCGAGCGCAAGGGCGATCTCCGCAGCGCCCAGCTCCCCGACCGCGACGGTGACGAGGATATCGCCGAGATCGCTGTCGGGATCGAGCGCGCGCGCGGGCTCGCGGCGGATGGCGGGATGGTCGATATCGACGGCGTTCGCGACCATCGTCGCCGCGGCGTCGGCGGCGGCGCCGTCCTTCGCCAGCACCGTCACGGAATCGGCGATGCCGCGGGAGAAGCTGCGCCCGCCCTGTCCCTTGGTGGCGCGGCCGCTCGTCGCGATGCCGCGCACCGGCGCGGCGGCGTCGATGACGAGCGTGGCGAAGATCTCCGGCATCGCGACATCGGCGATGATGCCCGCGCGGAAGCGCTCGCCGGGCCGTAGATGAAGCGCGATGTCGCCGCCGTCATTGACATAGCCGCGGGCGAGGTCCCGCCCCGCCGCAAGCGCTGCGAGCACCTCGTCGGCCACGGCCCCCGCCACCGCCGCCATGGGCGTGATGAAATCGTCGCAATAGGGCCGGCAGGCGGCAACCATGCGCCGGGCGACAGCCCCCCGCGCCTGCGGGTCGCGCGCGCCGAGGGGGTGACGGAGCAGGGAAAGCTCCGCCACCAGTTCATCGAGCAGCCCGTCGAAGCGCGCGGCGGCCTGGCGATAGGCGCGGCGCACCTCGTCCGCTGCGCCGAAGGCCTCGATGACGAGGTCGATGGGGCCGTGCTGGAGATGGAGACGCCTGCCGTCCGGCAGCAGCGCCGCCACGGCGCTGCCTGCCATGGGATAAATCTCGCGAGCGGCCGGCGTCGCCATCATCCGGCCCGGCGCCGCGCCGAGGGCTGCGGATCGAAGGGCCAGGGATTGCTGTCGTGCCAGCCCATCACGCGCAGGCGATCGACGCCGCCGATCTCGTCGAGCCGGCGCACGCTCGCCATGTGGCCGCCGAGATCGCGATAATCGTCGAGGCGCAGGGTGAACTCGATGGGCGCCACGATCGCCGGCGTCGGCACATGGCCGAAGGCGTTATCGGGCATGCGGGTGACGTCGACCATATAGGTGATCCCCCCGCCCGGCCAGACATAGACGGGGGCGCCGCCCGAGGTGACGCGCGTGAGGGCGTCCTTGACCGAGCGCGTCAGCTTGACCGGGTTCTCGGTGACCCCGGCGCGCAAGGAGCCGCCGGCGCCCGCCATGAAGAGGACGGAGACCAGCGCGGGCTCGCAATTCTCGCCGATGCGCTCGACGACCTTGCGGAGCGGCGCCGGCATCGCCGCCGGCTGCGGCTTGAGGGCCTCGTCGAGCACGAAATAGGCGGCGTCCTCGCCCGTCGTGCTGACCATGAGGAGGCGCATGCCCGGCCACGCCGTCTTGGGATCGATCGCCTCGATGATCGAGAGGGGCTCCTTGATATCGGTGCCGCCCCAGCCGCTGCCGGGATTGGCGACCTGGAAATAGCGCCCCGGCGTCGAGCGGCGGCCGCGCACGCGGATGCCTGCCGGCGGCAGGTCGAGGAAGCGGCCGGCCTGGTGCTCGGTCAGCACGCCGGTGATGTGGTCGTCGACGACGATGACCTCGTCCACATTGCCGTGCCACTGCTTGGCGAAGATGCCGATCGTCGCGGAGCCGCAGCCGACGCGCATGCGCTCCTCCTGCGCGTCGTTGATGACGGGCGCCTTGCCCGCCTGGACGACGAGCTTGGCACCGCCGTCGACGCTGAGCTCGACGGCCTCCTTGTTGCAGAGGCGAAGCATGGTCTGGCAAGTGACGCTGCCTTCCTTCTTGCTGCCGCCGGTGAGGTGCCGCACGCCGCCGACCGCCAGCATCTGGGAGCCATATTCCGCCGTCGTGACATGGCCGACCTGCTCGCCCTCGCAGCGCACCGCGGCCTGCTCGGGGCCGACATAGCGGTCGGTGTCGATCTTCAGCTTGACGCCGCAATAGCTGAAGATGCCCTCGGTCACGACGGTGACCATGTCGACGCCCTCATGCTCGCTCGCCACGATGAAGGGTGCGGGCTTGTAGTCGGGATAGGTGGTGCCGGAGCCGATCCCCGTGAGGAAGCGCGCATTGGCCAAGGTCGGCGGCCCCGACAGCACGCCGCCGCGCCATTCCGGATTGGCGAGGAAGGGTACCACCTGGCCGTTCTGGTCGATCACCTTCTGGGCCAGCACCATCGGATCCATGCGGGTGAGCACGCCCTCGACATTGCCGTAGCGGTCGCAGGCTCCCGTCCGCCCGGGGCGGATGCGGCACAGCACCGGGCAGGCATCGCAGGTGACGATGCCCTGATCCCCCTTCGTCGCCGGATCAGCCATGATCCTTGCCTCCCGAGCCGGGCCGTGGAGCCGCCGTCGCCTGCGCCGCGAGCAAGGCGGCCCGCACGCGATCGGGGGTCGCCGGCACGCGGCGGATGCGCACGCCCGTCGCGTGGTGGATGGCGCCGAGAATGGCGGGTGCGGTTGGAATGAGCGCCGGCTCGCCGATGCCCTTGGCGCCGTAGGGACCGAGGGGCTCGGCGTCCTCGATGAGGATCGTCTCGATCGGCGGCACGTCGCCGATGGTGGGGATCAGGTAGTCGTGCAGGTTCTCATTGCGGCCGGGGATGAACTCCTCCATCAGCGCCAAGCCGAGGCCCTGGGCGATGCCGCCATGGATCTGCCCCTCCACCTGGGTCGGGTTGATGCTGCGGCCGACATCATGGGCGGCGACGATGCGCCGGACCTCGACGGTGCCGAGCTCGAGATCGACCTCGACCTCCGCAAATTGCGCGGCGAAGCCGTAGGTGGCGTAGGGAATCCCCTGGCCGTCCGCGTCGAGCGGGGTCGTCGGTGGATCGAAATGCCCGAGGCCGACGAGCACGTCGTCGCGCTCCTTCACGGGAAGCGTGGCGAGATCGATCGAGCGCAGCGCCTCGCCCTCGGCGACGGTGAGCATCTTGCCCTCGAGGGCGATCGTCGCCTCGGGTCCGGCATTGGCGAGGCGCAGGATTTGATGGCGCAAATCCTCGCCGGCGAGCTGCGCCGCCTTGCCCGAGACGAAGGTCTGGCGCGAGGCCGAGGTCTTGCCCGCATCGGCGGTGAGATCGGTATCGCCCATGACGAGGTCGAACCTGTCCGCGGCGATCCCGAGGGCGTCGGCGCAGATTTGCACCATGATGGTGTTCGAGCCCTGGCCGATATCGACGGCGCCGTTATAGAGCGTGAGGCACCCGTCGCGGCTGATGCCGACCTTCATGGTGGAGGGGTTGGAGAGCGAGGTATTGCCGATGCCGTACCACATGCAGGCGATGCCGACGCCGCGGCGCTTGATCCCTCCCGCCGCGTTGAATTGCGCCGCCGCCGCGCGCGCCGCCCGCCAGCGCGGCTCCAGCGCATCGAGGCAGGGCACGAGCCCGACGCTCGCCGCGAGGCGCTGCCCGGTGCCGATGACCGAGCCGTGCCGCAGGGCGTTGCGGCGGCGGAACTCCAAGGGATCGATGCCGAGCTTCGCTGCGAGCTCGTCCATCAGCGCCTCATGGGCGATCGCCGCCTGGGGCACGCCGAAGCCGCGGAAGGCGCCGGCGGGCGTCTCGTTCGTATAGATGGCGCGCGTCGTCGCCTTGATCGCCGGCACCGCATAGGGGCCGGTCGCGTGCACCGGCACGCGGTTGGCGACCGTCGGCCCCCAGGAGGCATAGGCGCCGGTGTTGAAATCGGCGTGGAAATCGAAGGCCGTCAGCTTGCCCTCGGCATCGCAGGCGGAGCGCGCGCGGATGGTGGCGGGATGGCGCTTGGTCGTCGACGCCATGGATTCGGGCCGCGTATAGACGCAGCGCACGGGCCGGCCGAGGATCCAGGCCGCGGTGGCAATGAGCGGCTGCAGCGAGATGTCGAGCTTGCCGCCGAAGCCGCCGCCGACCGCCGTCGGCACGATGCGCACCTGCTCGCGCTTGAGGCCGAGCACGAGGGCGAGCTCGTCGCGGTCCATGTAAGGCGTCTGGGTGCAGGCGACGATCTCGATGCGGTCCTCGCCATCGGCCCCGCGCACGCGCCGGGCATAGCCGGCTTCCGGCTCGATATAGGCATGCTCGACGAAGGAGGTCTGGAAATCCCCCTCCGCCACCGCCGCCGCCTTGGCGAAGCCGGTCTCGAGATCGCCGGTGCAGAGCCGGCCATGGATGAGCACGTTGTCGGGCTTGTCGGGATGCAGCGCCGGCGCTTCCGATGCGAGCGCCGCGGCGACGCCGGTCACCGGGTCCTGCGGCTCCCATTGGATCGGAATCTCGTCGTCGCCGATGGCGGCGATGGTGTCGCCGTCGCCGACCAGGGCGAGCACGGCCTCGCCGCGGAAGCGCACGAAGCCCTCGGCGAGGACGGGCTGGTCCTTGATGTCGGGGTAGATGCCGAAGCGGTTGCTGCCGGGCACGTCGGCGGCGGTGAGCACGCGCACGAGGCCGGGATAGCGGGCATGGAGCGCCGCGAAGGAGCCGAGGGTGAAGCGCGCGCGGGCATGGGGCGAGCGCACGGCGCGCAGCCACAGCGAATCCTTGGGCGCCACGTCGTCGCCATAGCGCTCGGAGCCCGTCAATTTGCCAATGCCGTCGGTCTTGAGCATGCGCGCGCCGACCGCCCGCCCCACCGCCGGCGGTGGCGGCGCCGTGTCGGCCGCGCCATTGGCGGCGTCGAGCACCGCCTCGACGATCTTGCGATAGCCGGTGCAGCGGCAGAGCACGCCGCCGAGGGCGTCGAGGACCGCCGTCTCGTCGGGATGGGGATTGCGCGCGAGGAGATCGCTTGCCGCCATCAGCATCCCCGGCGAGCAGATGCCGCATTGGGCGGCACCGCGTCTGTGGAAGGCGCGCTGGAGGCGGTTGAGTCCGTCCGCGCCCGCGAGGCCCTCGACGGTGGTCACCCGCCGCCCCGCCACCTGCCCCACCGCAACGAGGCAGGCGCAGACCTGCTCGCCGTCAAGCAGCACCGTGCAGGCGCCGCAATCGCCCGCATTGCAGCCGACCTTGGTCCCGGTCAAGCCGAGATCCTCGCGCAGCACCTCGGCGAGGCGCCGTAGGGGCGCGGCGCCGACGGCGACGGCGCGCCCGTTGACCTCGAACTCGAGCTTGGGCGGCCGCGCGCTCATGCGCCGGCTCCGAGCTCGCCGAGCAGGCGGCGCAGCATGGTGAGCGCGGCGTCGCGGCGATAGGCGGCCGCGCCGCGCACGTCGTCGATGGGGCTGAGCGGCGCGAGATGAGCGGGCGAGACCGCATTTCCCAGCTTCGCGTCGAGAGCGCGGCCGCGCAGCACTGCTTCCAGCGCCGGCAGGCGCTGCGCCACCGCGGAGCAGGCGCCGATCGCGATGCGCGCCGCGGCGACGCGGCCATCCTCGGCCGCCTCGATGACACCCGCCGCCATCACGATCGAGATGACCAGATATTTGCGCGCACCCAATTTGAGAAAGCGGCTGCGCGCGGGACGCCGCGGCTTCGGCACGAGGAGGGCCGTCACCAGCTCGTCCCCCTGCCGCGCCGTCATGCGATTGCCGGTCACGAAGGCCGCGAGCGGCACGCGACGCTCGCCGCGCAGGGAGGCGAGCTCGACCTCGGCGTCGAGGGCCAGGAGATTGGGAATGCCGTCGGCGGCCGGCGAGGCGTTGCAGACATTGCCGCAAAGCGTGCCCGCATTCTGAATCTGCACGCCGCCGATGGCGCGCGCCGCCTGCTTCAGCCCGTCGAAGCACGGGGGCAGCGGCTTGCGCACGAGATCGGTCCAGGTGGCGAGGCAGCCGATGCGCCAGGCCTCGCCCTCGTCCTTGATCGTCCGCAGCGCCGCGAGGCCGGTGATATCGAGCACGTCGTCGCGCAGCGGGCGGCCGACGCGCGCGGGATAGAAATCCGTGCCGCCGGCGAGGATGGTGTGACGCTTGGCCGCGAGTGCTGCGAGCGCATCGTCGATGGTGGTCGGGCGCAGATAGCTGCCCATTCCGGCGCCTCCCTGGGCGACGATTGTTCGTGTACGAACAATATCGCCAGGGCCCGGGGGCGAGTCAAGCCGCGGCGTTGCGGGCGGCGCCTGGGCCGATTTCGTTGGATTCAGTCGCCACGACAAATCGTCATTCCCGCGCAAAGCTTGCCCTCGCGCAGGCGGGGGCGGGAATCCAGGAGTTCCTGGGCCCCCGCTTTCGCGCTACGGCATGCACACAAGTCTGGATGGGCGCCGCTTCCAAAGGAATAGCCGTCATTCCGGCCGGAGCGCAGCGGAGAGCCGGAATCCAGGTTTTCCGCGGAAATACTGGATTCCCGCTTTCGCGGGAATGACGAGGGGGAGAGTGCAGACTGAGATGTGTGCATGCCCTAGCGCTTTCGCGGGGGCGACGATCAAAATGCCTCACCTCGAGCGGATCGAGCTCTAAGGCGTCTGGCAGATGACGTTGAGGAGGGCCTGGCGGCGCTCCTTGGTGACGGCGGCGATGGCGCGCGCGAGCGCCTCGGGCAGCTCGGCCGGATCCTCGACGCGCTCGCCATAGCCGCCCGCCGCGGCGCAGACCTGCTCGAAGGCGGGGAGATCGTCGAGATGGATGAAGGGCGCCTTGTTGCTCTTCGCCGCCTGGCCGCCCGGGTACATGTCGAGGGTCGCCTTGCGCACCGCGTTCCACATGGCGTTGTTGAACACGACGGTGAGGATCGGCAGGCCGTGGGCCTTGGCGGCGTGATGGGCGGCGACGGGATTGCCGAAGATATAGGCACCGTCGCCCAGGGTCGCGATCACCAGCTTGTCGGGGGCCGCGAGCTTGGCGCCGAGGGCCGCCCCCAGCCCCCAGCCGAGGCCCGAGGCGCCGCTCGAGCCGAAGAAGCTCCCGGGTGCAACAAAGCGGCAATGCTCCGGAAGCAAGGTGTACTCGTTGACGAGGATCGCGTTCTCGCCCTTGGCGGCGTCGATGCAGTGGCTGATCCAGGCGGGATGGAGCGGCCTGGTTGCGCGATTGTCGTGGGCGAGCTTCTCCCAGGCGGCGCGCTGCTCGGTGCGAAGGCGGGCGATGCGGCCGCGGCGCGCCTCGACGCGGCTGCGCTCGACGCTGCGCCCGAGCGCCTCGCCGAGATCGGCCAAGATGGCGCGCGCAGCGCCCGCGACAGCGAGATCGCAGCGGAAGCCGCGAATCGGATAGCGCGGGAAGAGCGGCTCCAGCCCCGCATGGATCACCTTGCAGGAGTCGCGCGGCGCGGCGCGGCTCGGAATCCAGGGCACGTCCGCCTCCAGCGCCAGGATGGCGTCGGCCTCGCCGACGAGGCTCCCGGGATCGAAGCCGAGATGCATGGGATGGTCGGAGGGCAGCGCCATGTAGCGCGGCTTGTGCTGGACCACGGGAATGGCGAAGCGCTCGGCGAATTCGGCGAGCGCCGCGACGGCCGCCTTATCGCGCCCGGCATTGATGGTGACGATCAGGGGATTCTCCGCCGCGGCGAGAATCCTCGCCGCCGCGGCCATCGCCCCGGCATCGGGACGCGGCGGCGCCGGCGCCACCCGCGGCGGCGAGTCGTCATAGCCGGTCTCGGTCGCGGGTGCGGCAATGACCTCGCGGGGCAGCGAGAGATAGACGGGGCCGCAGGGCTCCGTCGCCGCGATGTTGAGGGCGCGGTCCACCACCGTCGCAAGCTGCGCCGCGTTGCGCAGCTCGTATTCCCATTTGACGATCTCGCGGACCATGCCCGCCTGGTCGTACATCTCCTGGCCCCAGTGGATATAGGCGTCGCGCGCGCCGGCCAGCCCCTCCTCGGTGATCGGCGAGCGCCCCGCCGAGAGCAGGATGGGCACGTTCTCGCGCGCGGCGTTGAGCGCGGCGCAGATGGTGTTGCCGGTGCCGACGCTGACATGGACCATGACCGCAGGGATCTTGCCGGAGACCATGGCGTAGCCATGGGCCATCGAGGCGGCGACATGCTCGTGGGTGGCGAGAATCGGCTTGGGCACCGGCGTATTCGTGAGCGCGGCATTCGCCAGGGCCTCGATCACCGGGGCGAAATCCGTGCCGGCATTCGCGAAGAAATACTCGACGCCGCGCGCCGCCAGTAGTCGCAGATAGGCTTCCGCGACGGTTTCCGCCTGCACCGGATTGCGCCCCATGTCCCTGTCCCTTCTCGATAGCGGTTGCGAAGCTGCGATGGGTGCTCCGGCGGCGGTGCGGCAGCGGCGCGTTCTCGGCGGCGCGCCTCTCGATCATCCGGAGGTACTATAGACCATACTATAGATATCCGGGCGGCTGCGCCGGATCAACGGCCTCGCGGCTTGCGCCAGGCAGCCGGCTCAGCGGCGCGCCGGCGCCGCTGGATTTGCGGTTGCGGTTTGCGTGTGGGACGGGATGGCGGCGCCGCCCATGGCGAGGAAGAGCTGGGTGGTGTCGAGGAAGCGCTGGGCCTGGGCGCGGACGACGCCGAGGCGGGCCTGC